>TBL_comb47_HYPODRAFT_10006746_pt1 | contig 12315 bp, 2 predicted proteins | sample TroBogypolimnion_40_FD_10682 | JGI IMG/M metagenome (IMG submission 10682) | reverse complement strand
CGGTAACCGTAGCATGCCACATGGTTGATTTCATCACCAGCTTGACTTTCGCCTAACCCGTTGTTGATCAATGTGTTAGGTGAATTTCTAGGTGATGGAGGCTTTGGGCGGCTTGGAGGCAAAACCGGGCCGAATCCGGATGGCGGGTCGTGATCCCCGGTGTCTGGGCCTCCGAATTTCGGCGGTTCGAGGGTCGGCGCGGGGGCTGGAAGGGTGGCACTCATCGCTGGAAGGGTCGATAGCGCTTCATCGCGCTGAGTGCAAGCGCAAAGTTCATTTGGGATTCCGGCGGCTGATAATTCGGCGAGGGGAACAGGCTCTTTGATAAAGTCATCTGCACTCGTGGGCGAGCCTTCATCGTCAAGGCTACGAAGGCCAATGACGCCCACGCTCCTTGGGAGCCGCCCGTGGGGATGGGTGCGGGCATGGACTTCGGTTAGCGCCTGGATGTTGACATGAGTGTAAATTTGGGTGGTATCGAGGCAGGCGTGGCCTAACATTTCCTGGACGTAGCGAATGTCCGCGCCACCCTGATGCATCGCGGAAGCACACGAATGGCGAAAAAGATGGCACGAGCCGGGCTTGCTGATTTCGGCCTGTTTCATTAGGCCGGCGACCCAGTTGCCGAGGTAGGCGGGGGTGATGCGGGTGCCATAACCGCTCAGGAACAGCGCGGTTTCGTTGGGCAGGTGGTCGAAGAGCGGGCGCGACTCGGCGAGAAAGCGATCCAGCCACCATGCCGCCCGCTCGCCAACTGGCAGCAACCGGCTCTTGTTGCCCTTGCCATGGCGGATTAGCAAGGTGTGGGCTGCGGGATCGTAGTCGCCGTGATCGAGTTGGGTCATTTCGGTGCGGCGGATGCCGGTTGCGTAGAACAGTTCGAGAATCGTGCGGTCGCGCAGGCCTAAGGGATCGGCCGTGTTGGGGATGGCTAACAGCCTTTCGATTTCCTCGGGGCTGAGGCATTTGGGAAGGCGTTGGGCTTGCTTGCGCGGCAGGTCGAGGTCGGAGGCCGGATTGGCTGGGATCGCCCCGGAGCGACACAGCCAGGCAAAGAACCGGCGCACGGCCCCGAGGCGCGCAAGCTGGGTGTTGACCACCAGCGGCTCCTTGGTGCGCGGCGAGCGGTAGTGATGGAGATAAAGCTGATAGCTCTCCAGAGTGGCGCGGGTGAAGGCCGCTGGAGATGATAGATCCTGGCTGTCGGCCCATTCCAGAAAGCCTTTGAGCGCCCAATGATGGGCGTCGATGGAGCCTTGCGCGTATGCGCGCGCGGCGAGGTGCTCCAGGAAGGTCGCGACGCAGTTCGCGAGGGTGTCTGGTGCGGCCGGTGGGGCGACTGGGGCGCTCCGCCCTCCTTTGGTCCTACGCTTCATTCCTAACAGATTCTTTATTCCTTTTATGCCTGACATTCCTGAGGGCATACACGGGAGCGGCGGGCCGCGCGAGGTTAAAGACTCATATTGTTGATTTCGTCTGGCTGTCCCAACGAAATCTGCAAGCGTGGGAAATTGCCCGGACGTTTTGCGCCGGCATTTGCGAGACCGAAGGTGGTAATAACAAGACGGGCAACATTTATCAGCCTAAAGTTTTTCGATTCGAGAAGTGGCAAGCCGTCCAAAAGATTGTATAATCTTGGTTCTTGATTTCGTGGATGTTATATAAACAATTAGATTTTCGTGCTGGACATCGTCCCGCCTTTTCGTTGAATTCGTCAGCACAACCTATCGGAGGCTTTCGCACAAACCGATTATCCGAGGCCCCGAACCGGCCACAATTTCATCCCCCAACCTATATGAAATTTCCAACACCATGCCTCCTGCGAATTCCCGTCGCGCTTTTGTCGTTGTTGTGGATGGCAGCCCCGTTCGCCCTGGCAGACGGCAGTGAAACCAAAGCTGGAGTTGTTGCGGAGGTATGGCCGTTTGAGAAGCCTGCGGCGACGGCCGCGCCGCGCGTGTTTGACACATGGCGCAGCCAGGCCCCGCCCGCGGGTGGCTCGACACTGCCTTTGGAAAAACTCGCGGTGCCGGCACGCGAGACGGCCTCGATGGTTCGGGTTCGCGGCATGCTGGTGCCGCCGCAAACCGGCGGCTACACCATCGACATCCATGGGAGTGACGACGCCGAGCTTCTACTGTTAGATGATGTGACGGGCGAGTGGCGGCTGATTCAGCGCAACGGCAATCCCAACACCGGCGCGGGCCGCGTGAAACTGGTGCAGGGGGTTGCGAGGCGCTTCGAATTCCGGACCATGGGGCGGGGGAATTCCGAGGTGCATTGGGAACTGGCAACACGCGATGCCCTGGGCCTCAGAACGGTGCTCGTTGCCAAACAGGCGATTCCCGCCTCCAACATGGCGGCCCCGGCGTCGGCGGTCGCTGACAGGCAGGCGCCCGGACCGCGTGACGAGTGGCAGCGAAAGTGGGGAATCGACCTTGATTGCGGCGATGGCCCGAGCGGCCCTTTCGGTGACCCCGACGGTGACGGCATCCCTAACTGGTTAGAGTATCTGACAAATGGCGATCCACTCAAGGCCGACGGAGAAAACAGGGAAGGCTTGGTGCGCTTCGAGGTCTGGCGAAATGTGCCGGGCCAATACGTCTTCGATCTGACGAGGTCGGCGAACTTTCCGCAGCACCCGGATGAGGTCCATTATCTAACCCGCCTGGAAATCCCGGTCGGCAACGGCAATGATTATGGGTCGCGGGTGCGGGGATTGATCAAGCCACCGGCCAGCGGGGAATACACGTTCAATATCATCGCCAACGACACCGCCGAGTTATGGCTAAGTGACTCGGAATCATGGCAGGGAAAAAGACTCATCGCCAGGGCCGATCAGCACAGCGGGCAGGCGCGATGGACGCGCGGTGCGGACCAGGGGGGCAAACCGCTGTTTCCCGAGCAGATAGCCACGGTCACCCTCAAACAAGGCCAAAGGTATTACGTCGAAATTCTCCACAAGCAGATGTCCAAGGAGGACTTTTGTATGGTCGGTTGGGTCGTTCCTGGCGGTTCGACTCCCGAGGTCATCGGTTCCGAGTTTCTGGTCTCATGGCAGCACGACCCGGCGGACACGGCCGACGCGGGCCTGCCCGACGCCTGGCTGCAGGCGTCCGGGTTGATGGCGGAAGGAGTGGATCCGGCCAGCCGAAATGCGTATGCGGATCCGGACGGGGACGGTCTAACAAACTGGGACGAGTTCATCGGGAAAACCGATCCGCTCAAGCCCGACGCGGTTGAGACGACGCACATGCTGACCTGCGAGGTGTGGACGGACCTGCCGGGGAGCAGGATCCACGATCTGGTGCTCGACAAGCGCTTTCCGGCCAAGCCGACGCACGCCACGCTGGTGGATAACATCGATTTCAGCGCGGAGGGCGACAGTTATGGGGTCCGTCTGCGGGGTTATCTAACCGCTCCCGACGACGGTCCCTACGTTTTCTACATCTCAGGCAGCGACGCATGTGTCCTCTATCTGGCGGAATCGGAGGACAAGTTCACCAAACACGCGATCGCGCAGACATCGGCGGGCACGGGTTGGCGCGCCTATGGCCAGAGCCATTCCCAGGAGAGCGAGCCGGTCGAACTCAAACAAGGCCAAAAATACTATGTCGAGGTTCTGTTCAAGCGCGGCGCGCGGCAGGACGCCCCCGCCAACGGGATTGATAACGCCAGCGTGGCGTGGAGAAGGCCCGGACGCCAGGGCCTGGGTCAGACGGTCATCAATGCCGCGTATTTCAGCCCATACAGACCCGACCCCCGAGATGCCAATGATAATGACCTGTTAGATTCGTGGGAGCTCGCTTTCGGTTTGGATCCCAAGGATACCTCCGGAGCCAACGGCGCGTGGAGCGACAGCGATGGGGATTGGCTGGATAATTTCACCGAATTCCAATTGCACCTTGACCCGAAGGTGGCTGACTATCAACCCCTTCCGGGGGCGCTTTTGTCGGAGATGCCCGAGAATTTCCTGCAACTCCAACTGCCCCTCGATCCCAAGGCCGATTTCACATGCCTTCCGGGTTTCGCCCTGTGGGAGAGCTGGGAAAACATCCCCGGCGACAGCCTCGCGGCCCTGATCGCCAGCCCCACGTTCCCTCTCGCTCCGACCCAGCGGAAATGGGTGTCGAGCATTGAGGGTCCGTGTGGCATGGGCAAATCATACGGGTCCCGGCTGAGGGCGTGGATCGTGCCTCCGGCCACCGGAAGTTATACGTTCGCCATCTCCGGCGACAACGAGTGCGGGCTCTGGCTGAGCCCGACGGACCGGAAGTACGACAGGCAGCGCATCGCCTGCGTCACGGACCATTCCGACTATCGCAAGTGGGATGAGCAGGCAAGTCAGGTTTCGCTTCCGGTTAAGTTGGAGGCGGGCAAGCGGTATTTCATGGAAGTCCTCCACAAGCAGGGCGATGGCGCGGACCATGTTTCGGTGGCTTGGAAGATTCCGGGCTCCGCCGTGTTCCGCATCATCCGCGACACCGCGCTGGCCGGCTATGCGCGCGATCCCACGGACCTCAACGACGACGATATTCCGGACGCCTGGCAGAAGGCCTACAAGATCGTCGGCAGCGGCTATCAGGATTCCGATGGCGACGGCCTGTCCAACCGCGAGGAATATCTGTTAGGCACGCGCCCCGACCTGGTCGATAGTGACGGGGATGGGGTTAGCGATTTCGACGAGGTGACCTTTTACCACTCGGATCCCAACGTCAGGGACGCGCAGCCACCGGTGGTGGAGACGGAAATCGCGCCCGACAGTTTCACGGCCTCCGACACCCGCTGGTTTTCCAGCGGCGGCATGCTGGTTTCGTTTGACCGGAGGGGCACCACGTCGTGGAATTTCCCGCTGGACCGGCCCGGCGTCTATCAGGTCGTCATGAAGGCCCGCGTGCTGTCGAGCCTCTCCTACAGCATTTCGGTCCCGGTCACTCTGGAAGTCGATGGCACGCCCGTCGGCAGCGGCAGCGTCCAACCGGGCGATTTGGCGACCACAATCCGCTTTTTCACCCAATACCTCAAGCCCGGCGCACATCTCGTGACCCTTGACAACCGCAACGTGCGCAACGGCATTTCGCTCGGCGTCGAGTCGCTGGAAATCCTGCGACATGAGGGCGCGGACGCCGATGGCAACGGCATACCCGACTGGCTCCAGCACATCTACGATTCCGTCGATACGCTGGACAGTCCGACCGACTCGCCCGTCTCGCCGGCGTGCATCGAGGGCGCGGCACGCTTTATTGGGGATTTGTCACTGACTGCCGACGGGGAGCCGTTGCTGGCCCGCCAGGCCCTTGCCGGCCGCTGGTACGCCGACCTGCCCCTGCGTGCCGACCAGCCGGTCAAGCTCGACGTGTCCTTCGAGGGAGGCGCGGTCCGCCGTGCGCTGGAATTCCGCTGGGTTCCGCTCAACCTTCTAACATGCGGACCCTCGCTGGCCCTGCGGGTGGGCGACTCGATCCTCTGCACGGCATACGCGGGGGAGGATGCCGGAGACGCTCAGTTCGGCTTGTCTTTCGACGGCGAGGAAATTCACGCCGGACCTGCCGCCTCGCCCTTCCCGCTGACCTTTCCAAAGCCCGGCACATTCACCCTGGCGGTGGAAACCGCGAGCGGACGGAGCGAGGTCCAAGTCGTGGTGGTGGCGGCTTCGTTCGGCCCCGACCTCAACGTGGCGGTTGGCCGGGCGAGGACCTGGCCGCTGCCACAGGTCGGCCCCGACCTGGCGCTTGAATGCGATCCGGGCATCATCATCGAGGACACAGGCGCCCAATCCGCTTCGTCGGGGCGCTGCCTGAGCGTATCGGTGCGCGGCGAGGAAAGCGGAGACTTCAACATCCTCGCCCGTCTCAGTGCCGGAGGACCGATTGTCGCCTCCTCCACGGTTCACGGATTCCTGCTGGCACCGGCCACCGTCACGGGCGACAGCCGTGTCGTGCAGACCCTCCCGGACGGAACGGTCGTCATACGCGTCGGCTATGTGATCGATGGCAGGGTGCCCGCCGATCTATCCGTTTGGCTGCAGATTTTCGTCACCAATGCCGTGTTTGCCAACGGCGACACCTGGTATCACCTCACTGCGGCCGACTTCGACGCCAACGGTCAGGCGAGCCTGCTGATTTACAAGGCTCCCGTCGATGGCCAGGCCAACATGCCCCATTACATCTGCCACCGCGTCAACGCCTACGCCGATGCCCCGCCCGGTGCCCAGGTCCCGGTGGCCCCCGCCGCTGCCGCGCCACCGGCACCCGCCGTGCCGCCGTCTGATGCGGCACCGAAAGCGCCTTGAAGAACCGCACATAGGGCACGTCAATGAAGATGCAGCAAAGACACGGATTCGCGCTCGCCGCCGGCCTGGTGGCGGCGGCCGTGTTCATTGCCTTGCGTCCGACTCCCGGGCAGAAGGAGGCAGTTCCGCCCCCCGGTCGCCACCGGACGGAAAATGCCTCCGCCCGCACGCAAGCGCATCGTCAGGGAAATGCCGCGCCCGCCGCGGACGTCAGGCCTGTCCTTGCCTCCGCGCTGGCCACCGACAGCCCGCTTGCCACCGAGAAACGCGCCGACCTGCTCAGGCGCTTTGCCGCCTCCCCGTCCCCTGCCGAAGCGGACCTGCTGTTAGAGTTCCTCGCCTCCCGCTGCCCGCCAAAGATGCCGCTGGGTTCCTTCGCGCTGCTTTTCAACGAGGCCGCCAATCTGCTGGAGCGCCAACAGGACGACGCCTTGCTCTCGCCCTATGGCAAGGTTCTCGCCACGGTCGCCAGGGATACCGGGAAACCCGAAATCCTCCGCGACTATGCCATCCAGCACCTGCGCGTGGTCTGGGCAAAGTCGGCCGGAATACCTCCCTTGCGCGCCTCGGTGGAGGACACGTTCTGGTCGATGAGTTCCGGCTCCGGCCACCCCGCCGCGGCATCGCTGCTTTCGCTTCATCTGTTAGGCACGCCGGACTTCCCGCCGGACCCGGCCACGCCGTACGCCATTGCCACTGCCAGGATCACCGCGCGGACGCTGGAGCTTCTCGGCGACCCGTCCGCTCCGTCCGGCACCCGCATGACCGCGGCGCGCATCGCCGGCGAGCGCGGCATCCGGCAGGCTCGCGACCCGCTTCTTGCGCTAGCGCGGAACCCCGGACAACCCGTGGCCGCCCGCCTCGCCGCCGTCGCCGCCTTTGCGCGCCTCGCCACCGCCTCCGACCTTCCCGCCCTCCGTTCACTCGGCGCGTCCAGCCCCGAACTGCATGCCGCCGTGACCTCGGCTTCGGCCAGGATCACCGCCGGCAAATGACCACTCCGCGATTCTCACCAACCCTCCAATCGTCATGATCCGCTCACGTTACCTGTTGTTTTTGTTCCCACTCTTCCTGCCGCCGGTGGCGAGCGCCCAGCAATTCGGGGCGACCAACGCGCAAGTCATCACCCAGGCCATCGAATTCTTCGAGGTCCGCGTGGCAAACCCCTCCACCGCGAAGACCGAAGCGGTCCAGCCGCTTGTTATCTACAATAGCGCCGATCCGGGACCCGCCAAGAAATCCCCGACCTTTCTCTCGGTTTCCCCTCTTCTGTCGGGTGCCGACGGGGGCAAACTCGCCATGACCGCCACCCTCAGGACGCAAGCCGATTCCGGGGTGACGCCCCAACAGTACCAGATCAACGTAACCGACCCGCACGGGAATATTGTGGTGGCTCCAACGAGTTTTCCCGCGGGTATCGCCGGCACCGACGCAACGTTGGCAATCACCATCGATCCCCTGCTCCATCCCGGTCCGTGGAAGATGGGAATCGTTTCGGGAGACACCCTCATCCACCAGATCGACGTGCACGACGCCTCGGGCGATTGCCCCTCTTGCGGCAGCGCCTCCTGCCGGACCGAGGTCAATCTCGGCTGCGCCGAAACCACCATTCCCGTCGGGCCGGTCCTGTGCGGACTGGGCCGCGTGTCACTCACCTGGTTCGACAGTTCCATCAACGGAACTTTCCCCGGCCGCGCCAACCTCCGCCTGAAGGCCGCGCCCGACGGCGTCGTGGTCGAGAATGCAGGCGCCTTGATCTCGAAGGTGAGCGTGTATCCCACACTTGATACCACGGGTACGCCGGCGTGGATTGCCACCGTGGCGGGCACCGGCAATAGTTTCACGGTCACCGTCAAGAACGGCCCCGGCACCGATGCTCCGATCCTCCGCATTGTCACCGTTACGCAATCCCAAGACGGGCTCGTCACAATTCAGGAAACCACCTCGCCAAACAACGACGATGGCTCCGGCGGCGATCCTCCGGTCACCTCAATCTTCACCAGCAACCTTACCACTGACTTGTCCGGCGTCACCAGGGGTGTGGTCACCCTGTCCGAGCGCAACGGCTTGCGCAGCATCTCCGATACCATCTGGGACGATGGCAGCACTCGAACCGAAATCCGAATCGTGAACGAGAAGAACGCCTCCGGCCTGATGGACGCCGTTTCCGCTGTCAAGACCACCTATCATTATTTCTCGTGGGGCCGTGAGGTCGTCAAAGAGGAAATCCTCGCGTCCGAAACGGCGTCCCGCGGACTGGCCACCGAGCGCACGTATTGCGAAACGCCGGGAGCGGGCCTCGGCAAGCTCGCCAGCCTCACCCGATTTAACGGATGGACCGAGGCCCACACCTACTCGGCCACGGTTCACACCATCGTCACCCCTTTCGCGGGTCAGGCCAATGGACTCACCAAGACCATCACCACCAGCGGCAACACCCGCACCGAGGAGGACAAGGTTGGCGGAACGACGATTGCCAAGACCGTTACCTCGTTCGGAGAATCCAGCTCAACTCGCACTGTCTTTGCCTCAACTGCTGACACGCTCGCCACCGTGACCACCTACGGCACCCGCGAGGTCGGTTCCATTGTCGGCGGCAGGCCACAGGTGGTGTCGTCCTCCGATGGTTCCTCCGTCAGCTATGACTACTCCCTCTCCACCGCCGGTCTCGTGCGCACCGTCGTTACCGGGGACGGTGTCGCCACCAGCGTCCAGGACACCCTCAACGCCGCCGGGGAACTGGTCACCCGCCTCGCCCTGCGCACGGCAGGTGCCGTCATCGTCACGACGGATAAGCGTGTTGCGGCCGGTTCCCCCGACCGCTTCGGGCGTTATGCGCAATACACCCTTTTCCCAGATACGGCCAATGTCACCCTTTCATACTCTTACGGCTGCTGCGGGCCGCTCTCCGAGTCCGACATTCATGGCGTCACCACCTATCGTGCCATCGATGATCTCGGCCGCACCCGCAAGTTCAACCGCCTCGGCGTGACCACCGAAACCACCTATGACGGACTCACCGTCACAACCCGCCGTTACGCTGAAACTTATGACGCAAACACGTTCGCCACTTCATTTTCCACCGACACTGATAACATCATTTCCCGCCAATCCCGCAATCTCGCCGGCACCAGCAGCACCTCGGAGTCCCCGGACCCCTCCGCCGTTGATGAAGACGGCGCGGGGATTCCCGGCGCCCTAACCACCGTCACCACCTCCACCGGCTACAGCGGCAGCATCACCACCACCGCCGTCACGGTCGGCACCAACACCCAAACCACCACCGCCTATTCAGACGGCCGCACCTATCAATCCATTGGAACGCTCCAACTGAACATGACGAATGCATACAGCGTCAACGACACCGGCCTTTCCACTACCAGCGCCTATCTCGACACCGATGGCATAACTGCGAGGGAACCCACAACGACGCAATCCGACTGGGCCGGACGCACCACCAACGTCACCAAGGGAACCTCCCAATCAACCGACTATGCGTACTTCACAGGTGCTGACCCCGCAGGTGCCCGTCACCGGCTATCCAGCACCACCGATGCCGACGGAGTCACGATCCTTTACAACTACAACACGCTTGGCGAACGCACCATCACCGCCCTCAATCTCGGCGATCCGGGACACCTCACCGTCGCCGCCATCGACTATGGCACCGATCAAATCACCCGCACCGAAACCTTCCCCGCCGTCCTCACTGGCGGCGTGGAAGTACTCCGCACCGAAACCCGCGTCTGGCAGGACGGCGATACCGACGGCAGCGAGGATGGCGGCACCCTCGTTGCCTACACCGAGCATACCCCCGACGGTCTCCACACCTGGTCCTGGCAACTCGGCGCGGGCACCTCGCACAACGACGCCACTGCCGGTGCTGACGGAGCATGGAGTGAAACCACCATCCGTCCGGACAGCACCTACACCACCACGACTTATGTCGCCGGACGCCCGGACAGCATCGTTAATTTCGCTTCCGACGACAGCGAGATCTCCTTCACAACCTATACCACCTACGACGGCTTCAACCGTCCCACCGTTATCACCGACTCCCGCACCGGCGGCACCCTAACCACCTATCTATCGGATACCTGCGATGCCGTCGCCTCCGTCACCGACCCCGGCGGTCGCGTCACCTCATCCATCTATGACACCCGCGGCAACCGCACCGCCGTCAAACTCCCGGACGCTTCTGTCACCCGCACCACCTATCTAGCCAACGGGCAAACCGGGGCAACCTGGGGGTCGCTAACCTACTCGGTCATTTACACCCGTGATTATGCCGGGCGCATCAAGACCCTCCGCACTCAGCCGGACTTCGACGGCGGCATCCCTATCAACTCCGGCGGCTCGGTGACCACTTGGCACTACTACACCGACACCGGCCTCCTCAAGGAAAAACTCGACGACTCCGGCAACGGCCCCCTTTACACCTACACACCCGCCGGCCGCCTCGCGACCCGCACATGGGCCCGCGGCCTCGTCACGTCCTACGGCTACCTGAGTGGCCGCCTCACCACCGTCGATTACACGGGCACCGCCACCCTATGGGCCGCTTACCTTGCCGCCCGCGCAACTTGGCTGGCAGCCACCGGGGACGATATCCCCGGCGCCCTGGCCGCCATGAACGAGGCCTACGACGCCAATGCCGCCGCGCCCGACACCTCCACCCCGTGCCTCTCCTACTCCCGCGATACTCTCGGCCGCATCCTGACCGTCAACCGCGGCGGCGTCCTCCACGCCACATATTCCTACCGCACCACCGATCTCCAACTCCTTACCGAAATCCAGCAAATCGACACCCTCAATCAAACTCTCACCCGTACTTACGAGGATGGCAGCAGCGGCACCCTGACAGGCCGTCCCAACGGTTATACCTTCCCCGACGGCTCCGCAACCTGGACCTTCGACGCCGCGGGGCGCGTGTCCGGCGTTTCCAACGCGTACTACACTTTCACCTACGGCTACAACTATGACCAAGCCAATGCCAGTGCCCCGCGCATCGGCTCCGCAACCGGCGGCAAACAGGACCGCATGCCCTTCACACTGGCTGCTCCGTTCCACACCGTCACGCGCACCTATGAGGCCACCCGCGACGCCCTCACCACCCTCGAAAACAAGGTTGACACGGCAACCCCGTCCGAATATGATTATGTCGTGAACAATTTGGGCCAACGCACGTCGCGGACGACTTCCTCCAAAGACGCGGATGATCATGTCGTGACGTCGAGCAGCGTCGGTTGGCACTACGATGGCCTTGGGCAATTGGATTTGGCCGACGCCACGGGCACCGCGGCGGATCGCTCCTATCAATACGACGACATCGGCAACCGAAAAAAAAGCGCCGACAGCGTGACGCTGCCGACTGCTGACAACTACACCACCAACGGCCTGAACCAGTACAGCGTGGTCAACGGCACAGACCTGCCGGACGATGCCTTCGATGCCGACGGCAACTACCAGCACGGCCCCCTTCCCGTCCTTCCGGGTGGCAACTCCACCCTTATCTGGGACGGAGAAAACCGCTTGATCGCCGTGCTGGTTCCCGCCGGCACCGGCCCTGCGGTCACGATCAACCTGGCTTACGATCACATCTCGCGCCGCATTAGCAAGACCGTCACCCCCGCCGGCGGCACCGCCGTCACCACCCGTTATTTCTATGACGGCTGGAACCTCATCGCCGAATACGTCGATGCCGGGGCTTCCAAGGTCTTCACCTGGGGGCTGGATCTCAGCGGGTCCCCGCAGGGTGCCGGAGGCGTGGGAGGACTCCTGCAGGAAACCCCCTACTTCTACGTAGACGGCGAATATTCGTATTCCGACGATTACTTCCCGCTCTTCGATGGCAATGGCAACATAACAAACTATATCGATGTGTATGGCTCGGTTGCGTGGGACTGCGAATACGACCCGTTCGGACGGACCGTGGCCGTAAGCGACAACGAAAACCTTTTCCCCTTCCGCTTCTCCACCAAGTATCTCGACTTCGAGACCGGCCTCTACTACTACGGTTACCG
>TBL_comb47_HYPODRAFT_10006744_pt1 | contig 12316 bp, 13 predicted proteins | sample TroBogypolimnion_40_FD_10682 | JGI IMG/M metagenome (IMG submission 10682) | reverse complement strand
CCTCTTCATTGCCCCCATCAAACCCCTCATTATTAATTTGGAATACTTAAGTGCAGAGCCTTGGGTGATTGAATTTCATGGCAAAGCTTCACCCCAGTCGCATGGCATTCCGAAATACTTCTTCTTCCCTGGCTTTCAAGATGAGGTTGGCGGACTCTTGCTTGATCCTATTCCAGCAGAAGGTCATCTCGTTACAAACAAGATTCCCAATGATCTAAAAGAGACGTGGCTAAAGCTAAGGCCAGATGCGAAAAGAATCAGTGTCTTCTGCTACCCCGGTGCCCCGCTCAAAAGATGGCTAGAAGACTTAGGAAAATTAAGTGAGAATATTGATGTCTTACTTGCTCATGGTCATGCTGAACAATTAAACCTATATGGAGAGCAGCCAATCTCCTTACCCAAAAATCTTCAACTACTCTCAATGCCATTTGTATCTCAGGATGATTATGATTGGCTACTATCGCAATGCGACTTCAACATTGTGCGTGGCGAAGATTCTTTTGTAAGAGCCCAACTTGCCGGGAAACCATTTATTTGGCATATTTATCCACAAGAAGATCGCGTCCATGAGATGAAATTAGCGGCTTTTCTGGACTTATATCTAGAAGATGCTAGCCAAGAATTAAGGCTTGCCACTATTGCAGCAATGACCTGGGCGATGCCAAATAAATGGTTTAATAGCTTGGGAGTTTGGAATACGCATGCCAAGCACTGGCATACCCGTTTACTGGAAAAACAAGCAGATGGCGGCTTGCCAGCGCGTTTAATCCGCTTTGTCGCCTAATCCCAAGCAATAAAGGCTTGCGGGCGGTTACAATCTTGTTTTTGATAAAAACCGCAGAAAAATAGCTCTGCCCCCAGGAACAGCAAGATGAAAACAGCACAAGAACTCCGCGTTGGTAACGTAGTAATGATCGGCACCGATGCCCAGGTCGTCTTAAAGGCCGAATACAGCCGCTCTGGCCGTAACTCCTCTGTCGTAAAAATGAAATTTAAGAATTTGTTAACTGGCGCGCCAAACGAAGGTGTTTATAAAGCGGATGACAAGTTTGATGTTGTGATTCTCGACAAAAAAGAGTGCACTTACTCTTATTTTGCAGATCCAATGTATGTGTTCATGGATAGTGACTACAACCAATACGAAGTTGAAGCTGAGTTCATGGGTGATGCATTAAATTACCTCGAAGAAAGTATGCCATGCGAAGTAGTATTCTACGAAGGTAAAGCACTCTCAGTAGCAATGCCTAACTCATTGGTTCGTGAAATCATTTATACAGAGCCAGCAGTTAAAGGCGATACCAGCTCAGGCAAAGTATTAAAGAACGCAAAATTAGCTACTGGCTATGAATTGCAAGTTCCTTTGTTCTGCAACACTGGCGATAAGATCGAGATAGATACTCGCACTGGTGAATACCGTAGCCGCGCTAACTAATTTACTAGCTACAGCTGTTAAAAAGCCCGGCATGCCGGGCTTTTTTATTATCACAACAAATGTTTAAGCGATCAGATTTAACTGCTCAAGCAGGCCCTTAGCGTGCTGGTACTCAGCCTCACCCTGAAGAGTCTCCCAATCTGGGCTTACTGCTGTTGGCATTAAGCGATTTAATCGGATGGCAGATTCGTTGAGCTTGGCTTTGGATACCTTTAATTTAGATAGCAATTGATCTGCAAGATCAGGACGATTACAAATCAACACCGCATCACAGCCGGCATCCAACGCCATTTCGGCGCCCTTCACAACAGAACCCGCAACACTAGCGCCTTCCATAGATAGGTCATCACTAAAAATCACGCCTTCAAAACCTAACTCTTGACGCAGGATGGAGTGGAGCCAAACCTTGGAGAATCCTGCTGGGTTCTTATCCACCTTTGGATAAATTACATGTGCTGGCATTACTGAAGCCAAGCTCAGATCAAGCCACTCATACGGCTTAGCATCATCGTTCAATATTTCTTTTAAGCCACGTTCATCCACTGGAATAGCTACATGTGAATCTGCCTCAGCCCAGCCATGACCCGGAAAGTGTTTGCCACAATTAGCCATTCCTGCAAGACGCAAACCTTCATTCAAACTCTTTGCTAGAGCAAACACAATTTGTGGATCGCGACTAAAAGATCGATCGCCGATTACACCGCTGCGACCAAAATCTAAATCCAGCACCGGTGTAAAACTGAAGTCCACCCCACATGCTCGTAACTCAGCTGCGAGCACATAACCACAAGCAGTAGCTGCAGCCATGGCAATCGCAGCAGATTCTGCAGGATGGTTCGAATTGTTCTCTGCACTCCAAAGTTCACCGAGCTTACGCATGGCAGGTAGATGGGTAAAGCCATCTGTCTTAGCACGCTGCACTCTCCCGCCCTCATGATCAATCGATATCAATACATCAGGACGAAGCTTTTTAATTGCAGCAGTCAATTTAGCAAGCTGTTGGCGGTTGGAAAAATTTCTGCCAAACAAAATCACGCCACCAGTCAAGGGGTGCAAGATGCGACGTCGATCTTCAGCATTGAGTTCTAAACCAACCACATCTAAAGTAATAGGGCCTGGGTTCATAGTCGCCATCGTTAACTTGCTCATATCTTCCTCTATATCAACTTTATTTTTTATTTACTTTTGAGTGACGATGACATGCGCAATTGCCATATCTTGCTCATCACTCACGGTGACGTGAGCTTCCCAGTTTTTTTCCTGCATAAATTGAGCTAAAGCTCCTAAGTACGAAGTGACCGGCTTACCACTGGGCTCATTTAAAGTTTGGAGTGAGCGCCAGGTCATGGGCATTCTCATACCAAGGCCAATCGCTTTTGAAAAAGCCTCTTTAGCGGCAAAACGCGTAGCCAAGAATGCGATACCCCGCTTACGATTTCTGGCAAGGCGATGCTGAAATACCAACATCTCATCGGGTCCCAGAATTTTTTCCGCCAGGCGCCCCTTAGTGCGATCGTAAGCTGCTTGTAAGCGCTCAATCTGCAGAATGTCAGTACCGATGCCGATAATCATCTTTATGAACCAGCTCTACCCTGAACCATCAAGGCTTTCATGTCGGTAATCGCTTTTTGCCAGCCTTTAAATAAAGCTTCAGCAACGATCGCGTGACCAATATTAAGTTCAGATAGTTCCGCTATGGCAGCAATAGGCTTGACATTACCTTCATGCAACCCGTGGCCAGCATTCACTCTCAGGCCGATACTCTTTCCAAAGATAGCAGCCTTACGAATACGCTCTAGTTCCTTGACTTGATCAGAACCCGATAAATCTGCATAACGTCCAGTATGTAACTCCACTACTGTGGCGCCAACATCTTTAGCCGCCTGAATTTGCTGCTCTTCTGGGTCGATAAACAAAGATACTCGAATACCAGAGTTAACTAGTTTCTGAGTTGCCTCTTTTACTGCCTCGTAATGACCTAATACGTCCAGACCACCTTCGGTCGTCACCTCTGCACGCTTCTCGGGTACCAAGCAAACATCATGCGGCTTTACCTTACATGCAATATCAATCATCTCGGGTGTTACTGCACACTCTAAATTCATACGCGTTTTAATGAGTGGGCGTAGAGCCAATAAATCGGCATCTTTAATATGACGACGATCTTCCCGCAAATGTAGGGTGATGAGATCTGCGCCAGCTTCTTCCGCTAAAGCTGCCGCCCTTAATGGATCGGGATAAATAGTGCCTCTTGCATTACGCAAAGTGGCAACGTGATCAATATTGATCCCGAGTTCAAGGACTTCAGGCTTATTCATCTGTGTAGATTACTAGATTTTCTTCAGATCAATCAAAATTTGCCGAGTAGTCAAAACCTGATCCTGTAAGTGCAGGCCAAGCAGAAAGCGCATTAACTGCTTACTCTCCGAGAGCGTCTCAGGATCAGAAAAATCACCCACCGCAATTGCTAAAAGCGATTTACCCGTAAGAACGGGCCAGTGCCCAGGATCATCTACTTGGACTGGGCGAACCCCACGCTCAGGCTGATACACATATTGTTCCCCTGCTAAAGGGGCTTGATTGGTTTCAACACAGCGATCCAAGGCCGCCGCATAACCCGTCTCTTGCAAGAGCGCTAACTCAAATGGACGCAAAATTTCTTCTAAGCCCTTGGATTCAAATTCTAGATTAGACAAAGCATTAATCGTTTCAGCATAGCGATCGTAGAGTTTTTCGTAATCATCTTCACGAGCGAGGAACTTTACCAATAACTCATTGAGATAAAAACCGCAGAGCAAAGCATCGCCCACTAAAGAGGGCATGCCACCTACCCACTCTGATTTTGTTAAGGTGCGTAACTCAGATTTACCGCTCCAAGAAACCAATAATGGCTGAAAGCGCTGTAGAACAGGGCGTAATGTTGAGTGTGGGCGCTTAGCGCCCTTGGCAATTAAAGCCATGCGACCATATTGCCGGGTAAAGACATCCAGAATTAAGCTGGTTTCTTTATAGGGGATGCTGTGCAATACAAAAGCAGGCTCGTCAGCAATGCGAATCGAAGCCATCAGAACTTATTCCAACCCTTGCGCCCGTAGTTCGGCACGATCATCCGCCCAGCCACGTTTAACCTTAACCCAGGTCTCCAAAAATACTTTGCCATCAAAGAGCTTTTCCATATCGATGCGGGCATCAGTTGAGATCTTCTTGAGACGCTCACCCTTTTGGCCAATGATCATTGCCTTATGGCTATCGCGATCCACCAAAATGGTTGCTGCAATCCGACGCATCTTGCCATCCATCTTGAACTGATCAATAACTACAGTGCTGGTATATGGCAATTCTTCACCAGTAAAGCGGAATACTTTTTCTCGCAGAATTTCAGCAGCCAAGAAACGCTCACTACGATCCGTGATGGTATCGCCATCGTAGACTGCTGGAGCCTCAGGGAGATAGCCCTCGAGCACGTCTAACAATCTTTCAATATCACCTGGACTCTTAGCACTCATCGGTACGATCTCAGCAAACTCAGACTTCTGATCTTCGTGACCACCTAATTCGCACCAAGGGCGAGCCATATCCTTAATAAAATTGAGTAATGCCTGATCACGTTCTGATGGAGTTTGAAAGCGGCTATTAAATAAATCTAACTTATTCAGAACCAAAACTATTGGCAAATCGTCTGGAAGCAACTTCAAGACTTTCTTGTCATCCTCACCAAAGTAACCTGCCTCAACCACAAAGCACGCGACGTTCACATCTTGCAAAGCTGTAGTAACGGTGCGGTTTAAGGCTTTGTTCAGAGTGTTCATTAAGCGCGTCTGAAAACCCGGCGTATCAATAAAGATGAATTGTGCTTCTTCACGATTCTGAACGCCCAATATACGGTGACGCGTTGTTTGTGCCTTACGAGAGGTGATGCTGATCTTCTGTCCAACCAATGCATTCAGAAGGGTTGATTTACCCATATTAGGACGCCCAACAATAGTGATAGTGCCGCATCTAAACACGATTAGCCTTTCAGCTTAAGATTGAACTGCTCTTCGGTTGCTTCTTTTTTTGCTGCCTTCTTTTTAGCTGACCGAGTCTTCTTAGGTTTGCGAGATTCTTGTGGCAGCGCCTTGAGCATGGCAATTAAGGCTAGCTTGGCTGCCGCTTGCTCAGCGGCACGACGTGACGCACCCTCACCCTTTACCGCTACCTTGTGACTCGGAATTAAGCACTCAACCTCAAACTGCTGGTTATGCGCAGCACCAGTAGTGCCGGTAACGTTATAGGTTGGCAAAGGCAATTGGTAACCCTGTAAACACTCTTGCAAGAGCGTCTTGTCGTCTTTACCCAAGGTTTTGGGATCAACGTTCACTAGGATAATAGAGTACAGCTTACGGAGGGTTGCTTTAGCCGCCTCAAAGCCACCATCCAAGAAGATGGCACCAGTGACTGCTTCTAAAGTGTCAGCAAGAATTGAGGGGCGACGAAAGCCACCGCTCTTGAGCTCGCCTTCACCTAAGCGCAGATAGTCTGATAGCGATAAAGCTTGGGCGATTTCATATAAAGCTTGTTGCTTTACTAGGTTTGCCCGTACACGTGAGAGATCACCTTCATCCAAATCTGAATAGCGCTCATAGAGCATTTCAGCAACAACGCAATTGAGAATGGAGTCACCTAAAAATTCAAGTCGTTCATTGTTTTTCTTACTATGACTACGATGAGTGAGAGCTTGATTCAGAAGTTCTGGCTTCTTAAAGTTATAACCAAGTCGCTCTTGCAGCGGTCCAGTTTCGATAACGGCGCGCGCGTTCATGATATTTACTCGAATCCGCCTATACGACCAAGGTTGCCGAGGTTCAGCCAAACGAAGAAGGCTTTACCAACAATGTTTTTATCAGGCACAAAACCCCAGTAACGTGAGTCAGCACTATTGTCGCGGTTATCACCCATTGCAAAGTAATGTCCCACAGGCACCTTACAAGTGATGCCAGTCTGTTGGTACTGGCAGAATTCAGAACCAGGAAAACGCTCAGTCGGAAATATGGTGGCCGGACGGTCTGGATCATTCAGGATGTCATGACGATTACCACCCAAGTCTGCTGGGAAAGTTTCTGTAAAACGTTTGGCGTAGCGCATATTCTCTGGATCGAGATAAGGCTCACCACCGCTATATTGCAAAGGCTGACCATTGATCATCAAACGTTTGTTTTCGTAAGTGATTTCATCCCCAGGAAGCGCTACTATACGTTTGATGTAATCTACTGACTCATCACGTGGATAACGAAATACCACCACATCGCCACGCTTGGGTGAACCCAAATCAACCACCTTTTGATTGATGACTGGCAAACGAATTCCATAAGTAAATTTATTTACCAAAATGAAGTCGCCAATTTGCAATGTTGGGATCATCGAGCCAGAAGGAATCTTGAAGGGCTCAGCAATAAAGGATCGCAGTACAAATACTGCACAAATCACCGGGAAGAAACCGGCGGTGTACTCGAGCCACAAAGGCATGCGGTCATTACCAGCCAAACGTCTTTGCGGAGCAAAGTAAAGTTTGTCAGCAAGCCAAGCAATTCCAGAAACGATTACCAGGATGAATAAGACTAGAGCAAAGTTCATCAATCCTCCACCTGCAAAATAGCCAAGAAAGCTTCTTGTGGAATCTCCACGTTACCCACCTGCTTCATACGTTTCTTACCTTCTTTTTGCTTCTCTAATAACTTACGCTTACGAGAAATATCACCCCCGTAGCACTTAGCTAAGACGTTCTTGCGTAATGCCTTCACGTTCTCGCGGGCAACAATATTGCTACCAATTGCTGCCTGAATGGCGACATCAAACATTTGCCGAGGAATAATCCCACGCATCTTGGCGACCACTTCGCGCCCACGATGTTGACTATTGCTTCTGTGAACAATGACGGAGAGCGCATCTACGCGCTCGCCATTAATCAGAATATCGACCTTCACTACGTCTGCTGGACGGTATTCCTTAAACTCATAATCCATTGAAGCGTAGCCACGTGAGATAGATTTCATCTTGTCAAAGAAATCCAAAACAATTTCAGCCATCGGTAACTCATACGTGAGCTTGACCTGACGACCGAGGTAATTCATATCCATCTGTATACCGCGCTTACCCACGCACAGGGTAATGATTGCGCCCACGTACTCTTGGGGCATATATAAATTCACTGTCACGATCGGCTCAAGAATCGTATTGATCTTACTGGCCTCAGGCATCTTCGATGGATTATCTACAGACACAATGGTGCCGTCTGACTGCTCTACCTGATAGACCACGGTTGGGGCGGTAGTGATGAGATTCATACCGTACTGGCGTTCTAAGCGCTCTTGCACAATCTCCATGTGCAGCAGACCTAAGAAACCACAGCGAAATCCAAAACCAAGAGCTTGTGACACCTCTGGCTCATATAAGAGTGAAGCGTCATTGAGTTGTAACTTCTCTAATGATTCACGCAACTGATCGTATTCACTAGACTCAACAGGATATAAACCAGCAAACACTTGCGGCTTAACCTCTTTGAAGCCAGGAAGAGGCTCAGAAGCAGGAACTCGCCCTTGCTGGCCAGGGGAATGCGTGACAGTATCGCCAACCTTGGCTGCTTTTAATTCTTTAATACCAGCAATCACAAAGCCCACTTGACCGGCAGATAGCTCTGGACGATCAACTGACTTCGGACTAAATACCCCAACATGCTCAACCAAATGGCTTGAACCATTGGCCATTAAAGTGATTTTATCTTTCGGCTTTAAGGTGCCATTCACAACACGAATCAGCATCACAACGCCAACGTAGTTATCAAACCAAGAATCAATAATTAAAGCCTGCAAAGGCTCTGTGGCACTACCTGTCGGTGGCGGCACCTTAGCAATCATTTCCTCGATCACATCGGCAACACCTAAGCCAGTTTTAGCTGAGCAGGTCACGGCCTCAGATGCATCAATACCAATAACATCTTCAATTTCTTTTTTAGCGCGGTCCGGATCAGCCTGCGGTAAGTCAATCTTATTGAGCACAGGCACCACCTCAACACCCAACTCAAGCGCCATGTAACAGTTCGCAACTGTTTGCGCCTCAACACCCTGACTTGCATCTACTACCAGTAATGCGCCTTCACAAGCAGACAAAGAGCGACTAACTTCGTATGAGAAGTCGACGTGTCCGGGGGTATCAATCAAATTGAGGTTATAAATCTTGCCGTCTTTGGCTTTGTAATTTAAGGCGGCAGTTTGTGCCTTAATGGTGATGCCACGCTCACGCTCAATATCCATTGAGTCGAGAACTTGGGCTTCCATTTCGCGATCAGTGAGGCCCCCACATAGCTGAATAATGCGATCAGCAAGCGTCGATTTGCCGTGATCGATATGGGCGATGATAGAAAAATTGCGGATTAAATCCATAGCGTCTTCATTGGTCATTCAAAAAACGCCTTGTCAGAACGCACCACAATGATGCGCTGCAAAAAGTCGTCTTAAAGTGATTGTAATGGGTGGCGCCCAAAAGGCGCCAAACCGCATTTTTAGGCCGAAAATGGGCTTATTTAGGCTTTACAGGGACTATCAAAGTGCTATCGGCGCGGCGTATAAAGACCGGAACAGCCTTGTTGGCATCCAAACCCTTCACGAGAGCCTCAAACTGCTTAACGCCCGAAATATCGACATCGGCAACCCGAATAATGACGTCTCCCGGCCGAATTCCTGCTCTGGCCAATGGACCATCCCCTAGGCCGGTAACTTCAACTCCGCCTTTGATATTCAATTCCTTCTTTTTAGAGTCCGATAGTTCGCTGATAGAAACTCCCAGGGTATTTGCACCATCTCCTTTTAGGGCTGGCGCATCAGGCTTTTTAGCTACCTGAGGCGATTCAGTATCCGTAACGGTAACCGTTAATTCACGAGTCCCACCCTTGCGCCAAACTTGCACTGGTACGGAGCTACCGGGTTTAGTTTCACCAACTACTCTTGGTAAGTCGGTTGATTTAGAAATATCGTGGCCATTAAAACTCAGAATGACATCACCCGGCTCAATTCCACCCGTAGCTGCAGGGCCGCCTGGCTCAACATTACGAACATAGGCGCCACGAGGTTTGCCTAAACCCAAACTCTCAGCCACCTCTTTGGTCATCTCACCCAAAGCAACACCAATACGACCACGTGTCATTTTTCCATTGGTACGTAACTGCTCTGCAACGCGCATTGCCTCATCAATTGGAATGGCAAATGAGATGCCCATGTAACCGCCGGAGCGACTAAAGATTTGGGAATTAATACCAATGACTTGGCCAGCGGTATTCAAAAGTGGTCCGCCAGAATTGCCTGGATTGACCGCAACGTCAGTTTGAATGAAGGGTAAGTAGTCACCGGTATCGCGACTCTTCGCCGACACAATACCTGCAGTGACAGTGTTTTCAAGGCCAAACGGCGAGCCAATCGCCAGCACCCACTCACCCACCCTCACCTTAGATGAATCGCCTAAAGGGAGCTTGGGTAAATCTCGTGCATCAATTTTGACAACTGCTACATCAGTACGTTTATCCATGCCAAGTAATTTTGCTTTGAACTCACGCTTGTCCGTCAGGGTTACGTAAATAGTAGTAGCACCTTCAACTACGTGGGCGTTTGTCAAAATCAATCCATTAGATTCAATAATGAAACCAGAACCAACACCACGATCTGCTTCTTGTGGCTTGCCAGGATTTGGTTGTACTTGCTTAGGCAGATTCGGCATACCAGGAATTGGTACACCAAAGAAACGACGGAAGAATTCTGCTTGATCTTCAGGCATCCCAGGAATGCCGCCCTGGGCCTGCTGCACCATTACCTTTTCGGTGGTGCGAATATTGACAACCGCTGGGCTGGCACGCTCAACCAAATCGGCAAAATCTGGAATCGTCACCCGAGGATTTTGCGCAGAAGCCGAAGGAATAAACGCGAGCTGCCCAAGACTAAAAATAGCCAAGAGCGCAATTAAGTACTTTTTCATAATGCTATAGACCTACTTGGTGAAAACCAACAATGGAGATATGAAGAATATTAGGTCAATTTACCGAAAATCAAGGTACCGTTAGTACCCCCAAAGCCAAAGTTGTTTTTGACTGCATGGTCAATCTTCACATCCCTAGCGATATTGGCACAGTAGTCCAAGTCACACTCAGGGTCTTGATTGAAGATATTGATCGTCGGTGGGGATTTTTGCTTATGGATAGCCAAAATTGTGAATACAGACTCTAAGCCACCGGCACCGCCTAAAAGGTGACCAGTCATAGACTTGGTGGAGTTAATTAAAGTCTTCTTAGCATGATCGCCTAAGGCAGCTTTGATAGCTTCAGTTTCGTTCTTGTCACCCAAAGGCGTAGAAGTACCATGGGCATTTAAATACTGAATTTGGTCTGGATTGAGTTTGGCATCACGCATAGCGTTAACCATACAACGACGTGGGCCATCCATATTTGGCGCAGTCATGTGATACGCATCACCGCTCATGCCAAAACCAAGCAACTCACAATAAATTTTTGCGCCGCGAGCTTTAGCATGTTCGTACTCCTCGAGCACTATAACGCCAGCACCCTCACCCAGTACAAAACCATCGCGGTCTTTATCCCATGGACGTGATGCAGTTGCAGGATCATCATTGCGAGTAGAGAGAGCTCTTGCGGAAGCAAAGCCGCCAACACCCAATGCAGAGATGGTGGATTCAGCACCACCAGCCACCATGACATCAGCATCACCATACTGAATTAAGCGAGCAGCCAAACCAATGCTGTGCAATCCCGTTGTACACGCAGTGACCGCAGCAACGTTCGGCCCTTTAAGACCAAACAAAATACTGAGGTGGCCAGAGATCATATTGATGATGGAGCCTGGAACAAAGAATGGTGAAATACGACGTGGGCCGCGAGCCAATAGCTCAGCGCCTGTTTCCTCAATCATTGGCAGGCCGCCAATACCAGAGCCAACCATGACGCCAACGCGCTCGGCGTTTTGCTCGGTAATTTCTAACCGCTGTCACGAATCGCTTGTGTGCCCGCAGCGATACCGAAATGGATAAAGGTATCCATGTGGCGCGCTTCTTTGGCAGAAACATATTCTTCGACATTGAAATCTTTNACCTCNCCAGCGAAATGAACGCTCAGCGGAGTGTGGTCAAACTTTGTGATGGTAGCGATGCCGGATTTGCCCGCGAGCAAATTGGACCAAGCTACATCAACTGAATTACCAACAGGTGAGATGAGACCAAGGCCGGTAACTACAACCCGGCGTCGGCCATTTGATGCTGACACAGTAATACCTAAGTTAGGGAATTAACCCTGAGCTTTTGATTTAGCGAAGTCGATCGCGAGTTGAACTGTGGTGATCTTTTCAGCTTCCTCATCAGGAATTTCGATACCGAATTCATCTTCCAAAGCCATAACCAGTTCAACAGTGTCAAGAGAGTCAGCGCCCAGGTCGTTCACAAAAGAAGATTCATTCTTGATATCTCCTTCAGCGACGCCCAATTGCTCAGCGACGATTTTCTTAACGCGTTGTTCGATGTTGTCCATTAATTTCCCCAGGGGTTGTAAAAACGATGAAAGGATTTTATCAGTATGGCGGACTGAATTAGCAAATTCGCCTAAAAATGGCCAAATCCTCGCTTTGCCGTTAGGCTAGATATAGCCCGCCGTTGACGTGTAGGGTATTCCCCGTAATATAAGCTGCCGCTGGAGAGGCCAAAAAGGCCACTGCCTGGGCTACATCTTCAGGGCTACCTAAGCGCGCTAAAGGAATGTTCACTTTTAGGGCATTTTGTTGCTCCTCGCTTAAGGCGCGAGTCATATCAGTATCGATAAATCCAGGGGCTACGCAGTTGACAGTGATGTTACGACTA
>TBL_comb47_HYPODRAFT_10006741_pt1 | contig 12319 bp, 11 predicted proteins | sample TroBogypolimnion_40_FD_10682 | JGI IMG/M metagenome (IMG submission 10682) | reverse complement strand
TGGCCTCCGCATCGAGAACCAACATGGCCCGTATGGGGTTGCGTCCCATAACACCTCCGATGACCTACCTATAAGCGTAGGCCATGGGCGTTTTTATGCAATGTTATTTTGGAATCCTTCTACTAGGCGATCGAGTGAACGCTCAGCCACTCCTGCAGGGCCTGGTCCATCCTGCCCTGCCAACCGGGGCCTGTCGCCCGGAATTGGGCCACCACATCGTGAGACAACCGGATCGTGATCCGATCCTTCTTGGGCGCAATTTGAGGGCCCCGAGGCTTGCGGAGCTTGGCCTGCAGCGAAGCCGGCAACGCACTGAAGGGCACCCCCCGCGCGAGGTCTTCCTTCGTCAGTTCCCTGACCTCGCCCTCTTTGTCAGTCAAGGGTTTGTGGCTTGCCATATTTCCTCCCTTCACGCTCGTTTGCCTTACGGAAACTGATGACCCTGATCCCTGCGGGGAGATCCAGGAAACAGAGCACGTGAAGCCTCCGCTCAAAATAACCTATGGCAACCATGCGTTCCTCGCCGTAGTCCCGTCGTTCGTCCCTCACGAATGTTGCTGTCTCAAAATCGAAGTCCGCCGCCATTTCAAAGGAAAGGCCACGTTCCAATTGGTTCCGGGCGCTCTTGTCAGGGTCAAACGTAACGTCCATCGTCATATTGTATGCACGATAAGAAAAAAGTCAATCCTGATTCCAAACGGCGACCGTTCAGGTGGGGCAGAGCCCTGTCGACTCCAGCGTTTAGCCCTGGGTGCGGCGCAACACCAGTTCCCCGAAGTGGGCGATGCGGTAGCGGCCGAGCTCCCGCTCCCGGATCATGTCGTGCTCCTCGAGGTATTTCAGGTCCTCCTCGGTGACCCTGGCCAGGCCCAGGAGCGTCGCCTTCTCCACCCCGGGATGCTTGCCCACGAACTGGAGGATCGTCAGCTGCAGGGCGGTGATCGGCTTGACCATGGGGGACTCCCGGACTGGGTGGTTATGCGTTTCAGGATGATCTGGGTTGGCCTGTTTATATTATTAACTTATATTGGCCCCTGACAATGCCGTCCACGCCTTGACTTGTGTTCGCAAATCCAACTAACGGCCGGGCCTCATCCATGGTTGCACACTCCAAGCCCCAGAACCGCCCCTGGCTGCTCCTGCGTCGCCTCCTGGCCGGATCGGCCTGCGCCCTGGCCGCCGCCGGCCCGGGGGCGACCCTCGATCTGGGCGCGGGCCACACCCTCGAGCCGCGGCTCACGTTCACGGATCAGCTGGGGCGGACCCACACCCGCATGGTGCACCGCTACCGGGGCCTGCGGGTCTGGGGCTCGGAACTGGTCCTCCACGGCCAGGGGCCCCTTCGGCCGGCCCTGGCCAGTCAGGGCACAGGCCTGGAGCTGGCGGCCACCCCGTCGCCCGCGCTGCCCATGTTGGACGCCGGCACGCCCCTGGCGGCGCCCCTGGACCTGGACCTGACCCCTTCGCTGCCCCTGGCGCGGGCCCAGGACGCCATCCGCCCGGTCTTCGGGGCGCCGGTGGCCTTCTCCGGCTCGGAGCTGGTGATCTGCCCCCGCTACCTGGACCTGCCGGTGGGCCCGGACGGGCTGAACGCCGCCCGGATCCACCGGCACCTGGCCGGCTACGCCCTGGCCTACCTGGTCCGCGCCGAGGCGGACACCGGCGATCCGCTGACCGGCCTCTGGGACTGCCTGGTGGACGCCCATTCCGGCAAGCTGATCGTGCGCGTCCCGGTGAACCAGGGGGCGGTGGCGCCCGGGGCGGCCGCGGGCGCTCCGGCGCCGTCCGGATCCCCGGCCCCGGCGCCGCTGGCCGGGACCCCGGCCGCCCCGTCCCTGGGGGTGGGCAAGTCGCTCTACAGCGGCACGGTCCAGCTGAACACCAGCGCCACCGGATCGGGGTTCCTGCTGGTGGACACCACCCGGGGCCAGGGCGGAGCGCTGGGGGGCAACGCCGTCACCGACCTGAACCACACGGCGCCCGGCCCGTTCGAGAACGGAACGGTCTATGCCAGCGGGACCGACGTCTGGGGCTCCGGCACCCCCCCGGAACCGCTGGGGCCCACCACGACCCCCTCGGGCCAGACCACCGCCGTGGACGCCGCCTTCGGCCTGCAGGCCGCCTGGGACTACTTCCGCCAGGTGCACGGCCGCAACGGCATCGACGATCTGGGCAACCAGACCGTCGTCCGGGTCAACTACGGCGGCAGCCGGAACCAGAACGACAACGCCTTCTGGACCACCGGCGCCTTCGTCCTCACCGTCCAGGACGGGAAGCTCTTCTGGCCCCTGGACAATCCGGTGATCATGGCCCACGAGGTCAGCCACGGGGTGAACGAGTTCAGCGCGAACCTCCCCTACACGGGCGAATCGGGCGGCCTGAACGAAGCCAATTCGGACATCTTCGGGATCATGGCGGATCTCTACACCCGCAAGGGCTCCGGCGGCAAAATCCCGGAAACCGGCGCCACCTGGGTCATTCCCAGGTTCTGGTACACCCCCTCCGGCGTGCTCAACGTGGTCCGCTACATGTACAAGCCCAGCAAGGACGGCAAGAGCGCGGACGCCTGGCGGCCCAACGTCGGGCTCCTGGACGTGCACTACAGCTCCGGCCCCATGAACCGGGCCTTCTACTTCCTGAGCCAGGGCGCCTCCGCCAACAAGGCGAACGACGCCTATTCGCCCTACCTGGCCGGCGGGATGACCGGGATCGGCAACGACGAGGCGGCCAGGATCTGGTATCGGGCGCTCACCGTCTACCTCACCCCCGCCAGCAACTACAAGGATGCCCGCACGGCCGTCCTGCGCGCCGCCCGGGACCTGTTCCCGCCGGACGCCGGCGGCAACGCCTCCAGGGAGACCCTCGCCGTGCGCAGGGCCTTCGGCGCGATCAACGTGGGCGACCCGAACGCCACCGCGGATGACTTCGGGACGCCGGGCATCACCGCCAGCGTGGCGCCCAGCGGCACGGGCACCCCGTCCGGCGCCAACCTCGCCCTGTCGGCCACGGCCACGGCCGGGGTCACCGAGGTGGACTATTTCGTGGACCAGGTGCTGGTGGCGGCGGCGTTCAATCCGCCCTCCTTCGCCGTGCCCCAGCTGGACGCCGCCCACCTCCTGGGCAACGGCGACCATGTCCTCACCGCCTCCGCCTTCGAGCCCTCGGGCAACGCCGGAACCTCGCTGCCGGTGCCGTTCACGGTGACCAACCCGGTGCAGCAGATCCTCCAGGACCCGGGCCTGGAGGGCGGCGGGCTCAAGGGCTGGCAGGGCGACACCGACCTGGTGGTCCAGGCCGACTTCACCGCCGCCGTCCCCCACGGCGGCTACCGCTACGCCCAGTTCGACCGGTCCGCGGGCCGGCAGAACCTCGTCCTCTCCCAGCAGGTCGCCGTTCCCGCCGGGACCTCGGCCGTCCTCAGCCTCTGGACCCGGATCCAGGGCAACCCGGCCGCCGGCGCCGGGGACCGGCTCGGGATCCAGGTGCAGCCTGCGGGCGGCGACCCGGTGACGCTGGAGAGCCTGACCGGCCAGCAGGCCTGGCCGGACTGGGTCCGGCGCAGCTACGACCTTTCGGCCTACCAGGGCCAGACCGTGACCCTCCGGCTGGATTCCGACATCGCCCAGGGCACCGGCACGGCGTTCCTGGTGGACGACATCACCCTGGCCTGCTCCGCCGCGCCCCAGACCCGGGTGCGGGCGTCCCTGGACCCGTCCGCCTTCGCCCCGGCGCCGCTCACCGTGGAAGCCTTCGCCGGCGCCGGCCCGGTCGGGCCCTTCTACGCCCAGGTGACCGGCAGCCCCGGCAGCGCCGAGGTGGCCTGGAGCACCCTGGAAGGCGCGGGCAGCCTCGGCCCCGGCCAAGCCCCGAGCTACCAGCCCCCGGCCGCAGCCGGGTTCTACCATCTTCTGGCCACCAGCGTGGCGGATCCCAGCGCCAGCGCCCAGGTCTCCATCCAGGTCAAGCCCCCGCTCAGCCTGGTCCCGGCGACCGCCGAGCTGGAGACCGGCGCCAGCCTGCCGTTCACCGCCGTCGCCGCCCCCGGCATCAGCCCCGTCTTCAGCGCGACGGCCGGCACCGTGATCCGGACCGGGCCCGGCCGGGCGCTCTTCACCGCGCCCGCGTACCCGGGCACCTGCATCCTGACGGTGCAGCCCGAAGGCCCTTCCGCCCTCTCCGCCTCCGCCACCATCACCGTGACCGCGCCGATCTCGGTGACCGTCGCCCCGGCTGCCCTGACCATGGTTCCCGGCAGCAGCTGCGCCCTGTCCGCCACCGTCGCCGGCAGCGCCAACGCCGACGTGGTCTGGACCGTCCAGGAAGGGGCCGCCGGCGGCGTCATCTCCGGCGGCGCCGGAGACGCTCCGCCGGTCTACACCGCCCCCTCCGCCGCAGGCACCTACCATGTGATCGCCACCAGCGTCGCCCACCCGGTCCGGAGCGCCGTGCTCACCATCACCGTGCAGGCCGGCGGCATCGTCATCAACCCCGCCGCCCCGGCCGTCCTCGCCGGCGGCACGGTGGCGTTCCAGGCCTTCGCCGGCGGCAACCCGGCCGTGGCCTGGAGCGTCCCGGCCGGCCCGGCGGCGGGGGTCATCGACGGCTCCGGGGTCTACACCGCCCCCGCCGCCGCGGGCAGCTACACGGTGACGGCCACCGCGGCGGGCGGCGGGCCCAGCGCCTCGGTCACGGTGCGGGTGCTGACCACGAACTTCAGCGGGGACGGCAAGCCGTACATGAACGCCGCCGACCTGGCCATCCTGGCCGACGCCTGGGGCGGCGCGCCCGGGGCCGCCAACTACAACGCCGCCACGGACCTGAACCAGGACGGGGCGGTGGACGACCAGGACATCGGCCTCTTCTTCTCCCAGTTCGGCGGGCTCCCTTGATTTTTTGAAATTAGTTGGTGGTCCATCCGGCCCGGGCAGCCGATACTGATTTCAGAAGTCCACATCCGGCCTGGATCTCCCCGGCCGGGTCGCGGCCGACGCGGCGCTCCCTTGGGCTGCTTGCAGAAAATAGCAAACCCGCGGCGACGCGGCGACGCAAAGCCAGTGCCCCCCGCGGGTCGAACGGTTGCCTAAAGCGCTACGAGCACGGCTTTCCCAACCCCCCATCCCGCCGGCGGCCACACGATCGTGAGGGTGGACGGTGGATCGAGATTCCAGTGGGCAGGGGACGGCCGAACGGCAGATGAGCCAGGATCCTCTCGAGGCGCGGGCCTTCCAGGCCCGGAACCCGGATTCGCTCGGCATCCTGGTGGCCGGCTTCGCCCACGACATCAACCATGCCCTGGCCATCGCCATGGGCACGGCCTCCCTGCGGGCACAGCTCGCCCAGGATCCGGCGGACCTGGAGGCCTACCAGATCATCGGCAGGGCCTGCGAGCGGGGCCGGGAAGCCGTGAAATCCCTCATCCAGCTCGCCCAGCCCGCCCTTCCGGCCCACGCGTGCGCCGCCCCGCCCGAACCCTTCGGGGAAGGCTCCTCGCCCCGACGCGCCCTGGGGGCCATGACCGTCGTCCTGGTGGACGACGACGAGGATGTGCGATTCCTCATGACCCGGATGCTCAAGAAGGCCGGGGTGCGCCAGGTGAAGACCTACCCCGGGGGCGAAGCCGCGCTGGCCGCCCTGCGCGCCGAAGACCTTCCGGACCTCATCATCCTCGACCAGAACATGCCCGGCCTGGACGGCATCCAGACCATGGCGCGGATCCGGGCCCGGCATCCGGACCTGCCGATCCTGATCTCCTCCGGGCAGCCCGATGTGGAAGCCTGGGACTGCTTCAAGCGGCCCGGGGCGTCCGTCATCGCCAAGCCCTTTACCCTGGACGAGCTCCAGTCCAGGCTGGCGCAGATCGCCGGAAGGGCGCATCCTGGTGAACCCGGGTCGTGAGGGAGCCCCCATGTCGCAGGAACTCAAGGTCGAGGATCTGATCGCCACGGGCCATGACGGCACCCGGCAGATCAACCACGAGCTGCTGACGGAGTTCGGCCTGTTCAACCTGCCCAAGCCCCTCATGCGCAGCGCCCTCATGGTCTATTACGAGAACGCCGAACGGAAGGACGAGAAGGACGCCCGGGTCGTGCGGACCTTCATCCGCCTGGCCAGCGCCATCGTGCAGTTTCCCAGGGGCGTCGTCATCCAGTTCACCCGGGGCCCCGCCTACCGCCGCAACATGACCTTCCTGGGCCGCTATTCCAAATAGGGCCGGCGAACGGCTTGGCCCATGCCTTTGGATCAGTGAGTCATGAGATCATCAAGCCATGGAGCGTGACCATGGCTAGGATTCGAATCACAGCGGGAGGCATGCAGTTCCTGGCGGAAACCCACCCCGACGCCCCAGAGACCGTGGCGGCGTTCATGAAACTGCTGCCCTACCGGCAGCAGGTCATCCACGTGAAGTGGAGCGGCGAAGCCTGCTGGATCCCCCTGGGCGAATTCAAGCTGGGGGTGGGGTTCGAGAACCACACCAGCCACCCGTCGGCGGGCGACCTGCTGTTCTATCCCGGCGGCTTCAGCGAGACCGAGATCCTCCTGGCCTACGGCAGCTGCTGCTTCGCCAGCAAGATGGGCCAGCTCGCCGGCAACCACTTCCTCACCGTCACCGAAGGCGGGGACCAGCTCCGCGCCCTGGGCACCAAGGTCCTGTGGGGCGGCGCCCAGGACATCCTGTTCGAACGGGCCGATTGATGCGGCGACATCCCCTGGCGGCCTGGGTGGCCCTGGCGGCCGGCACCGTCTGCATCGGCTTCTCCGCCATATTCGTCAAGCTGGCCAACGTGCCCGGGCCGGTCTCCGCCTTCTACCGGGTGCTCATCGCGGGCACGGTGCTGGTGCCGTGGTGGCTGGCCAAGGGCGCCAGGCGCCCGGCGCCCGCCGAGCTGCGCCTGATCGTCCTGGCCGGGGCCTTCTTCGCCATCGACATCGGCATGTGGAACACCAGCATCCTGCTGACCTCCGCGGCCACCGCCACCCTGCTGGCCAACAACTCGCCCCTGTGGGTGGGCCTGGCCTCGTTCATCCTGTTCCGGGAGCGCCTGTCCGGGCGCTACTGGCTGGGCCTGGCGGTGGCCCTCAGCGGCATGATGTGGCTGGTGGGCGGCGACGCCTACCGGCAGCTGCGGCTGGATTCCGGCAACCTGCTGGCGGTGGGCGCCAGCGTGTTCTACGCGGCCTACCTGCTCACCTCCCACCGGGCCCGGGCCAAGGTGGACCTGCTGACCGTCATGACCTTCTCCACCGTGACCAGCATCGTCGTGCTGCTGGGGATCAACCTGGCCATGGGCTCCGTCCTCACCGGCTACGGCCCGCGCGCCTGGATGGCCCTGGCCGGACTGGGCCTCGTCTCCCAGCTGGCCGGATGGCTGGCGATCAACTACGCGCTCGGGCATCTGCGCGCGGCCCCGGTCTCGGTCTGCCTGCTGGCCCAGGTGGTGGTCACCGCCCTGGTGGCGATGCCGCTGCTGGGGGAATTCCTGAAGGCCAACCAGATCATCGGCGGGGCGCTGGTCCTCACCGGGATCTACCTGGTCACCCAGAGTTCCGCCAAGGAGCCCATCCCCATTCCTGACTGACAGGTCTTCAATGGGGCTATTTGTTTATTGAATAAAGACTGCAATGGCTTGACGGCACCGGGTCCGGGCCGGGATAACGATGGTTCCATCCCCGGAGGGAACCATGCCCAAGACCCAGGAACTCGGTGAACGCATCATCGCCTTCCGCGAGCGGCTGGGACTGTCCCAGGAGGAGCTGGCCAGGAACTCCGGGGTGGACGCCGCGCTGGTGGCCGCGGTGGAGGCCGGCGACGCCTACCCCGCCCTGGGGATCCTGCTCAAGCTGTCCCGGGCCCTGGGCCAGCGCCTGGGCACGTTCATGGACGACCACTGCCGCCCGGACCCCCTGATCGTGCGGGCCGCGGACCGGCAGCCCGGCACCCGCCAGCACGTCGGCGGCAAGGCCGAATCCATCCGCTACTTCCCCCTGGGCCGGGGCAAGGCCGACCGGCACATGGAGCCGCTGTTCATCGAGATCGGCCCCGACGAGCCGGCCACCCTCACCAGCCACGAAGGGGAGGAGTTCCTGATCGTGGTCTCGGGCCAGCTGGTGGTCCACTTCGGCAAGGACCGGCACCTGCTGGAGCCCGGCGACTCGGTCTACTACAACTCCATCGTCCCCCACTCGGTCAGCGCCGGCAACGGCGCCACCGCCACCGCCTACGCCGTCATCTACCAGCCGTTCTGACATGTTCACCGTCGCTTCCGAGCCCATGACCGCCCCCACCCAGGGGCCCTTCGCCCAGTCCGTCTCCATGGGCCCCGTGCCCGCGGGGGTCGAGGCCACCCGCACCCTCACCATCGGCGAGGCGTTCAACGCCGCCGCCGCGGCCGTTCCGGACCAGGACGCCGTGGTCTACGCGGACCGGGACTACCGGCTCACCTGGGCCGAGTTCAAGGGGGACGTGGACCGGATGGCCATGGGCCTGATGGCCCTGGGCATCCTCAAGGGCGAGAAGGTGGCCATCTGGGCCACCAACGTGCCGCACTGGGTGACCCTGCAGTTCGCCACCGCCCAGATCGGCGCGGTGCTGCTCACCATCAACACCAACTGCAAGTCCACCGAGATCGACTACCTGCTCCGGCAGTCCGAGGCCGAGAACATCTTCATCATCGACGGCGTGCGCGACACCGACTATGTGGCCACCCTCAACGAGCTGGTGCCGGAGCTGCGGACCCGGCCCCGGGGCGAGCTGCGCTCCGAACGCTACCCGCACCTGAAGCGGGTGTTCTTCCTGGGCCCGGAAAAGCACCGGGGCATGATCTCGGTGCCGGAAGTGATGGCCCTGGCCTGCACCGTGACCGAAGCCGAGTACAAGGCCCGGCAGGCCACGCTCAGGTGCTGGGACGTGGTGAACATGCAGTACACCTCCGGCACCACCGGCTTTCCCAAGGGCGTGCAGCTCACCCACCACAACATCCTCAACAACGGCTTCTGGATCGGCGCCAACCAGAACCTGTCCCCGGCGGACCGGGTCTGCATCCCGGTGCCCCTGTTCCACTGTTTCGGCTGCGTGCTGGGGGTGATGGCCTGCGTGAACCACGCCGCGACCATGGTCATCCTGGAGAAGTTCGACCCGGTCAACGTGATGATGAGCGTGGAGCGGGAGCGCTGCACCGCGCTCTACGGCGTGCCGACCATGTTCATCGCGGTGCTCGAGCATCCGCTGTTTTCGCGGTTCGACTTCGGCACCCTGCGCACCGGCATCATGGCCGGCTCCCCCTGCCCCGCCAAGACCATGAGCGAATGCTTGGAGCGGATGCACATGACCGAGGTCACCATCTGCTACGGGCTCACCGAATCGAGCCCGGTGATGACCCAGACCCGGTTCGACGAGCCGGACATGGCCCGGAAATGCACCACGGTGGGCCGGGCCCTGCCTGGGGTCGAGGTGGCCGTCATCGCCCCGGAGACCGGCGGGATCGTAGCGCCGGGCCAGCCCGGCGAGCTCTGCTGCCGGGGCTACCTCAATATGAGCGGCTACTACAATCTCCCCGCCGAAACGGCCACCTGCATCGACGCCAACGGCTGGCTCCACTCCGGCGACATCGGCATCATGGACGAAGAGGGCTACTACCGGGTCACCGGGCGGCTCAAAGATATGATCATCCGGGGCGGCGAGAACATCTACCCCAAGGAGGTGGAGGAGTATCTCCACGCCATGGAGGGCGTCTCCGACGTCCAGGTGGTGGGCGTCCCGTCCCGCACCCACGGGGAGGAGGTGGCGGCCTTCGTCATCCTGCGGCCCGGATCGAGCCTCAGCGAAGCCGACATCCAGGACCAGTGCCGGGGCAAGATCTCCTGGCACAAGATCCCCCGCTACGTCGCCTTCGTAACCGGGTTCCCCATGACCGCCAGCGGCAAGATCCAGAAGTACAAGCTCCGGGAGGACGCCGCCGCCCTTTGGCCCGGGGCTTGAAAAGGCGGGCCTTGCCGATTCCCGTTGCGTGCCCGGAGCGCCGGGTACATCCTTGGGGTGCTTGGGGAGACGGCATGGGCAGCATCGGCATCGAGAAACTTCTTCTGTTGGGCATCGCGCTGATGATCTTCTTCGGTCCCAACAAGCTGCCGGAACTGGGTAAGGCCCTGGGCAAGGGCATCCAGGAATTCAAGAAGGCCTCCCGGGACATGACCGACGCCATCAAGGAAGGTTCGGCCGAAGGGGAAAAGAAGGGCTGATCCGCCGCGGGAGCGATGCGGGCTGCGCCACCCTGGACTTCCTGGCCTTCGCCGCCCTGCCCGGAGGCCTCAGGCTCGCCGCCGGGCTGCTCAACCTGTCCGACAAGGCGTACTGGCACTGGGAGGACGTGCGCGGCTTCGGCGCGTCGGACCCGGCCCTGGCGCGCTCCACCCAGCCGGGACGGAACCTCTCCGTCACCGTGGCCCGGAGCTGGCTGTGATCAGGTCAGCGCCCGGCGCGCCTCCTGGAGCATGTCCATGATCGGGATCTGCTGCGGGCACTTGAGCTGGCAGACCGCGCATTCCTCGCACTTGTCGGCGCCGTGGCCCGGAGCGGCGATGAAGGTGTCGTACTGCCAGGCCGCCGACTTCCAGTTGCCGAACATCGAGCCGGTGTTGTAGGCGGCGAACACCTCCGGGATGGACACCCCGCTGGGACAGGGCGCGCAGTAGCCGCAGGTGGTGCAGGGGACCCGCATCCGCGAGGCGTAGATCGCGCGGACCTGCTCCACCAGGGCCAGCGCCTCGGGTCCCAGGCCGCCCGGCAGGGCCGCGCCGGCGGTGACCAGGTTCTGCTCCAGCTGCTCCACCGTGCCCATGCCGGACAGGGCCGTCACCACCTCCGGGTGGTCCCAGACCCAGCGCAGCGCCCAGGCGGCGGGCGTCATGGAAGACGCGGACCGGTCCCAGATCCGCTGGACGTCCCCAGGCTGGGCGGCGGCCAGGGTGCCGCCCCGCAGGGGCTCCATGGCGATGACCCCGATCCGCCGCTCGGCGGCGTAGCGCATGCCTTCGGTGCCGGCCTGGTACTGCTGGTCGATGAAGTTGTACTGGATCTGGCAGAACGCCCAGTCGTAGCCGTCGACGATGGTCTTGAAGACGGAGAGGGAGTCGTGCACCGAAAAGCCGATGTGCTTGATCCGGCCGTCGGCCTTGGCCCGCTCCAGGGCGCGCAGTCCCTTGTGCCGCAGCACCGTCTCCCAGCGCCCGGCGCTGAGCGCGTGGATCAGGTAGAAGTCGATGCTGGAAGTGTCGAGCCGCCGGAGCTGCTCGTCCAGCAGCCGCTCCCAGTCGCTTTCCGCGTTGACCAGCCAGACCGGGGACTTGGTGGCCAGCTGGACCCTGTCCCGGTAGCCGTCCTTGAGCGCGCGGCCCACGAACGGCTCGCTTTCGCCGCCGTGGTAGGGATAGGCGGTGTCCACGTAGTTCACCCCGGCGTCGATGGCCCGGCGCAGCATGGCCCTGGCCGGCTCCTCGTCGATCCGCTTCATGTCGCCGTCCAGCACGGGCAGGCGCATGCAGCCGAAGCCGAGGACGGAGACGTCCACCCCGGGAATGCGTGGGAAAGTGCGATATTGCATGGCGGCATCCTTATGTCCGGATTCTACCGCCAAACGCCCGGCCGGGGGCACTCAGCCGAAGGCCGCCGCCAGCCGCTCGGCCGCGGCCAGGTTGACCGCCGCCAGGGCCCAGAGCCGGTCCTCATCCACGTCGAACCGGGGGTTGTGGTTGGGGTGGACGATCCCCCGGTCCGGGTCCGAGGTGTCGAGGAACCAGTAGCAGCCCGGGACCTTCTGGAGGTAGAAGGCGAAATCCTCGCCGCCCATGCTGGGCCGGGCCAGAAGCGCGACCCGCCCGGCGCCCAGCACGTCCCGGGCCGCGTCGGCGGCCAGGGCCGAGGCGCGGGGGTCGTTGACCACCGGCGGGTAGCCGAGGATCCACTGGAATTCCAGCTCCAGGCGGTGCATCCGGGCGATGCCTTCGCCGATGGCGCCGATCCGCTCGGTCAGGATGGCGCGGATGTCCGGGTGGATGCACCGGGCGGTGCCCTTGAACTCGGTTCGTTCCGGGATGACGTTGAAGGCCTCCCCGCCGTGGACGCTGCAGACCGAGACCACCGCGGGCCGGGTCTGGTCCAGTTCCCGGGCCCGGAAGCTGTTCAGGGCCAGGATGAACTCGGCCAGGGCGGTGACCGGGTCCGGGGTGCGGTGCGGCTCGGAGCCGTGCCCGCCGGAGCCGATGAAGGCCCCCCGGAAGCGGTCCGAGGACCCCATCATGGGTCCGTGCAGGAACCCGGCCTGGC
>TBL_comb47_HYPODRAFT_10006740_pt1 | contig 12320 bp, 7 predicted proteins | sample TroBogypolimnion_40_FD_10682 | JGI IMG/M metagenome (IMG submission 10682) | reverse complement strand
GCGACTGCCGGCCTCCACAAACTGCCCGTTACACTCAAAATACCTTCCGGTGTGACTCTGTCCGGAGAAGGACTAGCGACAACATTGCTGCTCGACCCTTCCACAGGCGGACGCGATGCCATCGTGAATGCCGCAGACGATCTCCATGATGTCACAATCTGTGACCTGGTTCTGGAGGGTGCACCCGATCCAGATCCGGGCAGCGATCCCAACAGCAAACGCTCCTACCGCGGAAACTACAACCGTGGGGGAATCATGTTTCTTGGAAAAGTCGAAGGAGCCATGAAAAACATCACTTTCAGAAACCTGACCATCAGAAACTGCACCTACGATGGTATTTTCATCACCGGGGCAGACGGAGTCAAGCTGGCAAACTGCGATCTGAACGAAAACGGAGCCAGTGTTCCTCCCGGTGCGAGAGAATTGCACAATTTATACCTGTCTCACTGCAGGGAGATCACCGTGCTTGACAGCCGGCTCGACACCTCACCGCTGGGTTGCGGAATCGCCCTCAACAGTTGTTCGGGTGGCACGATCACCAACTGCGAACTGGCCAGAAACGGCTGGCACGGGATCCTGGTAACAGAAAGCAAACGGATCGGCATCACTGGAAACCTGATCGAGGCCAACGACTTCAACGGAATCATGGTGCAATATCTTTACCGCGGTTCGGAGAACATCACCCTGGAAAACAACCTGATCCAGTACAACCAGGGATTCGGGATCGGCTCCTACGCCGGGAAAAACATCAAAAGTACCAACAACATCTTTGCCGGCAATGGAACCGATCTGAAATCCGATGAAAAAATAAGTCAGGAGAAACTGATCAACATGCAGTAAAAAACAAGCAGTACCATCCATTCAAATGGGACAGAAAAAATCCAAAATGGAAATATCCCATAAAACATCTGGTCTGAAAGACTTTAAAAACCACAATTACCTCATTCAAAATATTATTTATGAAGCGAATTGCCCAAATAGGTCTCCTTCTGTTCCTGCTCCTTTCTTCACTTTCAGGGAGCTGTAAAACAACAGATGCGGAACTCCTCCGAAAAAAAATCATCGGGGAGCTGATGCAACCTTCCATCGATGAAGCGGCAGTCCGTGCCTTGATGGCTACTCTCGGTCCCGACGGCACCTGGCCTGGAATCGACTACAAGGATGTCTCGAATACAGGATTTCAGCACCGCATCCACCTCAACAACCTCGTCGAAATGGGCAGGGCCTACGAGAAAAAGGGAACCCGTCTGAAAGGGAATCCCAAACTTAAAAAAGCCATCTATTCAGCCCTGGATTATTGGCTGGACCACAATTTCATCTGCGAAAACTGGTGGTGGAACCAGATTGGCACCCCCAACGCGCTGGTCAGTTTCCTGTTGATCATGGACACCGATCTAACCAAAGATCAGATTGAGAAGACCTTGCCGATGGTAGGTAGGGCCAACCTGAACGCCACCGGTGCACGTCCCAGCGGCGACAGAATTAAAATTGCCGGCATCCTCGCCAAATGCCTCCTGTTCAAACACGATGAGCAACAGTTCAGCGAGGTGATCCGCGTCATCGAGGGAGAGATCAAATTCTCCGTTGAACGGGGCATGCAATACGACTATAGTTTCCACCACCGGGTCGACAGGGTCAACAACACCCTCTCGTATGGAACCGGTTATGCCGACGCCTTCGCAGAATGGGCCGCCTTTGTGCGCGGTACAAAATACCAGTTCTCTGCCCCGGCATTGCAGCAACTAACTGACTACTACCTTGATGGAATCTGTAAAATGATGGTCTTCGGAAAATTTCCCGATCCCGGAGCCATGAACCGGGACATTACCCGCGCAGATGCCAACCGGGTCTTTGGGACCTCGGCACCGGAAAGGTTGCTACTAGCAAGTAATTACCGGAAGAATGAACTCGAAGAGATCGTGAAAATAAGGAAAGGTGAAGCAAGGGCAACCTTGTCGCATGCCACCTTTTACTGGCAATCCGACCATTTTTCGTTCCAGCGTCCAGGATTTTTCACCTCCGTCAGGATGTATTCCGACCGGATCTACAACATGGAAGAGCCCTACAACGGCGAAGGGCTGATGAACCACCACCGGGGCGACGGCACCAATTACATCTCCCGCACGGGCGATGAATACTTCGATCTGGCTCCCGTCAACGACTGGCAAAAAATACCCGGAGCAACCATTGTGCAAAAACCGCTGCTTCCTTCCGAAAAAGAGATCCAGAAGCGGGGTCTGACAGATTTTGCGGGCGCCGTGACCGATGGGAAATACGGGGCCGTGGCCTTCAACTTCAAGAGTCCACACGACCCCCTGCAAGCAAAAAAAGCCTGGTTCTTCTTCGACAACGAATATGTTTGCCTGGGTGCCGGCATCAGCTCCGATGCCAGATTTTCCGTTGCAACCACCCTCAACCAGTGTTTGCTGAAGGGGGAGGTTGTGGTAAATGCCAAAGATCACTCTTCGAAGCTTGAGAGCGGGAATCGGCAGCTGAATGAGGTTCAGTGGATCCTGCACGACGGGATTGGATATATTTTCCCCACTCCCGCTACGGTAAACCTTTCCAATCAGGCAGAAAAAGGCAGTTGGTTCAAAATCAACCATCAGTCCGACTCCCCGAAGGAGGAGATCAGCAAGGAGGTCTTCAAACTTTGGATCAACCACGGTTCCAGACCAGAAAATGCAGGATACGCCTACATCGTGGTTCCCAATACCACAGAACCAGAGCTCAAAGGCAATCCCGGCAGGGGTATCACCATCCTCTCAAACACGCCCGACCTGCAGGCAGTCGTCAACGCTGGCTTAAACATCAGCGAGCTGGCCTTTTACCGGGCCGGACAGATTCAAATTTCGAAAGATCTTAAAATAGGGATCGACAGCCCGGGACTGGTGATGGTCAAGACAGAAGGCACAAATATCAAATCCATTTCGGTGGAAGATCCCAGCCGCAAACTCGGCAGAATACATCTTTTGCTATCTTCCAGAATCGAAAAACAGGGTGCACATTTCACTTCTACCTGGAATGCGGAAAAAAATTGCAGCGAAATTACCATTGATTTGCCTCAGACCGTTTATGCAGGAAAAAGTGTCACGATTGAGCCGTAAATAATTTGAAAATTTGAAAATGAGTTAATTCGAAAATGCCTTATTTTTATGCAAGTTAACCAGAAAATCAATTTTTCATTCAATGAATAACAACATGAAGAAAATAATCACAGCTGCGATTGCCGTAGCACTGTTCCTGAATTTTTCAGCGACGAAAGCCCAAACAATCGGCTCATTGAATAGTACAACGGATGTGGGTGGCCCCAGGCTGAAGGGAACTACCAAATATGACAAGGTAAAACAGGTCTATACCCTGACGGGAAGCGGGAAAAACATTTGGGCCAATTCGGACCAGTTTCATTTTGCCTCCGTGAAGATGACGGGCAACTTCATCCTTACCACCAATTGCCAATTTGAAGGCAAAGGAGTAGTTCTCCACCGCAAGATGGGACTGATGATCCGCGAAAGCCTCGTCCCGGGGTCCCGTTATGCGGACGCAGCCGTCCACGGTGACGGACTACTTTCGCTTCAGTTTCGTTCAGCCGAAGGGCAGGTTACGGGTGAGATCAAAGCCGGCATCAGGGCTCCTGAAGTGATCCAATTGGAACGTTCAGGCGACACCCTCATCGTCCGTGCAGCTAATTCAGGAGCCTCTCTGGTTGAAACTGGAAGAGTCATCCAGAAATTTAAACAACCGGTCTACGTGGGGCTCTTCGTCTGTTCACACGATTCGGCCGTCACGGAAACTGCCAGATTTCACAATTTCAGGATAGACGTTCCGGCCGCAGTGAATCCTCGACGGGTACAGGCAACCCGGTGCCAGCCGGCTGGAGTTGCTGAATGTCGCCACGGGAGAGCGGCGGGTCATTTATGCCACCAAAGCGCACATCGAAGCCCCCAACTGGTCGCGAGATGGCAAATACCTGATCTACAATTCGGGCGGATTGCTTTACAAATTTCCTCTGTCGACTGGTGCACCCGAACAAATCCCTACCGGGGAGGTCACCAGGATCAACAACGACCATGGTCTCTCCTTTGACGGGAAAATACTGGCGATCTCCAGTACCAACCAACTTTCCGACGGACGCTCCGGATCGGCCGTTTACACAGTTCCAGTGTCAGGAGGCATTCCAAGGCTCATCACGAAAGATGTCCCCTCCTATTGGCACGGCTGGTCGCCGGATGGCCAGACGCTGGTATTTTGTGCAGAAAGAAAGGGCGACTACGACATTTGGGGCATTCCTTCCAAAGGGGGAAATGAATTTCAACTGACCAGTTCTCCGGGTCTGGACGATGGACCCGAATTTGCCCCGGATGGAAATCACATCTATTTCAATTCAGTCAGGTCCGGGATGATGAAGATCTGGCGGATGAATCCAGACGGAAGTCAGCAGCAGCAGGTGAGTTTTGGTCCTTTCCACGACTGGTTTGCCCACCTCTCCCCCGACGGAAAGAGCATGGTCTACGTCTCCTTCCCCACTTCCGTGCCGGCAGGTTCGCATCCGATGAACCAGCGTGTCGTTCTGCAGCAGCAACAGACGGATTCAAAAGAGTCCAAAGTTCTGGCTTACATTTATGGCGGTCAGGGGACGATGAATGTTCCCTCCTGGAGTCCCGACAGCAAAACCATTGCCTTCGTATCCTACACCTATGGAGATCCAACCTACTAATCAACAATGATTTATAGCCTCCTGTCATGCCAATTTAATTATCCGTTTATGAAATTGCCTTTTGATCCTTCGCGCTGCACCTGCCTGGTTGACCATCTGCAAGCGGCAAATTCTGACAAGAACCATTCAAAAAAAACCCGTCTATTACGGTTTCCGGGACGGGTTAAAACTATAACCAACACAAACATTGCCACAATGGACTTCAAAAAAGGATTGCTGTTTTTTTTACTGATTGCCACCCTGCCGGGAATGTCCCTGGCTCAGAAAGGAGCTTTTCAAAATTTACGCAAGGTACCTTCCCATCCGCGCATCCTGCTGCTGGCAGGTGAGGAGGAGCAGATCAAACAAGCCATTGCCAACAGTGCAACCTGGAAGAAGATGCACGAAGCCATCCTGCAATCGTGCGACAACCTGCTGGATAAACCGCCCATCGAACGCATCCAGATTGGCAGGCGATTACTGGATAAATCCCGCGAAGCCATTCGCCGCATTTTTGCCCTCTCCTATGCCTGGCGAACAACAGGAGAGGAGAAATATTTTGTCCGCACGGAGAAAGAGTTGCTGGCCATTGCCAGGTTCACAGACTGGAATCCCTCCCATTTTCTGGATGTGGCAGAGATGACGATGGCTGTTTCGATCGGGTACGACTGGCTATACCCCAAACTTTCTGAAGCTTCCAGGAAGCTGATCAGGGATGCCATCGTCAGCAAGGGTTTGTATCCTTCGCTCGACCCGAAATACAACAGTTGGCTGGAGGTGGTCAACAACTGGAACCAGGTTTGCAATGCGGGAATCTCTTACGGTGCCCTCGCGGTGATGGAAGATCACACCGATCTGGCAAAGAGCCTGATCGAACGCGCCGTAAAATCCATTCCCCACTCGATGGGTGAATACAAACCGGATGGTGCCTATCCCGAGGGATATGGTTACTGGGGGTACGGCACCTCCTTCAACGTAATGTTTCTGAGTGCACTGGAGAAGGCCTATTCGACAGACTTTGGATTGACAGCCACTCCCGGTTTCCTGCAGACAGGCGGGTTCTTCGAGCACATGACGGCTGCCACAGGCCTCTGTTTCAACTGGGGCGACAGCGGTCAGGGGGGAGGATTGAGCCCTGCCATGTTCTGGTTTGCAATGAAAACCAATGATCTTTCCCTGTTGTGGGTAGAAAAATCCTATCTGCGTCAGCCTGATTTCTCAAGATTCACGGACGAACGGCTACTCCCCGCCATCATGATCTGGGGCAAGGATCTGCCACTCGATCAAGTGGCCGAACCAATGGCCAAATTTTGGAAAGGGCAGGGTGACAATCCCGTTTGCATGATGCGCACCTCCTGGTCCGACCGAAATGCAATTTTCCTGGGTTTTAAGCTTGGCTCCTCTTCCGTGAACCACGGGCACATGGACATTGGCTCCTTTGTGATGGAGGCCGACGGTACCCGCTGGGCCTCCGATTTTGGCATGCAGGATTACGAATCGCTCGAATCCAAAGGGATTCAGGTTTTTGGTCGAACCCAGGATGCCCAGCGCTGGAGCATCTTCCGGATCAACAACAAGGCACACAATACCCTGACTGTTGACAACCAGCTTCAACTGGTAAAGGGTTATGCCAAAATTGACAACTATTCGGACCGGCCCGACTTCCTCTTTGCCCAATCCGATTTGTCGACGGTTTATGAAAACCAGCTGGCAGCGGTCAAACGCGGAGTAGCCATCGTGGACCAAAAATATGTGGTCGTCAGGGATGAAATGACCGCCACCAACAAACCGACGACGGTTCGCTGGACGATGATGACCTCGGCCACACCCGCAATCAAAGGGAACCGTATCCTGCTCAGCAAGGAGGGACATACCCTGATTTTACAGGTAAATACAACCGCTAAACTGAAGATGAAGAGCTGGTCGACCGAACCCACTACCAACTACGATGCCGCCAACCCGGGGAAAACTTTGGTTGGATTCGAGTTTCAGCTAAAACCCAACCAGTTGCAGAATCTGGAGGTCCTCCTGATACCGGGTTCGGTTAAGGATCAAAAAATCAAATTCGCCAAAGAACTCGGCAAATGGTGAACCACCGTTGAATTTTCCTGTTAAGATGATGCCAAGATATTGTTTGCTCCTCCTGTTGATACTTCAGGGTTCCCTTTTTGCCGGATGCAAAAAAAATCCGGCAACGGCCGATCCTGTGGTTGAATTGCCTAAACTGACAGGGAGCCTGAGTACCCTCCAGGTCGCTCATCCGCGCTTGTTGTTGACGGATGCCCGGCTTCAGGAGCTGAAAACAATGAGCACAACGGATGACAGGTTAAAAAAATATGCCTCGGATGTGATCGCGCAGGCAGACAAGGACATCTTCAAGTCACCCATCCTGCATGTTTTGGTTGGATCTGATATGCTGGATAAAAGCAGGGAGTGTTTGTTGCGCATCTACGATCTGGCCTTCGCCTATCGCTGGACAGGCAACGAAAAATACCTCGCTGCCGCGGAATCCAACCTGCGGGTCGTTTGCGCCTTTTCGGACTGGGATCCACCACATTTTCTGGATGTAGCAGAGATGACCCACGCCGTAGCGATCGGATACGACTGGTTGTACAACAAGATGGATGTCACCTTACGTGATCAGGTGAAATCTTCCCTGATTCTGCTGGGACTTCACGAAGGCAATATTGCCTATGCCTCCTCTGCCTGGTGGGCCAATTCCGTTTTCAACTGGAACCAGGTGTGCAACAGCGGCTTGTTGATCGGAGCGCTTGCCGTTGCAGAAACCGATCCCTCGTATGCCATGAACATCCTGCCCAAGGCCCTGGACGGACTGTCGTATGCCTTGAAATCCTATGGCCCGGACGGAGTCTGGGGCGAAGGTCCCGGATACTGGGGATATGCCACCGATTACACGGCCTATGGCCTGGCAGCCCTGCAGAGTGCGCTGGGCAACAGTTTCGGATTAACCGGTTTTCCCGGAATGAATCTGACCGGCTACCTTCCAATTTACGCCGCAGGTCCTACGGGATATGTACTGAACTTCGCCGACTCCGGTGAAAAGGCAAAACAGGGGGCACCCCATCCGGACATGTGGCTGGCAGGCATTTACAACAACAACGATTTCTCGGATTTCGTGCACGACCAACTGGCAGCTTCCGCCGCAAATGCCTACGACGTGATCTGGTACCGGCCTTATGCCAATTCCATGGCAAAAAGGGATCTGGATAAATTTTTCGGCGGGAGTGTCTCCCTCTATTTTTCAAGAAGCTCCTGGACGGATCCCAATGCCTTGTGGGTCGGCTTCAAGGCCGGTTACAATCTGGTCAACCACGGTCACCTGGATCTGGGAAATTTCGAGATGGATGCGATGGGAGTCCGTTGGGCCAGGGATCTGGGTTCAGACGATTACTCCCTGCCGGATTATTTCAGCGGAAGTACGCAGGCGAGTCCCAGATGGACCTATTACCGCCTGAATTCCCTTAGCCACAGTGTACCAGTTCTGGGAGGGGTCAGTCAGAACGTAGATGCCTCCTCTAAATTCATCAAACACGCAGAAGCCATTGCCGAGCCCTTTGCCGTGGTCGATTTTACGGAAGCCTACAAACAGTTTGCCACCTCCGCACAACGCGGAATCAAAATGGTTTCCGGCCGAACGGCCATCCTCATCCAGGATGAATTCGTGCTGAGCAAAACCACCACCATCGCCTGGGGGATGACAACGGATGCCACCATTCAGCTCCTCAATCCCAAACAGGCGGAGCTTACCATCGGTGGCAAGAAGTTGACTGCCTTGCTCCTTTCGCCTACCACGGCCACCTTCTCCGTCGAATCAGCATTGCAATCTGCTCCGCAAATGTTGAATACCGGCGTCAGTCGTTTGATGATACGAACCACTGCTTCAGTTGGGAATGTTCTGGTTGCGGTATCCTTGTCTCCACAATGGACAACCTCCGCAATCGGCTATTCCGCAACCTTAGCTCCATTGTCAAAATGGTAAAAGTCAATAATTGCTACTAACAATTAAATAAACTGCATGAACAACAAGCGTACACTTTCCATCCTGCTGACCCTGCCCATGACAGGATTCATTTGCCATCCGGATCTGGCCCTTGCTCAGCAGAAAGCGGTTAAAAAGCCAAATTTTCTGGTCATTCTGACCGATGACATGGGATTTTCGGACATCGGCTGCTATGGTTCCGAAATCCAAACGCCAAACATCGACAGACTGGCAAAAAACGGAGTCCGTTTTACCCATTTTTACAACACTGCGCGTTGCAGTCCAAGCCGGGCCTCACTGATGACAGGCGTTTATCCCCATCAGGCCGAAATGGGAAATCTCTCCTCCAACAATTATCCCGAACCGGGGTATCGCGATGACTTAAGCAAGAACACCGTTACGATGGCAGAAGTCTTCAGGCAAGCAGGTTATGCCACCTATATGACGGGAAAATGGCATCTGGCCAAGGAGATGAGTGCAAATGGAGACAGGAGCAACTGGCCACTTCAGCGGGGATTCGAAAGATATTTCGGTACGCTGAACGGATCGGGGAGTTATTTTGATCCGGGTACCCTGATCAGCAACAATACTTTTGTCGCTCCCGGGAAAAATTTCTACTATACCGATGCCATCAGTGATACGACAGTTAAATTCATTCAGCAGCATCCGAAAGAAAAGCCCTTCTTCTTTTACGTGGCTTATACAGCCGCACACTGGCCGCTGCACGCACCCGAAAAAGAGGTCGCCAGACAAAAAGGCAAATATGATGCAGGATGGGATGTGATCCGGCAGCAGCGGTTCGAAAAACAGAAAAAACTGGGGATCATCGGCGAGAATTACCAATTGTCCGATCGGACGGAGACCATTCCAGCCTGGGAAAATGAGACCATGAAGGAGTGGCAGGCCCGCAGAATGGAGGTCTATGCGGCCATGATTACAGTGATGGACCAGGGCATCGGCCGCGTCCTTCGGGCATTGGAAGAAAAGGGAGAACTTGAGAACACCGTCATCGTCTACCTACACGACAATGGCGGATGTGCGGAGCCGCAGGGGACGGATAAAGCAGAAATTGCCATGACAGACGAACAAAAAATATTGAAACCACTCTCCCCCGATTCAGTTTCCAGGTTCAAGAGGCCTGTCTATACCCGTGATGGTCGCTTCATCCGCAGTGGAAGGGGTGTGATGGCCGGAGATGCAGATACCTGGACCGCCTACGGTGAGGAGTGGGCCAATGTGAGCAATACCCCCTTCCGCCTTTACAAACAATACGTTCACGAAGGCGGTACCGCCTCCCCGCTGATCATCCACTGGCCAGGCGGCATCTCAACCAAAGGGGTACTGGACAAACAGTTGTCCCACATCATCGACATCCTGCCAACCTGCCTCGATCTGGCAGGCATCGCCTATCCAAAAGAGTACAACGGCAGATCCATCCTGCCTGTGGAGGGAATAAGCCTGATGCCCTCCATCCTCCACCAGCCTGCGAAGAGGGAGCACCTCTTCTGGGAGCATTCAGGGAACCGGGCCATCCGCATTGGCGACTGGAAACTGGTGGCAAAAGTGCAAAAGGAAAAGGTTTTCTCGCCAGCCGACGAAAACAAATGGGAGCTGTACAACCTGGAGAATGACCCTACCGAGATGAAAAACCTTGCCGGGCAGTTTCCTGGTAAGGTCAAAGAGATGGTGGCCCGCTGGGAAGCGGAAGCCATCCGGACCCAGGCAATGCCCTGGCCCTGGGCAACTCCCCAAAAAAGCTCAAAAACAGAGTGACCAAATGAATGGCCTTTGGACCAGATTTTTACAGCAAAACAAAAAACATAGCGAGATGAAAATAGATGCTCTCCCCACCGACCGAAAGGCATACCTGTTAAGAACAATTTTTTTGCTGCTCTTTCCAGTTCTCTTTCATCAAATCGGGAATGCCCAGCATATTACCGTCAGGCGCTTTGATGTGAATCCGATTATCAGACCGGAGATGTTGGCTGGTGAAGATGGGAACAACATCAATGGACCCTCGTTGATCAAAGTCCCCGATTGGATTAAATCTCCGCTTGGTAAATACTATCTTTATTTTGCCCATCACCAGGGTAAATACATCCGTCTGGCCTATGCCGATCATTTGGAAGGGCCATGGAAAATACATGAAGGAGGCACCATCCGACGGGAAGATTGCCTCTTTGATGACGGCCACGACAAACTGCCTGTCAAACACATCGCTTCGCCTGATGTTCTCGTTGATGATGCGAGAAAAGAGTTGGTCATCTATTTTCATATCTCTGCAGGTAAAAACCTGGAAGGGAAAGAGACACCACAGGTGACGCTACGGGCAACCTCGAAAAACGGACTGAATTTTGAAGTGTCCAATGAAATTCTCGGCGAATCCTATTTCCGGGTTTTCAAATTTGACAACCAATTTTATGCCCTATCAAAAAAGGGACTCTACAGGTCGGCGAATGGCATTTCAAATTTTGAACCGGGGCCAAATCCTTACCGTCTTGTTAACGATCCCAAAGGGGCCTTTCACCTGCGCCATCTGGCACTGCTGCCGAAAGGAAATACGCTTCATCTATTCTATTCCAGAATCGGAGATGCGCCCGAACACATTCTCTACTCGCAGATTCAACTTTCTGGCGACTGGACCAGGTGGGAAGCAACATCTCCCCTCTCCGTGATAGAACCAGCGAACGATTATGAAGGGATTAACAACCCCATAGCGAAATCGGTAGAAGGAGCTTCTAAAAAATCGGTTCGTGAACTCAGGGACCCCGCCATCTATGAAGAGGGAGGAAAAACTTACCTGCTCTATTCTGTTGCCGGCGAGNTGGGGATTGCCATTTCAGAAATTCAATTCNACCAACATGAGAAATAGGATGTCCGGAATGAATACCTATCTGCCAACCTTGATTACAAGNATGACAAATTCGAATTTCTGGCTATTCCATTGATAANAGTCATTCAAAACTAGCTTGATAAACATTAGGATCCATCCTATGAGAAAGANTTTTTTACACCTTTTGATTTTCACCGTGCTGGCGCTTCCAGGCTATTTGTTTGCCCAACAAGGAAATTCAANACGACTCAACGCCAACTGGAAATTCCTGAAAGGGGATCTCGGCGGAATCTGGGAAGCNGTCAGAACCTATCAAGCAGGCGATCCCGAAAGCTTGCCACTCTGGGAAAACGTGACCCTGCCCCACTGCTTCAATGCCACCGATGCCGTCGACCCGGAGGTGAACTATTACCAGGGCCCGGGCTGGTACACCAACCGGATCACCGTGGAGAATCCCTACCGGGAAGGCCGGACCTTGCTGCATTTTGAAGGAGCCGGACAAAAAACAGAGATTTATCTCTATACCACAAAGGTTGCGTCACATGTTGGCGGATACAACGAGTGGAGTGTCGACATCACCGATGCCGTCAGGGAATTCAGGCAAAACAAGAAGGTATCAGATAGCTTTCTGGGGAAAATACCGCTCTCCATCCGGTGCGACAACTCCAGAGACCTGGAGATGATCCCCTCCAACCTGTCTGATTTCAATGTGTACGGTGGAATCTACCGCTATCTCAACCTGGTGTATGTGCCGGCCTTTTCGATCGATTACCTTCACCTGTATGCCTCCG
>TBL_comb47_HYPODRAFT_10006735_pt1 | contig 12326 bp, 8 predicted proteins | sample TroBogypolimnion_40_FD_10682 | JGI IMG/M metagenome (IMG submission 10682) | reverse complement strand
GAGTTGGAGCAGCGCCGCGACAAGACCCGCGTCCTCAAGCAGGGCATGATGCAGGAACTTCTAACCGGGAGGACGCGGCTTATCTAGCATGAAACCGATCCGCATCTTCATCAGCAGCGTGCAGAAGGAGCTGGAACTCGAAAGGGCTGCTGTTGCGGCGTTGATCTCCACCGATCCGTTCCTGCTCCAACACTGCGTGCCGGTGCTCTTCGAGAAGGAGCCGCCAGCTCCCCGACCGGCCAAGAAACCGTACCTCGCGGCGTTGAAGGGCTGTCAGGCGTATGTGCTCATGATCGCCAATGAATATGGGCACCCGGATGGAGAGGCTTCCGCCACCCACCACGAATACCATCTGGCGCAGGAACTCAAGTTGCCAACCGTGGTCTTTATCAAAGGTGCGAAGGATGACGCCCGTTTGCCGGAGATCAAGGCGCTGATCGCCGAGACGAAGAAGGATGGCTATACCTACAAGCGCTTTCATGACCGCGAGGATTTGAAGCCGCTGATGTTGCAGGCCCTTCAGCGCTTGCTGGCGGAGGAGTTCGCGCTCAAGGCGACAGCCGACGAGGTAAGCGAGGGAGAACAGTTGGTCGAAGGTGCATCAACATTTGAATCGGTCGTCCTCACCGATGCCGGAGTCGGCGGCCTTGATAAGGACCTCCTCAGTCAATTCAACGACCGCATTTCGACAAACACCGCCGAGCAACTTTACCGTTCCGGTGGAGATGCGTTGCACGCCCGTGGGCTGGCGGTGCGCGGCGGCCCGCGGGACGAGTTGCATCCGACCGCCGGTGCATTCCTGTTGTTTGGGCCAAGACCCGCCAACCGGTTCCCTCAGTGCGAAATCCTGACCGACGCTTACGACGACGTGCGCCTCAGCGCTCGCCCCAAGGGCCAGGCGAGCATCAACGCGCCGATTCCCCATGCCCTGGAGCAGGTGCTCAAATTCATCGACGAACACACCTTTCATCCGCGCCGCGTGGTGGGTCTCAACAACTTGCGGCTCGATGAGTTTCCAGGGGCCGCGCTGCGTGAGGCGCTGGTCAATGCCGTGGCGCACCGCAGCTACGAGGACGCGTCGCGGAAGATTCTCGTGCGCATTTTCAGTGACCGGATCGAGGTGGCGAGTCCCGGCTACCCATTGAAACCGCTGACGTTGGCTAGACTCCGCCGCGGGGGATACCGGCCCTGTTCGCGTAACCCGCAGATCGCGCAGGCACTGGCCACCCTGTCGATAATGGAGCAGCGGGGCACGGGGTTTGCGCGGATGCGCGATGCTATGCTGAACCACGGCTTACCTGAGCCCGTCATTGCGCAACAGGTCGGCTTTTTCGTGGTCACCCTGCCGGGACCCGCTGGAAACTATGACCGGATCAGAACACCGGAGAATGCCAGCGGTTTGGTGAGTCCTGCCGTCGAGGCACAGCTCAATGAGCGACAAAAGCGCATGGTCGCACTACTCGCCTCCGGTGAGTCGTTGACCAGTCGGCGCTGCGAAGCCGAGTTTGGCATCACGCGGGACACGGCCAACCGGGATTTCACCATGCTTCTCAAGGTGGGGATCGCTACAAAAATGGGCAAGGGGCGCTCCATCCACTACGTGCAATCATCCCCCGCTTAATTGTCAGCTAATCGTCAGATGAAAATCGCTAATCGTCAGATCTTGCCCGCGCCAGTCGGGCAGCATCGAGTCACCCGAGAGATCACCAGCGCCCCAGCGGCCATGAATGATCTACCGATAATCGACCGACGTTTCGACGGAATCGACCGATGGCCTGGTCGCAAGTAGCACCACCCCAACCATGAGCACCATCGGCAAAAACGAGCGCGAGACACAGGACCGGGTGATTGCCCTGTTTCATAATGAACTCGACTACCGTTACCTCGGCGACTGGTCGGAACGGTCCGGCAACAGCAACATCGACGAGGCGCTCTTGGGCGGCTACCTGATGAAGGCTGGCAATTCGATGGCCCAGGCCAACCGCGCCATTCACCTGCTGCGCATCGAGGCGGATAATCCCAACCGCAGACTCTACGACAACAACCGGGCCGTGTATTCGATGCTGCGTTACGGCGTGCAACTCAAGACCGCCGCCGGGCAGCTCACCGCAACGGTCAAGCTCATCGACTGGGAACATCCGGATGAGAACGACTTCGTGATCGTGGAGGAAGTCACCCTGCGCGGGAATCTGGAACGGCGGCCGGATCTGGTCCTCTATGTCAACGGCATAGCCATCGGCGTGATTGAGTTGAAGAACAGCCACATATCCATCGGCGATGGCATCCGCCAGTTGCTCTCCAATCAGTCGAAGGATTTCAACGAGTGGTTTTTCACCACCGTCCAGATCGTGTTCGCTGGTAACGACTCCGAGGGCCTCAAGTACGGCACCATCGGTACCGAGGAAAAAATGTTCCTCCGCTGGAAAGAGGACGAGGCGGACGACACCCGTTTCAAGCTCGATAAGTATTTGCTGAAAATGTGCCGCAAGGACCGCCTCATCGAGCTGATGCACGACTTCATGCTCTTCGATGGCGGCAAGAAGAAGCTGCCGCGGGTGCACCAGTATTTCGGCATCAAGGCGTCACAGGCGCATGTGGCCGCCTACAAGGGCGGTATCATCTGGCAAACCCAGGGCAGCGGCAAAAGCATCGTGATGGTGCTGCTGGCCAAGTGGATCCTGGAGAACCTGTCCAAGGCCCGCGTTCTCATCCTCACTGACCGCGACGAGCTCGACAAACAGATTGCGCGGGTTTTCAACGACGCGGGCGAGGCAATTTATCGCACCAGCAGCGGCCACGATCTGATGGCCCAGCTCGGCCAGGCCGCGCCCCGCCTGCTGTGCTCGCTGGTCCACAAGTTCGGCAAAAAGGGCGTGGATGACTTCGACGCCTTCATCAGGGAGTTGAAGGAACAGCCCAGTCCGGCGGTTGGCGAACTCTTCATCTTTGTGGACGAGTGCCACCGCACGCAGAGCGGCAAGCTGCACCAAACGATGAAGGCTCTGCTGCCGGGCGCCGTGTTCATCGGCTTCACCGGCACCCCGCTGCTCAAGAAGGACAAACAGACCAGCTTCGAAGTCTTCGGCGATTACATCCACACCTACAAGTTCAGTGAAGCCGTCGGCGACGAGGTCGTGCTCGATCTCATCTATGAGGCGCGGGACATCGAACAGCAGCTCGGCTCGCAGAAAAAGATCGACGAATGGTTCGAGGCCAAGACCAAGGGCCTGAACGACTGGCAAAAGGCCGCCCTGCGCGAGCAATGGGGCACCATGCAGAAAGTGCTCAGCTCCCGCTCCCGCATGGAACGGGTGGTGGAGGACATTGTCTTTGATTTCGGCGTCAAGCCGCGCCTTGCCAGCCAGCGGGGCAATGCCATGCTCGTGGCCTCCAGTATCTACGAGGCGGTGAGGTATTACGATCTTTTCCGCAAGACCCTCTTCAAGGGCAGGTGCGCCGTGATCACGTCCTACAACCCGCAGGCCCAGGACGTGACCAAGGAGGAAACCGGCGCCAACACCGAGACCGAAAAGCAGTTTCTCTACAACACCTACACCGACCTGCTTCAGTACGTGCAGGCCAAGCCCGGCAAATCCAAGACGGAATCCTACGAGGACGACGCGAAAAGCCTGTTCATCAGCCAACCGGCCAACATGCGGCTCCTGATCGTGGTGGACAAGCTTCTAACGGGATTCGACGCCCCGAGCTGCACCTACCTCTACATCGACAAGTCGATGCAGGACCACGGGCTGTTCCAGGCCATCTGCCGCACCAACCGGCTGGATGGTGATGACAAGCCCTTCGGCTACATCGTGGACTACAAGGACCTGTTCCAGAAACTGGTCAACGACAAAGGCACCGGTGCGCTCCAGGTTTACACGTCCGAGCTGGATCAGGGCACCGACGGCACCTCGCCCGAAGTCCTGATGCAGGACCGCCTCAAGAAGGGCAGGGAGCGGCTGGAGCAGGCGCTGGAAGCCATCGACCTGCTCTGTGCGCCTGTGGATCCTCCGGCAGTCGAGCCGGATCGGGAACTTGCCCACATCCACTATTTCTGCGGCAACGTGGAGGTTCCCGATGACCTCAAGGCGCACGAACCGCAGCGCGTCGCCCTCTACAAAGGTGCCGCCGCCCTGGTGCGGGCCTATGCCAGCATCGCCGACGACCTGCCGCAGGCCGGCTACACCGATGGCGAGATTTCACGGATCAAACAGGACATCGACCGCACCCTCAAGCTGCGGGAAATCATCCGCAAGGCCAGCGGCGAGACCATCGACCTCAAAGCCTACGAGGCGGACATGCGTCACCTCATCGACACCTATATCGAGGCCAAGGAGCCCAAGACCATCTCCGATTTCGACGATATGGGACTGCTTGAATTGATTGTGAAAAGCGGCATGGCCGACGCGATCAGCAAGCTTCCTAACGGAATCAAGGCCAGCCAGCGGGCCGTGGCAGAAACCATCGCCAACAATGTCCGCAGCAAGATCATCAAGGAAAACCTCAACGATCCGGCCTTCTATGAGAAGATGTCGGAGCTGCTCAAGGAGATCCTGGACGACCTGAAGGCCAAGCGGATCAGCTACGAGAAATTTCTGAAGAAGGTGGCGCAGCAGGTCATCGTGCCCTTGCAGAAAGGCATGGCGTCGGACACCCCCAAACAGCTCGACACCCCGGGCAAGCGGGCGCTCTACGGCAATCTCCGGCCCGCGACCGGTCCCCATCCGGCCGTTCCGCTGAACGATGGCGAAGACGACCCCACGCTGAGCCTGGCGCTGGCAATCGACCACAAGGTCAAGGAAGTCCGTCCGGACGACTGGCGTGGCGTCAAAACCCGCGAGCAAATCATCAAGGCAGCACTGCTGCCGCTGCTCGGCTTCGACAAGCCCGAGGTTGAGCGGATTTTCCTGATCCTCACCGCCCAACGTGAATACTGATGCCGACGCAAATCCAATTGGGTGACATGGCCGTGGATGTGGTCCGCAAGGACATCAAGAACATCCACCTCAGCGTGCATCCGCCGACGGGCCGCGTGACCATCGCCGCGCCGTCGCGCATAGGCCTCGACGCCATCCGGGTCTTCGCCATCTCCAAGCTGGCGTGGATCCGCCGGCAGCAGACCAAACTCCAGGAGCAGGTGCGTGAAGCGCCCCGCGAGTATCTGGACCGGGAAAGCCACTACGTCTGGGGCAAGCGCTACCTGCTCGCGGTCACTGAGATCGACCAACCGCCCTCCGTCGAACTCAGGCACAACCGGATGCACCTCCGGGTGCGCCCTGGCACCAGCCAGGCCAAGTGCCAGGACATCGTGGAAGAATGGTATCGCCATCAGCTCAGGGCGGCCGTGCCGCCATTGATTGCCAAGTGGGAGCCGCTGATGGGCGTGAAGGTCGGACGCATCTTCGTGCAGCGCATGAAAACCAAGTGGGGCAGTTGCAATCCGCAGGCCCGCAGCATCCGCCTCAATACCGATCTCGCCAAGAAGCCCGGCGAGTGCCTCGAATACATCGTCGTCCACGAACTCACGCACCTGCTGGAGCCTACCCACAACGCCCGTTTCATCGCTCTCATGGACCAGTTCATGCCCAAGTGGCAGTCCCACCGCCAGGCCCTCAACCGCCTGCCCGTGCGGCAGGAGGGCTGGGCGTATTGATCCAGCCGCCCCTCACTCCCCCGGCGCCTCCGCCTCATACTGCAGCTTGAAGTGCCGGAACCCATCCCGCGTCCGCTCGTAAATGTCCATCTCCGACATCCCGGCGCGCTCCATCACCGTGTTGGGCGGCACGAGGTTCCTGCCGATAAAGCGCAATAAGTCCATAGGGTCGTACTCAACCTTGGCCAGGGGCTCGCCGAGGCGCTTGAAGCCGCTGAGATTGGGCAGCAGGCACAGGGTCAGCATGGTGAGGGTTTCCGACTGAAGGTCGCAGAAATAGAACCAGTACGGCCAGACCCGGTGGAAGTATTGATAGAACTTGCGCACCTCGGGAATCGCATAGAGTTCCTGCGGGTCGTCGTCGTAGCCGTGGACGAGGAAGCGGAACCGGTTCATCAGCGCCGCCAGCGCCGGTCCCTGCGGCAGGGCGTCCCGGCCGAACTGCTTGAGGAAGTGGGCCAGCTTGCAGTGGCGGACCTGCTCCTTGTTGAAGATCACCACGATCACGTCGTTGTCTTTCATCATGGTCAGTTCAGGTTTGGGCTGGGGGCGGCGTATCGTCGCTCCACTCATACCAGCCGCGGACACCGAGCAATTCCGCGACTCGGTCGATCAGGTCGTATTCACTGCCCGGACTGCCATCGTGGGCGAATGCGAGTGCCTCGATTTTGCGGGCGAGTGGCAGCAGGCCGCTCTTGGCATAGAGCGCTGAGTAATCCGTCGCTCCACCGCTGATATGATCCAGAAACACCGCGGACACGGCGTTCAGGGTGTCCCTCAGGACGAGCAGCTTGGCGGGCATGAGTTCGCGGTTGGCGGAATCGAGGCCGGCCTGAGATGCGCCGTGGACATGGAGGAGCAGCGAGCAAAACTGGGCTTCCCGCAGCTCGGTGACCTCCGTGAGACGCTTTTCGATGAGGATGTCCAGCGGCACCTGGAACAGCAGGCCCAGCCGGTCTTCCGTCATGCCGAGGATCACCTGCGTGAGTTTGGATTCGTCAAAGCCAGTGCGGCGGGCAATGCGCTGGATTTCCGGCCGCAGGACCTCGCGTGCATGAGCGAGGCTGGCACCGGTGGTGGTGAAGAATCGGTGGTTTCCGGCGGCACGGGCGCGGGAGGCCAGCAGAAGGTGGCTGCACTCGTGGCAGACGAGGTGGTGTTTGACCATCTCGGCGGGGGTGCTTTCGTCCAACTCAATGAGGTGATGATCCTCGCCGGTGGCCCATGCGGGCATGGAGCGGGAGAAAATCCGAGGCACAAGCGAGAGTTCCCGCACGGTCACCGGAGAACCGGTTTCCTGTCCGAGTTCGGCGGCCAGCCGTTCCGCGGCCTCGAGTGATTCCGCCGCCCGGTCGTTGCCGATGATGTTGGTGACCCGCCGGAAACTGTCACGGGCCTCTTGGAGCATCGTGCCAAGACGCCTGTCGGTCAGTTGCCCGAGCGCGAACATCTGCCGGAGGGAATCGCGGGCGGCGCCCCATCGCTGGAGTCCGATTTCCGCCACGGATCGTCCATACCACGCGTTGGCCATGGTGGGATCAAGCCGGAGGGCGGTATTGAACTCGTCGATGGCTTCACTGGGGAGATCCGTTTCAAGCAGCAGGGCACCCAGGCTGTTGTGGGCGACCGCATCGTCCGGTGCCACCTCACAGGCGCGGCGGATCAGGCTGATGGCGACTTCCGACTCGCCGTCCTGACGGGCGTAGTGGTTGCCGAGAATCACCAGTGCCTGCGGATCGCGGGGATCGGTCTTGAGCGCGTCGAGCAAAACGTCGATGGCGTCGTCGGATTTCCCCGATTCCAACAGAACCATTGCCAGCGCGCGGCGGGCACGCTGGTGGGAGGGATTGAGTTCAAGAACCCGGCGGTAAATGGATGCCGCCTTGGGCAACTCGCCCTTGGCAGCCTGCCTGGAAGCCTTTTCACAGAGCCGTTCGGCCTCAAAGATACGGGTCTCAGGAACGTCGCCATGGTCGAGGCTCACGATCTTTCCCGCCACGCTGACAGCCGCACCTTCGGCAGCCTTGCCGAGAAGCCGCTGCAAGGCGTCCGTCAACTCCGTGCCGGAGAGCCCGGCCAAATCGGCGGCACCGGGGATGGATTGCCTGAGGTCGTCGAGGGAAAAGGAAACGATCACGGGGCGAAGGTAGGATCGTCCAGCCGGGTTTGTCGCGCCCGAATTTGAGTTAGGCGGAATTCGCAGGGTCGCTGCGGCCTGTGTGTGGCGTCAGTTCATGGTGGGGTCAAACTCGCGGTTCACCACCCGCATTCCCATCGCCCGGAGTGCCGCCTTTGCCGCGGTCAGGCATCTTGCCTGTCGTCTCAAAGCGCAGACAGGCGGGACGCGCTGTCTAGCGTTAAAATGACCCTATTGGGCGGGGCACCGCCACTCCTTGGGGTCTTCCCTGACCCGCCGATCAGTTCTATTTCTTCAATTCGAGCTGTTCCTTGAACTTGGTTCCGATTTCCATTTCCGGGATTGACTGCGGAATCCCGCCCTGCCTCAATCCCGAATGAACTTCTGGTTGGCTTTGATGTTGGGGATGGGAATCTCGAATGCGGCGTTTGGCGCTGCCGAAGCCAACCCATCGACAGACCCCGCGCGGGGCGATGCCATGGAGGCGGCGGTCCGCAAGGGAGATGTCGCCACCCTGAAGACCCTTCTGCGTCCGGTTGATCGGGAAAAACATGCGTCGTATGGCACCACAGCCGATGCCAAGCTGGGGCAGTATCAGTGCATTTCCAATTTGCTCAATCAAACGGATCGGAAGTCCGACAATCCATGCCTCATAGCCTTGCTGGAATACGGGATCTCTATCGATGGGTCCCAACTTGCCGCATTCGATGACCTGTCGGCCTTCAAAAAGCACTATCCGGACTTCCTGACCACGTTGGGACGTAACGGTGTGAACGACGCGGCACTATCCGGCAACAACGAGCTTCTTGTCAGCCTCCTGGGCATGGGCGTTACCGCCCAACCAGCCGACCTGGCGGCAGCCGTCTCATGCTCGCATGCGGGAGCGGTGAAGCTGCTCCTCGCCGCGGGACTGCCGAAAGATTCCTCCGTTGAGCGCGAGGGAAAGAAGATGACCATGGCGGAAATCGCCAGGAAGGGAATGTTCTTTGCCGTGCTGGATGAATTGGGCGCGTGGGACTCCTACGCTCCCGAATTGAAAATGCATCGCGTTGGCAGGCCCGGACCGGGTGCGGCCAAATTGGTTGGAAAATGGGGGGTGGGCTCTATGATTTTCCAGTTGGAACCGGACGGTTCAGGGTTTGTCAGTGAAGGCCTGGACCTCCACTTGCCGATCTTGTGGAAAACGCTCGAACAGAACGGTCGTGAAGGACTTCGCATCGAGCCAGTGCCGGGCTATGCACCTCCCGGCAAGCGAACATTCGCCGCGATGTGGGTGCCGGTGACCGGTGAGCGGATTTCCTATCAGGGAAAGAACGGCTTGGTCGAGTTGACCCGTGTGGCGATGAATTCGGATCAGCGCCAGGCATATCTCGCCGACGGCCAACCCGCGAAATACGCCGGCCCCGTCGGCGAGTGGACGATCCAACTCGAGGCATGCACATTCCCGCCCGAAATGCCCGCCGAGGAACGGAATCAGACCAAGGGCGCCAAATTGAGTATCGCCGCCAATGGCAATGGCACCATGACCATTTTCGGTGAGACCAAACCCGTTCGTGCCGTCAAGGGTGACCACAACGAGCTGAAATTGGTTCCCGAGAAAACTCCGCCATTTGTTTGGACGGGTAGCGATGACTGGAAAACGATCCGCTGGACGACCGCTCCGCCCGCCCCACCCATCACGATTGTTTTTGTCAGATCCGCCCCATGAAGAAACCGCCGGATGTGCCGCTTGGTTCACCACCCGCATCCCCATCGCCTGCAGCGCCGCCGTCGCCATGGCCGCCTCCCCCACGCTCATCGTGCGTTTCGGCATCAGCCCCGCGAAGCGACCGGCCACCGAGGTGAATTCGGGTGCCGGCCCCTCACCGAACTCGACGAACTTCCCGAAAGCATCCCGCGTGATCGGCAGGAAGGTGCTGGCGCAGCGTGTCCGCACTTCCAGCATCAGCACGACCATCTCCTGCCGGTCCGGCGCCTGCGACGGCGGAGTATCCAGGTCGAGGTGGGTGCCGGGCTTGGCCAGCCTCACCCAGGCCTCGACCACCATCGCGATGGCGCGCGCGCCGTGGGCGACGGCCAACAGGCGGGCGGTATCGGCGAACCGGTCTTTCGCCGCGTCATCCGGCAGTCCGGAGGGAACGCAGAAGACAAAACCCTCGGCGGTGTCGGCGATCACCGTCGGCGGGACGCTGCCCGTGCTGCGCATCATGTGGAGGGCGTAGCCTTTCGCCTGATTGGCCAGCGCTTCAAGGCGGGCGGTTTCCTCCGGGTCCGGGGTGATTGTCATCGCGCGGATGCTATCATTCGCGGGGCACGGCGGCGAGGGAGATTGTTTTGCACCTGAGGTTTCGACTGACTCCTGCAAACCGGAACCAAGGCTGGGGGAATGCAGGCTGAGGGCGGCCACGGACAAGCTCGAATCGCTGGTTGCCGCGACCGACAGGCGGTGGGCGGGCGAGGAGCGTGCGCGGGCGAGCGAGCAGAGGAGGAAGCGGGTGAAGTAGGCGACGCCATTCTGCACCCCATCATGGTTGAAATCCGGGTTAGCCGCCTGGCCGCCGGCGTTGGCAGTCGCCCACGCGGCATAGCCCGAAGCCCCATCCATGAGTTGGAACCAGCTCAAGCGGTTCCTGTTGGGGCTGCCGAGCGTGCTGCCAAGATGCGATCCTCCGCCTCGATGCATACCGGGCCGTCGTAGGGATGTCGTCAAGCGCGGCCATGTAGCGGCCACAGTCAAAGTCGCCGCAGCCGGGGATGCGCGGCTGATGCCAATCCAGCGGATAGCAGGTCAGAAGCAAATGGCGGATCAATCGTCGCTGCAAAATCCGCTCATTGCCCGGCGCTTCCGGTGGTGGCATTCACCCCGCGCAGACACCTGTCGAAGAACGCCGTCACGAGCGGGGTGAGCCGCTGGGTTTGCTCAGGATTGAATCCATGCCCGCCGCCCTTGACCACCTCGAGTGTCACGTCAGCGCCGGCAGTTTTGAGGGCGGCCACCAGCAGTTCACTTTGATTGAAAGGCACCGTGTTGTCGGCGTTGCCGTGGATGATCAAAAATGGCGGAGCCTTCTTGCTGACGTAGGTGATCGGGTTGGCCTTGGTCACGAGGTCCTGTTTTTCATTCAGCAACCCTCCCACCAGTTGACACAGGGGTGAATGGGGGTCGTCGGTCTTCGGCCACACGGGTTGGCCCTTGAACTTCATCAGGTCGCTGGGACCGTAATAATCCACCACACACTGCACGGCACTGGACACCGTCAGGTTATCACCTACCGCGCCTTCCAAGTCCTTGACGCCCCCACTGGTGCCTAGCAACGCGACCAAATGCCCCCCGGCCGAATCACCTGCGACGCCGATATGGTTGCCATCAATCGCGTATTTCGCCGCGTTCGCCCGGAGGAAGCGGATGGCGGCCTTGCAATCCTCTATTTGCGCCGGGAAAATCGCTTCCTGGGAAAACCGATAGTCAATGCTAGCCACCGCATAGCCGCGTCCGGTCAGATGGATGAGCGGGCAACTGGCCTTCGAACCGCCCCGCCACGCGCCGCCGTGAATCCAGACCACCAAAGGCAGCTTTCCAGTGGGCGCGGCAGGTTTGAAGATATCCAACAGCAGGCTCTTTGCTCCGACCTTGGCGTATTCCACGTCGCGCAAGGCTTGGACTCCCTCGGGCAGCTTGACGGCTTGGCCAGGGGCCGCAGCGTTGGGAGAATTCACTTGCGCCGGCGTCGGCAACACCTCCAAGGCATCGATCCGATGCCTTTCAAAATCGGTATGGTACTTGATCTTGACGGTATCACCCTTGTGCAATGTCTTCAGTGTCGCGCTGACCTTTCCGGGTGGCCAACTGTCCGCATAGCCGTCAGTGTGACCGTCCTTGGTTTTCACGGCGATCCAGAAGGCATTGTTGCCGAGGAACACGACCGAACCAGTAACGGTACCCGTGGCCACGGGCGTCTCTTTCTTGATCTTGAGCAGCGTGCGGCGGTCACCGTCTTTGATATAGGCCAGTTGCACCCGACTGACACTGAAGATGCCCTTCAACGTCTGCTTGTCGAACCCGCCGCCGAATTCATACTTGGCGGGTGCCTCCTCGCCGTCGGTTAGAACCACGAGCGAATTCACATTCCCATCCGTGGTCAGGATGCCCGCCGCGGTGATCGTGTCGCCGGCCTTGGCATCCTTGGGCTTGCCGGCGTCCGCGGCCAGGGCCAGGGAAGCCCACCCCACGACGGCCAGCGACGCCAGCCATGCCAAGTGCTTGTCAATGCCGAGTGCTCGCGTTGCTTGTCGATTGTTTTGCATGGTGTCTACTCCCTCGCGGTTTTGGTTTTCCTCAGTTGTTGGTGATTGCAGCCGTTTTGCCGATCTCATTCAGGGGGACTTCCTAACGGGTTCGGCCGCCCGATCCGCCAGCCGTCGATCCACCCAGCGGGTCGATTGCGTCGCGCTGGCGTTGACCGGGCCGAGGTCGTTCGCCTTGCGCGGCTGGCCGAAGAAATCCACCGGGTTGTCCTTGAGTTGCTGGCCCTTGCC
>TBL_comb47_HYPODRAFT_10006734_pt1 | contig 12326 bp, 9 predicted proteins | sample TroBogypolimnion_40_FD_10682 | JGI IMG/M metagenome (IMG submission 10682) | reverse complement strand
GCTTCCCTTGCAGCCTTGGCAGATCGGCATGGCGGAGATCAAGTGGGCCCGGTGGGCCTCCCGGTATTTCTTCAAGAGCGGGTGGTTCCAGAGTTCCTGGATATTCGAGGTTCTAAGGTTTCCCAAGGGGAGTCTCTTGTCTTCCCTGATGGAGCTGCCTGAAACCTGGCATAGGAACACGCTGCCATCGGCCCTCAACTGTAGATTCTTAAAGGGCAGGGTGCATTTGGGGAAATGCCCGGGAAGCACATTGTCGGAATAGTAAAGATCCGTGGCATAATCGATTTCCTCAAGCTTGATGAGGAATTGCGGCATGACCGTATCAGCATAGTCAGCCCAGTATTTCCTTTCTGCTCTGAGCAGGCCCTCGGTGGAAGGTCTTACCATTAATCTGATGTTGATTTGCGATGTGGAACCGTAGTCCCTCTTGAACAGGACCAGTTTTTTCAAATTGGCTTTCAAACGGTCGTAGCTTGCTCCAATCCTGGAATTTTCATAGAGTTCCCTGCCCCCTGTATCGACGGAGACTTCGATGAGATCAACATTGTTCCGCACCAGTGCGCGAGGGATTGCGTCATCGTTCCACTGACCATTTGAAACGATCGTCAGAATCCGGGTTCGGGCCCTGATCCGTTCAAGGTAGGAAATAAAATCAGGGTGGAGTGTGGGTTCGCCTCCCCCCAGGCAAACCCGATTGATCTTGAATTGTTCTAGATTTGCTAATAGTTTGCCAAAAACTTCTTCATTCATCATGATTCGCGGGTAAGGGAAAAGGTGATTATTGCAATACTGGCAGTTCAAATTACAGGCATTGGTAACTTCAACATGCATGCTGGGCGGCAACGGCGCATCCGGAAAAGCGAAAGGGAACCGTGCCAGAAGCAGTTCCCTGAAGGGGACGCCTTTGCCAAGTGCTGTGAAGAAGAAGGTCCCGTGGGACTTGAACCGGGAAAAAATTTTTTGGACTTGATCCGTATTATCGAAAAAAGATCGTATTTTCGTGTTTTTCATAAATTCCACCTGTCATGAAGCGCGTGGAAAATCATGTTCCTCTGCGCAGAGAAGCCAAACCCCAGACGTGAGCGCATTCGGCATGCACTCTCCAAAGCCGATTCACCCAATTGCGTTGAGTGGTTAAAAGAAGCGTCTTTCGCGCCCATTCAATCCCCTTCTGCAAGCCATGTCAATACCTAAACCAATTGACTTCTTTTTGGCCAGACATCATTCTTTGCCTGAAATCAATTGCAACGACTTTCGATTCAAGGTTGCCTGGAATGAAAATCCTTTGGATAACTTCAGCGTATCCATGGGGGGGACAACCCTATGAGGGAATTTTTTACCAAACCCAGGCCCAGGCTCTTGTCCGGTTGGGGGTCGAACTCGCCGTTGAGATTGCCACCTCACGGATACCGTGGCCTTTGTCCTTGCTGTCGCCACTTCCATCCAGGCCCGGTTCCGGGCCCAGGATTCAAGTGGACGGCGACATCCGCATCCACCGCCTGCCCTGCCTGGGGTATCGCTACCAGAAGTCCCTGGGCTGGCTCCATCACCGGCTTGCATGGGGCATCCTGGACAGCCTTCCGTTCAGGCCTGACCTCGTCCATGGCCACTTCGCCTATCCCATGGGACTGGCGGCGCTGGTGGTGGCGAAGCGGTTGGGCGTTCCATGCGTCGTCACGCTCCACGGCAGCGACGTCAACCTCGATCCGGCAAGATCCCGTGGCGCGGCAAGACGCTTCCGACTCGCCGTGACTGGCGCCGACCTCGTGATCTGCGTCAGCCAGGCGCTGAAGGCGAGGACCTTGCAACTGACCGGCAGGATCGTGGACTACCTGCCCATCGGTATCGATCTGCACCGTTTCCCGTCCCCGCTGACCCGGGAGCAGGCCAGAGCAAGGCTGCAACTACCCCTGGACAAGCCCATCATCCTCTACCTTGGCAACCTGTTCCCCGGCAAGGGCGTCCTGGTGGCTCTCGAGGCCCTGGGACACCCTAGCCTCGCCCTGGCCCTGGGCGTATTCGTGGGCTCGGGGCCTCTGGGCCGGACCGTCGCGGCCCAGGCCAACTGTCTCTGGCGCGGGAGTGTGTCCAATCCGGAGATCGCCGTCTATCTGGCGGCCGCGGATGTGCTTGTCCTTCCCTCCTTTGCCGAAGGACTGCCCACCGTCCTGGTGGAGGCGGGCGCCGGTGGAACACCGGTCGTCGCGACGGGTGTCGGCGGAATTCCCGAACTCCTGGGGGAGGACCGGGGCACCCTTATCGACCCGGGATCGGCCGATGCGCTCCGGGAAGCGATCCTGGCCACTCTCGCGGCCCCTGGGGAAGCCCGGCGCAAGGCTGAGCGGCTCCACGCCCACGTGCTGGAAACCTTCGATGCGTCCGGGAACGCGGAGCGGCTGCTAGAACGTTACCAGGGGCTCCTTTCCGCCCCGGCTTCCTTTCGCAGCTGACTATTTGCGGCCAGTCACGGCTTCGATACAATGGTCCTTCCGGGCGATGACGATGATATCGCCACTGAAACCTGTTATTCCGCTGGCGACTTGATTGATGAACGTAAATAATTTGTTGAACGATAAATAGCCAAGAGAGAATGTATCTAATTTGTTGATGAAATATATCTCAAAACCAGAAAGGAAGAGATTGAAATGATTTTTGATATCGGAAAGGCTATGATTGAACCATGTTGTTCCCGTTCGGCTCAAGTTGGAGTTGTATGCAAATATGATTAGGCCTTCTGGTCGAAGCAGGTCAAATAAATTGCGTGTCAACGGCTCCGTTCCAATGAAATCTTTGACGTCATAAAGCGAGAAGCATCTAATGAATACGCAATCAACCTTGCCGATATCGGACGGACGCAGGAGGTCAAATACAAAGAAATGGTCGGAAAGATGTGGATATTTTTCTTTTGCTTTTTGAATCCCAACCTGGCTGATGTCGACGCCGAAAACAGACATTCCCTCTTTCGCAAATAAATCAGTAAATATTCCTTGACCACACCCCGCGTCAAGGACGGTCGCTCCTTTCTTCAGGCCGGAAAGGGATATCAAAGCTTTCACGTAGGGCCGATACAACCATTCCCGGCATCCGAAGTAGTTGTCCTGCTTGTACACCTCATCGTACAGTCGAGCGGTTTCGTTCGCGGGTGACCTGTCCATTGGAAGGAAGCCTCATGGTCTATCTGATTCAAGCTTGATTGGCTTCGCAAATCAAGGGGGGCGGGGGGAGACTTCCGGTCCGATCGGTTCACCGCGTGGTGTTCAGCACCTGGGTCCCGGCCATCTCTATTTGGCCGTAAGTACTGGCGTTGGTCGGCATTGAAGCATTCAGCGAGGCCCCGCCAGTCTGGATGATCTGGTCGGTCACGGCCAGTACCCATAGCGCTTTTGGCGAATATTTCCCGATCATGTTCCAGCCATGGTAGATGTTCCCATTCGTCCAGGCGCCCCCCGTCCCGTAGGCGGAGTTCCCGCCATTGATGTAGTTGGAGAACATCGGGCTCGACTGGCTCTGGTTCCAGATGATGTCGGTGAAGGTGGCAGCGATCGCCTGGAGATCGGCAAGCTGGAACTGGATGCCGGCCTCGTACATGGCGGCCACCATCATGGGTTCCCGGTTGGCATGGGAGGTGTCCGGTGAGCCTTCATGATTGTTGTCATCGACGGACGCTGCGACGGTGCCTCGATCCCAGACCCAGCACCCGTTCACCACCGTGACGTGCGTCCTGAAGCCCTTGGCGATCCGGGTCGCATATTCCAGGTAGAGGGGATTCTTGGTCGCCTGGTACATCCAGGCAGACATCATCCCCAGATGGGAACACTTGTCGTTCCAGAAGGCGGCGTCGGATGCCAGGCCCCAGCCTCCTTGGGTCGTGGAAAGCCACGGCACATATCCGCCGAGCCAGGACGAGGCGGGGTTGGCATAGATGCCGGCCTGCTTGTCGAACCAGTATTTGAAGATGGATTGGTCCACGAAGGCCACGATCTGAGGAAGTTTGTCACCGTAACGAGCCAGGAAGGTGGGGTTGTTGGCAATGATCGCCGCCGTGCGCGCCAGTGGACCTGTGCCTTGGAAGGTAACCAACTGCTGCGGGTTCCCATTCGCATCCCAGGGGCCCCACTCCTGGTAGGTCACCCCGTTCCGGACCAGGGGTTTGGCCGCGGCCATCATCTGAGTGACGTAACCCACCAGGGCGTCCATCACCTGAGTGTCCGCTGTGGCCTCGGCAGCGGCGGCCAGTCCATGCAGGTAATAGCTAGTGGCGTAATAGACGGCGGGATCCCCACTGGTGACTTCACGTTCGATGGCCGCGCCGTTGGCGATCAGACTGGCCTTCAAGTCGGAGAGGTGGTTGCGCGGGGCGAAGGGAAGGGCCACCATCCACCAGCTGGAGGTTGCGGAACCTGCCGAGTTGGAAACCGTGCAGGTGAGGGTCACGTTGGGGTCGATTCCGGTCTCGAACTGTACGGTGTCAAGGCCGGCGCCGTGGAGTATTGTGCCCCCGGTGATCGCCCACTCGACGCTGAGGCCTTGGTCCAGGACCACTGAAGCCGTATAGGGTCCCGACGAGGTCTGGAGTTCGACCGGACCAGTCACCTTCGGAGCCACAGGCGGCAGTTCCACTGGAGCCGGCGCCACCGGATTGCTGGCGCTCACGGCGGTGACCGTGACGGCTGCGGTGGCAAAAGTGCTGGGGCTCTGGATGAGGTAGGCGGTGACGGTATCGTTGCCGGCGTTGGCCGGTGCGGTGTAGAGGCCGCTGCTGGTGATGGTGCCTTTCAGTGCGGACCAGCCGATTCCCGAACTGTTGGCTGAGCCGCCGGATAATGCTGCCGTGAATTGGGCCTGGTCATTCACGGATACACTCAATGTCGTCGGGTCAAGGGTCAGCAAGACGATGCTGGTGGGGGCCGCTAGTTTGCTCGAACCGGAGGGGGGCGCCGCCGCGCCGCCGCCGCCGCAGGCGATCAATGCACAGACCGACCCGATCGCAAGCAATCCAAGCATTCGGAACTGGATACTCCCTACATGCATTGGCCCCTCCACTTCTACAAGCCCATGGTCTTGCCTGAGAACAGTTCGCAGCTATTTGGAATTGGCGCTGAGTTGGCTTGGTGATTTTCTATTTTTGTATTTGATCACCCTGAAAATCGCCAGATCCATGATGGGCTGAATAATGGCAAGCCAAATGAGGCCATAGCTGAATGATAAGAGAATTTTCAAGATGTTCATCCCAGGCGGAATAAGGTGATGGAACAACCAGACCGGAAGAATGGCCATGGTAATACAGCCAGCAAAAGTCGTCATGATGACGTACTTGAACGTCTTCTTTGAAACGCCGAACAGCTTTTCGCATCCGGTATAGTTCTTGTCTTGGCTTACCTTGAAATAGTTGACGTAGGATTTGATGAATGGCGTCCCGGCAACGCCCGATGGGTTGGCCACCACCTTCTCGTAGAGGGCCTGATCCAGGGTATTCAGGAACCGGATGGCCGTTTCCTTCTCGCCGCTTCGGACCACGACGCCTTTGGCTACGACCGCTGTGCCACCGTTTTCGTTAGGGATGGAGATCGCCAGTTCGCACGGGCTCCCCACCGGCAGTGAAGGGGCGGCGCCCAGGAGGAGCCCTCCCATACTGATGTTTATGGCAAGCGCATATGAAGCCATCCGGCCGTTGGTGCGCACCTGGACCTTGTTGGTGATTGGAATCCGCTCGTATTCGCGCAGGTCCTTGAGCGTGTTCATTGGTTTCCTCCAAACATGAAGTGCCATGGGCAGAAGGCGGTCATTGGGCGATATTTCGAGCGAGGGTTCCGGATAGCAGTATTCGTCCATAACTGGTGAAGTTGTGTGCCAAGGATGGGTTCAAGGCTGCACCGACCTTCATGGCCCGGTAGCTGTTGGCCAATACCTGTTGGGCTGGGGCCGAATAGCGCCCCAGCATGTCCCAGCCGTGATACACGATGCCGTTTTCCCACGGCATGTTAGACTCATACATGAGATTGCCGCCATCGATGAAGTTGCTGAACTTCGGGTCGGTTTCGCTCTGGTTCCAGATGAGGTTCGTGAAGGTGGCGGCCACCGCCTTGATATCAGACCGGTTGAATACGATACCGGCCTCGTGCATGCTCACCAGCATCATCGGTTCCCTGTTGGCGTGGGAAGTGTCGGGCGAACCCACCCGGTTGACACCGGGAGTGACCGGCACGATGCCCTTGTCCCAGATCCAGCAGCCATTCTGTTCCGTCACATGGCCCCTGAACCCTTTGGCCACCCGGGTGGCGTATTCAAGATAGATCGGCTTACCTGTGGCCTGATACATCCAGGTTGAAATCATTCCAAGGTGTGAGCACTTGTCATTCCATACGGGATAGGTCCCCCATCCGCCCAGGGACACCGGGAGCCATGGAATGATCCCGCCCAGCCGTGGCGATCGGGGGTCGCTGTAGACGCCCGACTTCTTGTCGAACCAGTAACTGAAGATGGATTGTTCCACGAACGCCGCGATCTGTCGGGCCTTGGCGCCGTAGCGCGCCTTGAACAGGGGGCGCCCGGCAATGACGGCGGCCGTCCGCGCCAAGGCCCCCGTGGCCTGGAAGGTATTCAACATTTGCGGGTTGCCGTTCGGGTCCCAGGGGCCGAACTCCAGGTAGGTCACTCCATTGCGCACCAACGGCTTGGCCTGGGCCATCATCTGTTCAGCGAAGCCGACCAGCTGATCCATGATCTCGATATCTCCGGACGCCTCCGCGCCCGCGGCGAGACCGTGCAGGTAGTAACTGGTGCGGTAGTAGATACTGGCATCGCCAGAGGTGATCTCCCGGCCGATGGCATCCCGGTAGGTCGTCATATAGTTCTTGAGGTCAGCGAGGTATTCCGGAGCGCTGGTGGTCGCGGCCGGCCCGACCGCGACATGGGCCATGCCCTCCTGGGCATGCGCATTGAGTTGCAGGGCGGCTCCCGCGGCGACCAGCCCCAGTTTCCACGATTGGACGTGCCACGCGTACATGAGTTTTCTCCGACGAAACCCTAGGCGCTGACGCGAGAACTGATTTCCTTTGAACTTAGAAGTGTGACGATATTGGAATACGCCCTTTCGTTCAAGGGCTTGATGAACCTGATGGCTGTTCCCGAGGCGTCGCTTCGGATTACCGTGCCCTTCAGCCGGGCACTGTTCCCGGCCTTCCCGGAGGCAATGGAAAGCACGCAGGGGGCTCCTGCCGTAAGGGAAGGCGCCGGGCCCAGAAGGAGCCCCCCCATGCTTATGTTGATGGCCGGGGAATAGAAACTGTTCGCCTCCTGGATCTGCACCTGGGGACTGCCTGCCAGGGATCTTCGCGCGAATTTACGCAAATTATTAACAGTGTTGGTTCTAGCCTTCAAGATCGAAAAATCCATGATCTCGCCGAGGTCCCCGGGGAGGAGCGGCGCTTCCTTGATGGCCGCCAAGACGAATTCCTTTCCTGAGCCTCCGAAAGCCCTCTGCAACAGGTCGCGGAGCAGGGCGGCCTGGATTTCCTGCTCCTTGAAAGCCGATCGGTAGACGTGGCTGCGCTCCGAATCGTCGCGCAGGACCATCCCCTTGCCCAGCAGGATCAGCATGGTCTTGAGCACAGTGTTGTAACCGAGTCGACGTTCCCGTTCCACATCCTCGAAGACCCGGCGGACTGTGGCCGTTCCCCGCCGCCAGAGGGCTCTGAGAATAGCCAATTCCAGTTCCGACGGATGTCGAGGTTCCGACATGGAGTGCTCCAAGGTGTTCCAAATGTACGTAATCTTTCTCAGACGTCAAGGATGATTTGCATTCTTCCCTGTCCGAAGGCACGATATTAGGTGTTTCGTCGGTGCCTGTGGGTTCTGGTCAAGGCAGGAAAGCGCGTCTTTCGGACCTGCTCTTCTCCACGGAAAGCCTTTCTAATGAGTTTTCTATTTTCCCCCCAATTCATCCTGGTGCTTTGTGAAGGGAATCATTGCCGGAGCCCCATCGCCGAAGGCCTGCTCCGGGCCGAACTGGGCCCTGGCATCCGGATTGAATCGGCTGGCCTGGCGGCCATGGAGGGCAGCCCGCCTCACCCCGAGGCCATCAGGCTCATGGCCGAGCACGGCATCGACATCAGCGGCTGCCGCAGCCGCACGGTGACGCCGCCCCTGGCCTTGGAGGCGGATCTCATCCTGGTCATGGACGAGGCGCAGAAGAACTGGTGCGGGGCGCTGGTGCCCAGCGCCCGCGGGCGCATCCAGCTCCTGGGGTGCTGGATGCCGCCCGGCGGCAGGGAGGTCGCCGATCCCTTCGGCAGAGAACCCGAGGCGTTCCTCGCCGCCTTCGACCAGATTCGACAATCCGCGATGGCTTGGCGGAGCCATCTTTCATTGGTGTCGTGACCAATCCCTTCGGTCCAGGCAGCCCGGTTTCCGCTGATCCCCATGCCGCCCTGGTTCCGGGTTCCCGGGCGAAGCTTGGGGGCGTCCAGTTTCGCTGTGTGCCCGATTTTCGGCCGGGCGTCTTCCTTACTCTGCATCCCACCGTTCCGGCCCGGAACCGGTTCGGATTTCGAGTGGGAGGATGAAATAAAAATGCATTAATAATATTTTGCATCATGTTTAATTTAACCTATCCTTTACGTAATCCCAGATCCTGTTCCGTCATTTCGAGGCGGGCTTGGTTTGGTTTCCTGGAATACGAGTTTGTGTTGTGGATTTTATGAGGAATAAAACGAGTCTCGTATAGCTTATTAATTAAAATTAAATGATTTATTTGGAATATTTAGATTATTCAACAATTTTACAGGTCGGTTGTCACCTTAATTTACCCGGGAAAATTCATAAAAAAATCTTTCCGATTGTGAGGTTCATGATATGGTCGACGCCACTAACCGGCCAGGGAGCCAGGCAAAAACCATGGAACCGTCAGAGAGAACTGTTCAAACATTCTCACTGTTCCGACCCAACATCGCGGTCGTTCGGCAGGCTGTGAAGCAGGCCTCGGATTGCTTACTGGCGGGTAGCGCGTGGCTGGCCGCCGAACAGTTGTGGGTCGTGCCTCAACTGAGCTTCAGGAAGGCTCTGCTCTGGATGCTCATTTCGTCGATGGTGGGATCCCTGTACCGTCTGACGAGCCCGCTATACCGGCTGGTGGGTATCCGCGACGTCATCCGCATCGGTTATGCGGTCCTCACGCTCATCGGCTTGTCCTATGCCTTGCAACATATCACCGGCGTCCTCGGGATCAACCGCCAGACTCCGAACGTGGCCATCATCGCGAGCCTGCTCACGGGCATCGGCTGGACCGCGCTCCGGATCGGCCGCAGGTCCTATTTCGAAGCCCGCTCCACGGGCGTTCGCGTGGCAGTCACCAAGACCGTGCCCGGCAACCGGACCCTCGTGGTGGGCGCCGGAAGTGCCGGCTACCTGGTCGTGCAGGAGCTGAAGCTCCATCCTGAACTGGGCTACCGGATCGTCGGCTTCATCGATGACTCGCCCGAAAAGCGAGGCGCGCGCGTCGAAGGCATCCGGGTCCTCGGCAATACTTCCGAGATCGCGGCGGTGGTGGCGCAGTACGGGATAACCCACGCGGTACTGGCCATCCCAACGGCCTCGGGCCAGACCGTCCGGCAGCTGCACGATGATTTCCTGAACCTCAAGGTCAAGGTCAAGACCGTTCCCGGCATCTTCAACCTTCTGGGGGCACGGACTTGGAAGCCTGACATCCAGGCGATTTCCATCGAAGACGTGCTGCGCCGCGAACCGGTCCAACTGGATCATGGCGCCATGCGCGATGCGGTGGACGGCAAGGTGATCCTCATCACCGGCGCCGGGGGATCCATCGGCAGTGAACTGACCCGGCAGATGGCCGCGCTGAAACCGAAATTCCTGGTGCTCCTCGGCCGGGGCGAAAACAGTCTCTGGCAGATCCAGCGGGAACTCCTGTCGCTCTTCCCTGAGCAGAACTTCGCTCTGGAACTGATGGATATCCGAAACCGGCCCGGGCTGAGGGAGGTCTTCGAGCGCTACCGCCCTGAAATCGTCATCCACGCCGCGGCTCACAAGCATGTTCCTTTCCTCGAGACCCACCCCAACGAAGCGGTCGAGAACAACATCTTCGGCACGCTCAATGTCATGGAGGCGGCCAGGGACTTCGGCTCAGAGAAGGTCGTCAACATCTCCACCGACAAGGCGGTCAACCCCACCAATGTGCTCGGCGCCTCCAAGCGGATCGCCGAATGCATCGTCCTCGACATGGCCGAGAAGGCGGCCGCCGGCACCCGCTTCGTCAGCGTGAGATTCGGGAATGTGCTCGGAAGCCGGGGAAGTGTTGTTCCGATCTTCAAGGAGCAGATCGAACGGGGCGGCCCCTTGACTGTGACCCACCCTGCCATGATGCGCTTTTTCATGACCATCCCGGAGGCCAGCCAGCTGGTGCTGCAGGCTGCGCTGTTCGGGGACAGCAGCCGGGTCTACGTTCTGAACATGGGCGAGCCAGTGAGGATCCTCGACCTGGCCATGGACATGGCGCGGCTTTCAGGCTACGTCCCCGGGCGGGACATCAAGGTCGAATTCGTCGGCCTTCGGCCCGGCGAGAAGATCCAGGAAGAGCTGTTCCTGGACGAGGAGCACAGCCTGACCCGGGTGCACCCCAAGCTCATGGAAGCTTCACCCCAGCGCATTCCCGCTGAACTGCTGGAACAAAAGCTGGAATCCTTCCGCTCGGCGATCAAGCTCCCCTACGAAGAGCGCCAACCGGAAATCGTACGGCTGCTCAAGGAGTTGGTACCGACCTACAAGCCGTCTCTGCTCGGAGTGGGCCGCTACGGGGGCTACGTGAAGGACCGGCGGAAGGAACCCATCCCCATCGCCCACAAGGAGAACCGGCATCCCGTGACCTAGCTCCGTTGGCTTGAAGTCGAGGTGCAAAGAGATATTCCAACATACGCCCGCCCCATTTTCAGTGCTGACAGCCCTGTTCAACTGCCTCCGGAGAACCTGATGTCCACATCGCGTTGCCCTGTTCCCGATTCGTTCCAAGGCGCCGGCCGCCGGCCGCGAAGCGCCTGGCAGGCCCCGGGCCTTGGATTGGCCCTGGGTGCCGCCCTGCTGCTGACGGCCTGTGCGGCGCCGGGGATGAAGTTCTCCCCCAAACCCTCGAGCCGGGGCGAAGTGGAGCAGATGGGCGATCTCTCCGTCACTCTCCGTAAGCTCGATGCTGCGGCATTGAATGTCCAGGAGCGCCGGGCCATGTCCGGTGCGCCCCTTGCGGATCTCGTGTCGGCCAAGCCCCAGCCTTACCAGATCGGCCCCCAGGATGTCCTGCTGGTGACGGTCTGGGACCACCCGGAGATCACCCTGGTACTGGGGCAGTACCGAACCGACAATTCCGCCGGCAACCTGGTGGATGATGACGGTTCCATATTCTTTCCCTATATCGGCCGGATCCAGGTGGGCGGCCTCACGGCCCCCGAAGTGAGGGATCTCCTCGCCTCGAAACTGACCCGTGTGTTCCAGAACCCCCAGGTGGATGTGAAGGTGCTTGCCTTCAGGTCGAAGAAGATCTACGTGGGGGGCGAAGTGAAGAATCCGGCGGTGTATACCGTGACGGATGTGCCCTTCACCCTGGCCGAAGCCTTGAACCGCGCCGGCGGCTTCACCCCCGCTGCGGACGACAGCAGGATGATCCTCGTTCGAGGTGACCGCTCCTGGACGCTGGACCTCAAGACTGTCATCGCCCAGGGCAGCCTCGCCGGGAAGATCTACCTGAGGGACGGGGATACCCTGATTGTGCCGAACAACCAGGAGGATCCCGTCTACCTCTTGGGCGAGGTCGTCAAACCCGGATCGGTGCCGCTGATTCATGGAACCCTCTCCCTCGCCAAGGCGATCTCGGATGTGGGCGGAATCGCCGGGGCCACTGCGGATGCGCGTTCCATCTATGTGATCCGCCAGGGAAAGGCCGCCAACGCGGTGGACGTCTTCCATCTGGACGCCCGGAATCCCACGGCCATGATTCTCGCGGATCGGTTCGCCCTGAACGCGAGGGATATCGTCTACATCGACGGCGGGACCACTGTTCGCTTCAACCGGGTCATGAGCCTCGTCCTGCCCACCTTCAGCGCTGTTGCGACCGGAACACTCGCGGCCGCAGAGGTCCACTACTTTTATAAGTGAACACGGCTGGCCGCTGGAACGGGAAATCTCGCAAATGAATATTCTTCTCATCAACCATTACGCAGGTTCGCCGGTTTTCGGTATGGAACACCGGCCCTACTACATGGCCCGGGAATGGATCAAGGCTGGCCACACGGTGACCATCGTCGCCGCATCCTTCGCCCACACCC
>TBL_comb47_HYPODRAFT_10006733_pt1 | contig 12327 bp, 10 predicted proteins | sample TroBogypolimnion_40_FD_10682 | JGI IMG/M metagenome (IMG submission 10682) | reverse complement strand
ACTTCACCTATATCGACGACATCGCCCGCGGCACCCTCGCTGCTCTCAAGCCACTCGGCTATGAAATCATCAACCTCGGCGGCGGTAATGAGCCCGTCACTGTTAATGCGATGATCGCCGCATTCGAACGACATCTCGGACGCACTGCCGAAATCCAGCGCCAACCTGCGATTCCCGCTGACATGAAAAATACAGCGGCCGACGTGTCAAAAGCAGCACGAATTCTTGGATGGCAACCCAGAGTCCCTCCCTCTTTAGGATTCCAACACACCGCAGCATGGCACTCTGGAGAAAATCAATGGCTGGACAACATTCAACTCTGAGGAGTGCGATCTGCGAAGTCAGCCAACTTCTTCAAACCTTTCAAAATCAGGAACGCCGCCACCCTCGCCCGCGCACACGCCTTGGCTCCATTTCCCCCTGCTTTGCCGTGCCCGCCTTACACACATCATCCTTTCCAACAATCGCTTCAGCCGGATCCGCGGGTCCGGATGAGCCAAATTTGATCCCGCATTGAAAACCCAATCACCAGCCAAGCCCGCCCACTACTATGGCCAGATCCTCAAATCATCCTCCATCATTGGCGGAAGCCAGGGGATCAATTACCTCATTGGCATGGTGCGGGTCAAGGTGGTGGCCGTACTCCTCGGACCATCGGGCGTCGGCCTGGTTGGACTATATCTCTCCGCCACAAGCCTTGTTGAGACGTTTGCCGGCCTCGGCATCGGCTCCAGTGGCGTGCGGGAGGTGGCCGAGGCTTATGGAAGCGGCATGCCTGAACAAATCGCCCGGACGGTCAAGACCCTCCACCGCGCCTGCTGGGTCACCGGCATTCTGGGTTGGCTCTTGTGCGCCGCCTTCTCCTATCCATTGAGTGTTTATACCTTCGGCACGGGTGATCACACCTGGGCAGTCGCCATCCTGGGGTCAACGACCTTCCTCGACCTGCTAGCCGGCGGGCAAAGCGCCCTGATTCAAGGAACCAGACGGATAAGCGACTTCGCCCGCAAGGGCGTTTTCGGCGCCGTCGCGAGTACCATTGTTGCGGTAACGGTTTATGCCCTGCTTGGACAGAATGGAATCCTCCTAGTGCTTATAGCAACCGCGTTCGTCAACCTGGGTTTCTCATGGTGGTTCTCCCGCAGGATTCCCCTCGAACCCATCGCGCTCACCTGGGCGGAAACCTTCAGGAATTCGAGACGCCTTGTCCACATTGGAGTTGTCTTCATGTATGGCGCCATCATTGGTTCGGTGGTCGACCTGACCATTCGTTCCCTGATTGTGAAGAACCATGGAATGGACGCCAGTGGAATCTTCCAGGCCGCCTGGAGCATTTCCGGGATGTTCGCCGGTTTCATTCTTGGCGCGATGGCTGCGGACTTCTACCCCCATCTGACCTCCATCTCACACGACAATGAGCGCGTCAACAGGCTCGTCAACGAGCAAACCGAAATTGGCATTCTCCTTGCATTGCCCGGGCTGCTTGGAACCCTCGCCTTTGCCCCATGGGTTATGCGCATCTTCTATTCCGCAAAGTTCCTATCGGGCGCGGAGTTGCTTCCATGGTTCTTACTGGGGATTTTCGGACAAGTGATCAGTTGGCCCCTTGGAATGATCCAAATGGCCAAGGGTGCCACAAAATGGATGTTTTTCAGCCGCTCTTTCGGACAACTGATCTATCTTGGATTCGTCCTTCTGTTGATCAAACACCGCGGCCTTCCGGGCGTTGCCATGGCTTTCGCGCTGTTCGTCTATATTCACGCCGGACTCCAATTTCTCATCGCGCGCAAAATAACACACTTCAAGTGGAAGATCGTCGTTTACCGGCTCGTTGCCACATCCATTGCGATTCTTTCCGTAGGCCTGCTGTTCGCTCGTTATGACAAAAGCCCCTGGATTCTAGCTCTGAATTCCGCGCTCGTGGCCCTTACTGGAGCCTATTCATTACGGGCCATCATAACCCGCCTCGGACCAAACCATCGCATTTCCCTCCTTGCCCGCAGGATACCCGGCATCGGATTCTCATGGCGCTCCTGAAACGCATCCAGTCCCGGATCCCAGGCTTGAAAATGCACCCGGCATGTTCTGAGCGGTGCCTACACCAGCCAGACATCGTATGTAACAGCGCCATGAGACATGTGGGCTGCGATGGAAGAACCACCAATTGGAACAAGAATTCGTGAAACATTTACCAAATGTCTTGTTGCGAGCCTGGAACTCGAATCGATGCCAAGGAGTCCGGCTTATCGGTACTTCCGCGATGGAACACCGGCTTCGCGGATGGGCCCGTCAGTTATTGCCCCCAATCCTAATACCGGCAATCAGGCGCGTTCATTCCTATTTGGCCGGACCGGAGCGCAGGAAGGAATACTCGGAGTTAAATAGATTAAAACAGCTGCGCCCGCAACAGCCATCCGTCACCAATATATTCGGATGGCCGTCTCACATCATTGATGGAATATCATTCGCCGCGTCGTACGACATATTCTTTACCAAACGACAATACGATTTCCACTGCGACAAGGACAACCCATACATAATCGATTGCGGCGCGAACACCGGAGTTAGCATCGCAAGGTGGAAGAGACTATATCGCAAATGCCGTGTGCTTGCCTTCGAGGCGGATCCGGAAATATTTGAAACCCTCCAGAAAAATTGCGGTCATCTGTCGGATGTTGAACTTGTCAACGCCGCGGTTTGCGATCGGGACGGGCAAATATCTTTTCTAGCCAAGGGTGGGGAAGGCGGGCGTCTGGCGGAATTCTCGCAGCAGACCGACCACGAGGCGTCTCGCAATGTGAAGTCCATACGGCTGCGCCACTTTTTGTCCGAAAAGTGTGACTTTCTCAAACTTGATATCGAAGGCGCCGAAACCGCAGCGATCCGCGATTGCGCCGACCTTCTGGCAAACGTCTCCCGAATGTTCATTGAGTACCACTCGTTCTTCGGCCGCCAGCAACATCTTGGCGAAACGCTTTCCACATTGGAAAATGCCGTATTCAGAATTCATGCGCTAGTTGAGCTTCCTTCACCCACGCCGTTTCTGGAGCTGTTGGAATTGAACGGGAAGGATCTCAGACTCGACCTTTTCTGCTTCCGGGAGCATACGGTGCCAAAGGTGGTTCACATTCCCGTGTTATAGCCTGCCCAATCTCACCTGGAATTCAGCGGTGAAACCAACAATGAAAATAGCCCTGGCATGTTCTGGCGTCGGTTTGGTAAATCGGGGCTATGAAGGCTCCGTACTGGAACTGTATGAGGCATTGAAAGGGAAATTGCCCGTGGATCTTTACAGAGGTGGTGCCGGTCGTCCTGGAACACGCTGCATCACAATCCCAAGAAACAGCGCTCTCTATGCGCGGTTTCCGTTCAAGCGGGCCACCGCTTATCGCCGATACATGGTCGAGAATACCGTCTTTGCCGCCGGATTGACAGCACGCCTTCTCAGGAACCCGGCCGACATCATATTCACCCCCGATGACATTTTGGCGAGCCTGATGAATCGTTCTCGTCGGCTCCTGCCCAGGACGCCAGAAATCATTTTTTCCAATGGTGCCCCATTCGATAACGATGTCTGTGCGGGTTTTCGCTTCGTCCACCAGAAATCCTACGAGCATTTCAAGCCCGAAGAGGCACCCGCGACACGGATGTTCTTCATCCCGAACGGTTTCGATCCGGCCCGTCTGGCCCAACCGGTGGATTTCGATGCCAATCAGGCAAGGATGGCTTTTGGATTGCCGACAGATAGGACCCTGATTCTCTGCCTGTCCGCCCTGAATTCACATCACAAACGGGTCGATTGGATCATCGATGAAGTCTCGCAACTGGGTGAGTCCTGTTTTCTGGTCGCCTGCGGACATGACTGCGGCGAAACGCCGGCCTTGAAAGCACGCGCTGAATCACTTGGTTTGTCGTGCAAATTCATGAGCGTTGCTTACCACGAAGTTCCAGCGCTCATCTGGTGCAGTGACGTCATGGCTCTGGGATCGCTTTCGGAAGGATTCCCACGCACGGTGGCCGAGGCGATGGGAGCTAAAAAGCATATCTTTATCCACCACCATCAAAACGGGCGCGAAATTCTCGCTAACAACCCGCAAGGCCTTTTGGACATGACAAAGGCCGGGCGCTTGGCAGAGGCAATTCGGGATTGGCAACACTCGCCAACTCGCTACCGCAGCAGCATCGAAAGCAATTATTATAGATTTATGGACTGCTTCACCTGGCCGGCTGTGGCTGATCGCTACCTCGAAATGTTCGAGCAGGTCTGTCGCTCACGCTCAGGCGCACAATGACTCCGGGACACCTATCATGCAGTTCTCCATTATAACCCCTCTATACAACAAGGAGGCATATTTGCCCGCGACTGCGGACTCCGTTTTCAGGCAATCCTGCATTGACTGGGAATGGATTGTCATTGACGACGGTTCGACCGACGCCAGCCATCTGCTCGCAAAACAACTTGTCCGGTCCGACAGCAGGGTTCGCCTCATTTCCCAGCAGAACACGGGACCCTGCTCCGCCAGGAACTGCGGCGTGCATGCGGCATGCGGCACATGGTTGCTCTTCCTTGACGCCGATGATCTCCTCAACCCGGATTACCTTTATCAGCTTTCCCAGGCCATAAACAACACCGATGCTTCAATCCATGCCGGCGGATGGCACGAGATGACTCCGGATATGAAAACCCTGCTCTGCACCCAACTGCCACCGGGATATGCCGAAGCAAACCCGAATCCCACCTTGCGTGACACCGCGATTGCCTTTGCACCTTGGCATCCGGCGGCAGCAGTCGTCAAACGCGAGATTGTTACGGGCGACCACCTGTGGGATGAGGCCATGAACAGGCTTGTTACGGAGGATACGGTGTTCTGGTGGCGGCTCATCGCACGTCATAAGGTGACAATCCATTCAATCAATGGTGTTCGGTATCGACGCGGAACCCCGGGAAGCCGCGACCAGTTCCGTGATGTGGTGAAGTGGTCGCAGGGAATGTTTTATGCGCTGCGGAGCAATGTGGATTATTGGCATGGCCTTGGCAATGTTTTGACGGCTGGACAGACTGCAAATCTGGTCCGCGGATACGCATCATTCGGCCACAAAGCAGACACCGCAGGTGCGCCAGATGTGGCAAATGAATCCTACCGGCACGCCCATGAATTATTAGCTACTGGCCGTTGGTCGGGAATGAACCCATGGCTGCGTCGCCTTGTAGGAGTCCGCAATTTTGAAAACTGGCGCAAATACTTGCGCCGCCGGTGAGCTTTGATGACTTCCATGGCGAGATACCCCACTATTCCGTCGGCTGGCTTTTTCATGTTAACTCAGAATAAATCTGCTGATGTAACCCGTGTTCCCGCGCTGGATGGGTTGAGGGGTTTTGCCGCCCTGATGATATTTTTCGGGCACTATTTCGGGAAGTGGAATCCTGAACCTTATTCCTGGGGCTATTATTTATGGCGCACCCATTCACTGGCATATTCGGGGGTGGATCTTTTTTTTGTTTTGTCCGGCTATCTCATCGGAGGAAACCTGATTGATAATTGCAAATCCCCCAACATGCTGAAGGTATTCTGGACACGTCGGATTTGCCGGATCTTTCCGCTCTATTATCTTAGTATTCTTGTCTTCATCGTTTGCGCCCATCTTCTCCATAATCATTCAGAATACCATTTTTTGTTCCCTGACGCACCTCGCGCGCTTCCATATCTAACCTATTGCAGCAATTTGTTCACCGGTACATGTTCGCCTTGGATGGGCGTGACATGGTCACTGGCTGTCGAGGAACAATTCTACTTGCTGTTACCACTGCTATTTCGTTTCTCCAATTCCCGCGCAATCATTACCACGATGGTGTTTGCGGCCCTATGCGGCCCCCTATTGCGATCCACAGTGCCCCAGGGCGACCCATTTTTGTTCTGGAGACCAGATGGATTATGTTTGGGTGTGCTTTTGGCCTACGCGCTTCGTCACCAAGCGATTCGCCAGTGGTTTCAATTGAACATCGGCTTTCTCATCAAAGCGCTCTTTATTTTTATTGGTGGCTTTCTACTTATGACGATAAAGTTTCAGCCTGCCGGAAGCGTTTACAGCCATTGCTGGCTCTCGCTGATGTACACAACGATTCTTCTGCTCCTATGCCTTCAGTGGCGATTATTCGTTAATATTTTCNCAACCGGATTTCTTGTCATGAGTGGGCGATTGTCCTATGGCATCTATTTGATGCATTGGCCGGTTCTTGGCTTTTGTTTTGCGCTGATTAAGGGACGGGAGCCCACCTTGTCAACCTCGTCCGATCTGGCGCTCGTGATCTTATCCTGTGTGCTGACTTACGCCATAGCCGCAACGTCCTTTATCGTCATGGAAAATCCGATTATCCGGCTTGGGCATCGCGCAAAGTACGAGCATGAATAATTCATCAAACTGTAAATCCCATGGTTTCCCTTGTTTCTACCGTATTAAACGATCGTTGCGGCCTTGAGACCTTCTTTGCAGCGATTTCCGCCCAGACTCGAACCCCGGATGAGATCATTATCGTCGTTGCGGGGTCAAAGGACGGGACTTGGGAGCTGATGCAATCCGAGGCGGAACGGCGTGACAGGCCATGGTCCTTCAGAGCCATCCAGGAACCCCATTGCAACGTGGCGCGCGGACGCAATCTCGCGATAAGGCACGCGTCCGGGGATATCATCGTCTCAACCGATATCGGGTGTTCCTGGGACGCGGGATGGCTTGAGGAACTGGTGAGCCCACTTGAAGTCCGAACGGAAATTGAATTGGTGAATGGAAGCTGGGCGGTTTTCCGGAACGATCTCAGGACTCCATGGGCCTTGACCGAATGGGCGCTGATGGGCGAGCAGAAACTTGATGCCACACCGGAAAGTTCCAGTTCCTCCCGCTCAATAGCCTATCGGAAGTCAACCTGGGAGCACCTTGGCGGTTACCCGGAAGATCTGACGCTAGCCGCTGACGACGCCGTTTTTGCCTTGTTGATTGAACGGGCAGATGTGCGGCGGGCCGGTGCGCCAATCGTGCGATGCTACTGGCAACGCCATAGCGACCTCACTGGATTTCTCAAGGAATCCCGGCGCTACGGGATCGGAGACGGTGAGGCAGCCATCCGGATCAAGGACATGATCCTAATCGGTGGCCGTCTTGCATTCGAGGTTCTGGGAATCGCATGCGGATTGCTTGCTCTGTTGCCGATGATGCCGGGGTCACCTTGGCTGGGTTTCTCCATTCTCGCCAGCGCCCTGATTTCGGTGGCCTTCAAGGTTTTCAAGATGCGCGGAGCGGTCCGGCGATTGGCCGCAACAGGCACGTCGCATCCGTTGCTACGCATCCTTGCCTTGTCCTATGGCACGAAATGGGAACGGCTTCGCGGGTACACGACTGGCGTTTGGCGGGGATACTTTCATTGCCACGAAACCCGACGCCGTTTGCGCGAAATGTCACCCCAATTATACCGCGTCGCACAAGATGCGTCCGCGATCCATACGAAATCACCTTCATGTCACTAGCATCATGCTGTTTAGAAACACCCCCTAAGATCAGTTTTTTCACCACTGTCAAAGGAACCATATTATGCTTGGCCGCCTCAAAACGCTTCTGATTAGAAAACTATATAAAAGCATTTATCGCCCGGGCCATTACTATAGCCCAATTCCGGCCTTGGAGGAATTCGAAGATGATTGGACAAAATATTCCCAGGAAAACAGCGATACAATTGATGATATTGAACTAAATGTAAATGAGCAACTTTCTCTTTTGGATTCCTTTATTCAATACCAGAATGATATAGATTTCACAGGCGAGAAAACTAACGGCAACCGGTATTTTTCAAACAACAGCTTCTTTGTGAACGGCGATGCGATGGCCTCATATTCAATCATCCGACATTTCAAACCAAGAAGGATAATTGAAGTCGGCTCCGGTTTTTCCTCATGTATTTATTTGGATGTCAATGAGAGATTTTTTCAAAATTCAATCAAGCTTACTTTTATCGAACCGTACCCCGATAGATTGTTGTCATTGTTGAACGAGCATGATACAGAGCATGTTTCAATTATACAACGGAAGGTGCAGGATGTGGATATTTCAATATTCCGGGAACTGGATTATTCTGATATCTTGTTTATCGATTCGAGTCACGTATCGAAATTCGGAAGCGATTTGAATCATCTCGTTTTCAATGTTCTACCGGCCCTGAATTCCGGTGTGATTATTCATTTTCACGATATTTGCTATCCGTTTGAATATCCCGTGGAGTGGCTCAAGAAAGGCATTTTTTGGAACGAAACCTATATTCTGCGTGCATTGCTAATGAATAACCCAGCCTACACAATAATGTTGTGGTGTAATTACATTAGCAAATTTCACCGTGAATTTCTGACAGCCAACTTGCCCAAGTTTCACACAATGGGTGGAAGTTTTTGGATTCGAAAAATATAATTGTAAATTGCGGGTTCAGGTCTCACTGATCAAGAACAGAAATCCTTATGTTTTACTCTATCATCACCACTATTCAGGAACCAACACCAAGTGTCCATCAATTGGTCGAGCAACTTGTCGCTTGCGGCGGAAGACTGGTTGTGGCCGGGGACTCAAAGGGTCCGAAGCGCTTTGATGGGCCGCCTGGGGCCGCCTGGCCGGTGGAGTTTCTCTCGCTAGCTGATCAGGAGTCGGGTCGCTTCAAGCTGGCGGAGCATCTGCCGACGAAGCACTACGCCCGGAAGAACATCGCCTATTTGCATGCCATCGCTGCGGGCGCTGAGTGCATTTACGAGACCGACGACGACAATGCTCCAAATCCTAGCTGGCGACCCCGACCCGAGTTTGTTGATGGGGGCAGAATCGTGGCTGGGGACAAGAGCCGCTGGGTGAATGTCTATCGGTATTTTTCCCGCGAAACGATTTGGCCGCGCGGACTGCCGCTTGATGAAATCCGGGCGGCCGTACCGGTGGGGGAGGGGTTTGCTGGCAGGCGCCGCGCGCCAATCCAGCAGGGGCTGGTGAATGGTTCGCCGGATGTGGATGCGATTTGGCGCCTGGTGATGGACCGGGAGTTTGAGTTTGAGGACGGAGCGAGCGTATATCTTGAACCGGGCAATTGGTGCCCTTTCAACACCCAATCGACTTGGTGGTGGCCGGTGGCCTATCCTCTGCTCTATGTCCCGAGCTACTGCTCGTTCCGGATGTGCGACATTTGGAAGAGTTTTATCGCTCAGCGCTGCCTATGGTCGATGGATTTGGGCGTGGTTTTCCACGCGCCAGAGGTCGTGCAGGACCGGAATCCGCATCACCTCATCCGCGATTTTCGCGATGAAATCCCGGGCTATGACCGAAATCGGGAGTTGTGCCAAATACTTGATTCGCTCGCCCTCTCGCCCGGTGAGGAATCGGTATCCCGAAACCTGCGGATATGCTATGAGGCCTTGGTTGAGCGGGGAATTTTTCCAGACCGGGAGATCGCCCTGCTTGACGCGTGGTTGTGTGATTTGTGAGGTCGCCGAAATCCATTTCCAGAATGGCGCTGGAAATCGCGTGATTGTTTTATGCCATTGGCCAGTTAATGTATAGGACAACCGTCTTGTGGTCGCAAGGACGGCCACCTACCACCAACTCACATGCCGGTATCAGTTCTATTGTTTTCTCCATCCGCCAAGGGCGGGCTTGCAGAGTACGTTGGATACCAGGCAATCGCTTTGGAAAAGGAGGGTGCAGCCGTTGTCTGTCTCGTGGCGCCATCGTATCTGAGTGGCCGCTCAACTGGATTGAATCAAATCAAGTGCTTGATTGATCCGCCTGCGAGCGGGTGCCGGACCATAAGAAAATTCAAGTTGGCATTTGGAATCGTTCTAAATCAGTTTATTCTTTTTTGGCATGTTTTGCGAGAGCGTCCAGACCTTGTGCTGCTGGATACTTATCTTGAGTACTTGGCGCCCCTTTGGGTATGGCCGCACTTGGCGCTGGCCCGTTGGTGTGGCGTTCGTTACGGTGCAACCTTGCATGATCCAGTCCGTAATTTTGTGGTTGGCCCGCTCTGGTGGCACAGCCTTTCGGTGCGGTTGGCGTACTTGCCGCTGGATTTCGTGCTGGTCCATTCCGAATTGCCCACGCCGTCTCCTGTGCCAGCACACGTTCGTGTGGTCCAGGTGCCACATGGCCTCTTTGAAATCAAGGGACAGACGGTTGACGCCGAGGATGTTCGGCGTTGCTGGGGGGTGAAAGCCGGGCACAAGGTCTTCCTGTCCTTTGGCTATGTTCGGGATGGCAAGAATCTTGACCTTGCTGTGAAGGCCCTGGTCGCGGTACCTCGGGCGTTTCTGGTGGTTGCGGGTTCGGTTGCATCGTCGAAAGAGAGACCATTCGCATATTACAGGGCGTTGGCCGAGCAGTTGGGCGTCGCGGATCGCTGCCATTTTGCAGAAGGTTTCGTAGCACATCATGAATTGGGTGGCTTCTTTGAGGCTGCGGATTTCGTATTGCTTACCTATGGTTCGAGCTTCTACTCGCAAAGCGGTGTATTGAACATCGCCGCCCATTCGCGCAAGCCGGTCATTGCATCCGCTTCACCCTCCCCACTCATCGAATCAGTCGAGAAGTACGCTTTGGGAATCGCGGTTGAGCCGGATTCACTGGATGCCGTCGTCAATGGCATGGTTCGACTACTGGAGGATCCCACTTTTCCGCGGTGGGATGATTACGAGGCATCGGCTTCTTGGGCGGTCAATGCCCAGCGGATACTTGAAGCGGCAGGATTGCAAACCACCAACCAGCCATGAATCTACGAGTCCTGGCAGGCAGTCTGTGCGCTCTGGCGTATAATGAGATCCTAAGTCGGATTCCAAGCCGTCGTCTCCGGAATTTCTATCTGCGAAGATGGCTCGGGGGTTATGGGGAGAAGTCTGGTGTACAAATGGGCTGCCGCTTTTTGAATGGGCGGAAAATTCGTCTTGGAAAGCGAAACGTGATCAATTTCGGGTCACTTCTGGACGGCAGGCATTACAGCATCCATACGGGCGATGATGTGTCAATCGGGCCGAACGCCACCATCCTAACTCTCGGCCACGACCCGCAGTCGGAGGAGTTTGTTGTGCAGGGTGGAAATGTGAACATTGGTGATCGGGCATGGATCGGGTATGGTGCGGTCATATTGCCTGGAGTAACGATTGGCGAAGGAGCGATTATTGGAGCCGGGGCGGTGGTTACCAAAGACGTTGATCCGTTCGCTATAGTCGCCGGAAACCCGGCACGCAAAATCGGCGAGCGCAATAGGAAGGTCACCTACTCGCTTGAATACAGTCCGGCTTTTGTTTGAGCATTCGGGACTGCTTGCAGAGGAGCGGTGCCATTGTGGTGAATATCAGTCCAACCCAGTCTTGAATTACAATGGAGATACCTAGAGTTGTCGTGGCGCAGAAGGGATCGAGGGAGCATTATCTTGCTGCGCGGGCATTGCATCGGAGAAAGATGCTCGCGCAGTTGGCAGTGGACTGGTACGCACCAACGAATCGACTCTTTAGGTGGCTATTGTCTCTATGTACGACTGAGAAACTCAGGAGCGCTCTTGCGGCGCGCGCGGCCGAGATTCCGGGCAGTCTGGTCCGCGCGAATAGAATCTGTGGACTGCGGGTGAAGTGGAAGCAATCTTGGAAGCGTTCGCATCGGTCCATCTATGAAAGGGCTCTTGAGGCAGATGCGGCGTTCACGCAAACCATAGCGGAAGTACAGTTTCCGCCTCACGACGTCTTTTTTGGGTATTCCTACATGAGTCTCGAGGCTCTGCAGCGTGAACGGAGCAAAGGCGTATTAACCATTCTATGCCAGATCGACCCGGGACCGGTTCATTTTCGCATTGTGGCCGAGGAGATGCAACGGCATCCTGATCTCGCGGGCCGCCCACAACCGTTTCCTGAGGCGTACTTTGATCGCCTGCGTCAAGAGTGGAGACTCTCGGACGTCATCGCCGCCAATTCGGAGTGGACGCGAGACGCGCTTATTTCCGAAGGTGTGGAGGCGACAAAAATTGAAATCATACCGCTGGCGTTCGAGGTCAATGTGGATCCGACTTCAGAATCCGATTCTGCGTCCTCGTTTGCGGGATCTTTGAGGGTTCTCTGCCTTGGGCAGGTCACTCCGGGAAAGGGCATTCATTACCTGTTAGATGCAGCACGCGTGTTGGCATCGGAGCCAGTCCAAATCGACGTCGTCGGGCCGATCGGTGTCTGTCCGGAAATAATCGCGGCGGCTCCTTCCAATTTGAAATTTCACGGCTCGGTCAGCCGTGACCGAGTGGCCGCGTGGTATCGGAAAAGCGATGTCTTTGTG
>TBL_comb47_HYPODRAFT_10006732_pt1 | contig 12327 bp, 11 predicted proteins | sample TroBogypolimnion_40_FD_10682 | JGI IMG/M metagenome (IMG submission 10682) | reverse complement strand
ATCTCGGCAAAATTGGTTTTGGCTCACAGCAAGGCACACTATTTGCATTGTGGTGTTCTTTGGGAGCAATACCATGAATGCAAACGATCCTCAAATTTACACCTGCTCACTCCTCCAAGCCCGGGCATCGATCGATTGGATTGCTCTGTACAAGCGCTCACGTGCCACTGGGCTTGAAGTTGCTCGTCAAGCATCGAGCCAGTCCACCCCACCCAGCAGCACATCCGCTTGGGGGTTTTGGGCGTGGCCGAGCTTTGCGACCATGTCCAAATCACAGCCTGTCCAAGCGATTGGATAAAGCAGTGCTTGGCTCACAGACTCCCAATCATGAATTTTTTTTATAGTGTGCTTGTCCTTTGAATGATTCATCTCTGGTCTCAAGCCTTCATGCCAATTGGATAGTCGCCAATCCTGGGCGTGAGCCCACACGCGAACACCACACGCTCACTTGGCAAGGCGGGAGTGTCTTGGCCGTTGAAGCCACTGCACAAAGCGTGCTCAACAGCGAGCACAGCATCGTGTGCCCCACCTTGTCCAACGCCCATGATCATGCTCGCTCTTTGCGAGCGAGCACGTTGGGTGCGCATGACAAGCCTTTGGAGAGTTGGTTGTCCTTCATGGGACTCCTGCCTGGGGTGAGTCCTTATTTGGTTGCAGCTTGTGCGTTTGCAAGAAGCCTCAAAGGTGGCGTGAGTACATTGATGGTGCACTACACCCGGCAACAAGGCGGCATGTCCTATGTGCAAGAAGCCCTGGAGGTGGCCAAAGCGGCCAAGGATGTGGGTGTGAGCATTGGCTTTGCGGTGGCCATGCGAGACCAACAGGGTCTGGCCTACGCGCCGGACGCTCAAGTGCTCCCTTTTTTAAACGAGGCGCATCGCGATCAACTGCTCGAGCGCATGGGTCCGCCCAAGATGAGTGTGGCCCAGCACCTCGAGCGCTTGCATGAAACTGCTGCAGCGCTTGAAGACCCGGCCAGCGGCTTCAATTCATGGGTGAACGTGCAGTATGGACCCAACGGCGTGCAGTGGTGTTCGCCCGAGCTCTTGGGCGCCATTGCCAAGGCCAGTGAGCGCGATGGCCGGGGTGTGCACATGCATTTGCTGGAGACGCGCTATCAGCGCGAATGGTCCGATCATCATCACCCACATGGCGTGGTGAAATATTTGGACGATTTGGGTCTATTGAGCCCACGGCTGACCTTGGCGCATTGCACTTGGGCAAGAGAAGATGAACTCGACTTGTTGGCCCAAAGGGGTGTCACGATTGCGGTGAATGCCAGTTCCAATTTGCACTTGCACTCGGGCATTGCCAATGTGGCGCAAATGATCCGTTGCGGCTGTCGTGTGGCCATGGGGCTCGATGGCTTGGCCTTGGATGAGGACGATGACGCTTTCAAGGAATTGCGCTTGAACTCCTTGCTGCACAACGGTTGGGGCTTTGAGCATGCGCTCAGCTTGGAGAATTGGTGGGATTTCGCCTGCGTGAATGCCAAGCGCTCCATCATGGGCAAGAAAGCGGGCGAGCTGCAGTTGGTGGGTGCATTGCGTTCGGGTGCATCGGCAGATTTTTTAACCTTCGACATCTCCCGCTTGGACGACGAGGAGGGCATCGTGCCTGGGGTCGATCCGATGCAAAAAATTCTGGCCAGAGCGGTGCAGGGTCACATCGACCGGGTGGTGGTGAGGGGGCGCGAAGTGGTGCGGGGCGGCCAAGTCGTCTCCATCGATGAGGTTGCGGCCAAGAAGGAATTGTTCCAAGCCTATAAGAGCGCCATCGCCCGTGACCCCGCTTGGCCTCAGTGGCAAGCAGCCCTCAATGAGTACCACCACGGCATTCGAAATTTCTACACCCAGGGACAGTGGTTGGGGTGTTGTTGAGACTTACAGCGCCAGGCGCGATTCATCGAGTTGTTTTTGAAAGGCTTATTTTATGTTGTTGACTTCGATTCAAAACGCAATGACTCATCAGGCAAACCGTTGGCGCGCTTTGACGTCCACATTGGCGCTGGGCTCATTGATCTTCGTGGGGTTGGGGGGAGTGGCGCCACAGCAGGCGCAGGCCCAAACACCGGGCGTGAAGATCAAGTTTGTCCTTGACTGGAAAATCCAAGGCGTTCATGCCTGGTTTTATTGGGCCCGTGACAAGGGGTTCTTCAAAGATCAGGGCTTGGATGTGGACATTGACCAAGGCAGCGGCTCAGCCGCCACGGTCATGAAAGTCATGTCCGGTGCCTACCAAGCTGGTTTTGGGGACATGAATGCCATCATTCAAAACGCATCTGTGAAACCCGGTGAGGCGCCGGTTATGGTTTACATGATGTACAACAAAGCACCTTTTGCGCTCATCAGCAAAACCTCCAGCGGCATCAAGTCGATCAAAGATCTTGAGGGCAAGACCCTGGGGTCTCCGGCCGGAGCCGCAGCCCTGGCGCTTTTCCCAGCACTGGCCAAGAAAAACAACCTGGATGAGAAGAAGATCACTTGGATCAACATGGCGCCGAGTCTTCAAGAGCAGATGATGCTTCAAGGCCAAGTGGACGCGTCGGCGGTGTTTTCTGCGACGAGCTACATGAATTTGGTCGCGCAAAACATCGATCCTGACAAAGATATCCACTGGATTTTTTACAATGATTTTGGGTTGGACTTGTACTCCAATGGCATCATGGTCTCGGCCAAATTGCTCAAAGACAATCCCAAAGCAGTGTCTGGTTTGGTGCGGGCCATCAACAGCGCCTTTAAGGACTGCGTGAGCCATGTGCAAGCGTGTGTGGACAACTTGGGGGTCAATGAGCCACTGATCAACAAAGAGATTGAAAAGCGCCGCATGATCTATGTGCTCAGGAGCTCCATTCTGAGTCCTGAGAGTGCTGAAATTGGCTTAGGGGATGTGAAGGACTCGAGAATGAGCAACGCCATCGCTCAAATCGGTCAAAGCTATGATTTGCAGCGCTTGCCCGCTGTCTCCGAGGTGTTCAACCGCTCGGCCCTTCCCTCCAAAGAAGAGCGGGTCTTCAGTCCCAAATTAAATTGATGTCGCCCATGAGGCGGCTTGTTCTTGACTGAGCCACGCCGCTCCTCTTACCCCAGAAGAGTCGCCATGCGCGGCTTTCAAAATGGGAGTGTGGCTGCCTGAATAAAAAGAGTAACTGGCGAGCTTGGACTGCAAAGGCGCGTATATTTCATCGACCAAACTCATTCCACCTCCCAATACAATGCAGTCGGGGTCCACAATATTGACCACGCCTGACAAACCCCTGGCCAAGCGATCAATGTAGCGCGCCAAACTGAGCTGTGCGCTTGAGTGGCCCAACCGCGCAGCTTCAACAATCTGCGGGGCTTTGAGTGACTCGCCACTCACCCTGAAGTGATCCTCCTCAAACCCCGTGCCACTGACAAAGCGTTCCATGCAACTGGCTTTGCCACACCAGCACGGGGGGCGGCCTCGCTCGACAGGATCGGCCCACGGCAGGGGTGTATGTCCCCATTCACCACCCAAACGGTTCGCGCCACTCCAAATGCGCCGCTCGTGCACAATGCCGCCGCCACAGCCCGTGCCAATGATGACGCCAAAGACCATGGCCTGTCCTTGTGCGGCACCATCCATTGCCTCGCTCAGCGCAAAGCAGTTGGCGTCGTTTTGAACATGCACTTGGCAAGCCAGTCGGCGGCCGAGGTCTTGCGCCATGGCTTTGCCATTGAGGACCAAAGAGTTGGAGCCTCGCACGCGTTGGCTCCTCGCATCCAGTGAGCCTGGTAGCCCCACCCCGACAGCTTGAGGCCAAGGTATTTGGAGGGCTTGGGTGCATTGCGTGACCAAGGTGTGGATGACCTCCAAGGTCGCCTCATAGTCTCCTTGGGGTGTGGGCAGTCGTTCCCGGTAGACCATTGCAGGCCGAGCAGGGGGAGGCGAGGTGTGCAGGGCACAGATCTCAATCTTGGTGCCTCCCACGTCCAGACCCATGAACACCTGGCCAGGAATGGATGCGGTAGCACCAAATGGGGTCAATTGAGAGCTTGGGATGGTCATGGGGTGAAGTTTAAAAGCACTGGAGAGCTTTGTCATAGAATTGGGAAACTTTTTTCAAGACCAGTCTCTAAGGAACCAAGACATGAACACACCAGTAGCCAACCGTCCCGGCAAAGTCCCCTACCGCCGTATCGCCACGGAAGAGGCGTTTGCGCCCCAAGAGATGCTCGACATCTATAACAAGATTTTGGCCAAAGGGGACGTGGATATTGGTTTTAAAAACCTGATGGGCTTTTACATGAGCTCACCCAGCGAGCGTGCCCAGCACATCATGCGCGGCCTCCTCGACTTGGACCAAGTCCGCATTCAGCACATGGATGACACCGGCGTTGACGTTCAAGTCATTGCCCTCACGTCGCCTGGTGTGCAAATCATGGACAAGGAGACTGCGGTTGCTTTCACACCCACGGCCAACGATATTTTGGCCGAAGCCGTTCGCCGTCACCCCACGCGTTTTGTTGGAATGATTGCCGTGGCCCCCCAGGACCCGAGTGCTGCAGCCAAAGAAATTGAGCGTGGCGTCAATAAGCTGGGAATGAACTCGGTCGTGATCAATTCACACACCCATGGTGAGTATTTGTCAGACCCCAAGTTTTGGGAGATCTTTGAAGCGGCCGAAGCGCACGACACCCCCATTTACTTGCACCCCAACGCTTTACCGAAAAACATGATCATGCCGTTCTTAGAAGCGGGTTTGGATGGCGCCATTTACGGCTTTGGTGTGGAGACAGGCTTGCATGCCTTGAGGATCATGACCTCAGGCGCTTTGGACCGTTTTCCCAAGCTTCAAATCATCATCGGTCACATGGGCGAGGCCCTGCCTTTTTGGGCCTATCGCTTGGACTATATGCACGCAGCGACCGTCAAGTCCAAGCGCTATGACTCCATGAAGCCTGTGGGCAAAAAACCCAGCGAGTACTTGAAGTCCAACTTCATCATCACCAACTCTGGCGTGGCGTGGGAGCAAGCCATCAAGTTCACCCAGGATTTTATCGGGGTCGACCGTGTCATGTACGCCATGGACTACCCTTACCAGTTCTCCGTTGACGAGGTGCACACCCTGGACGCCATGAAAATGGACGCCGCCGACAAGATGGCCTTCTTCCAAACCAATGCTGAGCGCGTCTTCAAGATCCCTCATTTGAAGGCTTGATTGCAAGACCCCAAGACCATCCCCTGGGCAGACCGACTCACCACCATTAAGGGCTCGAGACATGACCAAAGAGAGTGACAAAGACATCGCAGACACCTTGTACTCGAGCTATGAGTTGATCCTTAAAATCAAGGATCAATTCATCGACTTTGATGAGTTCAGGCCTCAAGTGCCTGAACACACCCCTGCGGTGGCACCCAACCCCAAGGCCAGCAAGGAAGAAAAAGAACAGGCCTTGGAAGTGGAGCATGAGCGGCATGCCGTCTATGAAGCGCACCTTCACAGTTGGCAAAAAAAGCATGCCGACTTGAGTCAGGAGTTTGACGTTCTGGGTAAAAAAATAGAGCACTTGGTCAAAGCGCTCACGCGCCACCACACCAGCGCGGCCGACTTGCTCCAAGAGATGGAGAACATCCGCACCTACAAAATTCTCTCGGGTGAGGCTTATCTGTTGGGGGCGATTTTGCCTCTGAAGGCAAAGAAGTAAGCGCTAGTGGACGCCCACTTTAGGACTCCAAGCTTTGGAGTAAATTCTCGGCGTTGAGCGGCATGTTGTAAATCCGTGCTGAGATTGCTTGACTCACCGCATTGGCCAAGGCCGCTGCGGTGGGGCCGATGGAGCATTCCCCAGCGCCAGAACTCGGACTGTTCATGGGGTCAATGAGGCTCACCTTCAGGGTGGGCGTCTGCCCAAACCGAGCGATGGGATAGTGTGCCCAGTCTTTGGAGCGTACCCCGTCAAGCCCCAACTGCGCTTGCTCCAAGAGCGTCAAACTCATGGCTTGTATGGCGCCCCCTTCAATTTGATTGTTCGCGCCATCTTCGTGCACCACTTGCCCAATGTCGGCGCAGAGGTCGAGGCTCATGACTTGAACGGTTTCGCTCACTTTTACATGGGCCACCACGGCGCAGTAAGCACTTGAGTTTTTGTATTTTGCAAACCCCAGGCCCCAGCCTTCGCCGTCCAGGCGTTCTCTTGCGCTCAGGGCAGACCAATTGGACATCTGGGCCACGCGAGCGAGGACTGCGCGCGCGCGCGGATCCTTCAGATTGTTCAACCGAAAGGTCAGTGGATCCATGTTCAGGCGTTCGGCCAAGAGGTCGATGACCGACTCCAAGGCGAAGACATTCACTTGCGCCCCCAGGCTTCTCAACGCAGAGACCCGAAACGGTGTGCTCAGTACCCGGTGGTTGTAGACAGCCCAGTTTGGGATGTCGTAGAGGGGAACGGCATTGCGCTCGGCGCCTCCCCCGTTTTGCAGCGGCGCATTGACCGCCACCAAAATGGGGGCCGCGTGAACGCTTTGATCGACTTGCCAAGCGCCCAAGAGCGCGGGGGTGCTCTCGCGCCCGGGGCGCGTGCCATGCCCTTGGCTCCAGAGGTCGGTCTCCCAAGACAGCAGTTGACCGCTCTCGGAGGCTGTGGCGGTGATCTTGACCGCCATGGCCGCACTCATGGGCGAGAGTCCCAACTCGTCTTCGCGCCGCCACTGCACGCGCACCCAGTATTCGGGCTTAAAGCGAGCGAGCCAAGCGGCATCGTAGGCCACATCATCGGCGCCATTGTGACCGTAGCAACCCGCACCCGCGTGGTGCTCAACCGTCACGCTTTGTTCTGGCAGGCCAAATGCAAGCCCCAAGTCTCGGCGCAGGTTGTAAATGCCTTGTGAGTGTGAAATGACTTCAAGTTGACTGGGTTCACCATGAACTTTGTCATCTCCACGCCAACGTGCCCAGGCGGTGGACAGTCCAATTGAGGCGTGTTGCACAAAGGGACGGGTAAAGCTTGCTGTCACGCTCACCGCTGGGCCTTGAAGGTCTGAGGGTGAAGTGGTCGTCGAGGACACGCGGGCGGTATAGGGGCCAACGCCTTGGCTTGTGATGGTTTGGCTCTCCAAGGGTTGGGCCTGCAGCCAATCCCCAATGTGTTGGTTGTTTTGTAGCTCACTTGGAATGGCGCTCAGGGACTCGTCCCAAAGCGATTCCAACTCAAGCAGTGCGGCGCAGCGCGTCAAGTCGTGTTCGCTTGAAGCCAACACGCCGACCAGGGCACCGTCGTAAACCACCCGCTCAATGCCGGAGATGTTGAGTGCCAAGCGCTCAAAGCGACTCAAGCGCTCGGGGATCAATTGCCCCTTGAGTGTTCTGGGGTGCAGCACCAGGCCCCAGGACATCTGGGGCTTGACCAGGTCTTGGATGTATTCAAACTGCCCCATGATTTTTTGGGCAATGTCTTGTCTTTGCGTGAACGCTGGACTCTTATTGAGAAGGAGGACATCGGGATTGTCATGCGTTGGCTTTGTGGGCAGGGCTTGAAGGGAGACCGTCGCATCCAAGAGGGCATCGGTGATGAAGGAGACGAGTTGGGCGCTGTGCGCGCCCGCCTTGAGTTGTCCGTCTTTTATGAGAACCGCCTCTTTGGCCACACAGCGCTGTTGGGCGTAGACCTGGAGGCAGGCTTCGCGCACATACGCACACACGTGGCGCACGGTCGCACCCGAGTCTTGAACGGAAAGTGAGCCCGAGGTCACGGCTTCATCGGGAGAGCGTGTCGTGTTCGCCGCCAAGGCCTTGACCCCTGAAGGACTCAGACCCAATTCATCGCAGGCAATGCGCATGAGGGCATGAAGAATGCCTTGACCGATCTCGACCTTGCCTGTGTGGATTTGAAGCTCACCAGTGGGCGAGAGGTCCAGCCAATCGCGCACCTTGGGTTTTTTTTTCAGATTGCTCAGGACCGAGGAACTCGGAGTGGTGGAGACTGCATGCTGGGTGGTGTTCATGAACCTAACCCTAACCCTTGAATGGAGACTGAATTATTGGTGTTGGTGCAGGCTTGACCCGAGGCCAACAGCACGGCCTTGATCACCCGTTCGTGCACGCCGCAGCGGCACAGGTTGTCCTTCAAGGCCTCTTCAATCTGAGCGCGCGTAGGCTTGGCGTGTTGCTGCAACAAGGCGGTGGACTGCATGATGATCCCACTTGTGCAAAAACCACACTGCGCGGCTTGTTGTTCAATGAACGCCGCTTGCAAAGCGTGGGGCGTGCCACTTTGTGCTAAACCCTCGAGCGTGGTGATGTGCGCGCCTTCCAAATCGCTCACCCAAGTCTCACATGCGAGGATGGCCATTTGGCCTTTGAGCACGGTGCAAGCCCCACATTGGCCTTGTCCGCAACCGAGTCGCGTGGCTTTGAGGCCAAGTTCGTGGCGCAATACATCCAAGAGGGTGCGGTCGTGTCCGTTCGCATCTTTGGCGTTGGCGAGTGTGACACCCACGCCATTGAGGGTAAACTGCAATTGGGTGTTCATGGGCTAGGCTTCTTTGAAGATAGAAGAATGTTTCAAAGGGCGGCAAAGGTAAGACTCAGATGTCGCCTGTGAAGACGCAACTCAATCGGCCTTGATGCCGGCAGACTTGACGATCGCGGCCCATTTGTTCACATCGGCCAGTAAAAATTTATCAAACTCGGCCGGGCTCATCAGCATGGGGTAAGCCCCTTGCGTGGCCCAAAGGTCCTTGACATCGGGCCTGCTCACGATTTTGACAATGACTTGATTGAGCTTGTTGATGATGTCGATGGGTGTGCCTTTGGGGGCCATGAGGCCAAGCCAAATGGTGGCCTCAAACTTGGGGACCCCCGACTCGGCCAATGTAGGGACATTGGGCATGATGGCCGAGCGGCTATGTCCACTGGTGGCAATGGCACGCACTTTGTTGTTTTTGACAAACTCGGACATGGTGGTGATGGCATCAAACATCATGTTGACTTGGCCACCAATCAAATCGGTTCTGGCGCCTGAGCTGCCTTTGTAGGGAATATGAAGCAGGTTCACGCCGGCCAATGCATTGAAGAGTTCACCCGCCATGTGGTAAGGCGTTCCAGTCCCAGAGGACGCAAAATTCAGCAAGCCAGGCTTGGACTTGGCCAGTTTGATGAGATCGGCCACATTGTTGACAGGCAGTGAGGGATGAACCACCAAGACCAAATCGGAGTAGTTGATCGGAACAATTCCAACGAAGTCGCGGGTGAGCACGAAGGGTTTATTGGGCACCAAGGACTCGTTGACGGTTTGCGTGTTGGACATCATGAGCAAGGTGTAGCCGTCAGCAGCGGACTTGGCCACAAAGTCGGTGCCAATGATCGAGCCCGCTCCTGGGCGGTCCTCCACCAAAAAGGTCTGGCCCAGTTCGTCTTGTAGTTTTTGCGTTAAAAAGCGCGAGTAGTTGTCTGCCACGCCACCCGAGGCGAAGGGGACAACGATCTTGACGGGTTTGGTGGGGTAGGTCTGGGCTGTCACCCAGGCGGGTAAGAGTGCGAGACTCATGAGGGCGGCCAGGACCGAGGCGCAGCGTTGTCGAATGGAGAAAAGTGTTTTCATGTCATGACCTTGTAGACGTTATGGTGGGCTGAGCGGGTGTGCTTTGGGGTGTGAATTGGGGTGTGAATTGTTGGTGGATTCTATTTTTCTATCTCTTTTGCTGAGATTGTAGTCTTGCAAACGGCGGCAACCCAGTTGCAATACGGTTGAAATACGGATGAAATACGGTTGTGCTAACAGGGCTCTGCTCAATGAAGGGGACTCCATAAACTGCGACCTCACTCAAGCCTAAGCAGCAGCCAATAGGAAACGGTAAGCCTGTGGCCACATCGGCGCTCAAAAGCTTGATTGTGCTCGACCACTTTCGTGGTCAGCATTCTGCGCTAAAGAATCTAACAACATGAATCCCTCCAAGAACTGGCAATGTTGAAATTGACGCAAGTCACTCATATCAAGGAATTTTCACTCTTATGAATGGCACCAGATCCTTATCCAAAGGACCAGCTGCCGGTTTTCAAGCCGTGAATTGGCGGCTTGTTTGAAGAGGAGTGGGGGCACCCGGAGTTGCCCCCAGATCTGCCTTATAGATCAAAGAAGTCGCCTTTTTTGAGGCCCAACGCCTGCGCCAAGTCGTGGCCTGAGACCTTTTGTCCATTGGCAGCTTTGCCTTTGAGGATCTCAAGTTGACCACCCTGGCACGCCACCCACAAGGCGCTGTCGGTCACATGCGTGATTTCGCCAGGCTTGCCACTGACACTGCCAAAGGTGGGGCTCAAGTGTTTGCGGGTGTCAAAGAATTGAACCTTTTCACCCTTGAGCAAGCACCAAGCCCCTGGGGCGGGGTTGGCCGCGCGAATCAAGTTGTAGAGATGATGGATGTGCAAGCCCCAGTGCAACTGCGCGGCTTGGGCATTGAACCAGCCCTCGTAATTGGCGTGGGACTCGTCTTGGATGTGTTCTTGGTGCAGGCCCGCTTTGACCAAATCGGCTGCCTCCAAGAGAGCTTGGACCCCCATGGGGAACAAATGATCAAAATAGACTTGGCCCAGGGTGTCGTCGGGTCCAATGCGCACCTTTTTTTGCAAAATGACAGCGCCCTCGTCCAAGCCGTCACTGGGCCTGAAAATCGTGAGCCCTGTCTCTTTTTCGCCTTGGGCAATGGCCCAATTGATGGCACTGGGTCCTCGGTATTTGGGCAGAAGTGAAGGGTGGTATTGGATGGTCCCCAAGGGCGGCGTCATCACCAACTCCTGGGTGACAAATTGCAGCACATAGGCCATCACGCAAATTTCGGCGCCACTGTTTTTCATCCACTCGATGGCATCTGCGCCTCTCAAATTGGGCAACTGAATGGGCGTGATCCCCCGCGCTATGGCGCCCGCCTTCAAGGCGTCGGGTTTACTGGACTTGGGGTTGTCGGGCGCGCAAAATACCGCCACCACCTCGTCACCTCGGTCAAGAAAGGCGTCCAATGCGGCGCGACCGAAATCAGCGCTGCCGATCAATGCAATTTTCATGGGAAAAACACCTCTTCTGCCAAAAATGAAGGGTTCAGCCCCCGAAGTCCATCAAGGGCCCAAGGGGCTACAAACCCCCAAGTGGCCATTTTAGTGGGCTTGTCTACTTAGAGGGAAATATCCACCTAGGGTTGTCCCTAGGTGGATAAATGCGCGTTGTCACAAGGTCTGGAATTGTGAAAGATTTGTTTATACTGAATGTTGGGCAACCCGAGTGGTTTGAATGGGGAACAAGTCCCTTGTTCTCATGGTGTTAGCAGTGCCCGGAACCCTTTACTGGAGACCTTTTGATGAGCCAAGAAAGCCAAACCCCCGAGGGCAGCGCAGCCCAAACCATTGATGGTTTTCACTTGGTCATTGAGGCCTTGAAGCTCAATGGCATCAACACGATCTTCGGCCTGCCAGGTATTCCCGTCACCGATTTGACGCGCTTGTCGCAAGCCGCGGGCATGCGGGTCATCTCCTTTCGCCACGAACAGCATGCCGGCAACGCGGCGGCGGCGGCCGGTTTTTTGACCCAAAAACCCGGCATTTGCTTGACCGTCTCAGCGCCAGGATTCTTGAACGGCTTGACGGCGCTTTCCAACGCCACGGTGAACTGCTTTCCCATGATCTTGATCAGTGGCTCGAGCGAGCGCGAGATCGTTGACTTGCAGCAAGGCGACTACGAAGAGATGGATCAACTCGCCATTGCCAAGCCGCTTTGCAAGGCCGCTTACCGGGTCTTGCATGCACAAGACATTGGGATTGGTATCGCCCGCGCCATTCGCTCCGCCTTGTCTGGCAGACCCGGAGGCGTCTATTTGGATTTCCCCGCCAAGCTCTTTTCTCAAGTGATGGAGCACACGGCCGGCTTGGCTTCCTTGATCCAAGTGGTCGACCCTGCGCCCAAACAAATTCCTGGTGCCGATGCGGTACACAGGGCGTTGAACTTGCTCAAAAATGCCAAGCGACCCTTGATTATTTTGGGCAAAGGTGCCGCCTATGCCCAGGCCGATGCGGCCCTTCGCGCTTTGGTGGAAACATCGGGTGTACCTTACTTGCCCATGTCCATGGCCAAGGGTTTGTTGGAAGACACCCACGCATTGTCGGCAGCAGCAGCGCGCTCCTACGTCTTGGCCCAGGCCGATGTGGTGATGCTCATTGGGGCAAGGCTCAACTGGCTGCTCTCGCACGGCAAAGGCAAGACTTGGGGTGAGTCAGGCCCGAAACAATTCATTCAAATCGACATCGAGCCCAAAGAGATCGACAGCAATGTGGCCATCGCCGCCCCTTTGATTGGAGACATCGGCTCTTGTGTCGAGGCG
>TBL_comb47_HYPODRAFT_10006731_pt1 | contig 12330 bp, 10 predicted proteins | sample TroBogypolimnion_40_FD_10682 | JGI IMG/M metagenome (IMG submission 10682) | reverse complement strand
GCAATCCACTTCCCGCAAAATGCGAATCTTATCTTCCGTCGTATACCGTTTGCCTTTCATGGTCTGGTCCTTTCGTTGCGCCCAGACTAACAAATTGAGTGGCCCGAAAAAGCGAAGTCACCTCACGCCGATTGCGCGTTACGCATTCATCACGGCTTCAATTTAGCGCGTTGCGCGGCCACCTGTTCGGGCGTGATTGGTGATAAACCCGGCGCAAAGCGTGTGCGCACGTAGCTCAGCACACCGGCCAAATCAGCATCGCTCAGAAGATTAAACGGCGGCATTGCACTGGAATATTTGGCGCGGTCCGCCGGCAAAACGGCGGCGGGGCCGCGCAGCAAAACATTGATGAGTCGGTCGGGGGCGCCGGCCACCACAGCGCTGCCGGCCAGCGGCGGTTGCATGGAAGGCACGCCGCGTCCATCGGCCATGTGACACGCGGCGCAGACGAGCGAAAAGATTTTGTTGTTGGTCGGTTTGCCCTCGGCTATGAGCGGTCCGTCGGCGGCCGGCAAATAATTGTTTTTCTTTTTTGTCGCGACCGGTTCGCCGGTGTAAAACACCCGCCAGATGCGGCCTTGCTCCGTGTCGCCGATGTAGAGCGAGCCATCCGGTCCCACCGCGACACCGCACGGACGATACCGCGCATAGCCACCTTTGCGGAAAAAATCCGGACCGGCAAAACCTTCTGCGAAGTCGTCCCATTTCCCGGTCGGCATGCCCTGCGCATCGAATGGAATGAACACCACTTTGTAGCCGGCTTGCGGCAGCGGCGCGCGATTCCACGAGCCGTGGAAGGCCAGAAACATGCCGCCGCGATAGCGTTCCGGAAATTGGTTGCCTTCGTAGAGGCACATTTGCAGCGGTGCCCAGTGCGCGGGAAAAGCGATGAGCGGTTTGTCGAACTCCGGATTGTCGGCGCGGCGGTGATTATCGCCGCCGTATTCCGGGCACAACATGCGGGCGTTCTTGATCGGATCCCAGTAGGAATAAGGCCAGCCGAGATTCGCGCCTTCCTTGAGCAGATGAAATTCCTCGGCATCGCGCTCGGCGTTGTCGAGCGCATCATAATGTTCCGGATCCACGACGTTCATTCCATCGCGCCCCATCATGGCCATGAAAAAATTCTTGGAAGTTGGCTGCCACACCAGCGCCAGCGAATGCCGATGGCCGGTGGAAAAACGGGTGCCTTGCGTCTGGGCCTGGTTGGTGCGATTGGCATCGAACCGCCAAAAGCCGCCGTAGGTTTCCTGAAATTTTGCAACTTCTTCCGGGCTGAATCCCTTCGCCCCGAATTGCCGGTCGGGCTGGCTGTAAACATTATACGGCGAGCCGACCTCCACAATCATGTGTCCGCTTTCGTCAAAGCCAAACGACTTCGCATCGTGGTCCCGTTCGGCAGGCAAATCGCGGACGATGATTTCCAACGGACTGGACGGCACCAGTTCACCGGGAATGTAGCGGTAGCGGTAAACCGTCGTGCGGCTGGAATGATACAGATAACCGTCGTGAAACTGGATGTGCGTGCCGCCGTCGCCGGGGCCGAATTCCTGAATCACATCCGCGTGGCCAGTGCCCTTTGTATCGCGCAAGGCCCAGATCAGTCCGAATTTTCCCTTCGCATACACATCGCCGTTGGGCGCCACCGCGAGGCCGCGTAGATTTTCGTGACTGTTCCCCACTTTTTTCCCGACCACCAATTTGTCCGCATAAACCAGGGCGCGAAAACCCGGCGGCAACGTGATGCCACCGTCATCTTCATCCGGCACCGGCAGCGCGCCGCAGACGGCCAACATTGGCCAGGCGCAACAGCAGGCCAGCCAAACGGAAAAATATTTTTTCATCGGGCGCAAAAGCTAGAAAAACCACCTTGAAAGTAAAGGTATTCCGCAATGGCCGGGTCGGAAACCGTCGCCGCGCAGAAAAATTATTCCTTGCGCCCGCCGCTGGCGAAATGCGGATTTACCGCCAGCAGGGCCGCGACTTTTTCCTCGATGATGCGCTCGCAACGGGCCACTTCTTCGTGCCGCAGTTTGAGATATTCGCTGGCGATGCTTTGCAAATCGTCCACGTTGTAGAGATAGACATTGTCCAGCGCGCTGACGGCCGGATCAATGTCGCGCGGCACGGCGATGTCAATCAGCAGCAAAGGCCGGTTTTTCCGGCGCTTCATCAGCGGCGCCAGCTTCGCGCAATCCAGAATGTGATGCGGCGCGGCGGTGCTGCTCACAGCAATGTCAATTTTTTCAAACTCCTCCGGCCACTGCGCAAACGGCACGGCGCGTCCGCCCAGTTCGGCGGCCAGTGCTGCGGCGCGTTCCGGCGAACGGTTCGTCACCACCACGCCGCGCGCACCGCGCGAAAGCAGGGCGCGGGCAGTTTTTTCGCTGGTCTCGCCGGCACCGATGACGAGCACTTCGTGGTCGGCGAGCGAGCTGAAAATTTTCTCCGCCAACTCGACGGCGGCGGACATCACGGACACGCTGCCGCGCTGAATGTTCGTTTCGGTGCGGATGTATTTAGCCACATTGAAGGCGCGCTGGAAGGCCTTGTTCAACCGCGCGCCGGTGTGCTGGTGCTGGAACGCCAGTTCGTAGGCCGCTTTGAGTTGGCCAAAAATTTCCGTCTCGCCCACCACCATGGAATCCAGCCCGCTCGCAACTTTGAACAAATGATGCAAACTGTGCGGCTCGGCGAACGCGTACAGTTCCTCGCCCAGCTCACCGGTGAATCCGTGGTGCGTGACGAGAAAGTTTTTCAGCGCGGCCACAGCGGCCTCCGGTGCCAGTGCGGTCGCGACGTAAATTTCCACGCGGTTACAGGTCGAAAGAATCGTCGCCTCGTTGGCGAGGCCGGCCGTGCGCAAAGCTGCGAGCGCCTCGGGGATTTTTTCGCCGGCAAACGCGAAGCGTTCACGCAGCTCCACAGGCGACGTGCGGTGACTCAAACCGATGACAACAACGCTCATGAATGATGCAGGCCGGAGTAGAAGTTGGTAATGCCAAACGTCAGCAGCAGAAACACAAAGGCGAGCAGAACGCCAATGGTGAAACGCCGCGTCGAGCGGCCAAAGAACAACCGCGCGACGATCAATTCCAGATACACCAGCCACATCAGCGCGGACCAGATGACTTTGAGGTCGGAGAAATACGGCTTGCCCTCGTGAACCGGCAATTGTTCGCCGGCGACTAGGCCGATGGTTAACAGCCCAAATCCCACCAGCGCCAGCCGCAACGTGATGAGTTCCAGTCGCTGGATGGACGGCAAAAGTGACAAGAGCGCGCGCAGCTTGTGGAATTTCAAATCATGCTGTTGCATCAAAAACATTCCGGCCGCCACCGCTGCGAGGCCGAATGCGCCGTAGGATTGCAGAATGGTCGCCGCGTGCATGCTGCGCAGCGCGCCGGAAAATTCCGGCTTCGCCCCGTGCGCCGGGTCCAGCGACGGCATCAGCGCAAACACGCCCACGGTGAACAAAACCGGCGCGGTGAATGCTCCCAAAAATTTGAAACGCGGCAATAGCGCATACACCAAACTCGCCATGCCCAAGGCCCAAAGCAGAAAGGTGGTCGCCTCGTACAGATTATTGACCGGGCAGCTATGCAGAGTCATGCCGCGCTTGAGCATGGCCAGCGTGTGCAGCGCAACGCCGGCGACGAGCAGAAAATAATTCACCCATTCGTCCCGGCGAAAACCTTTGCGCCAGAGAAAAACAGAATAAATCGTGCTCGCTCCGTAAACCAAAACGGCGAGCAGAAAACAATGCCGGTCAGTGTACCAATTCACGCTGTCAGATTAAACGCGGCGGCGGACGGTGCAAGCGGCAAGTTCACGCCGCCGCTTGCGCTGCCGGCCAGATGCACTATTGTGCCGTTATGAAATTCCCGGTGGTCTTCGCCATCTTGCTCGCCGGCGGCTGCCTCGCCCCGGCGCAGACGAACGATTTGGATTTGGGCGATGTCTTCGACGCCGCGCAGAAATGGGCGCAGGACAATTTGGATGACGACGTGCTCAAGGCGTTGCAAACTGTGGACCGCGATCAGGTCGTCGAGTTTCTCAACCATTTTCAGACTTATCTTCACGGCGATTACGTCGTGGATCTGGCGCAATTGCACACTGCCGCCCAGACCGTTCTGCCATTGCTCGACGCGCATCCGGAAACGCAGCCTTACGCCGCTTGGCTGCGGGCGCGGCTGGATTATTTTGAGGCCGCAGAAGCATTGCAACAACTGCCGCCAAAATCGGCGCCGGAAAAACCACTGCCGCCCCGACAAAATCCCAGCTTCAAAATCGAGCAGGAGATTTGGATCAAAAAAGTCGCGCCCCGGCCGTGGCCGAAAAACGCGCAGGAAATTGTGCCGGAGCTGAAACGCATTTTTACAAGCGAACAGGTGCCGGCGCAACTCGTCTGGCTGGCGGAAGTGGAGTCCGGCTTCGATGCCCGCGCGCGGAGTCCGGCGGGCGCGGTGGGCTTGTTCCAACTCATGCCCGCGACGGCGAAAAAATTTGGCTTGGATCTGTGGCCGCGCGACCAGCGTCAACAAGCGGAGCCAGCCGCGCGGGCGGCGGCCAAATATTTGCGGCAACTTCACGCGCAATTCGGCGATTGGCGGCTGGCCGTGGCGGCTTACAATTCCGGCGTGGGCACGGTGCAGAAATTATTGCAGCGTTACCGGACAAAAAGTTTTGCGCGGATTGCGCCGCATCTGCCAGCGGAAACGCAACTCTATGTGCCGAAAGTAGAAGCCACGATCCGGCATCGCGAGGGCGCGGAATTAGAACAATTGTAGGCCAGCAGTCACGTCGTTGCCGCGACTGAAACCAGTTACCCTTTGATAATGGTCGCACCGGCCGCCGGGCGGGAGGCAAAAATCGCGGCGTCAATGCCGGTTTTGGCTTTATAATCAGCCGCAATTTTTTGAGTGATGGCGTCCACGGCATCGGCTTTCACCAACGCCACGCAGCAGCCGCCAAATCCGCCGCCGGTCATGCGGCAGCCGTAAACGCCGCCGGCCAGGCCGATGCTTTCGGCGATGTCCACGACCACATCCAGTTCCTTGCAGCTCACTTCGTAATCGTCGCGCAGCGCCGCATGGCTGGCGTACATCAACACGCCGACGGTTGGCCAGTTGGAAGCGCGGATGCCTTCGGCGGCGTGCGTGGTGCGCTCGATTTCGCCGATGACGTGGCGGGCGCGGCGGTAAACAACTTCGCTCAATTTGCCCTTGGCTTTTTCCAATTGGTCGGGCGTGGCGTCGCGAAGGGATTTGACGCCGAGAATTTTTGCCGCTTCCTCGCACTCGGCGCGGCGCTTGGCGTATTCGCCGGAACCGAGTTCGTGTTTGACGTTGGTGTTGACGACGAGCAGCGCGACGGATGGATCGCTCATCGGCACCAATTCCGTTTTGCGCGTGCGGCAATCGAGCAGCAGCAAATGGCCTTCGCGGCCGAGCGCGGAAATAAATTGATCCATGATGCCGCACGGCACACCGGCAAAATCGTGTTCCGCCTTCTGCGCGAGCAAAGCCTTTTCCACCGGGTCAATCGTCTTGCCGGTGACCGCTTCGATGAGCGTGGCGGTGCAAACTTCTAGCGCCGCGCTGCTGCTCAGGCCACCGCCCAGGGGAACAGTCGAGAGAAACGCCACGTCCATTGCAGGCAGCGTCACGCCGCGATTTTGAAAACCGGCGAGCACGCCGCGAATGTAGTTGGACCATTTCGGCGAACCTTTGCTAACCGGGGCTGTCACCTCGATGAGCGCGCTCTGTTTGAATTGCGTGTCGTAAACGGAAATCTTGCCGGGCGCGGCGGCAACATCGGCGGCCATTATTGCGTAGCGTTCAATCGCCATCGGCAGCACGAAACCGTCGTTGTAATCCGTATGTTCGCCGATGACATTGACGCGGCCAGGCGCGGCTGCGATCCAGCGCGGCGCGCGGCCGTAGTGTTTTTGAAATTCCGCCGCGACGTGATTGGAAAGTTCTTGCAGATTCATAAATTGGCAAATAGCAGTTGGGAACTAGAGTAAAAGTTTCACCGCGCGGCGACCAAAAAATTCCGGAATGCGATTGCGCAAACCGGTGGCTGGTCGCTCCGTTCGCCGGAAAATTACTTTGTTTTTTTGCCGCCTATTGCTCCGAGCAGCATCAAGACCCCAAACACCAGCAACACGACGCCCCAGACGAGGTTGATGTTGATTTCCGTGCCGCCGGCCTGCGAGAGCGAGGCGGCGCGGTTCACCACACCGTAGCCCGCGAGCAGCACGCCGATGAGCGAGAACATGAGGCCGATTGGCCAGCGAATATCGAGTCCCATAATTTTATTTGGTTAAGCGGTTGACGGTTAGTTTCACCAGAAAATGAAATTCAGGATGACGCACACGATGAGCATCACGATGCCAATGACGGCCGGCTGCTGCCACGCGGGCAGATTGTGGTCCACTGTTTTTGGCGTGAGCGAATAGACAAGGCCTTTGAGTTCTTCGTCCGTTTTTTGCGATTTGGTCGCGAGCGAAATTACCAGCGTCAACACGAAGCAAGCGATGAAAGCGAATGCGGCGAGCCAGAAATTTTGGGCCATTTCGCTGGGGAATTTCGCGACGACGGAGAGGTAGCCGCCTTTCATGCCGTTGGCGACGTGGCCGGCGGCATCGAGATTGCTGGCGGTGGTCGTCAGCGCGTGGAACACCGCCGAGCTGGCGATGCCGCCGAACAAACCGAGAAACGCGCCGGTGCCGGTGGTGCGCTTCCAGAACATGCCGAGCAGGAACGTTGCAAACAGCGGCGCGTTCACGAAGCCGAACACGAGCTGGATGATGTCCATCGCGTTGTTATACATCGAGGCGAAATATGCCGCGCCGATGCTCAAGATGATGCCGGCAACGGTGGTAATTTTCCCCGCCCAAAAATAATGCGCGTCGCTTTTGCCTTGCGCAAAATAAGCCTGATACAAATCGTAAGTGAACACCGTGTTGAACGCCGTTACGTTGCCGGCCATGCCGGACATGAACGACGCCAGCAACGCCGTCAGCGCCAAGCCGAGCAACCCGGCGGGACAATATTTTTTAACCAGCGAAAGAATCACACCGTCGTAGTCGTATTCGGTAATGGCGTTATAAAGTTCGCTCTGAATTTGCGTATCGGTCAGCTTGCCACCGGTGTTGGCGGCGACGAGCGCGGTGACTTTGGCGGCGTCCACTTTTTTGCCGAGCGCCTCGCCGACCGCAGTGACGGCAGCGGCGGAATCAGCGGCGTTCGCCGCTTTCACGACGGCCACGGCTTTCGCATAATTTTCCTGCGCCACGATCGGCGGCGGTACGCGATAACCTTTGTCCGGCATCGAGGTCAGTGCGATGGCGATCATGCCGGGCACAATGACGAGGAACGGAAAAAACATTTTCGGCACGGCGGCGACGAGCGGGGTGTTGCGCGCGGCGGTCATGTTTTTCGCCGCCATCGCGCGCTGGACGACGAGGAAATTCGTGCACCAGTAGCCGAAGCTCAAAACGAAGCCGAGGCCGAACACCATCGCGAACAAATCCACGCCCATCGGATTGGCGGACGGCCCGCCGAGCAGCGGTTGCCACGCGCTGGACCACGCATTTTCCGCATAGCCGTTGGCTTTGGAAACGCCGTGGAGCGCGGCGGTCATTTTGTCCCAGCCGCCAACGTCTTTCAGGCCGAGGTAAACCACCGGCGCGAAGCCGAGGACGATCATGAAGAATTGCAGCACTTCCGTATAAATCGCCGAGGTCAAACCGCCTTTCAAAACGTAAAGCAACACCACGCCGGAGCAGACCCACAGCGCGACGTTGTAATCCCAGCCGAGCAGCGAATGCAGCAATTTCGCCAGCGCGTTCATGGAAATGCCGGAGGCGAAAATTGTCATCACCGCGAACGCCACGGAATTCAGCGCGCGGACGCGTTCGTCAAAGCGCATCTTCAAATATTCCGGCACCGAGCGCGCCTTGGAACCGTAATAAAACGGCATCATGAACACGGCGAGAAAAATCATCGCCGGAATCGCGCCGACCCAATAGAAGTGCGCGGTGCTGATGCCGTATTTCGCGCCGCTCGCGGCCATGCCGACGAGTTCCAGTGCGCCCAGGTTGGCCGAGATGAAAGCGAGGCCGGTAACCCACGTCGGGATGGAGCGGGCGGACGTCAGAAAGTCCGCCGACGTCTTCATGTAGCGGGACAGCGCCCAGCCGATGCCGATGACAAAAGCGACGTAGGCGATGAGAATGGTATAATCAATCCACTGAAGTTGGATGGGTTGCATAAGCGATGGGCGAATGATTAAAGGCTCGCCGCGCGCTTGTCAATTCCAATGGCAGCCAACGCCATAATATTTTGTCCGCGCGCCGCGCCCCCGGCGGAGAATTGCCCTTTTCCAACCTGCCGTTTGGCCCTAGACTCGCCGCGTGGAAACAGCGATGGTTTTGGCCATGGTGCTCTTCGCCGGCGTGAGTTTTTTCTTCGCGCTGGCGGAGACCGCGTTGTTTTCGCTCAGCAAATGGCAACTCGCGCAGCTCGCCGAAAAAAATTCCCACGCGGGCAAAATCGTGGCCGACTTGCTGGAACGCCAGCAGGATTTGCTCGCCACGCTCGCGCTCGGCAACACTTTCGCCAACGCGGTCATCCTCGCCGCTGCGTTACGCATGGTGTTTGATGCGCATTGGGCGCTGGCCTTCACCATGCTCGCCGTCGCCGCGCTTGTGCTGCTCGGCTGCGAAGTGTTGCCAAAAACTCTCGCCGTGCGGCAGCCGGTGTATTGGGCGCTGCGCGTCGCTTGGCCGCTGCTCGCCTTCCGCAAAATCACCAAGCCGTTTTATCGCGCTGCGCAATGGACGAACGCCGCCATTCTGAAACAAGCCGCCGCTAAAGCTGCGCCGCCGGCCGCCGCCACCGAGGCGGAATATCAGGAGTTGCTCGAACTCGCCTGGCAGCAGGGCACGTTGGATGAAGCGGAGCGCGAAATCATTTTGCAAATCATCAGCCTCGACCGTCGCACGGCCCGCGACGTGATGCGTCCGCGTGCCGGCATGACGTGCATTTCGGACGACGCCACGGTTCCGGAAATGCTCGCTGCCGCCCGCCGGTTCAAACATCGCCGGTTGCCGATTTATGACGAGACACCGGACACTATCGTCGGAATTTTGAACACGCGGGCGCTGCTGCTGAATCCGCAGGCCGATCTGGCGGAAGTGATTGAGTTCCCGTCGTTCGTGCCCGAGTCCATGAACCTGCTGCAACTTTTCCGCGCGCTGCAAAAGCAGCAGCGCGGCCTTGCTATCGTGCTCGATGAATTCGGCGGCGCCGCCGGCTTGGTGACGATGGAAGACATTCTCGGCGGTATCGTCGGAAAAATTCGCGCCGCTTCCGGCCCGCAGAAATTTGTGCTGGAAACGCTGGCGCCGGGCCGCTGGCGCGTGAATGGCACGATGCGATTGGAGGATTTCCGCCGGGAATTTCCCGCGTTGCCGGAAGTGGCGGAAGTGGAAACGATGGGCGGCTTGCTTACTCATTTGCTTGGCGTGGTGCCGGCGGCCGGGGAAACGGCGCAGTTCGCCGGTCTGCAACTCACGGCGCAAGTGGTGGATGAACGGCGCGTGCGCGAACTGCTCGTGCAACAAAACAAATGACCGGCTTCCTCACATCTCTCTTGGCGCTGCTGTTCTGCCTGCTGCTGTCGTTCCTGCTTTCGGGCATGGAAGCCGGCGTATTCGCGCTGAACCGCCTGCGCGTGCGCCGGCTCGCGCGGATGGGTAATGCGCAGGCGCAAATCCTGCACGAATTTCTGGAGCAGCCGGAAAAATTTCTCTGGACGATTCTCGTCGGCAATACCCTGGTGAATTTTCTGATTCTCGGCTGGGCGATCGAACAATTGCACGAACACTTTGAAGGTCACTTGGCGTTAATCATCACGTTACTGGCGCTGTCGGTATTTGTCTTCTACGCCTTTTTTGATTTGCTGCCGAAAATGCTTTTCCGCGCCTATCCGAACCGGCTGTGTCTGGCCGGGGCGAAAATGTTCCGGTTGGTGCGGCTCGGCTTGAGTCCGCTGGTTTTTCTCGTGGAAGGCGTTTCGCTGACGGTGCTGCGCTGGACCGGTGCGCGGGTGTTCACCGGCCGGCTGTTTGGCAACCGCGAGGAAATGCGCGCCGTGATGGCCGAGGCGGCGCAGGCGCTCACCACCGAGGAACACGCCATGGTCAATCGCGTGCTGGACTTGCAACATTTCACCGTCGCGCAAATCACGGTGCCGCTGGCCCAAACGATTTCCATCGCTGCCACCGCGCCGGTGCAAGCGGCGCTGGATCTGGCGCGCGAAAAGAACCTGTCGCGCTTGCCCGTATGGGAAACGCGCGATGGCCGTCGCCGCCTCGCCGGACTGCTGGATGTCAACGAACTGCTGTTTCGCGAAACGCTGGATGCGACCAAGCCCGCGGCGGAATTTCTCTCGCCGGCGCTGTTTCTCGATGAAGACACGCGGCTGGAAATCGCTCTGCGCCGGTTGCAGCGCGCCGGCCAGCGGCTGGCCATTGTGCTGGCGCGCGACCGCACGGAGGTCGGCGTGGTGGCACTGGAAGACATTCTGAAACTGATGTTCGGCGAGGTGAAATTGTGAACGTTTCCGCCTTGCTCGATGACTGCTGGAAGCTGCTCGCGGTCGCGCTGCTGGTGGCGCTGAACGCTTTTTTTGTGGCCGCGGAATTGGCCTTCGTGCGCATCCGCGACACGCAATTGGCGGCGCTTGCGGCCCGCGGTCACCGGCGCGCGGGCAAGGCGCGGCACATCGTGGCGCATATTGATTCGTACATCGGCGCGACGCAGTTCGGCATCACGCTGGCGAGCATGGCGATGGGTGTGCTGGTGGAACCGGTGTTCCGGGCGTTGCTGGAACCGTTGTTCCCGCTGCTGCACATCACGAATGAAAGCACGCAGAGCACCGTGGCGATCGGGGTGGGCTTTTTCGTGAACTGTTACCTGCTCATTATCGCCGGCGAACTGGTACCGAAAGCGATTGCCATCCGTCGCACGCTGCCGACAGCGCTGTGGACCGCCACCCCGCTCAATTGGTTTTACCGGTTCTCCTATCCGTTCATCTGGGTGCTGCACCGTTCGTCGCAATTCGTTCTGCGGCGGCTCGGCTTCACGCTTGCGGAATTGCATGACGACCATTCCGAGGAAGAACTGCGGCTGGTGCTGGCCTCGGCGCAAGGCTCGGCGGACCGCCGGGATTTGATTCTCAACGCCCTCGATCTCCGGCACCGCACGGCGCGCGAGGTGATGCGGCCCCGCAATGAAATCACCGCTTTCGCCACCGCCGTGCCGATTGGCGAATGTCTCGCGCTGGCGGAGAAGACGCGCTACTCGCGCTTCCCGATTTGCGAAGACGGCAATCTGGACCGCACGCTCGGCGTGGTGCATATCAAAGACCTGTTTGCCTTGCGCGCGAAGGTGCGGACTGCGGCGGACCTTCTGCCCGCCGCGCGAAAGTTATTCTATGTTCCCGAGACGGCGCCGCTCGATCAGTTGTTGCGGCGGTTTCTGGATCGCAAGTTGCACTTCGCCGTGGTCGTGGATGAATTCGGCGGCACGGTCGGCATCGTGACCTTGGAAAATGCCATCGAGGCGCTGGTCGGGCAGATTCAGGACGAATTCGATGCCGAAACTTCTGAACTGGTGGCCGTGGGCCAAGATGTCTGGGACGCCGCCGGCACGCTGGCGTTGCACGAACTCGAAAAAATCATCGGCCCGGTGGCGCATGACGAAAACACCACCACCGCCAGCGGCTGGGTAACGGAAAAATTGGGCGGGTTCCCCAAAGCCGGCGACCGCGTGACGGTGAATCAGTTTGAATTGCGCGTCGAATTGATGGACGGCCCCCGCGTCGCGAAACTAAACGTCACCCGCAAGCCGTAATCACCACCGCGCGCCGCGCACGGCGAACGCCGTCACCACGGCGGCCAGCACGACATCCAGCACCACCGCCGACCACAGGCCCGTTTGCGCCGACGCAATGCCGAAATACGCGAGCACCCCCAGCCAAAGCACCAGCGGCGCGAAGTCCGGCGTGCGCGTTTTCCCCGGTTGCTTCTTGATGAGGTACGGCATGACAAAGCCCAGAATGACGAGGGACACAAAGAACCAGCCCAGCGGCACCACGGGCGAGGCCCCGTGCCACGCCACGGGAATTTTCGTCGCCTGCCAGAACCAAAGATGTTTCACGTGCGAGGCAAACGGTTCCAGCGCCAAGTCCCACAGCCCCGTGAGCAGCGCGGTGCAGCCGATGAGCCACAGGCCGTAGTTCTTCACTTTCCGCCAC
>TBL_comb47_HYPODRAFT_10006730_pt1 | contig 12330 bp, 11 predicted proteins | sample TroBogypolimnion_40_FD_10682 | JGI IMG/M metagenome (IMG submission 10682) | reverse complement strand
TTCCGATCACTCTTCATTCTATGGCAAGAACATTCCTGTATTATTCGTCACAACCGGGGCACATCTCGATTACCATACACCTGCCGATACCTGGGATAAGATAAATTACTTAGGAATGGTCAAAGTATCCGATCTTTCATTCCGTCTGGTTTCCGATCTGGCAAATGGGGAAAAGCTGGTTTATAAGGAAGCCGGACCCAAAACCGGTAGTGGTCGCGGAACCCGCAGAAAAGGTATTACCCTTGGGATTATGCCAGACTTTGGCGGGAATATAAAAAACGGCTTACGTGCCGATTTTGTCACTGCCGGTAAACCTGCCGCAATCGGAGGGATGAAAAAAGGGGACATTATCACATTTATAAATGGTAAGCCGGTAAATAATATCCAGGACTATATGTTCCGGTTAAATCAGCTTAAACGCGGCGAAACCATTAGTGTGGAAGTGCTGCGCGATAACATAAAAGTCGTGCTGGTTATACAACTTTAGTTCATAAACTATGGATTATGACCTTGAAGGTTTTCGAAACCTTCAAGGTCTCTTCTTCTAATAATTAATTTAAAATATAATGGAACACGAAACCCGTTTTTTGGCGCTTAACCTCGTTCTGCCGCCAGCTCCGGAACCTAAAGGCGTTTATACGCCGTTTCTTCAGGACGGTCGTCACATTTACGTCTCCGGACATTTACCGGTCAATACCGACGGAACACTTCACCGAGGTAAGATTGGAAAAGATATCGATCAGGATGCCGGTAAACTTGCCGCAAGGCAGGTAGGTCTAACCATTTTGGCAACTTTAATTGCCAACCTGGGATCTTTGAATAAAATAAAACGGGTGATTAAAGTTTTTGGGATGGTCAATGCAACAACCGACTTTGACAAACAACCCTACGTTATTAACGGATGCAGCGAGTTATTTGTTGAGGTTTTTGGACGTGAGAATGGAATTGCCGTGCGCAGTGCTGTGGGCGTAGGCAGTCTGCCTGAAAATGTTCCGGTCGAAATTGAAGCGATATTCGAATTGAATGAGGAGTAAATAATGGTTAATGGTGAATGGTTAATGGTTAATGGTTAATGGTGAATGGTTAATGGTGAATGGTTAATGGTGAATGGTGGTGAATGGTGAATGGTGAATGGTTAATGGTGAACTAGTCGCGGATAAAGTGGGGTAGTGGTTGTGGCAATATAAAAGAGATCTCGATCACACCTGCGAAGACCCCTTTTTCATAGAGAGGAGACTGATGGATGATCTTTTTTATGTCACCTTTTTCTATCGTATAAGTGTTTGTCTTCGGTATTTTCAATAACTCAACCAACTTTGATTTAGAGGGTTCCGGATGGCAATCCAGCAAGTTTGTACCAATCAGTTCACTACCCCCATATTTTGAAAACTGCTTTTTGGATTTTTCGTTCATATAAGTGATTATTCCATCTGTGTTACAGATCGTCACTGCGCCTTCGAATTCATCAGACCAAATATTCATATTTCAACTGGCTTTTTTCGCAAACATCTCACCCAGTCAATTTCGAAGTGATGTGGCAATGATTTGGCACTCATTGGCTTATGAATGCTGCCGACGAAATTCAGGAAAAGTTCTTCTGGATTTTGGGTAAACAGTTCACGATGAACCTCATGGTTGTTGATCTTCCAAATCAGCTGATCTCCTGAAATTTCAAGTCTGAAAACATGAAAATCATTGAAATTTAAACCCTTAATCTGAGTTAACTTTTTTATTCCTTCATTGGCAGGATGTTCAATAATTCCAAGTCCCACCCGTTTGCGACCGCTTCTGAAGACATCTATTTGCGGAAAGGGACGGCTGCCGGTTAACGAAAGTGCACTTGTAATGGCCGCTTCGGCCCGGAATTTTACTTTAGCCTCAACCACTCCCTCCTTAAATTTAAAACTATTCCCGGTATTCAAAATGGCCGAACTGTACTCAAATTCTTTGGGAATAAGTCCATATGCCGGATCCCATACTTTCCCTTCAGATTTCTCAGCTCTTGTGACAATAGATAGGACATGATTTTTTATTTCGATATTTTTTAATCCGTTAAAAGCTTGCAATTCAGATGTTTGTGAAAAGCTGAATCCTGCAATCTTTGATCCCCAGTAATTTTCTGGTTCCCATAGTGTCGTAGAAAGTCGATGATCAGAGAAATTTTCATCCAGTAAAATTTCCCACTGATCAAAAAAGGAGAGTTCTGTTCGCTTCTTCAGTAGATGATAAGTTGTGACAATTTTGCTTTCTTCCAGTTCTTCAAGTTCTGATTCCAATGTAAACCCGGGAGTCAGAGTATATCTTTTTTTATTTTTTAAAAATTCAACCCGGTGCTGAAATTCCTGATCTTTTACCTTCGACCTTAATTCCAGAAGCCTGGACAAAGCGGCAGACGAAACAATCTCTTTATAATTGGCATGGTCCGAAGAATTGATGCATTTCAGATAAAACCTGATGTCTGGATTCTTCGATAATTCTGTATATTCAACGAATATTGGATAATCCGGAGTAGTTGCGAAACGGTTCTTATCCTTTAAAAATGTCTCCTGTGCTAGAAAATTAGTTGTGTTTACTTCAATTTTAAGTTGTTTCAGTTTCCCTGGTAAATCATGCTTCTCAACAGCAAGTATATTTTGATAAGCTTTGGATCTAAGAAAATGGCGATATATTTTCACCTTCTTATCTTCTTCCTGAAGATTAACTGCCTTTCCCTTTTCGGTCGCATCAAATTTAAGGAATTGATGATACTCTTCCGACTCAAGGGTTATCCGATAATTTTTTAATCGAACGCTTTTGTTTAATGTATTGTATTCCTGTCTTTTAAGTTGTTCTGGTGATCCCTTGTACCGCAACGTTTCTGTCTCCTTTTTACGGTGAATAAAATCCGGCGAATGGACAATTTTTTCCAGCTCATAATATCTTGCAAGATTTGTACTCTTGGCAATTATATGTACATTCTCAAAATCAGCCGATTGTATAAACCGGAAGTAGTTTTTAACAGGTTTTAATTTTTCGAGTGTTGCCAGCTCGTTCAGAATATGATATTCATCACTGGTTTTTAGATTCAGGTTTTTTATTTCGCGTTTTTTTGACTGGAAATCTTTGGACTGAACAAGTAGTTTTAGCTCCTTGTATCGTGCCAGCTCCGGTGATACTTCAATAGATTGTAGCTCATCGCGCATCTTAAAAAGCTCAGCCCAAGCTGAATCAATCTTCTGAGCCTTAGGGATTAACCCTAGAAAATATCGGATTTGAAATGAAAGTGACATATAATTTTATTTTAATCGGCACTATACAAAATTAGCTATAAAGCTTCAGATAAGGTAGAAAAATGAAATAAATATTGAAATATTTATCACCTGCTTCTTGGATAGATTCTAAAATGCCACTGAAAAAGTCTAATTTTGAAATTCTATGGTTTAATACTTTAAAATGATATTACCCGAAATGTTCTCCCGAAGAATGTTGAAGATTCTCGATCAGGAATTTGAGGCTTTCGAACAATCATTTGAGAATGAAATTGCTACATCAATCCGGATAAACCCTTTAAAATATAACGATGAACCGGCACTGAAGCCTGTTGATTACTGCAGCACGGGGTATGTTCTTCCCCGGCGGCCCCTGTTCACCCTTGACCCGTTTATTCATGCCGGTGTATATTATGTACAGGAACAGAGTTCCATGTTTTTGGAGCAGGTCATCAACCAGCTTGACCTAAAACCCGGCATAAAGGTTCTCGATTTATGTGCTTCGCCCGGTGGTAAATCGACTCATCTTGCGTCTTTAATTTCTCCGCTGAGCTTGTTGGTTAGCAATGATGTGATCAGAGCACGCAGCCAGATTTTATCGGAAAATTTAAAAAAATGGGGAAATACCAATGTCATTGTCACTAATAATGATCCCCGTGATTTTGGAAGGTTGCCCGGCTTTTTTGATCTTATCGTTTTGGATGCACCATGTTCCGGAGAAGGACTGTTCAGACGCGATCCCAAGGCTGTTTTGGAGTGGTCGCCCGATAATGCTCAGCTTTGTGCACAACGTCAGCAACGGATTCTTGCCGATGTCTGGCCGACCCTTAAGGAAGGTGGTATTTTGATTTATAGCACCTGCACCTTTAATCCGGCTGAGAATGAAGAAAATATTCAGTGGCTGAATGAATTTGCGTCTGTTGAGCCGGTTAGTGTGAACACCGAAAAGCCTTGGGGAATTACAGTCACAGATGCCGGTGGATTTCCCTGTTACCGGTTTTATCCTCATAAAGTTTCAGGTGAAGGTCTTTTTATAGCTGCGGTTCGTAAAACCGGTTCTAAAAAGCTTCCGCAAAACCGCAAAATACGGGAAAATCCGCTGTTTGCCTCTAAAACGGATAAAGATATGGCCAAACCATTATTAATCAATGAGGGTTTGGATATACTCAGATTCGAGAATTCTTTACTGGCATTTCCTGTCGATCAGGTCGGTGATCTCTTACAGGTGAAAAATAACCTGCGTATTGTTCATGCGGGGGTAAAAATCGGTGAGATCAAGCAGAAAGATCTTTTGCCTGCTCACGAACTGGCATTATCGACGATCCTTAACCGCTCTGCGTTTCCTGAAATTGAACTGCCCATCGAAGAGATGTTGACTTATTTGAAACGGGACGACCTCTCCCCCGGATCTGCCAATAAGGGATGGAATCTGGTGACTTACCGGAATATCCCTTCCGGCTGGGTCAAAAACCTGGGAAATCGGTTTAACAGTGCTTTTCCCAAAGAGTGGCGGATCCGAATGTCAGTTGCCGAATTCAGGGATGAACGGCTCAAAGCTGAAATGGCCAAATTCCCCTTATGAAAAAAACCAGACTATCTATCACTCCCTCGCTCTGTAACTGAGTCTATCTTGATTCTTTATCCTCTTTCCGCTTCTGACATTGACCGCGTGTTGTCCAAAACCAATGATTGCCACCCCGATCATGGCAATCACTCCGCCTGCAACCTGGTGTGGCAAGGGTAGAGTTCCAAAGATTAAAAAAGCGATGGGAATAATGATTATTCCTTTGGACGATTGAATTATTGTTCCACGGGATGCCTCGATATACTGATATGCTTTGTAGGCCAGCAACATGGCAAGAACAGGGTCAAGAATGCCGGCAATAACGGTGTTGGTAATCGCTGTAGAGGTAAAGATAAATGGAGTTCCGGCACGAATTACCCAGGCCGAAAAGAAGAGTATAAGCCAGAAGGTTCGGTTAAAACTAAGAATTTCGGGCGTCAGATTGTTAACCTTTGCTCTTACAATCACTGTTGCGATGGCCGCTCCAAGACAATTTAGAATCACGAGGCTGACACCCGGAATAAAGAAGTCTTTCAAGGCAAGGTTACCAGAGAAACTGGTTAGTAAGGCACCGGAAAAAACTACAAAGATCCCGGCAGTTTCAAGGAGCGAAAATCGTTCTTTGAGAAACACAATACCTAATATTGTGGTGAATAAGGGGAAGAGATTACCCAGAAAGCCGGTGACAGCAGGTTGGGGAATGGCATTTACCGCGGCATAAAAAGTGGAAACCGTAAAAATTTCAAGAATACCAAGAGTCGGAAATATCCACCACATCCTCCGTGGCATTTTTGAGAGAGTTGCAAAGCCCCCTTTTACTGCCAATATGACCAGGTTAATTACAAATCCTACAAAGCACATTAAAAATAAAAACTGAGGCAAAGAAATCTCATTTAATGCTGCTTTGCTGAATACATAAACATTACTAAAGGCAATGGTTGCCAAAATGGTGTAGAAATATCCTTTCGCAATATTCTTTTGCATCAGATTCTATTTTTATAAAATGAGATAGTTAGCAGCCAATCCGGGTGAATAGCCTTATATTCAGATGCAAGGTTGATTCGGTCATTTGCCGGAAATCGATGACAGTCAGAAATTCTATAAATGCAATTTCACTTTGGCAGCTCAAACCTACAAATTCCTGATCCAGATATTAGATGGCCTGACAAAATGAATTGGTTCAAAATCAGAAACCCCCTGGCACCAAAACTTACCAAGGGGTTATCTTAATTCAAGTAAAGTACAAACTCAATTAACTGTTCAGATGAGGATTGATTGGAGATACCTTGATTCCTAAAGTTCCCTGATCCAGATGTTACGATAGTTGACAATGCATCCATGGTCCTGTAATTTGATTCCCCCTTTGACCTGGTCAAAGATTTTTTCATCACTGGTGCATCCGTAGATCACCGCATTGTTCTGAATGAGAATACCGTTAAGCAGGATCGTAACCCTTGGATTAGTCCGGTAAGTTTTATCCGCATTAAAAGTGGGTGAAGTAAAAATGATATCATAAGTATTCCATTCACCCGGTTTTTTCACTGGATTTACCAGAGGAGGGTGCTGCCTGTAGATTGCACCTGCCTGGCCATTAACATAGGTTTTGTTCTCGTTGTTGTAGGTTTCCAGAACCTGCACTTCGTATAATCCGTGTAAAAATATTCCGCTGTTACCACGCATCTGTCCTTCGCCGGTTATATCGGCAGGGTGCATATATTCGATATGTAACTGAAAATCGCCAAATTCTTTTTTCGTATGGATATCACCTGTCTTATTTGTAACGGTGAACATCCCATCGTGAACCGCCCATTGTGCATCTCCAGTCTTTCCTGCCCACTTAGATAAATCCTTTCCATCAAAAAGGGAAACTGCATCCGATGGGGCAGCAACACCTTTATCCGCTGATATGGCGCCTGGCGCTACTACCTTTGGAAGTGGACTGTCATAGGTATTCAAAATCGGAACCTGGGCAAAACAGGTTGTACTAACCAAAAATGAAGCGAATAATACAAGGGTAAAACAAGTCGATTTCATCATTTAATTGTTTTAAGTTGATGTTTTTAAATAAGATAATAATTTGAATCATTCGGAGAGTCAATCGGTAATTTAAACCCGGTTCACTGATAAAGCCTTATGATGCGACAAAGCTAAAAAAGAAATCCTGTGTAACTATAAAAACTGGATATTCCGGAAAGATAAATTTTTTTCAATAATGAATTTAAGGAATAAAAGCCTAATCCTACACTGACTGAATGGTGGAAAATGTACCTGACAAAAAAAACAATATTCATAAGTGTTATCAACCTGAGTGGAATTCATTCAGGTTATTTGGCAATATGGGTGCCCTTTCAGTTATTTATGAGGAAAGCTTTGATTTACTGCTCAGCTACGGGCGAAAATTCTACCGCGAAGAAGTGTTAATAGAAGACGCCTTCCAGAATATATTTAAAAAGCTGATTCGTCAACGTGAAAGATTAGGTGAGATCAATCACATTTCAAAATATTTAATGATTGTTCTCCGGAATGAAATTCTCAATCTGATTCGTAAAAGTACAATCGTTATCGAAAATATACCAGATATCATGTTTAAACCTGAATATTCTATTGAGGAAGAGACTGTTGAAAAACAAGGACAATCGCGTCTTAATAAATTTCTGAATATCAGCCTTTACAAACTCACTTCTCATCAGCAGGAAATTCTTTATTTGAAGTATGATGTTGATTTATCGTATCAAGATATTTCAAAGACGTTCAATATTTCTGTTCAGTCGTGCCGGACTGCCGTTTACCGTGCCGCAAAACAAATCAAAGCCGACCTTGACCCATTGAAAAAGGGAAATATATATATCTTCTTGATGACAATAGGAAAACTATTTGGAAGTAAGCTGGATTAAAGATCAGTCATTCATTTGATAATAATTTGTTTTTTAAAGGCCAAATGGATTCGAAGTTCAGCTAAGCTAATAGCCATGATTTAAAATGGTTATCATTTTCGGTTGGTGATTTCCAAATGATGGCTATTTCTCATGAAAGAAAATATGCCTATTCGGGTAGTTGTAATAGTTTGTCGGGTAAAAATCCGCATAACGGATTAATTTTTTATATCTTTGAATATTTCTTACCTGACTTACTGCAAACCTAATTATTCCTAACGTTTTATGCGCTTACTCAAAGACAGGTTCCAATGGCAGGAGGTATGGTCACGTTTCAGATCGGGTGATCAGGATGCCTTTAGTGAAATTTATCAGGAGTTTATCGATGCATTATTTGCATATGGTTGCAAGATGACCCATGATCGGGAACTGGTAAAAGATTGTATTCAGGATATTTTTATTGACCTTCAACGCCTAAATCCTAATCTTAACCATCCCGAATTTATTGAATTTTACCTGTTTAAATCTCTCAGAAACGCTATTATTCATCGGTTTAAAGAGACCCGGAAGACTGATAGTCTGCTAATCAATGAGATGGCCATCTTTGATCTGAAGTTTAATAGTGAACAGGATGATTTCGATCTTAAATCAGATCAGCTTAGACTCGAGAAACTCAAAACCATTCTTCAAACTCTTGATCCCCAAAAAAGAGAGTTGCTTTTTCTTAAGTTCAGCACAGGTCTAAATTATGCTGAAATAGGTCTGATGTTAAACATAAACTCCGACACTGTAAAGAAGCAGGTTTACCGCACACTCGACCAACTGCGGAAAAAATATAGTACCCAGTTAATGGAATTGCTGATGATATGGGGAAAAGGTGGATAAAAATGAAGGAATGAAAGAATTAAGGAATGAAGGAATTGTCTATGTCTAGTTGTCCTGTTGTCCTGAAATAGGTTTACGGATTTTGTGGTTAAACGTACATTTGCTTTTTATAATTATGTCACCTCTTCTGGGTTTTTGTGTCTGATAATGAATATTTTCCTATAATCCTGGCACCCCTTCTGGGTTAGTATCTCTCTGTCCCTCAGCCTCTCCATCTCGTCGCCTCATTGACTTCATAATCCTGATTTTAGTTTGCTTTTTCTGTAAACCTATTTCAGGACAAGACATGGTATCCTGATGACCATGGAACTTCCGGGTATTTACTTGCAGACAGACAAAGATGAATTGGTCGTCTTTGATGCGGTGACCGCCAACGTGTTAAACCGTTCCGCAAATGGGGTGAAAATAGCGATCTCGAATCCCACAAAATACGACGCAATCGTTTCGATCTTTGCCGAAACCGCTGTCGAATCATTAAAGCCGATTGGGAATACCGCCTTCCTGAAATGGCCAAAAGTGGATATTAAGAGTGGGGAAATCAAAACGATAATAATCTCTACTGATGGCAAATTAGAAAAATAGGAAGTGCATAATTTTAGAATACGAATTTAACATTAAAATGTAAAACGATGAATGAAAAATCGATTATTGAAATAAAATGCAAAAGTCTTTCATTAATGATCCTGTTATTAATATTTGGCTTTACAGCTAAAGCTCAGTGGGATTTCAAGACAAACTATTTTAAAATCCACATTGACAATAAAGGTTTCATTAACAGCATGAAGAATAGCACGGTTACCACTAATCGTGAATTCAGCCCTGTAGACAAATCCTCGCCACTCTTATGTCTGTATAATTACAAAAACAATGAATATTTTTATCCGGAAACAGCAACATATTCCAACTCGAAAAAGGAGTTTACATTAGAATATAACAACGGCTCCGTTGCGACTGTCAAATTTGAGTCCCGGACCAAATACTTCAAATTAACTTTGCTTTCACTTACCAATCGTTCCGGGATAACGGATATTCAATGGGGTTCCTATTATACCAACATAACTAACCTATTTGGTGAAATTATTGGAGTGGCACGCGATACAAGCGATGAGGTTAATTATGCAATCGGTGTTTTGGCGTTAAACGATATTACTACAGGTGGGACCTCAACCACAATCGGAGATGCAGCTCCTTTTCAATATATCATTCACAGTCCCGATCAAAAACTTTTTCCATTGCCTTCCAGTCTGCATGAAGGCCAGTTATTCCCAATAGGGGGCGATGGGATAAGTGATGTTGCATTCTATGCCCACCCCGAAGAATACTATAGAATCTTGTATGGGAATAGTGCATTCGTGGATAATCGGGGAAGAATCTATATTACGTACCATGCCATGGATAGGAGAAAGAAAAGAAATATTTTGTTTTCGCTTATCCCCTTTCTGAAAAGTGATGAGCCAAATCATCAGGAAGTACAGGCTTTACCCGGGGTAGATTATATCGGTTCATCCATCGCGTTATGGGGTAGCCCTGACAGCACTGCCCTATTAGATGTCATTCAAAATATAGTTTTGTCAGAGGGTTTGCCACATCCTATCTTAAATGGCAAATGGATAAAAGATCCTGCAAGATATATTCCTGATGTGACAACCGAAGGAAATCAGTTTGATAGCACACTCACCTATGTTTCACAATTAGGGTTTAAGGCAATCGAGGCAAATGATCTTCCATATTATAAAGTTGACCAAGGAAATGAAGGTTATATCGATGGCAAAAATTTTGAGACAAAACCTTTTCATTTTACATCCGGCAATAAATCGCACAAAGAATTTACCGACCTTTCGAATCCTTTGGGCATATTATTGGGCCGGCATACTATTACAACGGCCCTTGCTCCGGGGACAAAGGATGGCAGTCCTGTGCCAGATGATAGTTTATGCTATCAGCAAAAACGAATTTTAGTTAAAGGAATTTCGTCGACAGATACCATCATTGAGGTAAACGACCAAAAGTTTTTAGACGAAGTGGCGGGTTGGGAAGGTCATGCTGCAAATTTAAATATGATAAAAATTGGGAAGGAACTTATTTATTATTCAGGCATTTCCAAATTACCACCCTACACACTGCACAATGTTAAGAGAGGGTACTGGAATACAATGCCTTTAAGTCACCAGGCAAATGATACAATTTACAAATTACAGGTTACCTTAAACTATGGATACGATGGGCTTATCCCGAATATTTATTTGCAGGATAAAATAGCAGAATATTATGCTGAGGTAAGCAGTATTAATGGGATCGACTATATGGACTTTGACGGGGAGGAATTTCTTTTTGATACAGGCCATGGCTATTATGGTGTTAAAAGATTTTTTAGAAAAATGTTTGACCGGGCATCATCTCTGAATATTCCTTACTTGCGGATTACCGGAGCCACACTTTCTGAAGGTTCCTGGCATTATCAAAGCGTTTGGAATGTTGGCGGAGGAACAAATATGTATGATCTTAAAACAAGAACATGGGGAAGTACAACCAGTGAAGGGAAAGATTTAAGAAATGTAGCCTATGCAAATTATTTCCCGGCGACGTTTGGAGGTAATTTCGGTATAAATTCATCTTCGACTCCGGATCAATATGAACATATTGAAGCAATGTCAGTTGGAGTAGGCGCAACTTACATAATGCCGATAAATCAAAAATCAGTTGAAAGTTGCCCTCAGAAATATGCCATATTTAAAGTCGTCAGAACTTGGGAAGATGCCCGGGCCGCAAACGCTTTCACAAGAACAATTAAAATACAATTGGCCGATTCCACAAAGAATTGGACCCTGGTTGAAGTAAACAGAAATACCTGGAATTTATATCAAAAGATTAATGGTAAAAAGTCGGATCCAGTAGTCTTAACCAGGGATAAAGGGTTCTAACCAATAGTCAGTTTTAGCTGAATAATCAATGAAAACAAGGAATAAAATTGATGCAAATCTTATCGTTCTGGCGATCGACAAAACTGAAAATGGAATGGTAGATTGGAGTGTTTTATTTTAAATGAGTTAATCAAAATTCTATGAATATTAAAATTCTGAAATTGAGTCTATTTTTTTTAATTGCCTTTTGTGAGGCGGCTTGTGCCGTTAATTCAGGAAAGAATCTTTCCACCACACTTGCTTTGCAAAAATATAGATCTCACTTAAAAAATCAGACCTTCCTGATCTTTCCCGAATTGCGTGAAAACCCAATAAAGTGGTTTGATTCCATCCCGGAAGGAAAAATTAAGGATGCCCTTCATCCGAAGGATTTTATTCTGTCAGCCAGACCGGGTGAGTTTTATATTTTTCAAATCGGTTTCTGGGCATTGGATCAGGAAGCTAAAGATGTGCAAATTGAATGCACAGATCTGATAGCTAAAAATGGCGCCACAATTGCCGCTACCAAGATTACCTGTTTTAATAAAGAGGGTATTGATTTCAAAGGAATCCCTTTTACAAAAGTGATTAATGTCCAGACTGGACGGGTGCAGGCGCTGTGGATCGGCATTGACCTCGAATCGGTTAAAAAGGGGGATTATAAAGGTTTGGTTAGCATAGTTTTGGAAGGAAAGAAGCGGGTTATTCCGATTTTGCTCAACGTATCGGGTGATCTGGTTCCCAATCATGGTTATGACGAAGGGGGTCATTTGTCACGCCTCAACTGGCTTAATTCGACCGTTGGGATTGACAATGAAATTACAAAAGGGTATCTTCCGGTTCAGGTTGATGGAAACATA
>TBL_comb47_HYPODRAFT_10006728_pt1 | contig 12333 bp, 5 predicted proteins | sample TroBogypolimnion_40_FD_10682 | JGI IMG/M metagenome (IMG submission 10682) | reverse complement strand
GCTGTATTTAATATAAGTCCAAGTAATGATATTACAGTTACATCACCTAATGGAGGAGAGTCATGGGTGGGATTATCAACACATACATTATCATGGACGAATCTAGCTTCAGCTTCAGGACAATATTCACTCTATTATAGTACAGATGGAGGTTCAAGTTGGACATCAATTGCAAGTAATATTTCAGGAAACACATATAATTGGACAGCACCTAATATACCTACATCTTCGTATTTAATAAAAGTTATGGATTATGTTAACACCTGTAAATATGATGTAAGCAATGCTCCCTTTACAATTACACCTGCTACTCCTATATTGTTAACACCTAATGGTGGAGAAGTACTTCAGCAGTCATGTACTTACTATATTACATGGAATTCCAGTACATTCTTTTCTTCTGTAAGATTAGATTATTCATCAGACAATGGATTAACATGGACAAATATAACGACCGGAGCATCCAATAGTGGTTCTTATTCATGGTCTGTGCCTTCGTTAGTGTCTTCGCAATATCTTATCAAAGCTAGTAATGCATCAAATTTGGCTTATAATGATGTTAGCAATGCTAATTTCTCTGTTGCTACACCAATTACAGTTACTTCACCTAATGGTGGGGAAAACTTTTATGGTTGTTCAATATACACAATAAGCTTTTCCAAAACGACTTGTATTTCTTATTTTAACATCTATTATTCTGTAGATAGTGGTGCCACATGGAATACTATAGCAACACAGCAAAGTAATAATGGGTCAACAACACAAAGTGTAAGTTGGCTGGTGCCAAATGGGATTACAACTACAAAAGCTTTGATTAAAGTAAGTGATTATTATACGCCTGCCACATTTGATATTAGTAATGCTGTATTTAATATAAGTCCAAGTAATGATATTACAGTTACATCACCTAATGGAGGAGAGTCATGGGTGGGATTATCAACACATACATTATCATGGACGAATCTAGCTTCAGCTTCAGGGCAATATAATTTATATTACAGTACTGATGGAGGTTCGAGTTGGACATCAATAGCAAGTAATATTATTGGAAATGCTTATAGTTGGACGCTACCAAATGTATCTGCAACACAATGTTTGATAAAAGTAATGGATTATGTTAATACCTGTAAATATGATGTAAGTAATTCTTATTTCACAATCACACCTGCTGCTCCAATACTACTTACTCCTAATGGTGGTGAATCATATTATTCGGGTTATACTGCTAGTATTACATGGAATTCAACTACCTTTTATTCTTCAGTAAAATTAGATTATTCATTAGATAGTGGTCAAACATGGATAAATATTATAGCTGCAACATCTAATAATGGTTCTTATTCATGGGCTGTGCCTAATGTATATTCAACTAAATGTTTGGTTAAAGCTAGTAATTCTTCTAATACAAATTATTATGATATAAGCAATGCTGTTTTTACTTTAAAGCCGGCAGTTACAATAATTACACCTAATGGAACTCTAGATTCAGTAATTTGGGGAGGATGTACTAATACTTCTATTACATTTGATCGATCAACAGCCTATACTACTTATAAAATAGAATACAGTACGAATAATGGCTCTACTTGGAATACAATTATTTCAAGTTGGACAGCATCTACTAATCCTGCTACCTATAACTGGTCAATTCCTAATATACCAGGTAGTAATAATTTAATAAAAGTAACTCCAACTTCGGCGACATCTTATTATGATCAAAGTGATAATACTTTTACTATCTCAAAACCTATTACAATTACATATCCTAATTTTGGTGGTGTCATTCAATCAGGCTCTGTTTATAACATAAAATGGCAATCTGATGGTATATCTAATATCTATGATCTATACTATTCAACTAATGGTGGCACATCTTACACTAATATTACAACAGCATATAATACTTCATCAAATATTTATCCATGGACTGTACCGGCAGTTTCTTCTACTAATTGTAAAGTTTATATTCAGGATAATCTTAATACATGTAAGACTGATACCAGTGATTTTGCATTTACAATTACTGCTACTGCTCCAACAATAACTATTACTTCGCCAAATGGAGGTGAACATTTAGTAAGCGGAACAACTCAAAGTATAAACTGGACATCAAATGGCACATCAAATAATTATAATATAGAATATACAACTAATGGTGGAACAACCTGGACAACTATTGTTTCATCTTATAATACAACTTTAGGAACCTATTTATGGACTGTGCCAAGTGTAAATACTTCTTTATGCCTTGTAAGAGTTACTGATGCATCAAACAGTGCTAAAACAGATCTTAGCGATGCTTCTTTTTATATTACTGTACCTCCAGTTCCACATGCAAGTAATAATGGTCCAATATGTGTTGGAAATGCTTTAACATTATCTAGTACTCCAATAACGAATGCTACTTATTTATGGACTGGTCCAAATGGTTTTACATCAACAGCATTAAATCTAACAGTAAATAATAATGCTTCTGTAAATATGTCAGGTAAGTATTATTTAGCAGCTACTGTAAATGGAATTACAGGAACTGACTCAACAACTGTAGTGGTTAATTCTTTACCAAATGCTCCTGTTAAAGGAAGTATTACTCAACCTTCATGTAGTTTAGCAACTGGAAGTGTAGTATTAAATAGTTTGCCTGCAACAGGAACATGGATTTTAAACCCCGGTAATATTAGTGGAACAGGAACAAGTAAAACTATTACAGGACTATCAACCGGTACCTATTTATATACTGTTACTAATGCATCAGCTTGTATTTCTACAGCATCTGACACAATAACTATTAACAGTATACCAATAATGCCGAATACTCCTTCTGTTCAGTCAATAACCCAACCAACTTGTAATGTTGCAACAGGAAGTGCTGTATTAAATGGTTTACCTGCTACCGGAACATGGACTATTAATCCGGGTAGTATTAGTGGAACAGGTGCAACAACTACTATTACAAATCTTGCAACAGGAACTTATAATTTTACAGTTACTACTTTACCAAGTTGTATCTCTTCAGGTACAAGCGATGTTGTTATAAATGCACAACCCCAAGCACAAAGTGCTCCAATAGCACAATCAATAACTCAACCTACTTGTACTGATGCTAATGGAACTGTTGTTTTAACCGGCTTACCTGCATCTGGTACTTGGACACTTAATCCTGGTAGCATAGCAGGTACAGGAACAAGTAAAACAATTACAGGGTTGACTGCAGGAACTTATACTTACACCGTAACTAATGCCTTAAATTGTACTTCAGTTTCTTCTAGTAATATAGTTATTAACACTCAGCCACAAACACCAGCTAAACCTAACGTACAATCTATTACTCAGCCTACATGCAATGTTGCTACCGGTAGTATAGCTTTAAATGGTTTGCCTGCAACAGGAACATGGACGCTTAATCCAGGAAGTATTTCAGGAGTAGGAACAACTAAAACATTAACTGGACTTACTTCAGGTACATATAATTATACTGTTACTAATTCAGCAGGTTGTACTTCTAACGCATCAGATGATGCTGTTGTAAATGTTCAACCTCAGACACAATCAGCACCTGTTGTTCAGTCAATCACTCAATCAACTTGTAGCGATCCTAACAGTATTGTAATATTAACAGGCTTACCTGCAACAGGAACATGGACTTTGAACCCGGGTAATATATCAGGTTCTGGAACAAGCAAATCTATTACAGGATTAACTGTAGGAACATATAATTATACGGTAACTAATGCTTCAGGCTGTACTTCTTTAGCTTCAGCTAATATAGTTATTAATGAGCAGCCTCAAACTCCTTCTGCACCTGTTATTCAAACTATAAACCAACCTTCTTGTTCTTCAGCAACAGCTAGCATTGTTCTAAGCGGATTACCAGCAACGGGTACATGGACGTTAAATCCTGGCAACATAAGCGGAAGCGGTACAACAAAAACAATCTCATCATTAACAGCCGGAACATATAGTTATACAGTTACTAATGTCTCTGCATGTACATCAGTTTCTTCAGCAAATGCAGTAATAACTCCGCAACCATTAACACCTACTGTTCCTACAGTTGGAAGCATTACGCAACCAACTTGTGCTTTAGCTACAGGAAGTGTAGTATTAAGCGACCTACCAGCTTCAGGTAACTGGACAATAAATCCTGGTAACATCAGCGGAAGCGGAACAAGTACAACATTAACAGGTCTTACTGTAGGAACACATAATTTTACTGTTACAAATGCTGCTTCCTGCACATCAATAGCCACAACTAATGTTGTAATAAACGCACAACCTACTATACCAACAACTCCTGTAGTAGGAACAATTACTCAACCTTCATGTGTTGAAGCAACAGGTAGTGTACTATTAACAGGTTTGCCTGTAACAGGAACATGGACTATCAACCCGGGTTCAATTTCGGGAACAGGAACAAGTAAAACTATTACATTATTAACTACCGGTACTTACGCATATTCTGTAACAAATACAGCTGGTTGTACTTCTTCAGCATCAAATAATATCGGTATAAATGCAGCACCTGCAACACCTGCAACACCTGTTGTTCAGACAGTAAATCAAACTACTTGTTCTACATCAACCGGAAATATCGCGTTAAGCAATTTACCTTCTTCAGGAACATGGACTCTTAACCCAGGGAATATTAGTGGAACAGGCACAACTTTTACTTTATCAGCATTAACTGCCGGAACTTATAGCTATACAGTTACAAATAATTCAGCATGTACTTCAGCTGCTACGCCAAGTGTTGTAATAAACAGTCAACCACTTACACCTGTAGCACCAACAGTAGGTACTATTACGCAACCAACTTGTGTTTTGGCTATAGGAAGTGTTATTTTAACAGGATTACCTGCAAGTGGTAGCTGGACACTTAATCCGGGTAGCATAATTGGTAGTGGAACTTCTATAACTATCCCAAATCTTTCAGCAGGAACATATACTTATACCGTCTCTAATGCAAGTAATTGCACTTCATTAGCTTCAGCTAATGTAACTATAAATGCTCAGACACAAACACCTACTAAACCCAGTGTACAATCTATTACTCAGCCAACATGCAATGTAGCTACAGGTAGTGTAGTCTTAAGTAGTTTACCTTCTACAGGAACTTGGACGATAAACCCGGGAAATATTACTGGAACAGGTACAAGTAAGACAATAACAGCACTTACTACCGGAACATATAATTTCAATGTTACAAATGCAGCAGGTTGTACTTCTGCAGAAAGCGATGATGTTGTAATAAATGTTCAACCTCCTACACAAACTGCTCCTATTGTTCAATCAATCACTCAACCTACTTGCAGTGATACTAATAATAATGTTATACTAAACGGATTGCCTGCAACAGGAACATGGACTTTGAACCCAGGAAATATAACTGGTACTGGAACAAATAAGACGCTTACAGGACTTAGTGCCGGAACTTACAATTTTACAGTAACCAATGCATTAGGCTGTACTTCTATTGCAACAGCGAATGTAGTTATCAATGACAAGCCTCAAACACCTTCTGCACCAATTGTGCAGACTGTCTACCAGCCTACTTGTTCTTCAGCAACAGCTAGTATTGTTTTAAATGGATTACCTTCAACAGGTAACTGGGTTTTAAATCCTGACAACATAAGTGGAAGTGGAACATCAACAACTATCTCATCATTAACAGCAGGAACTTATAGTTATACAGTTACTAATGCTTCATTATGCACATCAGTTGCTTCTGCAAATGCTGTTATAAATTCACAACCATTAACACCTGCTGTGCCTACTATTGGAAGCATTACACAACCAAATTGCTCGTTAGCTACAGGTAGTTTAGTTTTAAGTGACTTACCTGCTTCAGGTAACTGGACAATAAATCCTGGTAACATCAGCGGAAGCGGAACAAGTACAACATTAACAGGTCTTGCTTCAGGAACATATAATTATACTGTTACAAATGCTTCTTTATGCACATCAACAGCTACAACTAATATAACAATAATTGCTCAACCTTCTGTACCAACTGCTCCAATTGTAGGAACAATTACACAACCAACGTGCATTGAAGCAACAGGTAGCGTAGTATTAACAGGTTTTCCTTCAACAGGAACATGGACTATCAACCCCGGTTCAATTTCCGGAACAGGCACTACTAAAACTATCTCATTATTGACAACTGGAACGTATGCTTATTCAGTTACGAATGCAGCCGGTTGTACTTCTTCAGCATCAAATAATATTGATATAAGTGCAGCACCAATAATGCCTGCAATACCTGTTGTTCAGTCAGTAAACCAACCTACTTGTTCTACAGTAACAGGAAGTATCGCGTTAAGCAATTTACCTTCTTCAGGAACATGGATACTTAATCCCGGAAACATAATTGGTACAGGCACAACAACTACTTTATCTGCATTAACAGCAGGTACATATAGTTATACTGTTACAAATACTTCAGCATGTACTTCTGCATCTACTGCAAGTGTTGTTATAAATAGTCAACCTATAACACCTATTGCGCCTGTAATTGGCACTATTACACAACCAAATTGTGTTTCAGCAACAGGAAGTGTTGTTTTAAACGGTTTGCCTTCAACTGGTAACTGGGTACTTAATTCTGGTAGCGTAAATGGTAGTGGTACAAGCATAACTATTCCTAATCTTACAACAGGAATATTTAATTATACTGTTACAAATGCTAGTAATTGCACATCTTCAGCTTCAGCTAACGTTGTGATTAATCTTCAGCCTAATACCCCAACTACTCCTGTGGTAGGAACAATTACTCAGCCTACATGTAATTTAGCTACAGGTAGTGTTGCTTTAAGTGGTTTGCCATCAACAGGAAACTGGGTTATAAATCCGGGTAATATTAGCGGAAGCGGTACTAATATTACATTAACAGGACTTACTCCTAACACCTATAATTTCACTGTTTCAAACGAGGCTAATTGTATTTCCGGAGCTACTTCAAATGTTACTGTCAATGCACAACCAACTACACCAACAGCTCCTATAGTTAGCACAATTACTCAGCCTACTTGCACAACAGTTACAGCTAGTGTGGTATTAACAGGTTTGCCTGTAACAGGAACATGGACTATTAATCCTGGTAATATTAATGGAAACGGAGCAAGTACGACTTTGTCAAATCTCACTACGGGTATTTATAACTATTCAGTTACCAATGATATGGTGTGTACTTCTAGTCTTTCAACAAATGTGGTTATTAATGCACAGCCTACCACTCCTATTGCAGATTCGGCTATTAAGGGTCCATTAAATGTTTGTCAGGGTCAAACAGGTGTAAACTATACAATTCCACAGATTCCTAATGCAACATCTTATCTATGGACTTTGCCAACAGGGGTTACAGGTTCGAGCACTACTGCAAGTATTTATTTAGATTTTAGTACTACTTCAACCACCGGTTTCATTATGGTTAAAGGTATTAATGCTTGTGGCGATGGTAATAACTCTATTATTGAAGTTACTGTAAATACCATTCCGGCCACTCCTATTATTATCCAAACGGGTGATAGTCTTGTTTCTAATGCTCCTTTGGGTAACCAATGGTATAGTGCTACTACAGGAATAATTAATGGTGCAACTAATAAAATATATAAACCTTTACAAGCAGGTAATTATTTTGATATAGTAACTTTAAATGAGTGCAGTTCTGATTCTTCTAATGTTATAAATTATGATAATACAGGTATTAATAATAACGAAATTAATAACAGTATTAAGATGTATCCAAATCCTGCCAAAGATATTCTTACAATAGAAACAAACCTCAACAGCGAGCAAAGATTGGAGATAATTAATCTTATCGGGCAAACCATATATACAGCATCTATTAATAAGAAAGCAATTATTAATACTTCCGCTTTCGCGAATGGCGTTTATATTTTAAAACTCTATACTGATAAAGAAATAGTAACAAGGAAGTTTGTGAAAGAACGATAGTGGTTTAAGCTCATTTGATATTCGATATAAGAAAGCTATTATCTTTTTTATAAAAACAACTCTGGTGTTAAATTTAAAATAAAAAACCCTAACTCCTTATGAATGGAGTTAGGGTTTTTTATAAATATTTTAACAGAAATCAGATTAATCAACCAAACCTGTAACAGTCATTACAATCTTAGGATTATCAGGATCGTTTGTGATAATTGATATCGTTTCGTGAATGCTTCCCTTTTTCTTCGAAGTATTCATTACCATATTAAAAGCACCTTCTTTACTAAATCTTATTTTATCAGGATAGGTAACTTCAATGCACTCGCAACTCGATTCTACTTTACGTATTACAAGCTCAGTCTTGCCACGATTAGAGATAGAAAATGTTTGCTTAACAGCTGTACCACTTTTAACTAATGGGAAATTATAATTAGTGTTCCCTAGATATGCTTTTGGTGAATATTTGCGTTTGTCAGGTTTTATTTTAGAGAAATCTTCTATAATCTCAACCTTAACATTTAACTTTTTAAGAGTATCTAAACCATCATTTGTCTGAAGGAAAATGGTATCAACAACAGTTCCGTAATCATGTCTTAAAGTTGCATCGTACTTTACTACTACAAAACCCTCTTTAGCAGGTTGCAGTTCGGCTGGCGAACACTCCAAAGTCATATATTCAGGATTTAGATACGAAGTTTCTATTGTAATTGGTTTCTTTGAGTTATTTACCACATACAAAGTATCTATTTTCTTTTTTGTGTTAAGTATTTGCCCCATATCTAAGACTTTAGCAGAGAAAGATAGTTTCCCAAGAGTATTAGTAAACATATCAGCATGCGTTCTTTTTCTAGGAACAATTTCACCATTAAAAGAAAGTGCAATCTCATTATTTGCTCTTTCATTAGTAGTAATAATTATTTTTTCTTTAATAATTCCTAACTGTTTTACATTGTATGTAAACACAAGCGCTCCCCCTTTTCCGGGCAAAATACCTTTGTTTTTATTCCAGTTAGAAACATTACAATTGCCACTCATTTTAATATCGATAATCTTAATTTCTTCACTTCCCTTATTGTTATAAACAAAGCTTACTGTAGCAGGTAGCTTGTTGTCTTCAATTTTACCTAAATTAGAATTATTATTATTGAATTTTAAATTACTTTGTTGTGCTGATATATTTATACTGATAAAACATACAGCAATTATAAAGAGGAATATTCTCTTAGTCATTTTATTTAATATTGTTTATGGTTTTTGAAATTATAATTAGAAAGCCATTTTCTGCACTTTTAAACCTTCAATAGAACGAAGTGCATTTTCAAGTTTAATCATTTCGTCCTTGTCACCAACTAATTCGAGTAGGATAATGCCATCAGAACTATTATATTCTTCATCGGCATCATGCAAACCAATTCGTGTTTTGATACTGCACCCAAATTTAGTAAGCACATTCTGAACTGCAGAAACTTCTTTAATCCTATCGGTAATATGTAAGCCGAGTATTACTATATCTTTCATGATTACATCAATTTATTAATAAGTAAATGACATTTTCTGAACTTCAAGCCCTCCTATTTCCAGAAGTTCTTTTTCAAACTGATCCCATTCAGCAATACTTCCCGTAAGGTGAAGAATAATCATACCTACTCGGCTGCAAATTGCTTCAGATACTTCATGAAAACCTAATCTTGTTTTGATAAGATGTGCATATTTGGTTAAAACACCTTGTGTTTTCCCTGCTTCCTTAATCCTGTCGTAAATAAGTAAGCCCAATATCCTTGATTCTTTCATAATAATTTAATTAAAAATATAAATCGCGATCACCATTTTTAATGCGTTCAACTCTATTTCTTAATTCATTTATTGTATTTTCATTATCAAGTAGCATAATATGTCTTTCGATTAATGCCCAACCTTTATCAGCAGTAGTTCCGGGTGCATAATCAGATAAGTATTCAGCCAAAGTAAGAATTGCATTAGGGGTACAATACCTTTTAATAAAACCAGGTACCGAAAACTCCATAAAATGTTCACCGGTTCTTCCTAACCGATAACATGCGGTGCAAAATGAAGGGATATAATCTTTTTCAATTAAATCTTCAATAATTTCGTTTAAAGAACGGTTATCATTTATAGCAAATTGTTCTTTGTTTAAATCCTGTTCTTCATTTTTATTATCAGAATAACTTCCCAGTTCAAGTTTGGTGCCACCATCTATCTGCGAAACTCCAAAACGTATAACTTCATCTCTAATTGCTGCACTTTCGCGAGCAGTTAAAATCATACCTGTGTAAGGAACAGCTAAACGCAAAATAGCTACAAGCTTAACAAAATCTTCATTACTGACAAGATATTTGTCATCCATGTCAAGAACAGAAGCACTCTGGATACGTGGAAAGGAAATAGTATGTGGCCCTACATTGTAGCAAGCTTCCAAATGATTAGTATGACGAACCAATCCCATAACTTCAAATCTCCAATCATATAAACCGAACAATGCACCTATCCCAACATCGTCAAGACCTGCTTCCTGAGCTCTGTCTAAAGAGGTAAGACGATATTCAAAATCGGTTTTCTTACCACCAAGATGATATACTTTATATGCTTCGGGATTATAGGTTTCCTGAAACACCTGATAAGTTCCAATACCTGAATCTTTAACTGTACGGAAACCATCAATATCTAAAGGAGCAGCATTTATATTAACCCTGCGGATTTCTCCCTGACCTTTCTTAACTCCATAAACTATCCTTACGGTATGAGCAATGTATTCAGGAGAATAGGCAGGATGTTCACCATAAACAAGGATTAATCTTTTTTGACCATTATCTTCTAATGCTTCCACCTCTTCAATTAATTCCTGGTCGCTTAGTGTTTTCCTGATAGCTTCTTTATTTGAAGCTCTAAAACCACAATACTTGCAATTGTTTACACATTTATTGCCGACATATAAAGGAGCAAAAAGCACGATACGATTTCCATAAACCGTTTCCTTTAAAGTACGTGCACCTTGTTTGATTTCTTCTATTAATTCGGGATCAGTAGCATTGATTAACACTGCTGTTTCTTCAAGAGTTAAACGTTGTTTACTTAGAGATTTCTTAATAATTTCTCTTACTCTTTCTTTGGTTGAAACGGTATTAATAATATAATTCCATATTTCTTCAGGATCAATGAATGGTTTCATTCGTTGATCTTTAATACTGCAAATTTCAGGTGTGAATTTCATGATGGATGCTTCTTATTTGTTCAAATTAGCTTGCAAAATTACAAAATAAAAACGCACACTGATTAGAATATGGTTTATATTTCTTAAATTAATTTTAAGTTAGATCTAACTCTAAGTTAACTTCTTTTGAAGCTTTAGGTTTTCTTTTATTCTCTTCAATAAAATTTAACTTCTCAAGTTGTTCCTCAGTTAATTGTTCTTTTATGCTTAACTGATACTTATACCAATATTTAATATGACGTAAGTGACTATCAGCATTACTATCGGAAGGTAACTTTTTATTATTATTGTTAAAATATTCTAAGATTTCTGCATAATATACATCCCATGATTCCGTTTTGATTTTATCTGGGCTTCTCCATTCAAATCCAACCATATTAAGTAAATTAAGCTGTTCATCCGTTAAAAAATCTTTATGTTCTCTTTGAGTATTACACCATTTTTCCATTACTGAATTCTTTTTAACTCTTGGAAGTTCACAATCCGGTGTAGAATATTTATCAATAAACATTTTATATAACAGAAAATTCTTATTCCATATAGCACTTAAATCTTCTACTACATTATTCCAGCTAAAATTAATTTCATTCAACTTATCTAATCTTTCTCTTGATAATTTGTTTTTGCCTTTTCGTTGAGCAGCTATCCATTTTGTCAAAGGATTTATTTCATCATCATGATATTCATCTAACCAATTTTCTTTATAAATAGCTTTTAAAACTACTAGCTGTTCGTAACATTCATCCCATTTATCTGAATTCATTTTCGTTTCTGACTCCCATGGAAAGCCAATCTGTTCCAATTGGAATAGATGTTTTGGTGTTAGCCTTAATTTATTTCTTCTTTGAGCGTTACACCAAGAGTATAATGGATTAGGTTGCCCTTTGATTGTTTCATTAAAACAATCTTTTGGATTCATACTTCTAATTTTTATCAACTTTCTGTAAGAAGATTGCCATTTGAAATCTGACTGTAAATGGTTTACTGACATTTTATTTTCTTATGTTATTTACTAATTATTAACTTAATAGAAAGATTATATTTTGTTTATTAATTGCTTTTTATTAATAAAAATCATAGATTTTTATCAATCATAAATGGGCTTCAAAAGATTTTATAAAGGTACTAATAATTTCAATACAAAAAAGATTTAA
>TBL_comb47_HYPODRAFT_10006727_pt1 | contig 12336 bp, 10 predicted proteins | sample TroBogypolimnion_40_FD_10682 | JGI IMG/M metagenome (IMG submission 10682) | reverse complement strand
TGGCGCCGGCGCAGTTGACGTCCTTGGCGGTGATGGTGTAGGTGTTGGCCGCCGCCGTGCCGCCGGTGGCGGCATGGTAGGTGAAGGACATGAACCGGTAGTCGTCGGCGTCGTTGATGTCGTTGTTCAGGTACAGGGGGTGGAACATCAGGGATTCCATGGAACCCGAGCAGTCGAAGATGGTGGCGATCTCCGGCTTGGCCTTGAGGCTCGTGGACTGCTGGTAGAGGTCCAGGAAATCGGTCTTGCTGGCCTGGAGCCGGGGATCCAGCTGGGCATGGAGCTGCAGGGCGCCCAGGGCGGAGAGCAGGGCCAGGGAGACGCGCAGGAGGGTGGAACGGACGCTCGACATGGATGGACTCCTTCGACTACTGCTGGTTCGCGGGGACCGAGATCCACGCTTCCTTGCCGTGCACGAACGTGACGCCGCCCTGCTGGATCTGGGCGTCGGCCCGCACCGCCCAGCGGGTCGGGGTCATGGCCACGGCGGCGGCCGACCCGGTGGCGGGGGCGTAGCCGCCCGGCCCCACGGTCTGGCTCATGCCGGTGACCGAAGGGTTGCCCATGAAGGTCAGGCCCATGGTGAAGCCCTGGGTCACCCCGGCGGGGGCGGGCAGCTCCATGCCCGCGTCCAGGGCGAGCCCGGCGCCCCCGGCGGGATAGGCGGCGCCGGAGATGATGTTCTTGGCCTGGCCGGCCGAGCTGGGGTCCTGGCTCAGGGTCGTCTTCTGGTTGACCAGGTCGAGGGCGGAGCCGGCCGCGCCCGGGGCGTTGCGCTGGTCGAGCCAGAACAGGCACCACTCCAGGCCGGAGTCGGCGACGTTGCGGGCCATGGCGCCCTGGCGGCTGAAGCCCGAGGTGACCACCTCCCGGAACGAGTTCCGGGACATGCCCACCGCGGCGAGGGTGAGGAGCACCAGCATCATGAGCGCCACCAGGATGGTGATGCCGCCGGTCTGGGTGCGGTCGGGTCCGTTCATGGGGGTCCTCGCTTCCACTTCAGTTCCAGCCCAGGGTCAGGCCCGAATGGCGGGGCATGAACACCAGGCTCTGGGTCAGCAGCCGGTAGGCGGCGGTGTTGGCCGTGGTGGCGTATTCGGTGCGCTGGGTGGCGGAGCGGGTGGTGACGTCCACCCGCACCAGGGTGGGGATGAAGCGGAACCAGTTCTCGCCCATGTTGTTGTTGTTCCGGGTGCTGGTGAAGCCGGGCCGGCCCGAGGCCGGCACCGAGCCGACCCCGTTGGCCAGCTGGGCGTCCAGCTCGGCCCGGATGCCCTGGTCCCACCCGGTGGCGAAGCCGCCCCCGGGGCCGGGAACCGGGCTGGCGGGCGCCAGGCCGAAGCCGGCCCAGGTCTGGCCGGAGTTGGCGCTGAGATACACCTTGAAGTTCTGGACGTTCTCCGTGACCACCTGCTGCGGCTGGTTGGGGTCGACCACGAACCCGCCGCCGTTGTAGGCCCCCTGGTCCCGCACCAGGCAAGGGACGCCGTTGGGGTTGGTGGGATCCAGCTGCAGGTACTGCAGCCGGTAGCGGACCATCTGGAAGGGCTGGAGGAACATGACCCCGGAGTTATGGGCGTGCTTGAAGGTGGAGGGCAGCCCGGCCGGGCCGCCGCCGCTGATGAAGGAGTTGGCGTCGCCGCCGGCGATGACCGTGACCACCGTGCCGTTCACCGCCGGGTCGGCCGAGACCACCGAGACCTTCCCGTTGTCCATGAAGACGAACTGCTGCCCCTTCTGGATCATGTTGGCGTAGGCCTTGTTCATGCACTCGATGGTGTAGGTGTTGTCGGCCACGGTGGGGGCGACGCCGTTGTTGACCATCTCGCTGGCCGAAAGCCCGCCCGTGGCGGTGAGCGAGCCCTGGAAGGGGAGCGCCTGGTCCAGGGCGAAGTACAGCTCGTCGGCGGTGACCGGGTCGTTGGGCCCGGCGGGGCTGGGGGCCCCGGTGATGCCCACGTTCGGCAGGATGTAGAACGGCGGGTTGGCCGCGGTGATGTTGCTGGGGCCGTTGTCGGGATCGGTGAGGTACATGCAGGCGGTGTTGAGGTCGTCGCCCAGCAGCTCGATGGACATCCGGTTGCGCCGGGCGCTGGCCAGCGTCTCCCCGGAGGTGTAGAAGGTGGACAGGCTGGCCTTGAACACGCTGGCCATGCCCGCCATCAGCAGCATGGTGAAGACCAGGGCGACCATCATCTCGACCAGCGAGAAGCCGTTGGCCCGTGGGAGCGGACGCATGTCAGCCATGGGTGATTCTCCGGGTCAGGGTGACGCTGCGGGTGACAGCCGCCTGGTTGGCGTTGACGGCGTCGGAGAACGTCACCAGCACCGTGAAGTCGGTCACCCGGCCGATGCCGCCGACGGCGTTGTCCGCCTGGGTGGTGGTGGCGGTGAAGATGGGGGTCTTGACCGCGGTGTCGGCGGAGGTCGTGTCCACCAGGCCGCCCAGGATGTTGAACTGCTGGACGATCGGGCCGGGGGCGGGGTTCTTGATGTAGACCAGGCTCGGCAGGTCGTTCAGGCTGGGCCCGGCGTTGGCCGAGGCGGTCCGGTTGAGCCAGCTCACCCGCCCCTCCAGCTCGATCTGGTCCATCACCCCGGAAGCCACCTCCACCGCGGTGTTCAGGCTCCGGCTGCCGCGGGAGGCCCGCAGCGACATGGTCTGCAGCATGGCCAGCCCGAGCAGGCCGACGGCCAGGATGAAGGCGGTCATCAGCATCTCGATCATGCTGAAGCCCTGCTCTCCGCGCGAAGCCCGCGGGCGCCTCCCCGGGATCAGATTCTGCGCCATTTGCCATCCCCCTCCCGGACGCCCGGGTTGTAGAACTTGTAGATCGAAGCGCCGTTGGCCAGGGCCACCAGCAGGCCCATGGGGCTGCCGGGCATGGCGCCGGCGCCGGGGCTGGTGCCCACGATCTGGATGATGAAGCTGGTGGTGAAGCGCTGGGTGTTGCCGCTGATCACGGCGCGCTGGACGGCCGCCGAGTTGAAGAAGTTGTTCGCGCTGGTCACCAGCCCGGACATGGTGTCGCCGGCCTTGAACGGGTCCACCCCGGTGATGTCCTGGTTGGCGGCCCCGGAACCGAGGGCGGTCATGGCGGTGGCCCAGCTGGTGTTGTCGGCGGTGGCGACCACGATGCAGGCCCGGGTGTGGTTCGGGTCGTTGGGCAGGAACCGGAAGGGCACGCCGACCGTCTGGCTGTAGGTGACGGCGGGGTCCACCGGCTGGCTGGCGAGCAGCTTGGCGGCAGCGGCCTGGATCTGGGCGTCCGTGAGGCTGGCGTCGCCGAAGGCGACCACCAGGGGGTTGGCGGCGGTCCAGGTGCCCCAGTTGTCCACGGCCACGTCCCGGCCCGAGGCGTAGGCGGCCTTGCGGGCGCTGTTCAGGGTCCCCTCCATCTCGTCCAGGAGGGAACGGACCGAAGCGCCCTGGCGGTTGCCGAGCATGGATACCCCGACCACCGAAAGGACGCCGAAGATGGCGAGCACGACCAGGATCTCGATCAGTGAATAGCCTCTGGCGGTTCGGGCATGGGGTCGCATGGCGGGCCTTTGCGCTTCGGATGCGGGGAAAAAGGGATCAAGCAAAGTAAAGATGATGGTTGTCCGCAAATGACGGCAAACATTTTGTGATCTGTATTCAAATACAGAAATATTTGATGTTTTATTACCATGACCCAGGCCGGATGGCGCTATTGCGCCCCTTTTGAACGGATGGCTGAACGGATTTGTATAAAAAGTATTCATGATCCATGGGCCGTCGCGGGCCCGGACCGCCCTGCCCGCCTTCCGCGAAGCCGCCCCGGACCGTTCCAAGGATTCGAACTGGTTGGGAAAGGGATGGAAAAAATCAGGTTCGGCGCGTTTCCATCTCTTTGTTATAGTTGCCTACCCTTGAAGGAGGCAACGATGCTTATCAGAGAGCTGATGATTCCCAAGCCCGCCGTGGTGACCCCGCAGACGACCATGCCGGACGCCCTGAAGCTCATGAAGGAGAAGAACGTGCATCGGATGCCGGTGGTGGACGCCCACGGCGTATTGGTGGGCATCATCTCCGAAACCGACCTGCACAACGCGACCCCCTCCTCCGCCACCCTGCTCTCCTTCTGGGAAATCCCCACCCTGCTGGCCAAGATCACCGTGGAAATGCTGATGGTGAAGGACGTGGCCACGGTCGGGGAGGACACCCCGGTGGAGGAGGCGGCTCGGATCATGGCCGACCGCAACATCGGCAGCCTGCCGGTCATGGACGGCAAGCACCTGGTGGGCATGGTCAGCCAGAACGACGTCTTCCGGGCCTTCATGGAGCTGCTGGGCGGGCGCCGCAAGGGGGTCCGGATCTGGGCCACCACCGCCGACAAGAAGGGCACGGTCGCCGGCATCACCACCGCCATCGCCGGCGCCTCCGGCGATATCGTGGGCATGGGCTTCCATGAGGTCAGCGACGCCAAGGGCGCGCGCTGGGAGATCACCCTCAAGGTGCAGGACGTCACCAAGGAGCGGCTGGTGGAAGTCATGACGCCGCACGTGCTGGAGATCCTGGACGTCCGGGAGAGCTAGACGCGGACCGGGCGGGTCCGGGGCCGTTCGGCCCTGGACCCGCCCGGGGTCGTGACGATCTAAGCTGTCAGGTTACTTGCCGCGGGGGGAAGCGCCGCTGCGGGCCGAGGGGCTGGCGGGCCGCCGGCCGGCGCCGGTTCCGAAGCGGGTGGACCCGCCGGGGCGGGGGGTGCTGCGGCCGGAACCGCCGCGGCTTCCGCCGCCGCCGCCGCGCCCGGTGAGGATGGGCTCGGCCTTGATGGTCGGATCCGGGGCGAAGCCGGTGATCACCTGGGTGGGCAGGGGGCGCTGGAGCAGGCGTTCGATGTCCTTGAGCAGCTTGGCTTCGTCCACGCAGACCAGGCTGAGGGCCATGCCCTCGGAGCCGGCGCGGCCGGTGCGGCCGATGCGGTGGACGTAGTCCTCGGCCACCTGGGGCAGCTCGTAGTTGACCACGTGGGGCAGCTGGCTGATGTCCAGGCCCCGGGCGGCGATGTCGGTGGCCACCAGGACGGTGATCTTGCCTTCCTTGAAGTCGGCCAGGGCCTTGATCCGCTGGGGCTGGCTCTTGTTGCCGTGGATGGCCGAGGAGGCGATGCCGTCGGTCTCCAGCTGCTCGGACAGGCGGTTGGCGCCGTGCTTGGTGCGGCAGAAGACCAGGACCTGGTCCAGCTTCTGGCTGCGGATGAGGTGGGAGAGCAGGGCGCGCTTGCGTTCCCGGTCCACCGGGTGGACCAGGTGCTCCACCAGTTCGGCGGCGGCGTTGCGCGGGCCGCCCGCGTCCACCGAGGCGGGGTTGTTCAGCAGGCCGGAGACCAGCTGGCGGATGTCGTCGCTGAAGGTGGCCGAGAACAGCAGGTTCTGGCGCTTGGTCGGCAGCAGGGCAAGGATCTTCTTGATGTCCCGGATGAAGCCCATGTCGAGCATCCGGTCGGCCTCGTCCAGCACCAGGTACTGCAGCTGGGAGAAGTTGATGTTGCCCTGCTGGTAGTGGTCCAGCAGCCGGCCCGGGGTGGCCACCAGGATCTCGATGCCCGCGCGCAGGGCCTTGACCTGGGGGTTGATGTTCACCCCGCCGAACACCGTGGCGGAGCGGATGGGCAGGTATTTCCCATAGGTGCGGACGCTCTCCTCGATCTGCATCGCCAGCTCCCGGGTGGGGGTCAGGACGAGGCAGCGCAGGGCGTGCCGGGCCGGGGAGGTGCTGGTGCTGGCCTGGGGGGCGAGCAGCTGCAGGATGGGCAGGACGAAGGCGGCGGTCTTGCCGGTGCCGGTCTGGGCGCCGGCGAGCAGATCGCGGCCGGCGAGGACCATGGGAATGGCCTGGGCCTGGACGGGGGTGGGGGTGTCGTAGCCGTTGTCACGTACGGCATGCAGCAGCTCGGGCAGTAGGCCGAGTGATTCGAAGGACATGGATGCTCCTGGAAGGGCCCACCCGCTCGACGTTCTGGTCGGAGCGGGCCCCGGTCGGGGCGTTGCTGGAAATTCGAACTGAGAACCCGCGGGTAACAAGGGCGCAGACCGGCGCGCGCCTTCCTAGCACGATGAACCATCATAGCGAGATTTTGTCTCAAAGTCCAGGGGTTGGCGAAAGCCCGGTCCTTATATATGGATATCTCAAGGTCCGGTCTACTCGCCGATGATCTTGATCAGGACCCGTTTGTCCCGGCGGCCGTCGAACTCGCCGTAGAAGATCTGCTCCCAGGGGCCGAAGTCCAGCTCGCCCCCGGTCACCGCCACCACCACCTCCCGGCCCATGATCTGGCGCTTGTGGTGGGCGTCGCCGTTGTCCTCGCCGGTGCGGTTGTGCTCGTAGCCGCCCCTGGCCGGATCGGCGCCGGCGTTGAAGGGGGCCAGGCGCTCCAGCCAGCGCAGGTAGTCCGCATGCAGGCCGGGCTCGTCGTCGTTGATGAAGACGCTGGCGGTGATGTGCATGGCGTTGACCAGGCACAGGCCCTCCTGGATGCCGCTGTCGTACAGGGCCTCCTCCACGTCGGGGGTGATGTTGAGGAATCCGGTGCGGCCGGGCAGGTGGAGGGTCAGGGTGGCGCGGTGGGATTTCATGGCAGGCCTCCAACCCCCAGGATGGACCAGGTGCACTAGACTGGTGGATCGTTTTCGTCCGGAGAGGATCCCCATGCTCAGCATCGCAGGCAGGACCTTCAGCAACCGGCTCATCCTGGGCACGGGAAAATACAAGGACTTCGCCACCATGAAGGCGTGCTACGAAGCGGCCCAGGTGGAGATGGTCACCCTGGCGGTGCGGCGCTTCGACCTGAAGGCGGAAGGGGACGACAACATCCTGAACTGGATCCCCAGGGACCTGGCGCTGCTGCCCAACACCGCCGGCTGCTCCACCGCGGACGAGGCCCTGCGGGTGGCCCGCCTGGCCCGGGAGGCGCTGGACACCGACTGGGTGAAGCTGGAGGTGATCGGCGACCCGGTCAGCCTCTATCCGGACGGCGAAGAGACCCTGCGGGCGGCGGCGATCCTGGTCAAGGAGGGGTTCGTGGTGCTGCCCTACGTCAACGCCGATCCGATCCTGGCCCGCAAGCTCTGCGACGCCGGGTGCAGCGCGGTGATGCCCCTGGGCAGCGCCATCGGCTCCGGCCTGGGGATCCAGAACCCCCACGTCCTGCAGATCCTCCGGGAGGTGGTGGGGGCCTACGGGCTGCCCCTGATCGTCGACGCCGGGGTGGGCACCGCCAGCGACGCCGCGGTGGCCATGGAACTGGGGGTCGACGCGATACTCATGAACACCGCGGTGGCCGAGGCCCAGGATCCGATCTCCATGGCCCTGGCCATGAACCTCGCCACCAAGGCCGGACGCCTGGCCTTCGAGGCGGGCCGGATGCCCCGGCGCCTGTATGCCAGCGCTTCCAGCCCGCTGTCGGGGGTCGTGGGCCGGACCTGAGGTATCCTGGAGACCTTTGGGAGTCGTCCATGCCCCGTTTCAGTCAGCGCGCCGGCCGCGAAGTCCTGGATGGCCACCCGCGCCTGCCGGCCTGGATCGCCCAGGAGAAGGTGAAGCTGGGCGATCTGCACGGCATGAAGGCGGGGATGCGCACCGGCGACCTGCACACGGTCTGCGAGGAGGCCCGCTGCCCCAACCGGGCCCACTGCTTCAGCCACGGCACCGCCACGTTCCTGCTCATGGGCGACACCTGCACCCGGGCCTGCGGGTTCTGCTCCATCCGCAGCGGCAGGCCCGGGGCTCTGAACCCCCTGGAACCGGAGGAGACCGCCCAGCGGGTGGCGGCCCTCGGCCTGCGCTTCGCGGTGCTCACCTCGGTCAACCGGGACGACCTGGCCGACGGCGGCGCGGCCCATTTCGCCGAGACCATCCGCGCCATCCGCCGGCTGAACCCCGGGGTGGGGGTGGAAGTGCTCACCCCGGACTTCATGGGCGACCTGGAGGCGGTCGCCGAGGTGGTGGCCGCCGGGCCGGCGGTGTTCAACCACAATACCGAAACGGTCCCCAGCCTCTATGCCACGGTCCGTCCGGCCGGCCGGTTCCCGCGCACCCTGGCGGTCCTGGCCGAGGCCAAGCGGCTCGGCTCGGCCCTGTTCGGGGACGAGTTCCGCACCAAGTCCGGGCTCATGCTCGGCCTGGGGGAGACCGAAGCCGAACTGATGGAGGTGTTCGCCGCCCTGGTCGAGTCCCGGGTGGACATCCTCACCCTCGGGCAGTACCTGCGCCCCACCCGGCACCAGCTGCCGGTGCGGCGCTACGTGCATCCCGACGAATTCAGGGAGCTGGGGCGCAAGGCCAAGGCCCTGGGCTTCCGCACCGTGTACGCCGGGCCGCTGGTGCGGTCCAGTTTCAATGCCCACGAAGTCAGCGAGCTGGAAGGCATCGCCATCGCCTGATCGGCTCTGAGGCCAACTTGAGCGCATTCACGGGAACCGACCGCTTCTCCATCCGCCGCCGCCTGGGCTCCGGCGGGTTCGGCGTGGTCTACGAGGCGTTCGATTTCGAACGGCAGACCCTGGTCGCCCTCAAGGTGCCCCATGATGCCGGCACCCGGGACGTCAGCCAGTTCAAGCAGGAGTTCCGGGCCCTGGCCGAGATCACCCACCCCAACCTGGTGAACCTGTACGAAGTGATGAGCCACGGCCCGGAGTGGTTCTTCACCATGGAGCGGGTGGAGGGCAGGAGCCTGCAGGAATTCCTATGTCCGGACCGGCTGCCGCCCAAGGACTACGGGCAGGTGCGGGCGCTGCTGCGGCAGCTGGCCGAGGGGCTGTGGGCGCTGCACCAGACCGGCCGGCTGCACCAGGACCTCAAGCCGAGCCACGTGCGGGTCGAGGCGGGGGGCCGGGTGGTGTTCCTGGATTTCGGCTTCACCGCCGGACGGGCCGTCATGGGCCCCGGCCGGGGTCCCGAGGCCCAGGCCTACATGGCCCCCGAGCGGATCGGGGGCCACGTGCCCACCGAGGCGGGCGACTGGTACAGCGTCGGGGTGATGCTCTACGAGGTGCTCACCGGGACCCTGCCCTTCCCCGGCGGCACCCTGTCCACCCTCATCGACAAGATGCGCGGCGACCCCCCCCACCCCGTGCTGCTGGCGCCCCAGACCCCCGCGGACCTGGGGTCCCTCTGCATGGACCTGCTGGCCCGCAAGCCCGAGGCGCGCCCCGGCGGGGAGCGGATCCTGGAGCGGCTCGGCGCCGCGGCGGCCCCCGCCCCGGCCCGGCCGCCCGCTTCCCGGCGGCTCCGGACCAGTCCGCTGCTGATCGGGCGCAAACCGGAGCTGGCGGCCCTGGGCCGGGCCTTCGAGACCTCCCTGAAGGGCCGGACCGCCGTGGTGTTCGTCTACGGCAATTCCGGCATGGGCAAGAGCTACCTGATGCGCCGGTTCATGCGCCGGCTCAAGCGGGAGGAGCCCGGGACGGTGGTGCTGAGGGGCCGCTGCACCGAGGAGGGCTCGGCGCCCTACAAGGCCCTGGACGGCCTCATGGAGGACCTGGCCGAGTACCTGGAACAGCAGCCGCCCGGCAAGGCGGAGATCCTGCTGCCCCGCAACATCCTCTGCCTGGCCCGGCTGTTCCCGGTGCTGCAGCGGGTGGAGGCCATCGCCCGGGCCGGCCGGGCGGTGCCGCCCTCGCCCGACCCCCAGGAACTGCGCCGGCGCGCCTTCGGGGCCATGCGGGAACTGCTGATGCGCATGGGCACCCGGCATCCGCTGGTGCTGGTCATCGAGGACCTGCAGTGGGGCGACCTGGACAGCGCGGCCCTGCTCTCCAACCTGCTGCGCGACCCGGACCCGCCGTCCATGCTGGCGGTGCTCACCTACCGGACCGGGGACGGCGAGGCGACCCCGGCGTTCCGGTCGCTCCAGCGCAGGCTGGCCGAGGAGGGCACCGAGGTGGTGGAGGTGCCCATCGAGAAGATCCCGCCGGCGGAATCCGAGGCCCTGGCCCGGGCGCTTCTGGGCAGCAACCGGCCCGACGCCGAGGCGGAAGCGGCCTGGATCGCCAAGGAGTCCGGCGGCAACCCCTTCTTCGTGGGCGAACTGAGCCGGCACCTGCGCTCGGGCATCCGGGTGCTGCACGGCCCCGGGGAGCACACCCTGGACGCCTACATCATGTTCCGGGTGGGATCCCTGCCGGAACCGTCCCGGATCCTGCTGGAGGCCCTGGCCCTGGCCGGGCACCCGGTGGAATGGGAGGTGCTGCGGCGCGCCTGCCGGATCGACCCGGTCGGCCTGGAGGCCCTCACCCCGCTCCGGGCCGGACACCTGATCCTCGCCCGGGGCGCCCAGGGCCTGCTGCTGGAGCCCTACCACGACCGGATCCGGCAGTCGGTGCTGAAGGGCTTCCCCGAAGGGCGCGCCCGGGCGCTGCACCTCGCCCTGGCGGAAGCCATGGAGCAGGAGCCCAGGCCGGACGCCCAGGCCCTCTGCCTGCATTTCCAGGCCGCCGGCGCCTTCGCCAAGGCCGGGGAGTACGCCCTGATGGCGGCGGGCCAGGCGGTCACCGCCCTGGCCTTCGTCCGGGCTGCCGAATTCTACCGCCGGGCGCTCCGGCTCAAGGAGCCCAAGGGCGCCGAGTATCTGGAGATCGTGCTGAAGCTGGCCGACGCCCTGGCCAGCGCCGGGCTGGGCAACCGGGCCGCCAAGGTCTACCTGGAGGCCCTGCCCATCGCCCCGGCCAAGGACTCCCTGCGCTTGCAGCGGCGCGCCTCCGAGGAATACTTCCGGAGCGGCCGCTTCGACCAGGGGGAGGCCGCCCTGGCCGCGGTCATGGACCGGATCGGGATGAAGCTGGACCAGCCGCCCTGGCGCGCCCGCATCGGCGAGCTCTACTGCCGGGCCCGCCTGTGGCTGCGCGGCTACGGCTTCCACCAGCGGGCCGAAGCCCGGGTGGCCTCGGGCGACCTGGACCGGATCGACATCTGCTGGGCCGCGGCCATGGGGCTCGGGCCGGTGGACCACGTGCGGGGCGGCGAGTTCCAGGCCAGGCACCTGCTGCTGGCGCTCCACGCCGGCGAGCCGTTCCGGATCGTGCGCGCCCTGGCCCTGGAGACCATCTACGTCTCCAACCGCGGCAACCGGAGCGGCAAGGCCACCCAGAAGATCCAGGACCTCACCCTGGCCCTGGCCGAGCGGATCGGCCACCCGAACCCGCTCAGCCGGGCCCTGGTCGCCGCCGGCACCGCCGCGCTCATGCAGGGCCGCTGGAAGCAGGCGGTGGAGCTGCTGGAGCGGGCCGAGACCCTGCTGAAGGACAACTGCTCGGGGCTCGACTTCGAGCTCCACCTGGCCCAGTTCCACGCCCTGCTGGCGCGGCAGAAGCTGGGCAGCCTGCGGGACATGGAGATCCGCCTTTCGGCCCGGATCCAGGCTGCCCAGGACAAGGGCGACCTGCTGGCCCTCACCAACCTGAAGACCGGCATCTCGCCCCAGATCCACCTGGCCCACGACGAGCCGGCCCGGGCCATGCGCGAGCTCCAGCAGACCATCGGCGAATGGTCCAGCGCGGGCTTCCACCTGCAGCACTGCAACGCCCTGGTCTCCAGGGTGGAGGTGCTGCTGTACGACGGCGACCCGGAGCAGGCGCATGCCGTGCTCGCGGACCACTGGAAGCTGCTGCGCCGGTCCATGCTGCTCAAGGTGCAGAGCGTCCGGGTCACCTGCCTGGAGCTGAGGGCCCGGTCGGCCCTGGCCATCGTCCTCCAGGGACCGCCGGACCCCCGGCGGCGGGAGGCGCTGCTGCGGTCGGCCTACCGGGACATGCGCCGGATCGAGAAGGAGGAGGTCGGCTACGGCGACGCCCTGGCGCTCAGGCTGCAGGCGCTGGAGGCCCTGGCCCGGTCCCGCCCGGACGAGGCCGGGGCCCTGCTGTTCCAGGCCGAGCTGGCGTTCCAGGCCTGCGACATGGCCCTCCACGCGGTGGTGGCCCGGCACCGCCGGGGCCGGATGGAGGGGCCTTCGGGCGCCGAGCAGGTGGAGGCTGCCGAAAGCTGGATGCGCGGGCAGAAGATCGTCAACCCCGCCCGCTTCGTGGCCATGCACCTGCCGGGCTAGCGGGAGTTTACTAAATCCGATGGAGTAGCAGTCCGGCCGCTGGTCGCAAGTGTTGTGATCAGCGGCCTAATTTCTATCTATCGATATTTCTACACGTATATACAAAAGTTTGAAATGCTTTCCATCCGCTGTTGTTAATACCTAACCAGCACTGAATATAATTTTGTATGATGGCCTTGACTCATTAACTTATTTACGTATACATTACCACATGGCAAGCCTACAGCCGATCCGAACCAAAGGTCGAACCTACTGGCGCATCGTCGAA
>TBL_comb47_HYPODRAFT_10006726_pt1 | contig 12337 bp, 8 predicted proteins | sample TroBogypolimnion_40_FD_10682 | JGI IMG/M metagenome (IMG submission 10682) | reverse complement strand
GCGGGTGCGGCCGCGCCCGCCGATCTGGCCGCCTGGCTGGACGCGACGCCGAACATCAAACAGCACATCGTCTGGATTTCCGGCAGCGGCAAACGCGAGCCGTTCGAGGCGTGGACGCCCGCGCAGCAGGCGCGGTTGACCGGTTTCTATCACGCACTCGTGCGCGGCGATCACGATCTGAAAATCCATCTGCCCAGCCTAGCCCATATTCTTCCGCATAGCGGCCAGGCCTACTTCACCGCCGAGCAGGCGTTCGACGTCTATGCGGTGCACGTGGCGCACGTGCTGTTCGTCGAGGCCGGCCAGCGCGTGCCGTGGAGCATCGCGACGCGGCCGGGCGCGGAACTCGATGAGTTGCTCGGCGGCGCCGCCTACGTGGCGCGCATCGCGCACAGCACGGGTAACACCTATCCGGAGGGCATCGTGCCGGGCCGCGATTTCATGGAGACGGCCGCGAACTGCGCCTTGGGCGAGCTCAATGGCGACCCGCGCATCGGCTACGATTTCATGGCCGGGAAAACCTCCCGCTCGCACCGGCGGCTGATCGGCGCGGATGAAATGCAAACGTTGCAGAACCTGACCCTCTGGTTGCGCGACAACGTCGGCCACGGCCCGATTGACGACCTGATGATCGAGCGCGCCAAAAAATTCCGCTGGCTCGATGACCGCCTGCGCGCCACGCCGGGGCTCAATTATATTCAGGTGCCCTGCGGCTGCCATTCGTCCTCGAAACTGATGGTGGACCTGGCGCGCAGCGTGAACCTGCCGCTCCTGCATACGCGCGCGTTCGACAACATGCTGGTCGCCGATACGCAGTGTCATTTTCTCTCCCGCACCCACGGCGGCCTGATGTACGGCTGGGGCGGCGCGCATCCGCGCATCCTTTGGCACACCGACGAAGTGTGCGCGAACGCCGGGCGCATCTGTTTCCCGCTGGATCCGCAGACGGGCGGGCTGGCCGCGCCGGAGCTGGCGGCGAAAATGTACTGCGACGAATATTGGGCCACACCTGCACAGCTCAAGCGGGTCGGGTTCCTGTTCCACCGGCAGTTCGTCCTGCCCGGCCGCGGCCCCGGCGTGTCCACGCGTGGCGCTTACGAAAACCGCGCCGACTTCGGCTGGCTGTGCGGCCAGTGGGAGCGCCAAGGCGCATCAAAACTGGACAACATTTATCTGCTCAACCACGACTACGCCCTCTGTGGCGCGCCGTTGTTGCAAATGGCCCTGCATAACATCACCACCGCACAAGTGCGCAGCGACCTTGAAAGCTGGCGCGGCGCTTTCGCGCTGACCGCGTTGCCGCACGTGCTGGCGCCGGAGGACTACGCCAGGCGCGCCGTCGCGGCCGTCAAAGCCCTCGGCGGCAGCGAACAGACCGCGCGCCTCATCGCACAGGCGAAAAAGAACATGGGCCAGGACGTCCTGCCGCCGCGCCATGTCAGCGCCGCTCCGTGACGGAATTTTTTTCCGCCGGATGGTGTGGTTCATGGACATCGAATTTCGTTTGCTTGTTGGCCCGCCCGCCCGTTCCAAGGTTTGGAAACGTGTGCGGTGAAATTTTCCAAGCCTTGGAAAATCCGCGGTTTTCTTTTCCAATGCTTGGAAAAGTCGCGCGCGGGTTTGCGTTCGGGCAGCGTGGCTGTCACTATCGGCGCATGAAAATAATTTCTCTAACACTGCTGGCTCTCTCCACCGTCGCGCTGGCGCAGGACTGGGTGCCGTTCGTCATCCCGGCGCAACTGACCGCGCCGGCGTGGCAGCAGCAGGCGCTCGTGCCGATCACGACGCGCAGTCCGCGGATCGAAGTGCGCGGCGCTCATTTCTATCGCGGCAGCGAGCGCGTCCGTTTCTTCGGCGTCAACTGCGCGTTCGGCGCGAATCTGCCGACGGCGGAGGACGCGCCGGTGATCGCCGCGCGCCTCGCGGCGCTGGGCGTCAACAACGTGCGGCTGCACCACATGGATACCGGCGCGTTCCCCGGCGGACTCTGGCGGGCGCAGGCCAACCAGCGCGAACTCGACGAAGAAGCGCTGCGCCGGCTCGATGGCTTCGTTGATGCGCTCGCGAAGCAGGGCATCTCGGTGGATCTGAATTTGCACGTCGGCCGCGACTTCGCGCGGGCGCTCGCGATGCCGCCGCCGGGCACGGAGATGGGTAAGATCGTCAGCCTCTTCGTGCCGGAATTCATCCAGCTGCAAAAAGATTATGCGCGCACGTTGCTCAATCGCGTGAGCACCGTGCGCGGAGTGCGCTATGCCGATGATCCCGCCGTCGCGCTGGTGGAGATCACCAACGAGGACAGCTTCTTCATGTGGAACGGCGACGAAAAGACGCGCGCGTTCGGCGAGCCCTACGCCGGCGAGTTGCGCCGCCAATGGAACGCGTGGCTGCTGCAAAAATATGGTAGCGCGGAAAAGTTGCGTGCCGCGTGGGGTGTCGGCGGCGAGCCCCTCGGCGCGACTCTCTTGCAACCGCTCGCGGCTTCCGGCGCGTGGCAGCAGGAGCAACACAATGGCTGTCGCATGACCGTCGCGACGGAACAACACGCCGGTCGCGCGGCGTGCGCAGTGAAGATCGGCCAGCACGACGAGACCGAGTGGCATCTGCAACTCAATCACGTCGGGTTGCACATCGAGAAGGGCTGCTACTACACGCTCCGCTTTGCCGCCTGCGCGACGCAGCCGCGCAAACTTTATCTCGGCGTCGGGCAGCATCACGAACCGTGGAACAATCTCGGCGTGTACCAGAGCGTGAAGCTGACGACGGGCTGGCAGGAATTTTCCATCGGCTTCGAGGCGACCGCGAGCGACGCGAACGCGCGCCTGTCCCTCGCCCTCGGCGGCAGCGCGGGCGATGTGTTCTTGAGCGGCGTCGAGTTGCGGCCCGGCGGTCGCGAAGGTTTGCGCGCCGATGAAACGCCGGAGCGCGGTACGGTCGCGCTGTTCGCCGGCGCGGAAACCGCGGCGCGCAGCGCCGACCGCATAGCGTTTCTCGTCGCGACGGAGAAAAAATTCTTCGACGACATGCGCGCCTTCGTCCACCGCGATTTGAAATGCGCCGCGCCCGTCACCGGCACGATTGTCTTCGGCGAGCACGGCCAGGCCGCGCAGCTCGGCATGGATTTCGTGGATAGCCATGCCTACTGGCAGCATCCCCGGTTCCCGCATCGCGACTGGGATATGAATGACTGGCTCATCGAGCAGAAGGTGCTGACCGATGTGCCGACTCATTCCACCTTCACCTACATGGACAAGGACCGCGCGCCGGGCAAGCCGTTCACGGTGACGGAATATAATCATCCCGCGCCGAACGATTTCCAGGCGGAGTGCGTGCCGCTGCTGCTCGCGTGGGCCGCGCAGCGCGACGTGGATGGCGTCTGGCTCTACGCCTACAGCCACGCCAGCGGCGGGCCCGCGGACCGGCAGACCAGCTTCTTCGACGTCCGTGAAAATCCAGCCAAGCTCGGCTTCATGGCGCTCGCGCCGGCGATCTATCGCGACGCCTTCGCGCCTGCGCACATGGATTGGACGAAGGGCACTTGCGCCGCGCGCGGCGCGAACTGGAAAATCTGGACCGGAAAAATTTCCAGCGATGAGCTGCGCGTACAAAGCCCCGCGTTCGCCGCCGCGGCGCTGACCGCGCTCGACGGCCAGCCGCTGGAAAAATCCAAGCGCGTGCTGCTCGCCGCGTGCGGTCGCTGCGAAAATATGGACATGGGTTTCTCCGCCGACCGCCGCACCATCGGCACGCAGTGGGGCCGCGCGCCGGTGCGCATCGAAGCCGTGCGCGGCACGCTCAAGCTGCCCGGCGCCGGCTGGCGCGGCCAGGCGCTCGACGCCGCCGGAAAACCGGCGAAAGAAGTCGCCGGTCGCGCCGCCGGCGTCGCGACGGAATTCGCGCTCGCGCCGGAGAGCGCGTCACTCTGGTATCTGTTCACTCGATGAATACCTTCGGAAAAATCGGATTAAGCCTGCTGTGTTGCGCGGCGCGCCCACTGCAACCGCTCTCCCGTGCAGAAATTCGCCGCGAAATGGTCTTGACTTGGCCGTGTGGCCCGCAATCATGCGCGCGTGATTTCCCTGCGTCCATCTGCGGTCGAATGGCGGCGCACCACCGGTGGCTGCGCCGAAGCAATTTCTTTTCTGGAGTTATCTGACCCTACATCTCGGTATGAACAACGGCATCAAACCCGTGCGCGAAATCATATTAGGACGCAAATCTCGGGGAAGCTAGGCGCTGCAAATTGTCAGTGCGATCTTCGTGGGAGTCATATGATTCTTCGCTCGTGGTCGCATACAAAATCATTTACGGAGTAAATCACCTATGTTTAGAGGAATAGCCAGCAAGAGTTTCCCGCCCTTCAAGGAACTACGCTTGGAGTTTCCGCCGGTTGAGAACAAACCGTCGGATTTAGCCGAGGTGCAGTTGATAACTGGCGTTAATGGTACAGGCAAGACTCGGTTGCTTGCCATTCTCGCCGCGATGCTCGGGAATGATCGGCATCTCGTATCAAGAATCAAAGGTGAGGGTGGTTTTCGTATTAGTGTTACAGACCAGTTTCCCGCAGCAACGAATGAGGACACATGGCGTGATCGCATTGGCGCAAATGCGAATGTGGCGAACTGGCGGAGTGGAGATTCCGTTCGTAATTGGGCGACTGATGTACCCGCCTTCGCCTATAGCGGAATGGCATATCTGTCAGACGCGCCAATAACGGTGATGGCTGACGTGCCAAGACCGACGCGGGAAGATTGTCTCGCGTTCAGCAGGCCAAGGGGGCAATCCAATATTTTGATTCAGGCTCTTGCCAATTTGAAGGTCCAAGCGGCAATGGATCTGATGAACAACAAGCCAGAGCGAACAGAGTCGCATCCTACGAAGATCATCAAAGCCGTAGAATCTGCCATCAGCGAGATTGCGGGGTTCGATTTCTCCTTCCAAGTTACAAGCTATCCGAAAGCAGAGCTCAAAGTGAATTGCGGGAGAAAGACTCTCCCTATAGATCTACTTCCCGATGGACTTCGTTCCATCATTGGATGGTTGGCACATGCGGTGATTATGATGGATGTATGGCTTCAAGGGAAACAGTCGCCTCTGGAAACAGAAGCTATCTTTCTTCTCGATGAAATTGAAAGCCACCTTCATCCCGCATGGCAGCGGAAGATTCTTCCTGCATTTCAGCGCCTTTTCCCAAAGGCGCAGATTTTTATCGCGACGCATTCCCCTTTCGTTATCTCATCTCTTAATCATGGCTGGATTCATTCGTTCTCGCTGGATTCGGAAGGTAATGCGGTAGTCGGAAAACCAATGAAGGCGAGCGAGGGCGATAGCTACATCACGATCGTCGAAAATATTATGGGCATCAAGGAGTGGTACGATCCCGAGACAGAAAAGCTTCTCGCCGATTTCCGTGCAAAGCGCGATGCGGCATACAAGAGGGATGCTGTCGCATTGAAAGAAGCGCATGACCTCGCGAAGATGATCGCCAAGCGAAGCATGGAACTTGGTTATATGATGGGCAAAGAACTCGATCAGATGGCCCGGCAACTGTCCCCTACAGCAGGCGAGTAAGATGAGAAAGTTTCAGCGTGCCGCCGAACCGGAAGTTCTGGCGGAAAACTGGGTGGCTTGGGGGGAAGAATGGGAAAGGCGCCACGCCGAAAATTCCAGGGCGCAATTCCACTGGCATGTAGTAAACGGAAAGACAGTGAATGAAATCATCCTTCCGTCCCTAAAAGGGCAAACTCAAGATCACTGTTCATTCTGCGATAACTTTCCTGTAAGTCCGCCTTCAATAGACACTATCGAGCACTTCAGGCCGAAGTCGCAATATCCGCGCGAGGCGTATCATTGGCCGAATCTATATTATTGCTGCGCCTACTGTCAGCAAAAGGGAGTGAGATTCGATGAGCGTGCGCTCCAGCCTGACGCGCTCGATTACGAATTCGACCGCTATTTTCGATGGGACTTCACGACTGGTGAGATCAAGCCAAAAGACACCGCTTCACCGGAAGACCAAGTTCGCGCTCAAGCGACAATTGATTTGTATTCACTCAATATCGAACATCCGACCTTTAGAAAGCGGGAACTGCGTAAGCGCAGTCAGGGCAGGGCTGACCCTCTTGATGACTTCGCCTATCGCGGTTTCGTCGAAGGGACTGGTTGAGCCAGTCAATTCAACGGCGGCTTACAGCGGGCAACGCCGCGCTCGGTGACAAGCAACCGTCGGATCTCACGCTCGCGCCGGAGAGCGCGTCGCTCTGGTATCTGTTCACTCGATGAACACCATCGGCAAAATCGGATTGGGCCTGTTGTGTTGCGCGGCGGTCGCGCGCGCCGAGCTGACCAATTACACGAGTGGCGTGCTCGCGGGCATCGGTGTCTATGACAGCCTTGCCGCCGAGACGACCAACAGCGCGCCGGCGGTGTGTCTGGTGGACATGCGGCATCCCGACACCGTACGCGAGGCGGCGCAGAAAAAACCGGCGAGCACGAACTCCGTCCCGTATCTGCTGCGGATGCGCGCGCGCCACGCGGAACTTTCCGGCGTCCGCTGCGTCGTGATCCACTACACGCAACTGAAGGCGGAGGATGTGCCGCGGACGAATTTCAAGGCGCTGCTCATCAACGCGCTCGACAAGGAACTCGGCCCAAGCTATCGCGAACAAATGTTGCGCGTCATCCGCGAAACGAAGCTGCCGGTGTTTGGTTTCTGCGGCGGACACCAACTGATCGCCGAGGCGTTCGGCGGGCAGATCGCCTACATGCGCAAGCTGCGACCGGGCGAGGCCGATCCACGACCGACCTATCAGCCGGGCCAGTTCAAGGAATGGGGCTTCATGACCGTGCGTCTCACGCAGCGCGATCCGCTCTTCGAAGGACTCTCCGACCAGCCGGTCGTCCGCGAAATGCACGCGTGGCACATCACGAAGCTGCCTGCGGAATTCACCGTGCTGGCGACCAACGACGAGTGTCCGATCGAAGCGATAAAACACAAACAGCGTTTGATGTACGGCACGCAATTTCACCCTGAACAATACGACGAGCAGCATCGCGACGGCCGGGTGATGTTGCGGAATTTTTACAAACTCGCCGGCCTCCCCGCGCCCTGACCGCGCGAGGTTTTCCAAGCCTTGGAAAGTGAAACCGCCGGTTTTTCCAAGCCTTGGAAAAAGTCAACGTCAGCTTTTCCAATCATTGGAAAAAACCACCTTCCCCTTTTCCAATGCTTGGAAACCCCGCTGCGCGACCCATGGCGCCGATGCGTTTCAGGGGGCGGTGAGTTTGGCGAGCAGTCCGTTTTGGGCGAAGCAGTCGTAGAGGAATTTGGCGATATGCCGGTCGCCGGTTTCGGTCAGGTGGATGCCGTCGGTCTGGAAGCTGGCGGCCTGTTCGGCGGGCGGGAGTTCCTTGAAGAGCTGGAAGAGATCCACGAGCGGCACGTGTTCGGCGGCGGCGACGTCGCGGACGGTTTGCACGTAGGCGTTGTGCAGCGGGACGAGCTGGTGCAGGTCCTTGAGCCAGCGTTCGCGCAGATATTCGGGTTCGTGATCCACCTGGTGCGACGAGGGCGCGGTGAGCAGGACGGGCGCGATGCCGTGCGCGCGGGCGAGGCGCACCATGTCGAGGAGATTGGCGCGGAAGTCGGCGAGCGGGACGCGCTGCTGCGAGTAGGTCTGGCCGCCCATGACTTTCGAGAACAGCATTTTGTTGACGAGTTGCACGACGCGCAGGCGCGAGACGGTTTTGTTCAGCAGGATGGGATGCCGTACGTGGAAGGTGGCGAGGTCGCGATCCTCGGCGCCGAAGGTGCACCAGTGGTCGTTCCAGCCGTAGTAGATGGTGATGACGCGAGGCTGCATCGGGAGCACATCGCGCTTGAGCTGCTGCAAACCTTGAAAGGTGGTCCAGCCGCCGATGCCCATGTTGACGAACGAAAAGGCGACGCCGGGCTGTTGCGCGCGCAAGGTTTCATCGAAGAACAGATCGTACTTGCCGAACTGCGTGCAGGAGCAACCCATGAAGACGAGCGCGGGCTTCTGACCGGCGTGCGCGGCGACGTGGTCGGGATAGTCGTGCGGCACCCAGAACAGGTCCTTGTCCGGTTGATAGAGGCGCAGCATCGTCACCGGGTCGGGATAGCCGAACTGGATTTTTTCGGGGTAGAGATGGAATTCGAAATGGCGCAGGCGCAACACACCTTCCGCCAGCGCGACGGCCAGCAGCATGCTGAAGACGACGGTCAGTAGTCGGAGCACAAAATTTTTCATGATGAAAGGCTCTCGATGGTTTCTACGCGAAAATTAAATTTTCTTGCGAATTTCAACGCAATAAACCTACCATCCGTTTCCGACCTGAAGGCGGGCGATGGTGCGGCGCAGAGAATAGGCGATGAAAAAAATTTGGCAACGAACAAATTGGATCCTGCTGGTGACGGTGCTCGTGCTCGGTTTGTCGTATTTGATCGGAAAGGATAGCTTTTTAGCCAGCAATGGGTTGCGCTACTTCACAGTGGACGACGACTCACTCATCTCCATGCGCTACGCGTGGAATCTCGCGCACGGCCACGGGCTGGTGTGGAACGCGGGGGAGCACGTCGAGGGCATCACGAATCCGCTGTGGACTTTCTACGCGGCATTCTGGGCGCTGTTCACGCCGCGGCGTCTGTTGCCGCTGGCGATGCAATTCTCCGGCATCGCGTGTCTGCTGTTCCAGGGCTGGGCCTTGCGGCGGATCGCGCTGCATCTCTGGCGGGAACGCCTGGCGCTCTCGCCGCTATGGACCACGCTCGCGTTCTTGCTGCCGGTCAGCTACTACCCGCTGGTCTATTGGTCCATCAACGGTCTCGAAGTGTGCGCCGTGGGCGCGACGGTCACACTGGCCGTGTTGTTTTATATTGAGCGGCGTTATATGGCCACCGCGCTCGTACTCGGCGCGGCCTTTTGGTTGCGGCCCGATGCGCTGCTCATGGGCGCGTGGGTTTTTGGCTTCGCGTTTCTGGAGGCCTGTGCGGGCCGCATCGCGTGGCGCAAGTGGCTTGAGAGCACCGCGATGCTGGCGCTCTGCGTGGTTGTGCTCTTCGTGCTGCGTCGGATCTATTTCCACGCCTGGTTGCCCAACACCTACGTGCTGAAGTTGGAGCACTTCCATTTGATGGATCGTTTGCGTCTGAACGCGTGGGGTTATCTGCGACTGTTCCTGCTGGAAAATCTCGCGCTGCTGGCACTCGCTGCGGCCAGCTTTCTGGCGCGTCCCAGCCGCCTGAAATTCATGCTCGCCGGCCCCGCGGTGTTCATGACGCTGTATGCCGCCTCCACCGGTGGCGACGCGTTGCCGCACTGGCGTTTCATGGCACCGTTCGTGCCGCTGCTCGCCCTGGCAGCGTGCTCCGAGTTGCCTGCCGGCGGTGCGCGCTTCCGTCCGCTGTGGGTTGCGGGCGGCCTCCTCGTGGCGGCGTCGTGGACGTGGGCGGCGATCCCCTGCTACCGCGAACGCGTCTCCGGCCCGGCGCATCACGAACGCGCCAACATCGAAGTCGCCTTGATCCTCAATCAGGTCTTGAAACCGGACGCCACCATTGGCGTATTGCACGCCGGTGGCACGCCCTACTACACCGATTTTCGCGCCATTGATTTTCTCGGCAAGTGCGATCCCTACATCGCCCGCCTGAAACCGGACCTCGCCATGCCCATCCATTGGGGCGGCATGAACTCCGTCCCCGGCCATAACAAGTGCGATCTCGGCTATTCCATTTTATATCTCAAACCCACCTACATCGAAGCCTACGCCTGGGCGAACGAGAACGCCGGGAAAGTTACGAAGCAGGATTATTATTATATGCCCGTGTCCTTCACCACGGCGTTCACCGATGTATATATTCTGCTCCGCCGTGACAGCCCCCAGGTGGATTGGGCCGCTGTGCGCCGTCTTTCGGTCGCGGATACGAATTAATTTTCCGGCGGCCAGTCAGTCAGGCTTTCTCTCCCAGTAGGCCGGATCGCTCTCCTGCGGCGTCCTGAAATCTGTGGATTTCCCGTCGGCATCGGCTATCATCCGCGGCGTTGAAAATCATCTATTACACGTTCCGTTTTGCGAGCTACGCGGCGGGCACCGGCGCGCTGCTCTGCTATATGGGCGGACCGGGGCTGCGTAACTGGATGATAGGTTTGGTCGGCGTCTCGTTCTCGTGTTTCGTGGCGACGCTGTTCGTGATGCTGTGGCTGCGGCTGCGGCGCTGAAGGAATCCTGATGCAATGTCCGGCGTGCAATCAAGCGATGCTGATCCTCGAATACAAGGGGATCGAGCTGGATCATTGCCAGGGTTGCGGCGGCGTATGGCTGGACGCGGGCGAGCTCGGGCTGCTGCTGCACGGCGTGCCCGATGCGCCGCAAGGTCTCGCGCTCCCCGGCGCGCAACCGGGCGCACGGCGTTGCCCGCGCTGTCCGCGCAAGATGAACGTCGGCCACTTTCCGGGCTCGGCGGTCGAGGTGGATAGCTGCCCCGCGCTGCACGGTCTGTGGCTCGATCGCGGCGAACTGCTCACGCTCGCGCGCGAGCAGGCCGGGCAAGGCGTGGATGACGCGGTCATCCGCCACCTGCAGGAACTTTTTGGTGATGAACAAGAATAAATGAAGGAGAAACAAACATGATTCCGTTACTGGTTCTACTCGGTGTGATCGTGGTGTTGGTGCTGTGGTTCATCGGCTCGTACAACGGGCTGGTCAACGCGCGCAATCAGGTGAAGAACGCCTGGGCGCAGATTGATGTGCAGCTCAAGCGCCGGCACGACCTGATCCCGAATCTGGTCGAGACCGCGAAGGGCTATGTGGCCCACGAGCGCGGCACGCTGGAGGCGGTGACCAACGCGCGCGCGGCGGCGATGAAGGCGCAGGGCGCGGGCCAGGCGGCGCAGGCCGAAGGTCTCCTCGGCTCCGCGTTGAGCAAGTTCTTCGCCATCGCCGAGGCCTATCCCGAACTCAAGGCCAACCAGAACTTCCTCGCGATCCAGGAGGAACTCTCCTCGACGGAAAACAAGATCGGCTTCGCGCGCCAGTTCTATAACGACAACGTGATGTCCTACAACACGAAGGTCCAGTCCATCCCGACCAACATCGTCGCGGGCCTCGGCCACTTCGAGAAGGCGGAATTCTTCGAGCTGCAGGACAGCGCCCAGCGCGAAGCGCCGCAAGTCAAATTCTAAGCGTGGGGCACTGGAGTGGTGGAGTAATGGAGTGATGGGAAAACCGGCACGATCCGTAGCCTCGGCGCAGCAGCGCTCCCGTCCTCTGTTCATCCAACACTCCAGTGTTCCAATACTCCATCACTCCAATCTTCTGCTTCCGCCATGTGGGAACTGATCCAATCCAATCGCCGTAAATCCGCGCTGCTGATCGTCATCATGGCGCTCGTGCTTGCGGGGCTCGGCCTGTGCATCGGCTGGAGCATCGCCGGCGAAGAGGGCGGCTTCTTCGGCGTGGCGGTGGCGATGCTCATCTGGATCGTGATGTTGGTGGCCAACTTCGCCGCGGGCGAAGACATCCTGCTCGCCGCCGCCGGCGGGCGCGAGGTGACGCACGCCGACGCGCCGCAGCTCTTCAACGTCGTCGAGGAGATGAAGATCGCCGCCGGCCTGCCGGCGATGCCGAAGGTCTATCTCATTGATAATCCCGCACCCAACGCCTTCGCCGTCGGCCTCAAGTCGGAGCGCGCCGCCGTCGCGGTGACGAGCGGCCTGCTCGCGCGCCTGAACCGCGACGAGCTGCAGGGCGTCATCGCCCACGAGCTCGGTCACATCAAGAATCGCGACACGATGTTCATGACGCTCGCCGGCGTCACGGTGGGTGCGGTGATCCTGATCGCCGACCTCTATCTGCGCGGCATGAGGTTCGGCGGCGGCCGCTCGCGCAGCTCCAACGAGCGCGGCGGCGGCGGACAGGCGCAGGCGATCATGATGGTGGTCGCGCTGCTGCTCGCGATTCTCGCGCCGATCCTCGCGCAGCTCCTCTACTTCGCCTGCTCGCGGCGTCGCGAATATCTGGCCGACGCCTCCAGCGCGCTCTTCACGCGCTATCCCGCGGGCCTCGCCTCCGCGCTCGTGAAAATTTCCAGCGCGCAGGCCGGCACGCTTGAAGTCAGCCGCGCGCTCGCCCCAATGTTCATCGTCAACCCGCTCGCCGCCGCGTCGGAGGGCTCGAATATTTTTTCCACGCATCCCGCCACCGCCGACCGCATCCGCGTGTTGCGCGCGCTCACGGGCGATGTCTCGCTCGCCGCCTACGAGACCGCGTTCCAGCAGACGCACAACGGCGCGGGCGTGATGCGCGCCGCCACCGTGGC
>TBL_comb47_HYPODRAFT_10006724_pt1 | contig 12338 bp, 7 predicted proteins | sample TroBogypolimnion_40_FD_10682 | JGI IMG/M metagenome (IMG submission 10682) | reverse complement strand
GGGAACTGACCACGGATGATCCTTTAATTGATCTGAGTATACTGGGAAATTACAATTTTGGGATGGCGAACCTCGTGATGCTGATCTTTAGCATGGGGATGTTTGGAAGTACTTTCCTGTTGCCGTTGTATCTGCAAAACTCAATGGGTTATACAGCAGTCCAGGCCGGTTCCGTGTTTCTGCCGGTTGGAATTATCCAGGGGTTTATGTCGCCTGTGGCCGGGAAAATGTCGGATAAGTTCAGCCCGAAATTTCCGATCATTTTGGGAGTAGTGCTGCTTGGCCTTAGTTTTATTTTAAATTCAAAGCTCACCTACCTTTCGGAAAACAGTTTTGTCATGCTATCGCTTTACATCAGGGGCTTTGCTATGGGTATTGTATTTACCCCATTGAGCAACTTATCGTTGCTGACGATCCCACGCGAAAAGATGGCACAAGCTTCCGGGATTTCAAATACAATCCGCCAGTTTGGGGGCAGCCTTGGGGTGGCAATGTTTACGACTTTACTCATTTCCCGGGTAAATTTCCATTCGCAGATGTATGGAGCTGCCATACAATCCGGTTCCCAACAGTTTAAAAATGTGGCAAATGACCTTGCTTTATACGCTCAGCAACATGTAGGCAGTAATATGGCAACGGCCATTCAGCAAAGCAAATATGTAATCATGTCGCATGTCAATAAACAAGCCTATATTCAAGGTATTGATGATGATTTCTGGATAGCTGCACTGATTACACTGATAGGTGTAATTCCCATTCTAATCATGCGATCAAAAAAACAAATAACACATAAAGCATAATCCAATGATTTTCAGATTAAAAAAAATAATAGCTTTTACATTTTCAGTTGCCGGTATCTTTATGGTGACAGAAGTAAAAAGCCAGGTTCAGGACTCGCTCACATTGAATAATATCATTGCAGAAGTAGTTCAAAACCATCCATTGGTTAAAAAAGCAATGGAAGAACTTACAACAGCGGATGCTAAAATTGGGATGGCCGAAGCCAACAAACAGCCGGTTATAGACTTCACATCCTCTTACTCCAGGATAGGTCCGGTACCTTCTATAACAATTCCTGATATGGGGACCTTCAGCTTTACGCCTCATGATAATTATAGTGGGGGAGTCAATCTCAACCAAACCCTTTATGATTTTGGTAAAACAGAAAAGGGAATCGAGCTTGAAAAGGCAGGAAAGGAACTCAGTCGGCAGACTGTTGAACAGGTGAGGCAGAAATTATCTCAGGCGGTGATCGGAAACTATTATTCGCTTGTTTACCTCCAGGAAGCGATCAAAATCAAAGATGAACAGTTAAAAACGTTAAACGAACACCTGCTCTTTATCCGGAAAAAACAGGAAACCGGGTCGGCGACACAATATGAGATCCTTACAACACAGGTTCGGATTTCAACCATTGAAAATCAGAAAACTGATCTTGAAACTGCACTTAAAGTTCAGGTATGCCAGCTAAATTCATTGCTTGGGCAACCTGAAACGAAAGAACGACAGGTAAAAAGTGAATTGAATATTCCGTTAAAAAACCTGCAGAATGATTCCTTAATGTCCCGGGCAATGCAAAACCGCGATGAAATGAAACTCGCTGCCGAAAAGGCAAAACTCGCCAATTTGCGTTATAACCTTGCAGGGATGCAAAATAATGCAGTTGTCAATGGTTTTCTTTCAGGCGGTGTCAGAAACGGATATACTCCCTATCTATACGATCCGAAAATTAATTTTGTGGCTGGTGTAGGTTTGAAAATTCCGATTTTTGATGGTAAACGTAACAAATACAATTTAATACAGGCAAAATCAGCCATTCAGGCCAATGATCAGGAAACTGAGATTACACGCAGAAATATTGTAAATGAAGTAGTTGAGAACGAGGCCAATGTGAAGGCTTCGTTACAGAAAGTAGAGCAGGGAGCATTGCAATTGCGACATGCAGCACAAGCTTATGACCTTGCCAAAGTTAAGTTCGACTCAGGAGTGATTACAAACCTCGAGTTACTTGAAGGTGCTACCACAGTATCGGAAAGTCGTTTAATGCTTCTGAAAGCGCGGATCGATTATACTGTAAATCTTTATAAACTAAAATCTGCGGTTGGGGATAGATTATATTAATGCAGGATTTTTTAAATTCTTAACCAGAGAGGCCAGGTTAAGAAAAAATTGAAAGTGCCTTGTCTTGAATTCAATTGTCTATTTTGGCAAATTTTAAGACAAGGCACTTTTTTTGATTCATATCTGCTCCATTTTATGGCAGCGGGATTCCGACCAGCCTAAAGCCTGTCCTCAAACTTGGTGTGTCTGGACTTATACGGTAACGGAACGATGTCCGGCATGTTGTGTTGTCAGGGTCCCACCCAAAACTACCTCCACGTGATATCCTGTATTCTCCGGCTATTTCACCTCTCGGGTTAATTTGCGGACTACTTGTGTAACTACTATAAAAATCAATACAGTATTCATTCACGTTACCACTCATATCGTAGAGTCCATATACATTTGGAAGTTTTTGACCTACCGGATGAGTCTTAAATTTGCTGTTTCCTTCGTACCAGGCATAATCTCCAATTTTGTTTTCATAGTTGGTACCCGAAAATTTTGTATGCTCAAATGTACCGTTATTTTTTCTGTCAGGGACTGTTGATGCGGCAAATTCCCATTCTGCTTCAGTCGGTAATCGGTAACACCGGCCAGTTAGGTCATTCAGTTTGTGGATAAACTCCTGAACTTGTGTCCAACTAACTTTTTCAACCGGGAATTCATCCCCTGAATGTTCACTGGGATTACTGCCCATTACGGCTTTCCAGAGTGCCTGGCTCACTTCGGTTCTTCCAATGTTAAAATCACTGACTGTCACCAGGTGTTTGGGTTTTGAAAATTCTGACTCGTTGCTTCCCATTTCAAAAGTTCCACCTTTTATCGCGACCATATCGAAACTTACCCCATTGACGGTTTCTGAATAAGACGAAGCCCCCAAAGCAATTGAAAAATTAGTTTCGACATCCGACTCGTTTATGGAAATTGTTTTTTCTGTTTTTATATCATCCTTTTCAATTCGCAATTTGTGTTCACCAAAGGGAAGGTTGCCCTGAAAAGGTGTTCTGCCGTAGGCTTTGTCGTCAATGAAAAGATCAATACCCGGCGGATATGAAATTATTTTAACAAGCTTTCCATTGGATAGCGTTTCATTAATTTCAGGGTTCAATCCTTCAGATATTTTAACCGTCTTATTGATCGGTGAATAACCCTGTAGGCTCAATTGAATGGCATAATCACCGATCTTAAGATGATCAATTGTGTTGGGCGTTGTGCCTGAATCATTTCCATTTATCCTGATTGTCGCTCCTACAGGGGATGAGTTGACATTGATAGAACCAAAAATTGGGGTTGGCTGCAGAATAAGTGATCGCTTATCTCCTGCGACAAGTTCAATGCGATTTTTTGCCGGATGATAATTGTCTTTTTGCACTTCAATTGAATAGGTTCCCGCATCAAGGCGTCCGCTCCAGTTACCGATCCCTTTCTGACTGTTGTTGATAAAAATGGTGGCATCAGGCATGGTTGTTACGGTAAAATCAGCGAAATTGGGTGTAAGCTTAAAATCAACTACTGTGATCTCATTTTCCTTAACAGTAATCTTTTGTGTCAATGGTAGATACATCTCCTTAATTACCTGAACATTGTGTTCTCCATTGGCCAGTGGTTCGCTTATTGACGGTGAGAGTTGAATTTGCTGTTTGCCATCGATGAAGATCGTCGCAGCCTGCTCAGGAAAGCTATTCACTTTTATATATCCAAATGCTGGTTTCAAAGTAACCAACACATTTTTTTTTGCGCCTGTAATTTCCACAATTCCAGCCTCTGTATGATAAAGTGGGGCCTCCACGCGATAATTGTACCTTCCGGGTTTGAGTTTTGCGGAATAGTCCCCTGTTTTCATTAGCTTGTCGTTCAGATAAATCATCCCAAAGGATGGTTCAGTGTGGATCGAGAGCGATGGGCTGTCAATTGGTTCCTCAGTTGTTGCCAAAGTTTGTCCGGTTGTGATGACTAAATTATAAACTGTCCCTTTTTCTATGGGAACCGGGAAAATGTAATCCTGTAACATTCCTAACTGAGGATGGGTAATTGTCATTTCTCTCGCACTGTATGGAACATAAACCCAAATAGCATTGGGTTTGACCACCGTTTTTAAGACGCCGATCTGCCCACAGTCGAATGAAAAACCTGACTGGGTAGTGATCACTTTTATAATGGCGCATAGGTCCCCATTTAAGTCCTTTAGGGGTGATTTGACACGAGCATCAAGGTCGTTTTCTAATTTACTGAAGGACAATACATTGATATTGTTCTGTGCAGACAAGTTGCCATTTATAATGAGAAACAGAATAAGGATTGGTAATTTTTTCATATAGCAGATCATTGTGATTTAAATTGATTTTGTCAAACTGAAATCTATCATCAAACTTATTTTCAAATATATACAATGAAACCAATAATTCCAAGGATTTGTTTTGAGACTTTCTCTTTTTGTGTTTATTTATAAACCCTGGAAATAAACTATATTTGCCGTAAAGATCAATGACCAATTTTCACATAACCTTATTCATCAACTTATGAATCCTACAAACCACTTCAAAAATCTTCGTTATTATTTAGGTCTCCTGTTCCTATTTTGTTTTAAAGTTGCATTCTGTTCAATTTCAATTTGTTCGTGGAATTTAAAAGACTTCGGGATTTCTAAATCGGATGCTGGAATTGATTTTATGGCGTCGATTGTAAATAATTATGATGTAATTGCAATCCAGGAAGTTACAACCAGTCCGGGTGGTGCACAGGCCGTTGCCCGGCTTGCTGACTGCCTGAACAGAAAAGGCAAGAGTTGGGATTATTCCATCAGCAACCCAACCAGCAGTGAGACCGGCCATTCTTCTGAACGATATGCTTTTATCTGGAACAAATCAACCGTTTCAAAAACAGGCAAGGCGTGGCTTGAAAACCATTATGCAACAGAAATTGCCCGGGAACCATATTTCGCCACATTTGTAAAGGACGGGAAGGAGTTTACAATCGGTAATTTTCATGCCAAGCCAAAAACAAAACACCCTGAAACCGATATCATGTATTTCAAGTTTCTCCCAGCTTTATATCCTGTGTTGAACCTGATATTTTGTGGCGATTTCAATTGCCCCCAATCAAATAAAGCTTTTAACACATTGAAAAAAACCGGATATCGGAATGCCTTGACTGGTCAAAAAACAACACTTAAAACAAAATGTGTTCAAAACGATTGCCTTGCTTCCGAGTATGATAACTTTTTTTTCGATCCGCAAAAATTGAAACCGATAAAGTCCGGGGTCGAACATTTCTATAAAAAATTTGAATCTGCCGAAAAGGCCAGGCAGATTTCTGACCACCTGCCTATTTTTTTTATTTTTGATTGAGGAATGGCCTGAATAGGATAAATGGAGGCAGGCAAGTGTCAATCAAGTAATCGGAACAATTAAATATCCGGTCACTTATGCCTGTTGATTGAATGCCTCGATTACTTTTTTAACCGAACCATGAACAAGCAATAATCTGCGGGCTTCATCAGCCGGAAGATTAAGTTCATCGACAATCATCTGTGTTCCACGCTCGATCAGCTTTTTATTCGTAAGTTGCATGTTCACCATCTTATTACCTTTTACACGACCCAATTTGATCATGATCGTTGTTGTGATCATGTTGAGGATCATCTTTTGGGCAGTTCCTGCCTTCAAACGTGTACTGCCGGTCACAAATTCGGGTCCGACGATCGCTTCAATCGGATATTCGGTCACCTCAGCAATTTTACTTCCCGGATTACAGGTAATACAACCCGTAAGGATACCGTTTTCGCGGGCATGTACAATTCCGCCAATCACATACGGGGTGGTTCCGGAGGCTGCGATGCCGATCACGATATCATTTTTGTTGATATTGAAGCTTTGCAACGATGCCCATGCTTTGTCAGGATCGTCTTCGGCTGCCTCAACAGCTTTACGCAATGCAACATCCCCACCTGCGATCAACCCGATCACCATACTTTCCGGAACACCAAAAGTCGGAGGTATTTCTGAGGCGTCAAGCACACCTAGCCTGCCACTTGTACCTGCACCGAGGTAGAATACACGACCTCCTTTTTTCATTCTTATCTCGATTTGTTCAACCAGATTCTTTATTTGTGGAAGTGCTTGTTTAACAGCAGTATGTACTTTTGAATCTTCTTCGTTGATATTGGTGAGCAACTCCTCGATTGTCATTTTGTCGAGATTTTCGAAATTTGAAGGGGATTCGGTTACACTTGGTCTGGATTTTGCGCTCGGTCTCATGTCAATTGCATTTATTAAAGTATGATTTTGTTTTGGTGATATTGGATCAGCCCTTCCAGGGGTGCCTGTTCGATTTTTCCCATTTTCAGGTGATGACCTTCAATAACCTGTCGGAGCTGTGCCTCAAAATAATAGGCAATACTGCCCGTAAAATGAACAGGAATATTCTTAATTTCAGGATATTGCAGCAAATTCCTGATTAAAAAGTCGTGAAAGCCTGATTTCACAAGGTTTTCGATTTCAAAATAACCGATGTTTTTGGAAAGGAATTTGGTGTATCCGGCGAGATAACGGCTGGGGAAAGGCCTTTTATAGACGTTTTCCAAGATTTCGGCAGGTGTTGTTGCATAGGTTGCGAAAAAATCATCAATCAAAACCCGGGGCAACTGTTTTTTTAAAATATCGCTGATTAATTTTTTACCCAGGACGGCACCGCTTCCTTCATCTCCAAGGATAAAACCAAGTGGAGATACATTCGCTACAATTTCTGAGCCATTGTAGTAACATGAATTTGAGCCAGTTCCTAATATGCAGGCAATTCCTGGCCGGGTCTGGCAAAGGGAGTGTGCCGCCGCCAACAGATCACTCCCAATAAAATAGTTTTCCACCTCAATTACATGCGACAATCCAACCTTTACTGCATTTTGTTTCTCTTCGTTTATACAACCCGCACCATAGAAATAAACTGCTTTAAACCGATGGTTGAATGGAAATTCATTTCGCAAAATCGCAGCAATATTTTCGCTGTCCTGATAAAATGGGTTGATTCCTGAGGTAGTTGTCTTCTCTGTTGCTCCGGTATCGGATATTGCACACCATGCAGTCTTGGTCGTACCGCTATCAGCTATTAGGATCATTGTCTCGCTTCAATTTTTAAACTTGTATGACAAAAGTACAAATTTTTTAAAAAATAGTACTATTTTTGGAGAGCAATTTCTGACTGATTAATAAACTTATTGAATATGAAATTGGTTTTATTCCTCAACGGCATATTGATTTTGATGATTCTGGTCATCATGCCATATGGTGGTTATCCACAAACTACAAGAGCTTCGAGAATTATTAAAAGGGTTGAAAATCAACTTAATAAATTGGACAATACATTCCCGGGATGGCCCTATCAGGGTATGATCCGTGTTGATTCCTTTTCCATTCATCAGGAGAAAAACCTATTGGAAGTATTTTTCTCGAGTCCACTATCCTATTTTCCTATCCGGGAGAAAGATGTTGATTCTATTGAAGAATCGGTGAAGGGTGTATTGGGAAGAAAATTCAAAAAGTTTCGATTTGATATTTATTCCGATCATCATTTGTTAAAAGAGTTGATCCCAAATCCGTACCGATTAGTCCTACCAATTGACAGCAGCCGGATTTCGGGAGCAAAAGACGACAGGGTTCCGATTGTGCAGCGAATCGGACAACTACATCCCGCCAATGGACTTTTTAACCGGAACATTGCGGTCTGGAATAGTCATGGATGGTATTACGAGTCTAAACTTGACAGGTGGGAGTGGCAACGAGCAAGGTTGTTCGGAACAGTAGAAGATATTTATACAATGACTTACGTTTTGCCTTACCTTGTCCCCATGCTGGAGAACAGTGGTGCTTCGGTTTTTTTACCACGTGAACGTGACTGGCAGGCAAATGAAGTGATTGTTGATGACGACCGCTCATCGGCAGGTTCTGAATTGATTCTCCCTAATGATCTTTATATCAGCAAGGAAGAAACCGGATTTTTATTGAAAGATACCTTAAATTCAGGTGAGAATCCGTTTGAACTTGGACGTTCATTAAGCTTTCCTGTCTCGAAAAACAGTGATCAGTTTGTAAAATATATCCCTTCCATCCCCGTGAAGGGTCGTTATTCTGTTTCTGTTTCCTATAAAAGTGGAACTTCGCGATTATCCGAAGTGAAATATTCTGTTTATCATGCAGGCGGGAAAAGTGAATTTCTTGTCAATCAGAAGTTGGGTGGCAGTACATGGGTTTACCTGGGGACTTTTGATTTTAATTCCGGAAAGCATCCGGAAACGGGGATGGTGACTGTGAATTGTTCCAGTGGCCAATCAGGGACGATCTCAACCGATGCAGTAAAGTTTGGAGGTGGGATGGGGCAGATCGCTCGTCGTCCTGCAGATGAGGCTGTACCCAATCAACGGTCGTTAGTAGGTTTGCAAATCGCAAATAGTGAGGGTGTTATAATTAATCCACAATTGTTTAATCTGAAATTGAGTGGCAAGGCCCGATATCTTGAAGGGGCAAGATATTACCTGCAAAGTGCCGGATTTCCAGATTCAATGGTTTACAACCTGAACAAAAATAAAAACGATTACAACGACGATTATCAATCGCGAGGCGAATGGGTCAACTTTCTGATGGGAAATCCAAACGGTCCTGCTGATCATCGCAAACTTCCCGGATTGAATATTCCTGTCGATCTTGCTTTTGCTTTTCATACCGATGCAGGTGTAACACCCAATGATTCGATCGTTGGGACGTTGGGAATCTATAGCACGATTTCTGATCAAGGGAGGTTTCCAAACGGAAAATCGAAAATGGCGAGTCGTGATCTGGCCGATCTCATCCAGACACAAATTGTGAGTGATGTCCGCTTGCTTTATAATCCCAAATGGACCCGGCGCGGGTTATGGGACAAGCAATATTCAGAAGCCTGGCGCCCCAATGTTCCAACCATGTTGCTGGAGCTTTTTTCGCACCAGAACCTTGCAGATATGAAATTTGGTTTGGATCCACGGTTTCGGTTTGATGTGAGCCGGGCAATTTATAAGGGGATGCTGCGTTTCCTTTCCTACCAGGATAGCAGACCGTATGTCGTCCAACCTTTACCGGTCGATCATTTTTCGCTTGAAAGATTGGGTAATGAATCGGTCAAACTGAGTTGGAGAGCGGTGAATGATCCATTGGAACCTACCGCAGGGCCTGCCAGGTTTAAGGTTTATAAACGGTTGGACGATAATGGTTTCGATAATGGTATTATTGTGAATGATACTGTTTTGGTTTTGAACCTTGATCTGAAGGACCGGATTTACAGCTTTAAAGTGACAGCAATCAACGAAGGAGGGGAAAGTTTTCCTGGTGAAATTCTGTCGGTAGGAATAAAAAGTGGGAGCAAAGGGGATATACTGGTTGTCAATGGATTCAACAGGATTTGTGGTCCGTCCGTCTTTGATAATGGAGAAACTGCCGGTGTCGCCTGGTGGAAAGATCAGGGCGTGGCCGATCATCAGGATATCGGATTTGTGGGTTTTCAATACGATTTTGACAGGAAGTCTCAATGGCTCGATGATGACAGTCCTGGTTGGGGAGCTAGTTATGGCGATATGGAGGGGAAGGTGATTCCAGGAAATAGTTTCGATTATCCGTTGGTTCACGGGAAAGCAATTATGGATGCGGGTTACTCTTTTGTATCGGTCAGTGATGAGGTATTTTGTGAACCTTCCTATGATACGAAACGGTACTTTGCCACTGATCTGATTATGGGTGAAGAACGTTCGACCCCCAATTTAAAAGATCCGGTAAAATCTGATTATCAGATTTATACTCCTTCTTTTATGTCAAAGGTGTCTGAAATAACCAAAAACAGGGGAAACCTGTTTATTTCAGGTGCGTATATCGGATCTGAATTCGGTGAGAAAAATGATTCGGTCACGGCTGCATTTGTAAAGGAACATTTCCATTTTATCTGGCGGACTGGTCACGCCTCGAAGGGCGGAAAGTTTTATAGCACCGACTATGCTTCAAAATGGATTAAAGGCAATTGGAGTTTTAATACAGGATATGACCCCAAAGTTTACAGTGTAGAGGCTCCCGATGGAATTGAACCTGACGGGAAAAGTGCCATTACAGCATTTCGGTATGGGGAGAACAATGTGAGCGCAGGAATTCTGTACCACGGCGACAACAAGGTTGTTGCAATGGGAATCCCTTTCGAAACAATCCTCAATACGGAGAATCAAGATGAATTAATGAAACAGATTTTGAATTTTTTTGCAACGAAGTAATTTAAAAATATTGGATATGAAGAATTTGATCACCTGTTTTTTACCTGTACAGAAAGGAATGGATGTTGGTGCAACTCTCCGGTCGCTGTCAGAATCGGGAGTAATTGGAAAAATTGTCCTTGTAGGTGAAACCGATCAGGCAATGGGTAAAGATGTCCACGAAGTAATTAATCCCGGTAATTTCACCTCCACTAATGCAGTCCGTGAATTTGCCAATCATTCAACTTCGACCTATGCTTTAATCTATACAAAATTATTGCCATTGGCTTTAGGCCAGGGTGCCCTGCATCGGATGGTCCAGGCTGCAGAAAGCAGTCGTGCCGGAATGGTTTATTCCGACTATTTCGAAGAGAAAGAGGGTCTTCTGAAACCTCATCCGGTTATTGAATATCAGGATGGAAGTTTGCGTGACGATTTTGACTTTGGTTCTTTATTGTTGTATCGTACCGATGCTTTGGCCAAAGCCGTCGAAGGTATGTTGGAAGATTATGAATGGGCAGGTTTATACGATTTAAGGTTAAAGGTCTCGCAAAAATACAGGTTGGTCCACCTCCCGGAATTGCTTTACACTGAAATGGAATTGGACACCCGGAAATCGGGTGAAAAAATGTTCGATTATGTTGATCCACGTAACCGGTTAAAACAAATCGAGATGGAGAAATCGTGCACATTTCACCTGATGGCTTCAGGTGCCTGGCTCGCCCCGAAATTTAAGCAGGTTCTTTTCTCCAATGAACAATTCGAGTACGAAGCATCCGTCATTATTCCTGTAAAGAATCGTGCCAAAACGATTTGCGATGCGATCAGATCAGTATTAAACCAGGAAGCGGCCTTTAAATTTAACCTGATCATTGTTGATAATTTCTCTACTGACGAAACCACGGAATTAATCAGGTCGTTTGCCGCTTCTGACAACCGTATCGTTCATGTTATACCTGAACGGAAAGACCTCGGGATCGGAGGCTGCTGGAATGAAGCCGTTAACCACTCTGAATGCGGGAAGTTTGCCATTCAGCTCGACAGCGACGACCTGTACATCGATAATACAGTAGTTCAACAGGTTGTTGATTCATTTTATAGTCAAGGCTGCGCAATGGTCGTTGGGTCCTATCAGATGGTCAATTTTAAGCTTGAAGAGATTCCTCCCGGATTGATCGACCACAAGGAGTGGACTCCTGAAAATGGCAGGAACAATGCTTTAAGAATCAATGGTCTGGGAGCCCCTCGTGCATTTTATACACCTGTTTTGCGCGAAATTCAGGTCCCTAATGTGAGCTATGGTGAAGATTATGCATTGGGATTGGCCATCAGCCGGAATTACCAGATTGGTCGCATTTATAACCCTTTATACTTGTGCCGCCGCTGGGATGAAAATTCAGATGCATCGCTTGATATCGTTAAAATGAACGCACATAATTTTTATAAGGACAAAATTCGCACACTGGAATTTTGGGCGAGACAAAGTATAAATATAAGAGAGGATTAATTATTCAAATCATTATATGCGGGATTCTGGAACAAAACATTGCTGGTGAAGAAACCAGTAAAGTCAAAAAAGCCATGGAATCGACTGAAGAAGTTTCATCAGGAAAATATTTACTAAATAATTAAAATATGGAATCGACTGAAGAAGTTTCATCAGGAAAATATTTACTAAATAATTAAAATATTGGGAGATAGAATATTCTCTAAACCAATAAAAATTCGTAAATTTAGTATTAACCAGATAAAAATTGTACTATGAAACGACATTTATTGATCCCGCTATTTTTCTTGTTTTTTCATTCTGCATCTTTTTCACAAACCCTCATTGAAGTATTGTATGATGTGGATGATAATAGGAATTACAATTTCTATTGTAACAATAACGATGTGTGCAGTTATACAATAGAAGTAACTTTCACGCAAATATCCAATCTGAAATCGAACGTCTCTTCACCCTATAGGGTTGTAGTTA
>TBL_comb47_HYPODRAFT_10006723_pt1 | contig 12341 bp, 9 predicted proteins | sample TroBogypolimnion_40_FD_10682 | JGI IMG/M metagenome (IMG submission 10682) | reverse complement strand
CATTGTCGGTCAAAATGACGGAGAACAGTTTTTGAAAGACCGCCAGTGTCAAACGTTTTTCCATCAGATTAAAGACATCGATGACCGACTGCGAATTGTTGGCATTGCGCAGAAAGGCAAGCATCAGGCCGCAATTATTGAAGTGCATGGTGAGCAGCACTTTGCCACCGACTCCGCCAAGAACGCTGTCCATTTCGACTACCTGCGAATCCGGATGAGCTTCGCAATATTTCTTGAAATCCTCATGTGTTCGATTGATCCGGCATTTCGAGTCCACTTTGTGTTCCGGATTTTTCCGTTTGCGCGGCTTCATGCTGCACGATCTGGGCATATCCCCGCGCTTGGTTCGGATGAGCCCGGCGTTGACATAACGATAAACACTTTTTTCACAAACCGTAAATAAATCTTTATTCGCACTCAGGATGTGGTGAACCGACTGCCCTTTTTGAATGCCGGTATGAATCACACGGCTGATCGCTGTCCTTTCCGTTTCGGTGAGGTTTGCTCCTTTTCTTGCTTCAAGCAGCACTTGCCGATATGCCTGCTGCGCCGCGGCATGGAGGTAAAACTTTTTCTTCAGGACACATTTGTGCTCCTCGGGACACCCGTTGCAGACATAGGACGGTGCGGATAATTTACGGCAGACATCCTCCTGGAACTTCGGACAAATCGCGTTACAGTTCCGGCAGGCGCTGCACTTCCTTTGACATCGGCTTTCCGGGCACAAATGATAAACCTCGCAGTTCCGTCGAAAAGCGCAGCGATTGCTGATACGGCCGGCTGCTCCTTTGACACTGTCAACCCGATGTTTCAGGACTTCGCGCGTGATGGTGCTGCGGCTCTTGCCCAGCTTTCGGGCGATTTGTTGCAATGACATTCCCCGGTGTAGTTCATGCTCGATTTGCAGACGTTCGGAATCGGTCAAGTGTGCCATGGTTTCCCCTTTCTTAATCTGGTTTGATTTGATTTGATTATTCGGTTTGTCAGACTAAACGCACCTCCCCCGGGGGAGGTGGAACAAACTGATATCCTTGAATCTAACAGTAGATCGGAGACATGCCACTAAGTAACTTTTGTCAGACTAAATGCACCGGGAGTTTTTTGTCAGACTTAATGCGCCCCACTGTTTTTGTCAAACTAAATGCAATTGAGTGGTTGGGAGGGGGTGCGTTTACTTTTTCAATTTTCTGTGGTGAAATGATGATCATTTTATTCGCAGACAGGGTTGATTCGTCAGGCAATTAAAGATATACTATCAAAAGAGCCGATTGCAAAACTCAAGTTTTGCATGAATTTAGAATCTGGAATTCAGAATGAAATTCGAACTAAAATCCGGATTTATTCTGACTCCTGACTCCTGAATTCTGACTACTTTTGCAATTACCTCAATATGGAAGTTATGAACAGGCACACATAATTGCCGCAAAAGGAGACTTATGAAACTTATAGTTACAGCCGCGCTCGCAGTACTTGCCTCTGCAGTATTTAGTCAGGACTCCAGTCCGCTGCCGGGATACAGTCTTTCTCCATGGCAGAATCTTGATTGCACCAAAGCATTGCTGCAAAAGGCGCAGCAGAAACTCAAGGACGGCACCTTGACTCCGAAGGATCGCGTCAGGATTGTCTTTTACGGGCAGTCGCTGGCGGCAAAGGATAACGCCTGGGCGGCAAAGATTTTTCCTGCTGAAATGACAAAGAAGTATGGCGATATTTTTACTTTTGAAAACAAGGCCCGCGGCGGCTGGGTGGCCGGGTGGCTGCTGGCGACATATCTTGAAGACCTCGCCGGGACGGATCCGGATCTGGTGATTATTCACGATTATCCGAGCCCGAAAAGAGAATATTACGCCTTTCTGCTTTTTGACGGTATTAAAACCAAAGCGGAATTTGATGAGTGGTGTAATACGATTAAACCCGAAGCCGAAGCAAATGTAAAAAGATATAAACTCAATAAAGAGAACTTTGATAACAAACTCGGCAAGCCCGGAATCCGCAACATGACCAACAGCCGTGGCAGCCGGGTGGAAGTGCTGCTGCTCGGGGATCACTACCGGAATGCCACGGGCAAAGATGTCAAGTATGACAAATTTGACAAATACGGTGATGAAAACAGTTTTCAATTTTATCCGAAGTGGGCGAAAGAGCAACAACTCGGATACCTGGATTTGCGCTCTCTCTGGAAAGAGGTATTGTTGAAAGAATACGGGAATATGTCATCGGAAAGCCGGGCTCATTATCTGCGCCCGGACGGCGAGCATCTGATCAACGCCGGCCAGCTGCTCTGGGCATACTGTGTTCTGAGATATTTCGATATTGTTTACGATTATCACGAAGCGAAAGCCGGTACTGCAAAGTAACCTGGAATCACAAAATATTGCTATGGCTTATACTCTGCACGGCTGAAAATTTAAGCATTGACGGACAGGCAGGATTTTGGATTGGATTGTTTTGATCCGCCTGGCGGGCTATATAAATATCGTCTGAAGAAGGAATGGAAAAAGACGGCCGTGCCGGAATAATCGCCGCAAGCAGCTGATGATACGTTGACGAAATATAAAAATCGGCAGAACGGTTTTCATGCTATATTCCCAATATTAATTACCGAAAACAACAAATATCCCGATTTGCATATATCATTTCCTGTTTTGTCGATTGTCAAGTGCTTTCGCCGGATGTATGATCTATTTTAAATATTACCAGCTCCAACCTGTTGAAAGAAAAACACATGAAAAAAACAAATTTTGCACTTATCAGGCGCCTCATGGTTATGATTATAATGTTTATAAGAAAGAAACATTTCGTTGCCGCGTTGCGTTGTATTGTTCTTATGTTCATGTTTTTATGGATTCCACTTGCCACGGCTGCCGGTCACGCCGGCTCTAATCTCAACGACCAGACGGAAGGCCCGGCGGTGGATGGAATCCAGGCGGCGGGGGGCAGGGGCGTGAACGTTATGCCGGCAGAGAATAATACCTTTGTTATGGAATTTCCGGCTGGAACCGGCCGGCCGGCGGCGCTTTTCTCATTTAAGAAAACAGACATCGAAGACCGTCTCGGACTGGCATTGGATGTCAAAAATACCGGACTCCAGCCTGTCCGGGTCTATGCAGACCTTAACGAAGACACGATGAATCGCGGCTGCGTCACTGTTGCACCCGGCATGACGGAAACTCTTTATGTTCTCGCAAGACGGGCAAAATTTGCGGCCGGCGATGCTGAAAAATTCTCCGGAATGCATGGGATACCCGGCGGCAAGATGTCGGCGTGTTCCGGGCTCAGCGCCCCCATCCGGGCAAATAAGCTCAAAGTATTTGTAGTTGCAGGCGCACAGCCGGCCAGTATCCAGACTGGAAATATCCGGCCTTTCGGATCGTCGAAAATCCCGGATTTATCCGGGTTCTATCCATTTATAGACAAGTACGGCCAGTACAAACACAAGACATGGCCTGGTAAAATACTTTCCGACACGGATTTTAAAACCTCTATGGAGTGCGAAGATGCGGATATGGCAAAACACCCGGGACCGGAAGGCTTGAACCAGTACGGCGGCTGGGCGGCCGGACCTAAGCTCAAGTCAACGGGACACTTCCGTACGGAAAAATACAACGGCAAATGGTGGCTGGTTGATCCCGCCGGGAATCTCTTCTGGTCAAATGGCGTGGACTGTGTCACTTACCCCGGCAGGAAAAATATCCAGGGGCGCGAGTCGTATTTTGAAGACCCGCTGCCGGACGGCAATTTTCTGCTCCGCAACCTTCAGACCAAATACGGTTCGGACTGGTTCCTGATTTCAATGAAACGCAATCTCCGGCGGTTTAAAAGCTGGGGTTTGAACACTGCGGGGGCATGGTCTGCCGCTGAGTTCACCGGCCGGCAGTGGTTTCCCTATACAGTATGTCTTTCTTCGGGCTTAAGCCCTCAAAACGGCCCGGGTGCGCAGAAGTGGGAGGACAACCTTCGAAACGTTATGAAAAAAGCCGGCCAGTCTTTGAATAACGATCCATGGTGCATAGGGTTCTTCGTGGACAACGAAATTAACACGAGTAAGGATCCGGAATGGTTCGAACTTTACTACCGCAAAGTGAATGCGCTTGCCAGAGAATTTTTGCCGGATAAACTCTATCTCGGCAGCCGCCTGGATTATCATAACTGGCCTGATGAAACCCCGGCAAGACATGAAATCGTCCGCCGCGCCGCGAAATACTGTGACATAATCAGTTTCAATTTCTATAAGTTAACGGTGGAAGACGTAGTTCTGCCGGAAGGCATTGATAAACCCGTAATCGTCGGGGAATTTCACATGGGAGCCCTTGACCGGGGTTTGTTTCACACCGGCCTGCGCGGTGTTATTGACCAGAACCACCGTGCCGAAGCTTACCGGTATTACGTCACTACTGCGCTGAAAAATCCGGCCATCATCGGCGCTCACTGGTTTCAGCTGTATGACCAGCCGGCGACAGGCCGGCCTGACGGGGAAAACTATCAGATCGGCTTTCTGGACGGTTGTGATACGCCTTATCCGGAAACAATTTCGGCGGTAAGGGAGATTGGATATAAGCTTTACAGCATCCGGATGGACGGCGCAAATGCATGTCCCGGCAGATGACTCGAAATCCTGCCCCTGCGGCGGGCGGCAAGACCTGTCACTGTGGAACTATTACCGATACAAAAGCAGGATTAATACCGATTCGCAATCTTAAAGCCAGTAATGACAAGAGCAATTTTGAGAATTATTTAGGAACGGCGACGGAAGCCCGATATGAATATCGGGGGATGGGGCGGTTTTCAAATAAACGCAAAAAGGCCTTGCCGCGAAGCGGTTGCGTTTCCGCCATGCCGGATACGTGCTGTATGAGTTCAGTCGCTACCCTGGTAGCGCCAGCCTCGTCCAGCCCGTCCCGGCAAAGACGGAATCCGCAATCCTTACTAGCTTTAAGATTGTGATTCGGTATAATTGAAGATTTTTGACCTGAAGACGCAATCAATAATCCATGAAATACGTCTCCTGTTGCTTTTTTAATTATTCACAGTAAATTATTAAACATCACGCGTAAGAGGATCTAATAATCTATTAACAGGAGTGGAAACGATGAAAAAGCTAATGGTTCTTGGTGTCGCGGTGTGTTGTGCCGGACTGATGACCGGATGCTGCTCAATGTGCGGGAAAGACAGCTGCTGTGCTTCCGGGGTATGCGCAGTCAACGAATCCGGTGCGGCCGCCGCCCCGGTGAAGGAAAGCTCGGTGGACACGGCAGCCCTGATGACGATGATCCGGGCAAAGACTCCCATGACGGTGCTCGATGCGAGGACCGGCAAGTTTGATGACGGCAACCGTATCCCCGGCGCCAAGGCTCTTGCCCCCGATGCCGCCGCGGAAAAAGTGACAGCCATGCTGCCGGACAAACAGGCTCTCGTGGTGACATACTGCGCGAACCTCAAATGCCCGGCCAGCAGTCAACTGGCAAAACATCTCCGTCAGCTGGGATACAGCAACATACTCGAATACCATGAAGGCATCGAAGGCTGGAAGGCTGCCGGTAATCAGGTTGAAAAAGCCGTCCGCTGACGTTTTGACATTAATCAGTACGGTAGGCCGCAGAGATGCAGTCAACCGTATTTATTTAGGAACAGAGCCAATTGCAAAACTCAAATTGCATGAATCTAGAATCTAGAATCTAGAATTCAGAATGAAATTTGAACTAATATTCGGATTTATTCTGACTCCTGAATTATGAATATTTTTGCAATTGGCTCCATATATAAGCAATAATACCGCAGTAAAAATTCAATCTCGCTGTCTCCGGTTACTGTCCTGTTAATTTATGTCTCCTCATTCATCTGCGCGGATTGAGACAGAAATCCCGAGTTTATGGTCTGATTCTCTTGATTTGTTTTCCGCCTCCGGCTATCTTCCATTCAATCTAAATTTAAACGTGAGGGTGATGAATGATTAAGCATGTAATATTCATAACAGGTCTTCTTTGTGTTTTTTGCTCTCTGAATGTTCAGGCAATCGCTATCGCGCCAAAGGATTTTAATTACGCAATAGTCGTGGAAGATGCAACTTATCAGGATAAGGACTGGGGAAAGGTTGTCAAAGTATTATCCGAAAAATATCCAAACACGCGTATTTTCGCCTATAAAGAATCGCTGAATGAACTTGTGGAAAGTGTAACTGCCTATTCGCCTGATTATATCGCGGTTGTTTCAACGCCTGAAGACGCAAGTCCGGAGTTTGTGAAGGCAATCAACCAGTTTAACCGTAATCTTGGCACTGCGCCGTACGGCAAAGCGGTTCTGGGAATTGTTACCGGCTTGACTGCTAAAGACGCGTTAAGAATAGCCAGAAATAAGCAACCGCTTGAAATCAATTTCGGGCTTGGCGGCATGCTGGGGTTTATTGATTCGCTGCCTTCCGGAGTTGCTTATTGTGAGTGGTATGACAAAAAACAGAACTGGCAGGCGAAAGCCCCCGGGGGCAAAGTTGAAGATTTTAAAGACGCTCCCGAAGATCATTTGCCTGATATGGTTGAATTACTGAACAGCAATAAGGTTAACGGCATATGGACCAGCGGACACGCGACGCCCGGCGGCTGGCTGGCGTATTATCCTGACGGCCCTTCCGGTATTTCGGCTGAAAATGGCAAGTTGATTGGTTATGTCAAAGAGGAGGTATATCCGGTAAAATCAGCTAATCCCAAAATATATCTGGGGATTGGCAATTGCCTGACCGCATGCATAGAAAATAAAGACAACGCTTATTCGCTAGCCTGGATGCATTCAGGCGGAGTCTACCAGTTTTTCGGCTATACCGTGGAAAGTTACTATGGCATGATGGGCTGGGGAATGGCGGATTATTTCTTTTACAGAGGCGGCGACTTTACTCTTGCCGAAAGTGTTTTTATCATTAATCAGGCATTGATTATGGCCATGGAAAATGATTTATCGGGAGATGAAGACGAGGACATGGCTTATGACAAGGATGTCTGCATCATGTACGGAGACCCGGCCTGGGAGGCAAGAGTTCCCGCGTCATCGGCAAAAGAGACTTCCTTATATGAATGCTCTTTAAATAAAGAAAAAACGGAAGACGGTAAAACTGCCTGGACCTTAAGCGTAAAGTTTAAAAAAGAGATGGATTTCAATCCTGAAAGCCCGAAATCAATCCGCCCGGTCTTTGCGTTTCTCCCGGAAAGGGTTCAATCTCCGGAAGCCGCCGGGAATTTATCGGGTGTCAGCGCCTGGCATGTCAGCGACAACTTTGTCATAGTAAATTTCAAAGACAAGGTAAAAGCCGGAGACACTAGAATTTTTAAATTCACGACCAGTAATTAAAGCTTAAAGCAATAACATAGCCTTTAAAAATAGCTTTAAGCATGGTTTTTAACCGATTACTTAGAGGCGTTGTACTTGACTTGTGGTCAGCACCTTCATTGCCGGGGTCAGTAGAAGGCAAATGTTGTAACTGTCGTGCTGTTGTGCCAACAATTTTAGCAAAAGACTTAGATTTTTCTTCAACCTCTTCATTGTAATGTTCATTATAAAGACTTTCATCATCAACGTCAAAAACATAGAATACTTCGATATTGCTTTTGGGATCAATTTCAATTGCAAAATCTTCAGTTTGATCATTGAAGGACTCGCCTTGCGGATTATAAAACTTAGATCTGCAGAAGAACGGATATCTTGATCTGCAATCCTTCTCTTCTAAGCATAATGATGCTTCATCAAATATACATCCTACTCCAAATACATTATCATCAAAAATTCCACGGTAAAAGAAATTTGCTTCTGAAAAATTGCATTGGGATTCAAATTTGCATGAGCTAAAATCAACGTTCGTAAAATTGCATTTTTTAAACGAGGTCGTCTTGTCAAAAAACGAATTAGAAAAATTACAACATGGAAATGCGGCGTTTTGAAATGATGATGGCAACATAAACCTACAGTTAGAAAAATTAACACCTCCGCCAAATGTTGCAAGTCGGAAAAAAGCTGTAAATTGTGAATTTGAAAAATTTCCTCCAATAAATTGTGCCTTATCAAAAGTACAGAGTTTAAATTCTGCTCGTTGAGCTATTACATTTGAAAATTCTGTTTCTTTGAAAAAACATTTTGAAAATTTTAGTGGCAATGAAATAGAGTTAAAGTTCATACCGGAAAAGTTAAATCCATCTAATGGAGCTAGCCATTTCGCTTTTAAACCTTCAATAACAATATATTCAGCGGCTCTAAAACATTCTTTATATTCAATTTTTAACTCTGTTTGTCCAGCTGGAGAGGGGCCGTTGATTATGCACAATTGGTTTAGTAATGCTCGCAAAAAACTAATAGACATTCCATGTAAACGTGTTCCCATTTCTCCTTTTAAATATGGAAGCAATGCTATAATCGCAGCTGACCTTATCCCCTCTTTTTCTTTTTCGTCTTCAGCTATTTTTGTCAGTTGAATAAATCGATCAAAGTCTTCTTTCGTTGTAAGTAATTCAATATTTTGCGTTTTATCATGATTACGCCAAATCCATAAAACCCATGCTACAGGGGCTGCGATAATAATTGAAATCAAACTTTCTGGAATTATAAGTGAAGTTAGCAGTCCTTCGTATTTGCAATAGCCGTAGACATACAAGATAAAAAGAGAGAAAAACGCTGCAATGATAATTGTGTGATTCCTCTGAAATTCTGTCTTTTCTCCGGTTACTCTCTTCGCGGTATATCGAAAGAAATAAATGATAAAAAAGGCAAGTATAGAAATAAGTATTATACCACAAACAGTCCAATAATTATTGGGTAATCCCGCAAAGAAGGTTATTAACTTAATCATGTTTTTTGGTTTTTCATTAATGTTAATTTTTTTGGGCTTTTAGCCGATAACTATTTTATACTTAAAAATATTATGTAATTGGATCGGAACCACAGGGCTAAAGTATTATTTTTGGGCTTTAAAAAAATTAATCAATTTATTAAAACTGAAGCCCATGCCGGAAAAATTCGGTTCAAAAATTATTGCGTCAACTAAAGCAGTACCTATACCTTTTTCTGTTTGCTTTGCAATTTTAAATTTTGAAAGATCTCGTTTAGCTTCAATATCGCTAAAAATACTTTCTATAAGAGTCAACACTTCCGTTGTTTTAGAACAAAACTTCTTAAGAGGAATAAGAATCAATTTTATATCACCTTTCTTTGATTCTCTATATATGCCTCGTTTATGCCAATCTTGATCATTAAACTTGAAATATGATGGATGAGCATTTGTAATTAAAATGGCCGGAAGAACATTCTCCCCTGGTTCGTTGTTTATTTGATGCCAAGAAAAAACTTCATTATTAAAATGAGATAATTCCGTTCCTTTGATTATTACGGCTTTATTTTTAGCGGCAAATCCAGCCATCTTGCCAAAATTCTCATTCAATGTTTCAGCAATAGGCTCGCCTTCCCAACCGTAATCAAGAAGATAAATCATATAATCACGGTTTTCACTGTGTGGAACATTTTCTAGGGAATGAACCATAAGCCCCATAAAATCACCTTGTTTTGAAGTTGTAAATATATATTTTAATCATGAAATAAATTCTCATTAACAACTACAATTTCACCAAAATCAATTTTATCCATATCAATATTCTCCACGCCATGAATGTACATGAAATTTCGGATGAATTGATGAAAATGTTTTGAGAATTTGTTCTCTCAACTTATCCATTTTGCAGATGACAGAAGAAGCTTTGATTAAAACGGTAGGACAATCTGGCTCGCCACATTTACAACATAAGATGTCGCCTTGCTTAACTGCCGAATCAAAAGTTGCTCGTAATTTTTCTATATTGCGTACAATCTTCGATAATTTGTCTTTAATAGTATCATCCTTAATGGCTGCTTTCCCTGGAATACGCCGGATTATATTTCCCTCGCGATCATGACAGATTCCTGTATTAATTGCTGAAATCGTATCTGTTAGTGCCTGTTTAAAAGCCGGAAGATTACTCTCATGGAGAAATGGAGTCGTAAATGCCGGTCGATCAAAACAGCCAGCCATCAATGCGAGAATTTCGTCATCAGAAACTGCAACCGTAGCATTGACAAATTTCTCCAATGCTGTTGGTTCCTCGGGAAACGGTTCTCCGTCAAAAAACCTTTTGAGCAATGATTCTCCATTTTTACGTAAATGTTCTTCAAATTCTACACCAGATAACAAAATGTGATCATTGATATTATTAGCTTCAAAATGTTTCTTCACTGATGCCCTCAAGCGTGAAGAAACTGGCCCTCCAAAAACAGCAATATATTTATCTGGTAAAGAACCGCTATTGCCTTTAAGTACTTTAGCAAGATCCTCTTTAATTTTTCCTAAAGTCGGTTTTTGCCAATTGGCACAAAAAATGCATATGAGTTGCTCCCGTCCATTATCAAGCTTTTGAATGCCGATAATATCTCGTCCTCCATCCTTGCCGCATTGTCCATTCCAGGTAATCTTCCATCCTTCAGTTCGCAAGAAATAGGCAAAAACAAGGCGTTCGAATTGTTCCCCGGACATATCTTCAAAGTGAATTGGTGCTACATGAGTAGACAACGTTGTCATATTTATTTTCTTTTGCTTTGGGTTGGTTGGATTATAACGCATCATCAAAATACACTATTCCTTTATGCTAATATATTTATTGGTAGTGGTTTTTGCAAATATGTTTTGAGAAATATCTTAAGTATGGGTTCAGTAAAATCTGGGTCAAAACTTGGGCATTGGTATTTTCGTTTTTTGTAAACCATTAATTCATCTAGTTTTGTGCCGTATTAATGTTCGCTCCGCCTTCGCTTAAATTGATTTATGAGATTTAAAGCTATTTAACATGTAGCGCCTGCGCCGCGTGGGATAGTTTTGGCTTTCCACACAATTACCGTACGGCGGTTCGCCAAGCTACTGACCGTAAAAACGGAAATGACCGCCATTTACCGAAATCTCAAAGGGATGAAATTATATAAAAAAATGAAAACACACAATTGACTCTAAGATTTATGTTCTTTCCATGAAATCTTATCATTTACTGGTTTTGTTAAATCTTTTAAAATAATAGGTACATATTCTTTATTATCAAAATTTATTATTGGACGAGTTTCTGGGAAACCATAAAATGGTTCAATTTCATTTTTATTTGCCATTGTTAAATAGTAATGTCCATCCTCTTTTAAAGCATTAGTAATATTTTCATCTTCTAATGGCATTAATTGAAGTAGCCAACCATCTGCTAAATCTAATGCTTCTCTAATATATTCCTGTTTTATAGCATAATTAGAATCAGCTTGAGTTTTCGCTGAAGGATAAGACCATCCGTAATAAGCATCAATATTTAACCATAATCGACATATAGCCTCAGAAATCAAATAATAATGCTCTGTATTTCCTTCTTCAATAACTGGTTTAGTAAACTCCCCAAGAATGAAAGATTTGAATTCATTCCATAATAATTTATTGTTATTAATACTTTGTTTATCATTGCCCCAAAAATCATCTTTAACCATTAAATTATTATCTCCAACTCCTATTGCTACAAGATCAAAATTTTTTTTTGCTTTATATTCAAATAACCAAAATTTATCTTTTGGTTCTATCTCCATTTCTTTTAAGGGCGTGAAAGCGTCCTTACTTGCATATAAGACTGGAACTCCTGGAGCATTACATCTTCCTCTGCTTTTACAGATATCAGCATTAGGTTCCCATAATTCTGATATTTCATTTAAATCTTTGTTTTCATACTTTCTTATTCTAAAGAAAGATTCAGTTTCACATATATGATCTCGGGCAAAACCAGCACAGCCTAAATTACGATATAATTCTAAAATTTTTTCGTCTACTTCTTTAGATGTCAATTTTTCGAGATCATGTGATTGCCAATATTTAATCCACGTTGACAATTGTTCTTGACTTGGAAGTTTTACTTTACACATAATTTATAATCCATATTTCTACTTTGTCAGCAATGCAGCATCGGGGGTCAATCTTGGGATGTTAAAAAGAAATCAAAACACGAAAAACATTCATCTATATTTTCTCCGTTTTTCATCGTATTTAAGCTAAAATATCTAGATGGATATACCCAAAATTGCTGTTTTTAAAAATTATCAGATTTAACACCTCAGGGAAGACCCCTCGGAATATGTAAGTATTCTTAATTTAAGTAAGCATTCTTCGTATATAATCGGTTATGCCGCTAATATCTGGGAAAACTGTATATTCATTAATATTTGCAAATTCTAGAAAATCATTAGCATCATCAATTGAATTTCTTGATAACGTTATTTTTTTTACAGCTTTTGGGCAAAGATGCTCAATTGGGGTTAAATCATCC
>TBL_comb47_HYPODRAFT_10006720_pt1 | contig 12343 bp, 13 predicted proteins | sample TroBogypolimnion_40_FD_10682 | JGI IMG/M metagenome (IMG submission 10682) | reverse complement strand
CTTAATATACTTATTCTGTCTCTTTCATTCTGGCTCAAATGGGCATAGGCCTTTTGAGCCTTTTTGTTTGTCTTTTTCATGATTGTTAATACGCCCAGAGTGGTGCACTTCAAAAAGGAAGGGGGGAACGGCGATAGTCGTTCTTTAAATCACTAAAAATGAAGAAGCTGTATGTTATAATGTTTTCGCTTTTATTGGTCACATTTTTTTCTTGCACAAAAAATGTTACCCTGCCCTCAAGTCCAACAGTAATTCTCAGTATTAGCCCGGTTTCTTTACCAACTAATACCCTGTCAAATGGAAACTTATGCCTTAACGTTATAAAAGTTAAGGCTGACTCTACCCAAATGATCGGATGGCGTCAAATATGCTTTACAGTTGATACTGTAAATTGCCGGGCGAGCAACTACTGTTTGATGAACCTAGCTCATGATTCCACGGGGTCAGACACAATCGCCAAGGGCATTGTCAGTGGCCCTTATATTGTTTTCCGGCTGCAAGTTGACCATTATTTACGTCCCGGGCAAAGCGAACGATATGCTTTAATGGCCAATGTTGTCTGCGGAGCCGGTTCAGCTTCGTTTTCCAGCTACATCACGGAGAACAACGCCGCTGGTCCTGCTTTTTGTTCAGCTTTGCCGAGGTTGTCGGCACTGATCTGGTGCAAAATCACCGCGCACCACAACCCCGATGGAGCAGACTACTACTCCAGCAGCAGCCTGGTGAAAGGCTTGCCAACGATAGCGCAAACGCTGTCTAAATAGGTATAAGCCCTCAAGGTTTAATCCCTGTTCATAATTACGAACAGGGATTTTTTTATAGACTCAGAATAGCCCAACAAAAAAACCGCTCAGGATTCCGTCCGAGCGGCTTTTTATTTGAGAAAAATGTTCTAGATTAAAGCACAGTGTCCTTAACCGCTTTGGCTAAGCGGAATTTCACCACGGTCTTCGCCGGGATGTGGATAGTCGCGCCAGTCGCCGGATTGCGGCCCTCTCTGGCTTTCCGTTTTACCTTAACCAATTTACCGAAGCCCGGAACGATGCATTCACCGTTCTTCTTGACTTCCTTATAAACCACCTCAGCCAATTTATCCATGAAACCAGCCACGTCTTTCTTGCTCATCGTGGTCGCTTCGGATAAAGCGGCAATCATCTGCGATTTTGTCATCTTTGACATAATTTTAGCATGGGGTTTACCAGTAAACGGCGTATAGCCGCTTCATGGTAAAATCCATTTTGTAAATGATTACTATTAAAATTAATTAATGATTATCGGCCTTTTATACACAGGCTTATTCAAAGCTCAATGTTTATAGGTACATTATAGCACACCTCAAATAATCATGCCAATCTACAAGGGTTTTAACCGCGCCCGGCCTTCTTACCCGACAGTTTCCTCATATCCGGCCACATCTTATCCAGGTTCTTCTCGCGAAATTTGGGATCAAGCCAATCATTACCGGTCACAACGCCGCGGCAATTAACCGACCCGCAAGCGCATTTCATTTTGAATTTCGGGTCAGTAAACATTCGTCCGTAATCTAAAAACAATTCTTCGCCTTTCTTAATATTTCTTTCAGCGATAAAGTTATAATGCCGGTCATAAGCGACATTAGGCGAACAACTATGGTTAAAATACCAAGACGAGCCCATGTTATTCAGATCGGCCGGAACAACATACTCATCATCCTCATCCAAGACGCAAAAATTAATAATCTTATTTCTGGTGATCGCATCCAGTTTTTTAAAATCTTGGCGCGCCAGAATAAAGACCTTTTCCGGCGAATCACCGCTAGAAATGACCTCGCCTTTTTTGATGGCGCGGACCGCAAAGGTCGCGACTTCTCCCACTAATTTTTTTGACGGCCGGACTTCAAACATCAGCTTGGGAATGCTTTTTACTTTCTGGGTCATAAACTATTCTATAATTTTAAAAAATTTATACTGCGGGTATTTGTCCATGTGCCAATGGCTTTTCCAATTACAGTCTCCCAGGGAACAATTAAAAATTTTGGCTTGGCTGGCCAGAGCCGACTCTAAATTAAGCTTAGTCAGATATTTAAAGACATTGGGGTTCTGGCTTAAATCGGAACCAACGACTAAATAATAGTATATATTTTTATAAACAACGGCTAGAGATCCGGCCTGTTTTACTCCATCAACGATGACGGTCGTCATCCGCCAATCCAGGGGCAATTTTATTAAATCATGAAACGCCTGTCTCTCCTTGGTAGTGTTTAAATAAGAATCTGTCCCGAAACGCTTCACATTCAAATCCATGATCAGTTCCAGATCGCTAAAATTATTAGGGATAACTTTAATGTCATGGTCGCGTTCTAAAAGAGTAAATAAACGTTTAAAGTTCTCCCGTTTATGGCGATCCGGAAAAGCCTGCTTCAGGTAATCATCAAAACTATTCAGTCCGGCCAAATTTATAAAATAAACATAGTCCTCTATTGGCAGGGCTTTAACATATTCATCCACACCATCCAGGTCGTAAATCTTCAAAGATTTACCAAAGTTCTGCTCAAATAACTGGGGCAGTAGATATTCATAACCAGGCGCGAAAAAGGGCCGGTTATTATCCATGAAGTCCTCCGCAAAAAATTCTAAAATATCCGGTCCCACACAGTATTGTAATGGTAGTAGCGCCACCGGACGATTCTCATCATAAGCGGCATAGAAGCGAACTTCTTGGGGATTACTCAAATAAAATGGATAACGAAAATCCCAAAGGTCGTAAATTGTCTCATTGGGAGAAAGCTCGTTCCAAATCGCTTTAGCCTCGGCTAAATCTTTAATTACTCTTATTTCTATCATAATTACATCACGTTCGGCTGGAGATGATAATAAGGCGGATTATCTTTATAGCGCTTAATCGCTAGTCGGATAATTTCTTCCAAAAAGTCGCCGTAATCCAGGCCGGCAATGCGCGCTGAATCAACTGAGGCGCCGTCGGAATTAATAGAGGGATTCGGATTCAACTCCAACACGAAGGGGTTATTATTTTTATCCACGCGTATTTCCACGCGACCGTAGTCGTGGCAGTCTAAAATATTATAAGTGTCCAAGGCGATTTCTCCCAGGAGAGTTTCTAACTTCTTAGAAATATTTTTAGGCGGCCGTTGGCGGATAATCCGGTCATAAACCGAATTCTCGCTGTATTTGGCTTCAAAGGGATAGATATGCCAAATTCCCTGCGGCAAATCATCAAAAATAGAGCGCGATAAAGGCAGAATGCGCAAATCATCCTCTTCACTCCCAATAATAGTCACGTCATATTCATCGCCCTCAATATATTCTTCTATGAGCGCCGGCCGCCCAATTTCCTTAATTACCTTCTCTAGCTGGCGCCGTAATTCTTCTTTATTGCGCACCACGGAGTCATTAGTAATACCAATGGAATTGTCCGTATTAGCCGGTTTAACAATCAGCGGATATTTCAAGTCCTCGCGCACATCGTCATCTAATGAATAAACATAGTCCCATTCCGGCGTGGGAATCTTATGATAGCTTAATAATTTCTTGACCCGGATTTTATCAATACATAAGCCCAGCGTAAAGGGATTGGAACCGGTATATGGAATTTGCAGCGTATCTAAAACTGAGGCAACATGCGGCTCTAACAGGCTGGAATTATTAATGCGTTCGCAGACATTAAAAACCAAGTCCACGTCGCTATTTTTCAAATCATTAAACGCTTTGGGCAGGTCGTTAAAATCAAAAAAACTAATCTTATAGCCTCTGCCCTTCAGCGCGTCCTCAATTTCCCGGCCAATGACCGTCAAATCTTTTTCCACCATCGTTTCCTGGTCCGGACCGGCTTCTTCATACATATTACAGGCGATGCCGATATGAAGATTGCGCTGGTTGGAAATGGCCATGCGCCGGATTTTTTCAATCTTGCTATGGCGCTTGAGCATTTCCAAATTGATAGCGGAGACGGAAAAAGGATTCTTGCGCGTGGTCTTGCCAATAGAAGAAGCGGGGTGAAATTTTACCACCTCATAATTTATAGCCGCCTCGGCTTCGCGCAGGTTATCCTGGGCGTCCAAGGGGTTATGGCCGGAAACCAAAATCCAACCTAAATATTCATAGCCGTCCGGCGGGGATAAAACCGCGTCGCCGATTTTCTTCTCAAACTGAAATTCTTTAACGAAAGGCCGGCGTTTCAGGTCCTCATCAATTTCCAAATTGACTAAGATACCGGAATGCTCCGAGGAAAAAGTTTCCGCGGCTAAATATTCATAAGGCCCGTCCGGAAACTCATATTTCGGAATATACAAGCCGCAGGCGATTTTTAAAGTATTCTCAATCAAATCAACGTGCCAGGCGGCTTTAACGCTCGGATAGATTTCATCGCCGCCCAGGCGCAGATTAATTTCAATCGGCATCGGGCCGCGGGCCGTGGTTTTCGCTTCAAAGTGGACACAGCCGTTTAAGATACCGAGTTTTTCTAAAGTTTCATCGGCCACGGCGAGAAGTTCCGCCTGATCCTTGGGCGGCAAACTGGATGGAGTTAGACGCGTCGTTTCTATAAAAAATGGCTCTTTGGTCTTGCCATTATCGGACAAGGCGCAAAATTTTATCTTCCCATTCTGGATTAAAATATCCAAATCCACTTCATCGCCTTCAATATATTCTTCCACAAACATTTCCAAGCCGTCATTTAAAGCTGATTCCACTTTCGGCGAAATTTCTTTTTTAACATATTTATAGCTTTCTCGGAGCTCTTCTTCGTTATTAACGCGCACCACGAAAGCGCTAGCCGCACCATAAGCCGGCTTAACCACCAAGGGGAAAGAAAAGGTCCGAATGACTTCTTCTAAGTCACGGCTATTTTTCAGTTCTTTAAATTTTATGGACGGCAGATTATTGGCCGCGCAAAATTCCCGAAACAAGTATTTGTTTCTAACGCGATTGGCAATTTTATAGGAGGTGCCGGGCAATTTATACTTATCGGCAATTTTGGCGGTTAAGAGAACATCGTCCTCCAAAAAAGTCAAGACGCCGTCTAAATGCAGATCCGGATTACCGGCTAAGAATTTCTCCAAGGCGGCTAAAGATTCAATGTAGTTAAGGGTATCAACTTTCAAGCAGTAGTCCACATAGGGTTGGAAGCTATCCGCTTCCCGGCCCATGAGAACGATTTTCGCGCCGAAACTTTTAGCGCGGCGAATGACCACTTTTTTAGAATGGAGCGGATCGTTGACGCCGGACGTATTGACAATCACAATGGTCTTGCCGCTCAAAACATCGCGGCCGAGATCAGGGTTTGTACTGCCATGGCCATTACCATTATTGTTCATAGTGATTTTGTGGACGCTTATTTTATTATAATTATTGCTATATTATAACACTTCTTAAAAATACCACAATAAAATAGGGCCTAGCGGCCAAGATAGTGTTTCTTTTGAACGGGGCTAAGGCGTTCAATGGCGTAACGCAATGCGGTGCGCGGCATTTTCGCGCCATACTCGTCCAGGAAGTCTGTTAGGGTTTTTTCACTGACTCGCTTGCCCATTTCCCTTAGCATCCAGCCCACGGCTTTGTGCATTAGGTCGTGTGAGTCATTTAAAAGTTTCTTGGCGATAAGGATAGTCTCCTCACTCCGGCCTTTTTGGATAAAGGCGTAAGTCGCGATCATCGCTAAACGCCGCTCCCAAAGATTTTTGGAAACGGCCAAGCGCTTGAGAATTAGCTTCTTGGCCGGCACGAACCAGAGATAATCGCCTAAAATCTTATAAACCGATAAGTCAACTAAATCCCAATTATTTATCCGTTTAGTGTTTTTCAGATAAAAATCTACTATCCGGCCTTTAGCTTTTAGGTCCGAGGCGGCTTCATACTGCTCAATCAAAATCATTAGAGCGATTAAGCGGAATTCGTGATATTGGCTGTTTAAAAGGTGCTGGACGCTTTTCCGGTCCAGATGAGCGTATTTACGGGCCAGCGTGCGCTGGAGAGGCACTTTAAGGCCTAAAAACCGGTCTCCGGCCCCATATTGGCCCTCGCCGGTCTTAAAAAAGCGCTGTAAGATGAGCGCTTGCCGGGGATTAGCCTGGCCTTGGATTTCTTTGGTCAAACGGTCTAAGTCGTTCATATTAATAATGATAATCTTTTTTATTCAAAATCGTGGCGGCGCGATAGATCTGTTCTAAAAGGACCACACGGGCCAGCTCATGCGGAAAGGTCAAAGGCGACAAGGAAAGTTGGGGATAATTTTTATATAATTCCGGGCTAAAACCCAAGGCGCCGGCAATTACCAGAGTCAGCGGCTGATTTTTTTCCAAAAAAACTGCAAATTCCGGCGAATCAAAAGTCCGGCCGCGTTCCGCTAAAAGATAGACCGGGCCGCGCGCTTTCTTTAAAAAATCTTCTATCCGCTGGCCCTCGCTGGCCTTGGCTTGGTTGTGGGTGTTCACACTAAAAGGCGTGGCCGTGAGTTCATTAACCTTAACTCGGGCATAGGGTCGGAGCCGCTTCAAATATTCGGCGATCAGGGCTTGATAACTTGCGTTTTTAACCGGGCCGATGGCCACTAAATTGATATCTAACATAATGCCTAAATTATATCATAAAATTTGACTTTCCCTTAAAATAATCCTAAGATTGCCTTGACCAAAACTTCTAGCCATGGATATAGCACTAAGTTCATTTTTAAGTAACTTGCGGGATTACTTGCAAGACGATCCCAGAGATCATAATCACCAAATACTGACCTTCGGTTACCTACGGCGGATCAGCGACGCTTGTTCCATTGAAGACAAAGATGAGGCTGAGCTCATTAAAAACTTTCTCAATGATGAAATCAAGCCGATTATTAAACAGCATCAAGAAACTGAATACTGCTTAACTGAGCTCTGCCAAATTGAGAATGGTCTTGATATCGTTCTTCAAGAACAAGCTCATTCGGATGAGCTAATTAAGGCCAGACAGCCCGGCAAGTTCTCTGAGGTGTTGTTCAGACTGATGGATGATCTGAAACAACTCCAAAAAGGCGTTCTCGCTCAAGTAGACTGAGCGAAACAAAAATTTCAACAAAAACGGCCCCCAAAGCCGTTTTTTATTTATTATTTAATATATTTTACCACCCGCCGCTGGCGCCGCCGCCGCCAGAACCGCCGCCGCCAAATCCCCCGAATCCCCCACCGCCACTTGAGCCGCCGAAACCGCCCGGTCCGCCAAAGAACCAAAAGCCCCCGCGGCCTTTACCCCGAGGCTTAGGTTGAGGCAAAACCCGGGACACAAGATAGTCAAAGATAAAGCCAGCGCCGGCTATGATAAGTGGTAAAGCAATAAGAAACAGAAGAGTGCGGAAAAAGATCAGGGCGATGACGAGGCCAAGGCCAAAACCGATTAAACCGCCTTCCCACCAAGCGCGGCTCTTAGCTAGATAACGGCGCAAGAATGAAAGAAGATAGAAAGCAAAAAAGATGAGATAGAACCACAGATTGCCAGGGATAGAACCTTGGCTTGAAGAGCGGCTAACATCGTCAGCCGTAGGCTGATATTCTCCCTTGGTAACAGCTATAATTTGATCGGTCGCCTGGTTTATTCCGCCGTAATAATCATTAGCCCGGAAAGCCGGCTTAAGTGTGTTATTTATAATCTGGCTGCTAATCGCGTCGGTCAAAGCGCCTTCCAAACCGTAGCCGACTTCAATCCGCATCTGATGGTCATCCACCGCGATAAGGAGCAGGACGCCATTATCTTTTTTGGCTTGGCCAATTTTCCATTCTTCAAAAAGCTTGACGGAATAATTTTCAATCGTGTCGCCGCCTAAGCTTTTAATAGTCACAACGGAAATCTGATTGCTGGAGTCTTTATCAAACTGGACCAGTTTCGCTTCCAAGGCCGCCTTATCATTCACGCTTAAAACATTCGCCAAGTCATTAACAAAACCGGTCGGTTTTCCGGGGCTGGAATAAGCCAGAACGGAAAAACCGACCGATAGGAAAATAAGACAAAAGATAATAATTAATTTTCCGTAACGCATTTTTTATCCTTATTTATTAATCTGCAAATCTACTGACGGCACGGCGCTGGCGCCTGGGGTAACCTGAAAATAAGTTTTAGCCGAGAAGCCATACATATTAGCCAGAATGCTCATGGGAAAACGCTTAATGAGGACATTAAAGGCCTGGACCTGGTCGTTATAACGGCCGCGTTCCACACTGATGCGATTCTCCGTGCCTTCCAATTGCGACATTAAAGTCTGAACAGTATCCGCTGACTTGAGCTCGGGATAATTTTCCACAATGGCGATGAGCCGACTCAAGGAGCTCTCTACCTCATTAGCGGCCGCTACTTTATCGTTCACATTGGTCGCGCTAGTATAGTGGGCGCGCGCGTTAGCCAAGTCGCCAAAAACTGTCTGTTCTTGGGCCATGATGCCCTTAACCGAAGCGACTAGATTAGGGATCAAATCAAAGCGACGCTGATACTGTACCTCCACTTGCGCCCATTGATTATCCACGCCTTCGTTAGCCGTAACCAAGCGGTTATATGAGCTCCAAAACCAGCCAACAATGATAATCACCACGGCTACAATGACGAGCCACCAATACTTTTTCATAATTTTTTGTAGTTTATTTTTCTAAATATTACTTTCTGACTATAACACAAAAAGCCCGATAAATCAATTAATATTTCGCCTTGAACCAGCCGAAAAGCCATTTGGCAAAATCCTGGCCAGCGCGATTATTAGCGCGGACGCGTTTCATCAGCCAAAGATTATCCGAACTCTGCACGCCGCCCGGATTAACCGACACAGCGCCGGTGTAGCCGATGGCCTGAACAACCGGCAGAAGTTTGGGTAAATAGTCGCCAAAGGGATAGGCAAAAGTGGGCACGGACTGATTCAATAATCTTTCTAAATTAATCTTGCTGTTGGCGATTTCAAATTTCGCGTCTTTATCTTTCAAGGTACGCAAATCCGGATGATTAAAAGTATGCGAGCCAATCTGCACCAAGCCGCTCGCCGCGATTTCTTTAAGCTCCGGCGTGGTCAAATAATCTTTTTTGTCCAGCTTGTTAATGATAATATAGATCGTGGCTTTCATCTGATATTTTTTGAGCAGCGGGAAAGCGTTGGTATAAAAATCTTGATAGCCATCATCAAAGGTCAAGGCCATGGAATACTGAGGCAATGGTTTTTTTTCTCGTAGACTAGCCGCCACTTCAGAGACATAAACCGGATTGGTGTGATAACGGCGCAGTTCCTGAAGCTGGCTGGCAAAAATTTTCGGATCAAGGTAAAGCGCGGGCATGATGGTCTTGGCGGTTGGCGCTTCAATGTAATGATACATCAGAATCGGGACATTCTCATAAAAAACCGCGCTGGAACTGGCTGTTTTATTCAGCTGTTCCGGAGTACCAGTTGAGGCAGCTATGACTGAGTTGGATATTAAAAAAGCGCCGCTCAAAACGGCCAGGCTAATAGATAATGTTTGAAGGGATTTCAATTTCATAAGGATATTATAGGGATTATTCAGAAAAATAGCTAGATTTAGAATAATCTGGCTAGTATTAAAACAGCCGAGCTATTCGCCGGGCTGTTTTTATTTATCTGATTCAATTAATTAGCGCTAGACTTCCGTTTATTTTGCACCCGTTCATTTTCCTTCAAAAACTGCTTGCGCATACGGATGCTTTTCGGAGTAATTTCCAGATATTCGTCCGCGTTCATAACGCTCAAGCCGATTTCCAGGGTGAGCGGCACGGGCGGCGTGAGCTTTATGGCTTCGTCGGTCCCGGAAGCGCGGACATTGGTCAGCTGCTTGCCTTTAATCGGATTAACGGCCATGTCGTCGCCTTTGGACACATTACCCAGAACCATGCCTTCATAAACTTCAATGTTCGGCCCGATGTACAAGGCGCCGCGATTCTGCAGATTCCAGAGTGAGAAAGCCAAAGCCTTGCCCGTTGCCATGGACACCATGGAGCCGAGCTGGTTCTTTTCAATCTCACCGGCATAGGGTTTAAAGCCCAAGAAATGGGCGCATAAGATGCCTTCGCCGCGCGTATCCACCACGAATTCATTGCGGTAGCCCAAGAGGCCGCGGGTCGGAATTTCAAAAATGATGCGCGTCTGGTCATTATGGGTTTTCAAGTTGACGATCATGCCGCGGCGTTTGGAGACTTTTTCAATCACCACGCCGGACAAGTTCTCGGGAATATCAATAGTAATTTCTTCATACGGCTCCAATTTAACGCCGTTCTCTTCCTTAATAATAACTTGCGGCTGGGAAACCTGGAGCTCGTAGCCTTCACGGCGCAGATTTTCCAAGAGGACCGCGATATGCAGTTCGCCGCGCCCGAAAACTTTATAGGAGTTCATGTTGGAAAAATCCACTTTCAAACCGACGTTGACTTCCAATTCTTTTTCTAAGCGCTCCTTGATTTGGCGGTTGGTAACGAATTTCCCTTCCCGGCCGGCAAAAGGTGAGTTATTAACTAAGAAATTTAGGGCGATGGTTGGTTCATCGATCATAATCGCGGGCAAAGGTTTTTGCTCGGCCGTCTCGGAAATAGTTTCACCGATGAAAATATCCGGAATACCCGCCACCATGACAATATCACCAGCCACGGCTTCAGTCACTTCGCGGCGTTCAATGCCGTAGAAGGTAAAGAGCTTGGTGACCCGGCGCTTGCGCGTTTCGCCAGCCAAAGTTTCCACATAAACATCTTGGGCGGCCTTAATTTTGCCTTCATAAACGCGGCAAACCGCACAACGGCCCAAAAAATTATCATAGGCTAAATTAAAAGGCTGGGCGGAAAGCAATTTCGCTTCCGCTTCCGGACTCCCGGCCGGCTTCACATGTTCTAAAATCAAATCCAAAAGCGGATTAAGATTATCTGATTCATCGGTTAAATATTTTTTGGCGAAACCTTTTTTAGAAGCGGCAAAGATAACCGGGAAATCCAGCTGTTCGTCAGTCGCGCCCAGATCTAAAAATAATTCATAGACCATTTCATTGACCACGGTCGGCCGCGCGGCCGGCTTATCAATCTTATTAATCACGACAATCGGCTTCAAACCGAGCTCCAAAGATTTTTTTAAAACGAATTTCGTCTGCGGCATCGGGCCTTCCTGAGCATCCACGAGCAGTAAAACGCAATCAATGGATCGCAAAATGCGCTCCACTTCCGAACTGAAGTCGGCGTGTCCGGGGGTGTCCACGATATTTATCTTCGTGTCTTTATAAAAGACCGAGGTATTCTTGGAATAAATCGTAATTCCCCGCTCTTTTTCAATGTCATTGGAGTCCATGGTCACGTCGTCTGAGGTCATGCCGGTCTGGCGCATTAAAGCGTCAGTCAGCGTGGTTTTGCCGTGGTCCACATGGGCGATAATGGCGATATTTCTAATTTCCATATAATATATTTAAAAAAATTACGCGTTTGACGTAATTTCGGATTAAGTCGTTGATATTGTACTTCTTTTGGAGAAAATAGTCAAGGATAAAGAAAAGGCCGCTGGTTTGGCGGCCTTTGTACTCCGATGTGATTTTAACTCTCGTAATGTATATTGTATATATCATGCGCGAGTCCGAAATTCAGGTGAATGTTTCTTAGATATTGATAAATATCAGTATCATACTGTCCTAAAATGCGAAAGGTTTCCGTGGCTAATTCAAACCGTTTATTCAAACAGGTTGAGCCACTATGATTTCTTAAGTCATCAAGGACATCCGCATAGTATGCGGAATCAGGCACGGCCATCACCCGGAGGAAATTCTTGGCACAAGCCCGCAAGGCGGAAGGTCCGCCGACATCAATATTCCCTCTAGCGTCTTCAAGGTCAATGCCAGGCTTTTCCACCACTTCCTTAAACGGGTATAGATTACAGACTAAAAGGTCTATTTCTACCGCGGCTTCACGTACAAGGTCATTCTGATGCGCCTCACAATACGTTTCGGTTAAATAACCGAGAAATAGTTTGTGGTTCAGGGTCTTAACTAAACCACCTTCCGATTCCGGCTGGCCAGTATACGTTGAAACTTCAATGATATTCCGGTCCAACTGCGCCGGGGTCACCATTTTTTTTATGGCTTCAAATGTCCCGCCTGTGGTGAATATCCCGATATTTGGATTAATTTCTATCAAACCAGGCACGAGAATATCCAGGCCAGTCTTGTCTGAGACGGTAATCATGGCCGCTTTCACGCGTACCAGATCATCAATTTTTTGAACTCTTCTAATCATTTTAATGTATTTAGGTGGATACTAATTGTTAAACCCCCCTTCCTTTTTGAAGTGCACCACTCTGGGCGTATTAACAATCATGAAAAAGACAAACAAAAAGGCTCAAAAGGCCTATGCCCATTTGAGCCAGA
>TBL_comb47_HYPODRAFT_10006717_pt1 | contig 12350 bp, 3 predicted proteins | sample TroBogypolimnion_40_FD_10682 | JGI IMG/M metagenome (IMG submission 10682) | reverse complement strand
TATAGTGCCGCCATTTTGACTGCAGGCAGGAAGGACGTTAACTGCGCTTACCTGTGGTGATGGATTTACGACTGCCAATACCGTGGCTGTGGCTGTGCAACCTGATGAACCAGTTACTGTAACGGTATAAGTCCCCGCGTTGGCTGAAGTGGCGCCATAAATAATTGGATTTGCACTGCTCGAAGTAAAGCCGTTGGGTCCAGTCCAGGCATAGCTCACCCCGCCGCTTGCAAAAAGTTGCAAATTACCATTCTGGCAGGCAGGAGTAGCCGATGCGGTGGCAGTAACCTGATTGACATTTACAATCTGACAGGTTTGTGTTGTGGTGCCGCAGGCATTGTTTGCAACCACACAAACATTATACGCGCCTACCGGTATTGTTGTCCAGTTAATCGTAATTGAAGCCGTATTTTGCCCCGCAATAATATTGCTGTTATAATAAGTACCCAGTGATGCAATGGAGGCAATCGTCCACGTGTATGAGGTATTATCCGGGTTCGGGGCTACCGAGAACACACTTGCGGCATCTGTACTGCAAGCATTTACGCCTGGACAGACAGGGGTGGTCAGGGTGATGGTTCCGGAAGAAGCTGTACATCCATTGGCATCTGTCACGATAACAGAATAATTCCCCGGAGCCAGACCGGACCTGTTTTGAGGATTGCTGGAGCCTCCCAAATCGGCCCATTGGAAGGTATAGGGAGTTGTTCCCCCGCTTACCGTCAGGCTGATACTGCCTCCAACAGAACAGGTTGGCTGAATAATCGTTTCTGATAAACTTACCGCTGATACGGTAACTGAAAATGGGACCGAAGTACTGACACAACCAGTTGTTGAATTTTTGACTGTTAGCGTACCTGAATAGATGCCTGCAGGCGCAAGGGCTGGAACAACCAGGACGATGGGATAACTCAGGGTCGAATTGGTCACATTGACAAAACCGTTCGCGGGGGCTCCTGTGTATACAATACTATATTGATTTGGACTTCCTGAAGTTGCTATGTAAGGCAGGTTGGCGCTGACAGAACCCCGGCACACCAGAGGATTTAGTCCAAGTGTAATGGTGGGCTGGGTATTTACGGTAATTGAACCTGAAACATTACTCGTTACTGTACAACCGTTTGAGTTGATGACCATACAATAATAGTATAAGACACCGGATGCTGCTGATGATGGGGTGAACGTATCTGTAGTTACAGAAGTGGAATGTGTAGCAACTATTGTCCCGCCACTATTGCTGTTTGATGAATTACTATACCATTGATAACTGCTGATTGTGCCGCTTCCGGCTGAAGCCGTAACAGATAAAGCAGTGGCACTTCCATTCTGGCAGAGCGTCTGGGTTAAGGTGGATGGCTGCGAACTGATTGTTGGTAATGCATTTGCGGTTCCCGTATAACCTGAGCTCCAGGTACTTACGCATAATGTAGAATTGTTACTTATTCTCGCATATTCTGTGATAGGTGAACCTACAGTTACGGAATGGGTTTTAGTAAGATTCCCGCCTCCGCCTGTTCCAGTACCATCATTATTTGTACTTCCATCTGTGGACCATTGAACAGTATATCCGCTGCCTGGATCGGTCACTGTAAAAGTCACATTACCATTCCCACATATTGTTTGGTTACTTAATCCTGCCGGGGCGGAAGGTAGTGCATTGGCTGTTCCTGTATAACCGGAACTCCAGGCACTTACGCACAAGGTAGAATTGTTACTTATTCTCGCATATTCTGTGATAGGTGAACCTACAGTTACAGAATGGGTTTTAGTAAGATTCCCGCTTCCACCTGTTCCTGTACCATCATTATTTGTGTTTCCATCTGTGGACCATTGAACGGTATATCCACTGCCGGGATCAGTAACTGTAAATGTTACATTACCATTTCCGCATACAATTTGGTTACTTAATCCTGCCGGTGCGGATGGTAATGCATTCGCGGTTCCTGTATAACCGGAACTCCAGGCACTTGTGCACGATGTTGAATTGTTGATTATTCTCGCATATTCAGTTATTGGTGTCCCAACAGTTACGGAATGTGTTTTTGTAAGATTCCCGCTTCCACCTGTTCCTGTACCATCATTATTTGTGCTTCCATCTGTGGACCATTGAACGGTAAATCCGCTTCCGGGATCAGTAACTGTAAATGTAACATTACCATTTCCGCACACAGTTTGGTTACTTAAACCTGCCGGTGCAGATGGTGGAGTACAAGCAGGCCTGAGTACGATCAAAATTGCACCCGATTTTTTGCTTGCACTCAAAGTTACAGTTCCATTTCCGGTGCTCCCAGCTATTGTCTTTGTTGCCCACGCTGCGCCAATTGATTCTGCACCGCCATCATAATCGTAGAGTTCCGAAAGACTGCCTGGTGAAGTTGTGGTCCACCCGCTGAAAGCTGCGCTTGCTGTGCCATCCATCATACTTGCCAGCATGATGACAGCGGCATTGGCATTGGCAGTTGTGATTGCAGTCGCCGTTGCGGTTGTACTATTACTTGACGTCGCATTTATAGAGCCCGGGGCAACATCAAATGGCCCACCTACTGTTCCCCCAACGAGATATCCTCCAGTGGGATCAACCCCATAAAAGGCAACAAGCGCTGCGCTGCCTTCACTCACACCTGTCCCCAAGGTAAATGTGTAGGTTAAGCCTTCTGACGCGCCAGCAACTTTGTACAAAACTGTTTGGCGCCGTAACTTTCCTCCTGTGTCAATTACAGCTCCATCTATGACAGTCCAGCCGGAACATGTTGGGTTGGTTCCTGTATTTCCGCCTTGTTCGATGTTAATGATCATCACATCGTTTTGTACAACCAAGCTTGGCTTATTGATCGTCACAGATGTTGTGGTTATCGGGGCCGTTGTAGCTGAACCGCGCTGCTGTATGTTTTGGGCAAGTATAGTATTAATAAAGAACATATTCACCATCATAAAGCAAATGGCGAAAATCAAATAAGTTGATATAGGAGTTCCATTAACCCAACTTTTTACATGTTTTGGGAAAACATTTACAGAATAATCAGATATATTCTTGATTTCTTTCCTGTTCTCCATATTTAAAGAATACGTTCTCATAAGTAATAATTTTGGCCTGACTTTTTGGTTGTCAGTGGTTGATCGTTGCGGGCTGCACCGGATTCGGATTGATATTGGTCAGTATAACCAAAGATGTAGCTGAACAGCCATTGGTATCGGTTACCTGTACATGATATGTGCCGGCAACCAGCAAAGTCAGATTCTGGTTTCCGGCTTGTCCTGCAGGTACGATTCCACCGTTTGAAGCGGTCCATAAATAGGTGTAAGACCCACTGCCTCCGGTAACAGTCAGGTTTATCGCACCATTATTACCAAGCGTTGCAATTCCGGCAGGACAGGTTGGTCGGATAACCACTGTACTCAGGTTCAAAGTAGCCGGCTGGGTAATAGTAACCGGTAGCGTAGAGGTGCAATTATGCGCATCAGTTACTGTAACCGTGTAGGTGCCGGCAGCCAGATTAGTGAGAGCAGCGCCTGTTGCTGTAAATGCACCCGGACCACTCCATGCATAGGAATAAGCTGATGTGCCGCCTGCAGCCGCCACAGTTACCGCGCCAGTAAGTGCGCCATTGCAAAGCACACTGGTCTGACTTGAAATACTCACACTTAACGCCGCAGCTGGTTGGGTTATCGTAACCGTGCCTGATGTTTTGTTGCAACTGTGGGCATCGGTAACAGTTACCGAGTAGGTTCCCGGCGCCAGACCTGTACGATTTGGCACAGATGACCCATCACTCCAAAGATAAGTATATGGAGAAGTGCCGCCTGAAACATTGGGCGTGATTGTTCCATTTCCTATACCAAGGCAGGTAACATTGGTTGATGTTGGAGAGAATGCGATAACCGCAGGCTGTGTCACGTTAACCGTTGCAGTGGCCGTACATCCTTTGCTGTCGGTAACCGTCAGGTTGTATGTTCCGGCTGCGAGACCGGAACGGTTTGGGGTATTTGGACCATCTGCCCACAAATAGGTATAACCCGGAATGCCCCCCGTTACTGATACAACGATAGTCCCGGTAGAACTTCCATTACAAAGTGCCGCAGCCGGAGTGGCTGTAATCACTATTGAAGGCGATTGAGTGAGCGTAACTGTAAATGTTGACACGCAACCTGCGCCACTGTTTGCCGTAACAGTAAATGCGTAGGTACCGGCTGTCAGACCTGATAGCGTAAACGGACTTGTGGCGCTGGTCCCGCTGCCGGACAACGGTAGTGTCGCATTACCAGTTTTGGTCCAGCTCCAGTTAAATGGCCCTGTTCCGTTTGTAACCGTCATTCCAACTGCTCCGCCCGTGGGGGTGCCGGAACAGGGGTTGGTAATTGAGTTGGAAATCTGCATATTGCATTGAACTGTAATGCCATGGGTGTCGAAAGTTACCCTCCCGCAGGGATCTGTAATTGTGGCTGTTATTATACAAGAAGTTGGGGTGGTTGCCACGGGGGCAGTGAAAGTAACATTCTGAGAAGTGCTGCCCGGCAGAAATGTTCCCCCGCATGTGGATGTCCATGAATAAGTGTAATTTGACGGACTGACGCCTGCAGGCAGTGTCACGGAAAGACTACTCAACTGGCCTGAAGATATCGTAGCCGGCAATCCGGTAATCGTTGGCAGAACTGCTTTTTCGGATACAGCGAGGAATGAGAAATTTAAGAAAGCACGCATAGCAGCCACATTAGCTGTTCCGGTACCCCCAATATTGTGGGCAGACTCCATTAAAACTCTACCACGGCTGGGGTTGTCGAACCCTCTTCCTGAAATAAGTGTAGCCGCCGGTCCTGAAGAAAAAATGCCTGTTCCAAGGGTATTTACCGGAGTAGGGTCCCAGACATATACTTTTGCTCCCGGATTCCAGCTATTCCCGGCAAGGGGTATATAAATCTGTTCCGAACCGTTTTGCTGGGCAGCATCAATGGTCCCCATAAACTGCATAATAGGATCTGTCGGATAGGCATAGCTGTAAGGAGGAGTTCCACCGGAATGATTACCCCATAAAACCAATGAATTTTGAAAGTAGAGTCCGGTTCCACTTGGTGTTGTCGTTTTGGTGACCAAAAAATTCGTTTGATTTGATGGAGTGGCGGGATCGAACATATCAGTCAAGGCGCTGCCCGCATGACAACCAATCCAGATTGCCCCGTTGCATGTAAGATTCCAATAGAAAAGATTGCCATGCAACAGAACTGGTGTGGCTGGGGGAGAGTAACGGACATACCAGGTAGGGTCGGCATGTGGCAATACAAAGATATCATCACAACAGGTAAGCGCTGTAGGTGTTTTCCAGCCAGAGCTTGATGAGCCACCATAAGCAGTGGAAGGAATTCCGGCATCAATCAGAAAATTCTGTGCTATTGAACCATTTTGCTGGTCCAGTGTCCAGCGAGGTACATTATAAAAAGTCACAAAAACCGGAACAGTAACCGGTGAAGTGGTTGTGATTCCGACTACTCCCAAAGCCTGCCATTTAGTAATCAGTGAGTTAACAGAACTGCTACGGTACTTGGCCTCGATGATGAATGGTCCGCCACTGTAACCAACTCCGTTATAGGTAAAATCAACGCCATCCTTGACTTTTGCGGAGCTGATCACCCAATCAACCGGAGTATGGTTATTTAAAAGGGCATAAAGGAGTCCGTAGGGTTTCATCCCATTGGCTATCGTTTGGGGTAGGATACCCATATTAATAATAAATGATCCGGAAGGTATTACAGTTGAGGTCTGGGCAATTCCTTTTGTAAACAAAAAAAACAAAATTAGAAACAATTTAGCAATGCGGATAAAGGCCGGTTTGCTTTGTCTGGTAATCGAAATGATTTGATTTATCATATCGTTTAAATTAAATTAAAGAATCATTAGTTTGGGCGTTACCAATTTGTTGTCAAGTGACCACATTAAACCCTCATAGATTGATATCCACAACAGAAATGGAATTACCAGTTTTTCTTCTGGCCTTCAGCGATCGTCTATTAAAGATCTCTTTGGGTAGCGTATCGATCTCCCTATTGATTACGATATGCTAAAGAACGATAACTATAGTATCCGATTATTTTGTTTAATGCTTTTTGAGAACGACAGTTAAACAAGTGTTAGCACAATAACCATGCTCAAAATTGTTACTTCTTAAATTGGTCATGAAATAGTAATCTAAAAATCGATTTAAAATACAGTTATGTTGACTGTTAGGAATATATGAAAAATTTACAAATATGACATATATAAGAATATGCTAATAAAATTAACTTCGAAAAGCTAGCTAATTTCACATTGCGTAAAATTTTTATATACAGCAGCCGGATTCAGGTTTTGAGATTTAAGCCTCTTGAATTGGTTCCTGTAATTAAATGGGATTAGCCTTTGGGTGACTAATTACTTTTATTATTGAGTCTTAAACTTTATTTTTTCAGAATCCAGGCGCCCTTGTATTTATCCTTCAGATCGTCGAGAGTCTTTTTTGCATGACCGATATGTTCATACCCTATGATAACCCTGAGTGTTCCCGCCTCACCCAATGTTGTTGCATCGTATCCTTGGGTTTTAAGTTGCCCAACAAGGTCTAATGCCTTTTTCTCACTCTGGAATGAGCCCAAAACAAGGTAGTATTTAACCCCGGGGCTGACAGTTTCGGGTGCTGCTTTTACGACTTTTGGGGCGGCTTCGGTTGGAGCAACCCCAATTTTTAGATTTTTTGTAACCGAAACTGTTTTTGGCATTTTCACCTTTTTCTGGATAGTATCACCTTTCACCGGTTTCAGAGCTTTAGGAACCTGGGTCTCTTTGGGGTTTTTGACTACCTTTGGAGCAGCTTCAGCTTTCGATTCCAAAGGAACCTTGGGGGTGGTTACGGTTTTGGCACTCTTTTCCAATGGGGTGATTTCTGTTGTCTTTGAGGCAGCCGGAGCTTTTTCGCCCTTCTGCCCATTTTCAAGGATCGATCCATGATCTTTAAAAGAACTGTAATCTTTTGAAGCATTGGGTTTTCCATTTGAATAATCACCACTTTCCTGTTTAACGGCCTCGCCTCTTAAAAATCCCGGGATATAAATTTCGGTTCTTCGGTTCTCCCTGTTCTCTTCAGGTGTACATCTTCTTCCACCAACACCTTTATGAATTAACTGTGTTTTACCGTAACCCGTCCCTCTGATTCTCGATTGATCAATCCCTTTTGAAACAATATAACCAACTGCTGATTTTGCACGTAACTGGGACAATCTGAGATTATAAGGCTCGGTACCCCGGTCATCAGTATGAGAACCCAATTCGACTTTCATGCCCGGATTTTCCTTCATCAACAAAACCAGCAGGTCGAGTTCTTTAGCCGCGTCCGAAAGAATATCCCATTTATCAAAGTCGTAATAAATATTTTTCAAAGCAATTTTCTGGTTTACAAGAATATCCATCCAGATCGTATCACTTACTATTCCTTTGTTATTCATTTTACACTCCTGCAAATTTTTAGTTTTATCGGGATATCCAAAAGTACTGGCAGTCACTGTACAATTACTTCCGAGGCAAGGCAGGCAATCTGCTTTCCCTTTGGTATCAGTGATGTAAAACTGCTGATCACAGTATAAGATCCTGACGCCGGGAATTGGGCGCTGGCTGGTCTGATCATAAACATAAAGTGTTCTGCATTTTGGCACAACGGGCAAGGGTGTTTTATTAATTCTTTTGAAGGTGAATTTGTAAATATCATCATCTCCTGTGCCAGGGCGGTTTGAAGTCAGGTATCCATAATTGGCATCAGGAGGAATAGTCATGGCAAAATCGTCATACTTTGTATTGATCGGGCCGCTAAAATGGCCAATCTCACTGTAGTCTGACGGAAACTGGGTATAATACAAATCAAATCCTCCGTTTCCGAATCTCCCTTTTGATGAGAATATCAGGAATTGTCCGTTAAAATGGTGATCGGTTAAAAAGGCAAACTCCTCTTTCCCGGAGGTATTGATGTTAGGACCAAGGTTGATGGGAAAGCCCCATCTCCCGTTATTTCTAACAGAGTAGTAAAGGTCGGTCTCTCCGAATCCTCCGGGTCTGTCACTTGAAAATATCAGCGTATCACCTGATTCAGTTACCGCGGGATGCCCTACTGAATAGGACGGGTTGTTGTATGGAAATTCCGAAATAGTTCTCCATTGTCCGTTAACCCGTTTGGCAATCATAATTCTAAGCCTGTTGATCTGGGTATGGAAAGGCTTTGGCTTAAGCGATTGATCATTATAATTTTGTGTAACGAAAAGCTCACCTGTTTTTGGACAATAGGTCACCGGACCATCATTAAATTTGGTAATAAATTCGGGAACTGGTTCACGCTTGCCAGTAATATTACCCTGTTTGTCAATAGGGGCCATATACAAATCATAAAACTCCCTGTTCCTGAGTATCCAATCCGACTTTTCGATCAGTTTATCATTGAAAGTCGTAAAATAGAGAGTATCCTGTATAACAAACGGACCAAAATCACTATGAACGGAATTTATTCCGATTTCTGAAATTTTTAGTGTTGAATCGTTTAATAGCCGATTGTCTTTATTTTGCGGAAATGCAACCGATGAGTATAATATCAGGATCGACAAAAAAAAGTTAGATTTTAATGTTGGTGATTTCATTATGCTTTGTTTTAATCCTTAAATTGAATTTTATTGGCTTATCTTGAATCCATTGTGCATCAAAAATACCTGGGTGATACATATTTTCGTTTTGCCCAGGAAAATTCGTAAGAGATCATCACCTCATGGACACCATTTGAAAACTTCTGAAGATCGGTAGTTGTGAAATCATAAGCATAACCGAACCGGAGTTTTTTGTTAATAATCCATTGAGCAATAACAGAAACGGCATCGCCTGACCGATACATTCCTCCGATCCAAAATTTTTCTGCAAACAAAAAATTTGCCGAAAGATCAAAGAGAAATGGGGTGCCTGCCACAGCCTGAGTCATGAATGTAGGCTTGAACTTAACATTATCTGAAAGCTCAAAGATCATTCCTCCGGCAAAAAACAGATGGCGCACTTCCGTAGAAGTGCTTGAGGAGCTGGCCTGCCCCTGTTGATAACTACCCTGAACAATCTCCGGCAACGAGAGGCTTAAATAATATTTGCGCGCGGAGAGGTAGAGTCCAAATCCAAAATTGGGCATGAATTTATTTTTAATATTGACCTGATAGAGCGGATCGGATTGATTATCGGAATATTGGGAATAGCCGGTGAGGTTATTACTGTAATTCATAAAACCCCCTTTAATTCCAAATCGTAATGTAGTTAATTCTGATAGAAAGATCTGATAGGAATAGTCGAAATTGACGCTGAGCATTTTTTCAAGTCCTACGTTGTCGTTTACTATATTGAGACCAATCCCGACATTCTCAGATCTTAAAGGAGTTTGAAAGGAAAAAGTCTGGGTAGTTGGATGTCCTTGAATGCCAACCCATTGATCTCTGGACAATGCAGTAACCCCTATGTCTTGCCAGGAACCGGCGTAGGCCGGATTGATAGTTTGAAGGTTAAAGATATATTGAGTATACATAGGATCCTGCTGTCCTTTCGAGAAGAGCGCCCCCATGATCATCACCATTGCCAACGTTATTTTTTTAAATATTCTCATAGTTCTCTGAGCTGTTTCTTTTTGTTATTGTTCACTTTAAGCGAGCCTGATTAATGGCCCGCTGTTGAAGTTATTTGTTTAAGAACAAAAATCCTGTTAACACTTTGCTATTGGTTAATTTGAGTATATAATAATAGGTTCCGACTGGCATGATCTGATTGCCAATTGTCATACTGTTTTCGGAACGCCCATTCCACCATGCTGCAGCTTCACTGCCCCAAAAATCGGTATCCCCATAATGATCTTTCTTGTATAACAGGTTTCCCCAACGATTGTAAATCTCAATTACCGGATTAGTGTAATTATATAAACATGCGATTTTGAAGTAGTCGTGTATTCCGTCACCGTTTGGAGAGAAGGAATTTGGCACAACGATTGGGCAACTTGTATCTTCTGCAAGCACAACCTGCACCGTTATGATTGCGGATGTTGAAGCTGTACAACCGTTTGCATCAGTAAGAGTGAGTTTGTAGGTGCCACCCGGAAGATCCATCGGGTATTCCGAGCTTGAAATATAGGAGTTCGGGCCGGTCCAGGAATAAGTGAATGGTCCCGTTCCGCCGGTAACAGCAGGTGTGATCGATCCGCCTGCATCATTTAGAGTCCTACTTCCATCCATGCTCATTGTTTGTATTTCAGACGTTGATATTGCAGAAACGGTTAATGGTGCAACTGACTCATGAACAATAGCAGTAGTTGTTTTGGTGCAACCACGGGCATCTGTTAGCGCGAGGTTATAGGTACCACCTGAAAGACTGGTAAGGTTTTGAGCCGTGGAGATAAACGTTCCAGGACCTGTCCACGCATAGGTAAATGGTGCAATGCCTCCGGTAACCGTAAGATTGATGGATCCGTTTGCCGCACCTTTACAGGTAACGTTGGTAACAACTGCTACAGCGACAATCATATCTGGCTGGGTAACATCAATTGTTCCGTTGACCGGCCCGCATTGATTGGCATCGGTGATGCTGTAGGCCAGCAATTTTCCCGCCAGGACTCCGTTAAAGACTCCGCTGTTATTGGTTATACCATTAAAGGTGTAAGAAATCGGAGCTGTTCCTCCATTCGAAATCAGGGTAACGGTAGCTGTTCCGCCGTTGCAATTAATCGGTGTGGTTACCACTGCATTGTTTAAAGCCAGTAATGGAGGATTGGAATTAATGGTTACGCTGGTCGCGGGTGAAATACATCCGGCCTGATTTTTAGCAGTGACCATATACGTTCCGGCAGGAACTAACGTGAAAATACCAGTCGTATTGGTATAGGTTTTCCCGTCAATGCTGTAAGTGATCCCGGTTTCAGGGGGTGCAGTTATATTGATTGTTCCTGTAGACAAGCCGGAGCAAGGAGCGCTTGATTGGCCGGTCGCGGATATGGTTAGCAGTGAGGGATTGTTGATGTAAAAACTAACCGGGATTGTACAGTTGTTTATATCAGATACTGTTATAATATGATTCCCAACCGATACAAACGGGAATGTACCCGTTGACTGTGTTGTGCCTCCATCCAGCGTATAGGTCAGGTTGCCTTTCCCGCCTGATCCTGAAACTATAACTGATCCTGATCCATTATTGCACGCAGGCAAAGTTATACTGCTGATTGTGGCGGTTAATGTACTTGCTGAATTGCTTATTCCGAAAGTGGTAGTACCAGGACATGCTCCATTCGTTGTTGGATTATACATTCCTGCGGTCAATCCGGAAAAGAGTGATCCTGAAGGTTTGGTAACTCCATTTAAAGTTACCGTACTTCCGTCGCTGCTCATTAATATAACAGATCCCGTGGGCGAATCACAAGTAGTATTAACTATCGAGCTGGCCGTCAGAGTCACAGCCACCGGATTAGTAAGGATATAGGGTCCCCCAGTAATTGTACAACCTTTAGTATCAGTGACAGTTACGTTATAGGTTCCGGCCATTAGTCCGGCAGGATCAGCAGTATTTGTTCCATTACTCCAGACGTAGGTATATGGTGGCGTTCCACCTGAAACGGTTGTATTGATACTTCCGTTCGCAGAACCGTTGCAGGTGGGATTAATCAGGATAGCCGGAGCAGCGGTAATATTCAGGCTGCCCGATGGCTGAGTGATCACAATCTGTAACGGAGCACTACAATGGTTGGCATCCTCCACCTGAATATTATAGGTGCCTGCAATCATTCCTGTGATAATATTTCCTGTAATGGTTGGACTATTTGGCCCGGAAACAACTGAATAGCTGTACCCTGAAGTACCTCCTGCACCACTCACAATGACACTGCCGGTAGCACTCCCGTAGCAAGCCACATTGGTTTGGCTGATCAGGGCCAGAGTCAGTGACGGCGGATTAGTAATGTTGAAACTAACCGGGTAGGTGCAGCTGTTTGCATCGGATAGTGTAATCAGGTGATTGCCAACGGAAATACCTGAGAATAAACCTGATGACTGTGAAGTGGCTCCGTCAAGTGAATAGGAGAGTGCTCCGACACCACCAGTTCCGGTTACAATCACCGAACCTGTTCCGTTATGACATAGAGGGAACATAGTGCTGGTAATTGTGGCCGCCAATGTGCTTGATGAATTGTTAATATGGAAGGTCGTAGTTGCAATACATGTTCCGAACGATGAAGCAATAAATGATCCTGAAGTTAATCCTGTGAAGGTGGAGCCTGATGCTTTAGTAATTCCATTTACAGTCACACTACTTCCATCGCTACTGGTCAAAACGACTGATC
>TBL_comb47_HYPODRAFT_10006716_pt1 | contig 12351 bp, 8 predicted proteins | sample TroBogypolimnion_40_FD_10682 | JGI IMG/M metagenome (IMG submission 10682) | reverse complement strand
TGACATTTCGCCCAGAAACCGGCCTTTAATCAGCGACCCACCGGTCGCCCCGCCGATTCATCAGCTAATGATATAGGCCCTGATCGGCGTGTCAATATGCCGCCGGACGGTCAGGCGCGGCGTTCGGCGGGTTCCACGGTGCAATGGAGACTGGACAGACGGGGCCGGTTTCTACATTTTACGCTCCCGTTTGGTCAAGACGGACGGGCGGGAAAACACTTTATTTTGGAAAAAGCACAAACATGCAAACGACAGACCTGGATGAACTGAAACAGCTGGTGGCGGAATTGCGCGCGGAACATGTGGCGCAAAAGGAAAAGGAGCAGCGCGACAGTTGGACGAAATATGTCTCGCTCACGATGGTATGTATTGCGGTGCTCGCGGCGGTGGCGACGCTCAAGGGCGGCGGTTTCTCGACGCGCACGTTGAAGGAAATGAACGAGGCGACGTTCAACCAGACGCAGGCCTCCGACCAGTGGTCATTTTTTGAAGCCAAGTCCATCAAGCAAAACCTTTATCAGATCGAGCTGGATCATCTGTCGGCCACACCGGCACCGGATGTCGCCGTCGTGGAAAAGCTCAAGGCGAAGGTGGAAAAATACGACAAGGACAAGGCCGACATCACCGCGCTGGCGAAGAAATTCGAGGCGACCCGCGATGCCGCGCGTCAGACCGCAACGAACGCCGCCGAACATTCCAAGCAAATGGGGCTGGCCATCACGCTGTTTCAGATCGCCATCGCCCTGGGGGCGATGTGCCTGATCGTGAAGAAAAAACCGTTGTGGATCGTCTCGACGATTCTGGGCGCACTGGCCACCGCGCAGATGATTTATGTTTTATATTTTCATCCGCTCTGACGTTGGCTTGGGGCGCGCGCTTTTGGAATGTCCGGCGTTGCTGATTTCGTTGGATTAAAGAAACCCCGGGGACAACGGCAGCGTCTCCCTGAATGTTTATGACCGGACGATTCAAACTGCCCATCTGGATTCTGCCCCTGGCCATTGCGGCTTTGGTGGCCGTGCTGGGCTGGTGGGGCAACGGACGCGTGCGCGAAACCATCGAAGGCCAGTTGCAGGCGCAGTTGACCGCTACGCTGGAGGCCAACGTCACCGCCCTGGGCATCTGGACGACCAATCAGACCCGGCTGGCCACGGCGCTGGCCGAAGATCCCACGGTGGCCGCGCTGGCCTGCCAGATTTTTCAAGCCGCGCCAACGAGCCGGCGGGAAGCGCGGCCGCAGCCGGAACTGGAGCAGTTCGTCAAGGATCTCAAACCGCGCCTGCCGCAACTGGGTTATGAAACCGCCCAGTTGGTCAACACGCATTTTCTGGTGGTGGCCAATTCACTGCGGCCGCAACTGTTCGGCAACCTGCTAGTTTCCGACGCGCACACCAACAAATTTACCGAGCTGTTCGCCTCCGGCCAGCCGGTTATCATCACGCCGTTCAAACCGGAATTGCTGGTGCAGCGCCGCGCCGGAAAAAACGCCGCCGGTCAGTCGCGCACGAATGAGGTTCGCGGTTTCAATCACCCCGGCCCGGCCAACGCCGGCCGCCCGCGGCGCGGGGATGTGACCTTGATGCAGGTGGCGGCTCCGGTGCGCGATCACGACGCGGTCATCGTCGGGGCGCTGGCCTTGATCATCAATCCGGACAAGGAATTTTCGCGGATCCTGTCGGTCTCTCGTTCGGGTGCGTCCGGCGAGACTTACGCGTTTGACCAGACCGGGCTGCTGATTTCCCACAGCCGGTTTGACGACCAGCTCAGGCGGCTCGGCCTGCTGGAGGCGACCAACCCCAGTTCCGCGCTGAATCTCCGCCTGCACGATCCCGGCGGCGACCTGACGCAAGGATTTCTGCCGCCGGCGGACAACGAGTCCTACGCGCGCCCGTTGACGCGCCTGGTCGCCAGCGCGGTGGATGGGGAAGACGAGGTGGACGTGGTGCCGGCGCGCGATTATCGCGGCGTGCCCGTGGTGGGCGCTTCGCGCTGGCTGCCGCAATTTGGCTTCGGCGTGGCGACGCAGATTGATGCGGACGAGGCCTACCGTCCGCTGCGCGTGCTGCAGCTGGTGTTCGTGGTGCTGTTTCTTTTTCTGCTGCTCTGCGCCACCGGATTGTTTCTGGTTTCCAATCTCACCTGGCGCCGGCGTCTGAGTGAAGCCGAGCTGAAGGTGAAACAGCTCGGCCAATACACGCTGGAGGAAAAGATCGGCGAGGGCGGCATGGGCGTCGTCTATCGCGCGCGCCACGCGCTGCTGCGCCGCGACACCGCGGTCAAACTGCTGCTGCCCGAGCGCGCCGACCCGGCGGCCATTGCGCGTTTTGAAAGCGAAGTGCGGCTGACCTGCCAGTTGACGCATCCCAACACGATTCAAGTCTATGATTACGGCCACACGCCCGACGGCATTTTCTATTACGCCATGGAATTTTTGCGCGGCCTGAACCTGCACGAGTTGATCGCGCGCTTTGGTCCGCAATCCGAAGGCCGGGTGATTCACATTCTCGCGCAGGTCTGCGATTCGCTGGCCGAGGCGCACGCGCTGGGGCTGATTCATCGCGACATCAAGCCCGCGAACATTTTTCTCTGCCAGCGCAGCGGCCTGCCGGACTGCGTGAAGGTGCTCGATTTCGGCCTGGTGCGGGAATATCGCGCAAGCCCGCCGGAACAATTGCGCCCCGCGGGCGAGGAGGTGATTGAAGGCACGCCCTGGTTCACGCCGCCGGAAGCCATCACGGGATCCGGGCCGATCGATCCGCGCAGCGATCTCTATTCGTTGGGTGTCCTCGGCTACTATTTGCTGACAGGGCAATACATTTTTGACGCGGAAACCGTGGCGGAAATCCACGGGCAACATGTGGCCGCCGCCGCGATTCCGCCCAGTCAACGCACCACGCAGCCGATCAGCTCCGAAATGGAGCAACTTCTCCTGTGCTGTCTGGAAAAAGATCCGGACCGTCGTCCCCAGTCTGCCAATGAATTGAAAGCCAGGTTGCTGGCCGCGCCCGCCGCCGCCGATTGGACGATTGCGACGCGGATTGCCTGGTGGGACGCCTTCAATCGCCAACCCGCGATGAGTCCGGATGAATCTACCTCGCCCGGATCCACGCCGATGCCCACCGTGAGCATTGATCTGGCAGGGCGGGGCGAATAGATAGTCTGGAATCGTTATTTGGGCGATGCGGCAGTGCCGCCCCGCCGCAAACAGATGGCGCTAAGCCGCCGCTCGGCCGATTCTGGGCCTAAAGATTCAATGAGAGGTGCCGATTTTTATCGAAGCGACACCCCCTCTTTATTAACCTGCCGCATCATGTATTCGCCCGCTGCCACCCGTTACGAGTCGCCGAATTTTTACCGCCGCTGCGGAAACTCGGGCGTTCGGCTTCCGCTGATCTCGCTCGGCCTCTGGCACAACTTTGGCGCGAATGATTCATACGAGAACGCCCGCGCCATCGCCTGCCGCGCGTTTGACCTCGGCATCACCTGTTTTGACCTGGCGAACAATTACGGTCCGCCGGACGGTTCGGCGGAGGAAACGTTCGGTCGCATCCTGCGCGACGACTTGGTGAAGTGGCGCGATGAGCTGATCATCACGACCAAGGCGGGCTATTACATGTGGCCGGGGCCGTATGGCGAATGGGGCTCGCGGAAATATCTATTGTCGTCACTCGACCAATCGCTCAAGCGGATGGGGCTGGAATACGTGGATGTTTTTTATTCTCACCGGCCCGATCCCGACACGCCGCTGGAAGAAACCATGGGCGCGCTCGCGCACGCCGTCCGCAGCGGCAAGGCGATTTACGCCGGCCTTTCCAATTATCAGCCCGCCGAAACGGCGCGGGCGGCGAAAATGCTGCGCGAACTGGGCACGCCGTGCCTCATCCATCAGCCGCGTTACTCCATGCTGGATCGCTGGGTGGAACCTCAGTTGCTGGCGACGCTGGAAGCGGAAGGCATCGGCTGCACGGTTTTTTCGCCGCTGGCCAAGGGCGTGTTGACCGACCGCTACTTCAAAGGTATTCCCGCCGATTCGCGTGCGGGTCACGATCCCAGATTCCTCCGACCGGCGGACATCACCGACGCGGTTTTGGCGAGGACGAAAAGGCTGAACGACCACGCGCAGTCGCGCGGCCAGACGCTGGCGCAGATGGCGCTGGCGTGGGTGCTGCGGCACAAAGTCGTGACGAGCGCGCTCATCGGTGCGAGCCGTGTAAGCCAGGTGGACGACTGCGTGGGTGCGATGCGGAATTTGAACTTCACCGGCGAAGAGTTGGCAGTGATCGAGAAAATTCTCGGTAGCTAGGCATTCAACGGATCGTCGGCCAGTTCGTCAGCGGGAATTCGGTTAGTTGATAATCCGTGCGGACATGATTGTTGGTGGAGAGCAGGTGCATGGCCTGGTTGATGGCGGGGATTTGACTGGCGTAGCTGGGCCCGCCTTTGACGACGGCGTTATGGGAGACCAGAACCAGTTGATTGCCGATGAGCAGCATTTCAGGATTGGAGGAATCACCGACGCGGACCGTCACATTCCAGTTGGTCGTCAGGCCGAAGGGAGCGGTCTTGCCGCTGTCCCAGTTGACGAAATTCCAGCTGCCAAACGTCATCGGCTGGCCGAACACATACATATCCTGATTCATCCCGATACCTTGGACCACGTTGGAAAAAGTCGTCGGCAGGTAGTTGGTAAAATTTCCGGGCAAGACCGGAAGAAAACCAACTGACGGCGGCAGATCGGCGTCCAGAATGCCGACTGACGTGTCACCGCCCACATCCACCCGCTGCAAAGTCTTCCGCCAGAAGAGCACGTTGTTGGTGTCCAAAAACGCGATCCGGTAACCCTCCGGATGCATGTGCGTGGCGCCAGCGTAGTGTCGGGGCGAAATCAGGGTGGGCAATCCCTGGCCATTCAGAACATTGCTGAAGCCGATGGGAGTCGCGCTCAATCCTTGAACGCCGCTCAACCAACATTTGCCGGACCACGCTGCGTCGGCGTAATGGGTCAGGCGGATTGAAGTTGGCGCCACCAGCACCACCTTGTCTGCGTAGCCGCCATAGCGTCCCTCGGCCCGGCCCGCGGCATTGGTGGCGAGGTGATACGCCAGCGTGCCCGGTTTCGTTGAATCGTCGGCGGTCGGGTCGGCTTTGGCTTGGGAGAGAACCATCATCGCCCCGATACCCACCGCGATAATGGGCCGTTTTAAAAAAAATGCGGTCAAAATATTTGTGGGCCAGAAAATTTTCATAACCATGGGCTGGATCAATCTCGGTCCGTCTGGAGGATTGGCAAACTTTTATCGCGGAACGCCGTGAGAAAGTAAACCAGCACCGCGCCGACCACGGCCGACAGGCCGCCCCAGAACAGCGGCCATTTCGTTCCGGCCGAACGCGCGCATTCGCTGAACCACCAGCCGGTGCCGAGATAGCCGATCAGGTTGCCGATGCCGCCGTTCATCAGCGAGAGCAACGCCTGCGCCCGCGCCCGCCACGCCGGGTCGATGCGCTGCTCGAGATAAATCTGCGCGATGACGAACACGAGCGTGAAGGAGGCGCCGTGCAGAAACACGCCCAGCAGCATGGTGGCTTCGGTGTTGCACGCGGACAGCACGAACCGCAGGACACCGAAGCCAAGGCCGCAGGCGAAGATCCATTTCAACCGCCAGTTGAACAGCAGCCAGCCGAGGCTGAACATCGCCACGATCTCCGAGCATTGCGCGAGACTCATCCACGCACTCGTGTGTGTGAAGCCGAGATCCCGCAGATGCGTGGGGGCAAACGGATAAAACGCCGCGAGCGGGATGTTGAACAGCGTCGTGGTGATGAAGATGACCCGCGTGTCGCGATTCTTGAGGAGCGTGAGCGCGTCGAGGCCGAGCCGTTCGTGCCAGGTCAGGTTTTTGGCGGACTGGGGGACTTCCAGCAAGGGCAGGAAGAACGTGAAGCCGGCCACCAGCAGCCACATCGCCGCGCCGAGATAGCCCGCGATGACCGAGGAATCCACATTCAGCGCGCTGACGAGCAGGCAGCCGAACATCCAGCCGATGGTGGCCAGGCTGCGGATGGGGCCGAATTCCTTTTGCGCGTCCTGCAAGCGCGCGAGGATGAGCGTGGAGGAGATGCTGAACATCGGCGCATAGGAAAAATAAAAAATCTGAATCAGCAACAGGGCCAGCCACGGTTGACCATGGGTTTTGATGACGGTGCTGATAAGCGTCAGGGAGATGGCCGTGGCCACGGCCAGCCAGCGCAGCACTTTGGCCGGTGGCACGTGCCGGTCGGCCATCGCGCCGAACATCAACGGCGAGATGAAGGCCGCCACAGCGGAAGCGGCGAAGGCGAACGGCTTGATGCCATGCAAGCCATGCGCATCCAGGATCGGCCCGAGCGGCACAAACCAGATGGCCATGGCCGCGCCCTGGATGAAAAACAGGACGAGCATTTCAAAGTATTCGGCTTTGCGCAAGGTGGTCAGCACAGGCGGACAGGATACTGAGCCCGATAGAAAACTAAAGAGAGGAACCGAGGCCGTCTGCGGTGCCGCCGCGCGGTGGCGCCGCAAATTTTTTATCGGGTATGTTGATACACGCGCACCCAATCGATCGCGAACCGGATGGGAAATCCGGTCTGCGACGGATCCCCGCCGCTGTCGCCGCCGATGGCCTCTTCAAAATGAAATGCGCCGGACTGTGAAACGGATTGCCGAGGTCGGCGCCGTCGGCCGCGGTCAGATCAAGTTGGTTCATCAGTTGACCGTCGAGCAGCAGGTCGATTTTCTTCTCGTCCCCTGGCAGCATTGGCCCCAGTTTACAAAGAGATAATAAAAATCCCCGTGCCGGATCAGGCATGACGCCTCGACGGAATCTTTCCAAGCGAGCGGATACGCTGGCGAGTTCCTGCTGCGGCGCAGGCCGGTCAGCGGATCAAGTTCCGTCAGGAAAATTCCCTGCCAATACGAACCGAACGCCAGCCGGAGTTTTCCGTCCGCGTCCAGAAAGACACTCGGATTAACGTGTTGTAGGCATAGCCGTTGGTCGAACGGATCACTTCGCCGCAGTCCGTCCAAATGTGATTCGTCGCGGAGGCGTCCAACGAGGTCATGGTCGCCAGGCCGATGGCGGAAGTCTGCTTGCCCCACGCGGAAACGGAGTAGTAGAGGAAGAATTTCCCGTTCAACCGGATGATGTCCGGCACCCAAAAATAGCCGTCAAAACCGGGGCCGATATCTTGGGTCCAGTCGGCCGGGCGGCTGAAGACCGGCGGTTCATTGGCCCAATGCCCAAGTCCGCCGACGAACGGACACTGATGCCGGGGCGGGTGCCGAAGATGTAAAAATGGTCGCCTCTTGGACGATGGTGGACGGGTCGTGGATGAAGGTCTGGCCGGTCACTGGCAGGGGCGTAAATTCACCTTCCACCGCATGAATGCCGAAGGCGAAGCCGACCAGGACGCTGGCGATGCAAAAATTCGAGCACACGGAGAAGGGGTTATTTCTTCAAAATGACGTAGAGCGCGTGCAGCACGGCCGGAATCCAGAACAGGAAGCATAGGACGATATTGAGCAGCGTCGTCTTGACGTTGTTCGTCTTCAGATAGACCGCCAGCGGCGGCAGCAGGATGGCCAGGATGATGAGAAGCAGATTTGACATGGGACTCAAATACACCCGCTGAACCTGTCGCGGCAAGGTGAATCAATTCCCGGCACTGGCAATAAACTTGGGTGATTTGGCAATAAACCGGCGTGATTTTTCCGTGAAACAAGGTAGTATGATGGGCATTAATCATTGTCATTACATTTGCAGAACAGTCATCGCCTTTGGGTTGTTTTTCGGGCTGGCGACGGTTTTGTCCGCCACCGAGCTGGGGCGGGTGGATTACAATTTCCAAGTCCGGCCGCTACTCTCCGACCGCTGCTATAAATGCCACGGCCCGGACGAAAAGGCCCGCAAGAAAAAGCTCCGGCTTGATCAACGCGACGGGATGTTTAAGGCGCTGGACGATGATTATTTTGTCGTGAAGCCCGGCAACACGAACCAGAGCGACCTGGTTTACCGCATCACCACCACCAATCTCGACGACATGATGCCACCGGTGGATTCGCAGTTGAAGCTTTCCGCCGCCGAAAAAGAGCTGCTCATCCGCTGGGTCGCGCAAGGCGCGGAGTTCAAGCCGCACTGGTCGCTCATTCCCGTCGGCAGAGTCTCGCCGCCGCAACCGGAAAACAAAACTTGGGGACGCAATTCCATCGACGCCTTTGTGCTGGCCAAACTCGACACGGAAAAACTTTCGCCCGCACCTGAAGCGTCGCGCGAAGTGTTGTTACGCCGGCTGGCATTTGATCTCACGGGCCTGCCGCCCACGGTGGCCGAGTTGGACGCGTTTCTCGCAGACACCGCGACGAACGCCTATGAGCGCGCGGTGGATCGTTATTTGAGTTCGCTGGCCTACGGCGAACGGATGGCGCAGGACTGGCTCGACCTCGCGCGCTTCGCCGACACCTACGGCTATCAGCAGGACGTCGAGCGCGACATGTCGCCGTGGCGCGACTGGGTCATCAAGTCGTTCAACGAAAATCTCCCTTACGACCAGTTCCTCGTCTGGCAGCTTGCGGGCGATCTGCTGCCGAATGCCACGCGCGACCAGCGGCTGGCCACCGCGTTCAACCGCCTGCACCGGCAGACGAACGAGGGCGGGAGCATTGACGCGGAATTCCGCAACGAATACGCCGTGGACCGCGTGAACACGGTCGGCACCGCGATGCTCGGCTTCACCATCGGCTGCGCGCGCTGTCACGATCACAAATACGATCCCATCAAGCAGCGCGATTATTATTCGCTCTCCGCGTTCTTCAACAACATTGACGAGTCGGGAATGTATTCGCATTTCACGCAGGCCACGCCGACGCCGACGCTGCTGCTCTGGCCGCAAGACAAATCTGTGGAGGCCGCCGCGCTTTCGAACAAAATCGCCGCCGTCGAAAAACAAATGGAGACCATCCGCCGCGAATCGGACGGACCGTTTCAATCGTGGCTCAAAACCGGCGGGAAAATCTACGCGCCAAAACCCGTCGCTCTTTTTGCCTTTGATACGGTCGTCAGAAACGCCACGCCCGACAGCCTTTCCACGAATGTCGCGAAGCTTGAAGACGGGCCAGTGCTGGTGGCCGCGCCGGAAATCGGAGCGCCCAACAACTTCGCGCTTCAGTTCAGCGGCGACAATCAGGCCCTCATCAAAGGCGTCGGCAACTTCACACGCGCCGACACTTTTTCCTTCAGCCTCCGGCTCAAGCCGACCGAGCGGCAGGATCGCGCCGTGGTGCTGCATCATTCGCGCGCTTGGGCGGACTCCGGCAGCCGCGGTTACGAACTGGTGCTGGATCACGGCAAACCGTTTTTCGGGTTGATTCATTTCTGGCCGGGCAACGCCATCGCCGTGCGGGCGAAACAGGCTTTGCCCACGAACGAGTGGTCCCAAATCGCCGTGACCTACGACGGTTCCAGCCGCGCGGCGGGCATTCAACTTTATCGCAACGGCATCCCGCTCGAAACCGAAGTCGTGCGCGACAATCTTTACAAGGACATCGTGCATCGCAAGGAATGGGGCGACCTGGAGGCGGGCAAAATCAATCTGACGCTCGCCGGTCGCTTCCGCGACAGCGGTTTCAAGAACGGTTTGATTGACGATTTGCAAGTCTTCGATGTCGCGCTGACGGCACCGGAAGTTTTGTCACTGGCAAAGACCAACGATGCGATTGCTTCGCTCGATTATTTTCTCGCTCGCGAATACGAGCCGTATCAAACCGCGCAGGCGGAATTGAAAAAGCTTCGCGCGCAGGAAAACGCCCTCTTCAACGACATTCCCGAAATCATGACGATGCAGGAAAGGCCGCAGCCCCGTCCGACCTTTGTTTTGAAACGCGGCTCCTACGATGCGCCTGGCGATCCCGTCGAGCGCGACACGCCCGCGAGCATTTTATCCTTTCCGACCAACGCGCCGCGCAACCGCCTCGGCCTCGCGGAGTGGATGGTGGACCGGCAGAATCCGCTCACTGCGCGCGTCGTGGTGAACCGTATTTGGAAACTACACTTTGGTCGTGGCATCGTGGCGACGCCGGACGATTTCGGCAGCCAGGGAAAACTGCCGACGCATCCCGAGCTGCTTGAATGGCTCGCGGGCTGGTTCATGGACAATGGCTGGGACGTGAAAGCGTTGCACCGGCTCATCGTGAATTCGGCGACGTATCGGCAGTCGTCGCAGGCGCCGCAAGAACTCGTCGAGCGCGATCCGTTCAACCTGCTGCTCGCGCGCGGGCCGCAGCAGCGCCTGCAGGCCGAGCAGATTCGCGACAACGCGCTCGCCGCGAGCGGCCTGCTGAACCGCACCATCGGCGGGCCGAGCGTGAAACCCTATCAGCCGGCGGGACTCTGGGAAGCGGCCGGCACGGGCGCGAAATACACGCAGGACACAGGCGACAAATTATATCGCCGCAGCCTTTACACATTTGTGAAACGCACCTCGCCGCCGCCGTCGCTGCTGACGTTCGACGCCACCTCGCGCGAAGTCTGCACCGCCAAACGCGAGACCACCACGACGCCGCTGCAGGCCCTCGTGTTGATGAATGATCCGCAATTTATCGAGGCTTCGCGTGTGCTGGGCCAGCGGCTGTTGAAAAAATTTCCCGGCGACGAGAACGCGGAAATCCGCGAAGCATTCCGCGAACTGACGGGACGGTTGCCGGACGAAAAAGAAACGGCGATATTGCGGCAGTTGTTCGCCGAGCAGAAAGCATTCTACGCAAAGGCAACCGGCGAGGCGGACAAGCTGCTCGCGACCGGCGAATCGAAATGGGACGAGACGCTGCCGCGTGCGGATTTCGCCGCGACGACCATGCTCGTCAACACGATCATGAACTTTGATGAATTTGTGATGGAGCGATAAACTATGAACCAGCAAATTTGCACCGGGCCGCTGCCCGCCGCCGGCTTGTCGCGGCGGATGTTTCTCAACCGTTTCGGCATGGGCCTGGGCGGCCTCGCGCTGGCAAATCTGATGAAGCCGGCAAACTTGTTTGCGTCTGCAGCAGCGGGAGACCACGGCATCCTGAATGGTCAGTTGGATTTTCCGCCAAAGGCCAAACGCGTGATTTATTTGTTCATGGCCGGCGGGCCGTCGCAGATGGAGACGTTCGATTACAAGCCGCTGCTGAATCAGCGCAACGGCGAACAGTTGCCGGATTCCGTGCGGCAGGGGCAGCGGCTTACCGGCATGTCCGGCAACCAATCGTCGCTGCCGCTGGCGGGCTCGCTGTTCGGCTTCAAGCAATACGGTAAAAACGGAACCTGGGTTTCGGATTTGCTCCCGCACACGGCGAAGGTCGTGGACGATCTGTGCATCGTGCGCTCGATGTTCACCGAGGCGATCAATCACGATCCGGCTATCACATTTTTCCAGACCGGTTCGGAAATGTCGGGTCGGCCCAGCATCGGCTCGTGGATTCATTACGGCCTCGGCAGCGACAACGAAAACCTGCCGTCGTTCGTGGTCTTGATCACGCCGGGCAAGGTGGATCAGCCGTTGTATGCGCGCTTGTGGGGCAGCGGCTTTTTGCCGTCGCAATATCAGGGCGTGCAGTTCCGCAGCGGCAAGGAACCGGTGCTGTATCTCAACAACCTCGATGGCGTCACGGCGGAAAACCGGCGGCTCATGCTGGATCGTTTGAAAGAGCTGCACGCGCACTCGGCGGACCGGCTCGGCGAAACCGAGATGGACGCCCGCATCGGGCAATACGAGATGGCGTATCGCATGCAGTCGAGCGTGCCGGGCGTGATGGATTTTTCGGCGGAAACACCGGAGACGTTCGATCTCTACGGGCCGGATTCCCGCAAGCCCGGCACATTTGCCGCGAACTGCCTGCTCGCACGGCGGCTGGCGGAGAAGGGCGTGAAGTTCATCCAGCTTTACCATCAAGGCTGGGACCAGCACGACAATCTGCCGAAGAACATCGCGACGCAATGCCGCGAAACCGACCAGGCGAGCGCGGCGCTCATCACCGACCTGAAGCAGCGCGGGCTGCTCGACGACACGCTGGTGGTCTGGGGCGGCGAGTTCGGGCGCACCGCGTATTCCCAGGGCAAACTCACGGCGGACAATTACGGGCGCGATCATCATCCGCGCTGTTTTTCCATCTGGATGGCGGGCGGCGGCGTGAAGCCGGGCATGGTCTTTGGCGAGACTGTCAGCGAGCGGTCAAAACCAGCCAGCAGAGAGCGAATGAAAACCAGCCATTTTGAGGAACACATTGCGTTGAGCGCCGTGGAAACGGCACAAGAACGCGATGAATCAACTCAACATGAG
>TBL_comb47_HYPODRAFT_10006711_pt1 | contig 12353 bp, 9 predicted proteins | sample TroBogypolimnion_40_FD_10682 | JGI IMG/M metagenome (IMG submission 10682) | reverse complement strand
ACCGCAAAACTTGAGGCCCTAGGAACAGAAACAAACACCTCATACTGATCTCTCAGGTTTTTTTTAAGGCGTCCTGCCTCTCTAAATGCTCTCCCATTCTGCCTTTCCACGATTCTGTAAATTACCTGCGAAGCCGTGGAAACTCTTTCTAGGAATTCCTCGGACTGAACAACTCCGTATCCCACCCCTCGCCCAGAGAGACTCATCTGCATTTCATCTTCACACAAAGTCACGCCACGCAGGAGCAGATGTCTACGAAAGTGAATCTGCTCAAATAGGTCTCGGAGCTCCTCTGCAATCTCGTCCGGCGGGGAATGCGCAAGAGCAGTGGCTGTCAACTTCTCTGCCAACGCAGAATTATTGCAATCTAACGCCAAAGTAGCTGCACTTCTATGTAGTACGGAATATGTTGGTTCAATTGAGTCAGTGTCTGACAGCGCATTGATTGCCATAAGCTCAGACTGAAGGGCTTTCCCGGACAAGTCAATTGCCTCGGCGTGATTGCCGTTAATGCGCGCCAAGAAAGCCAGCTCTGCAAAGTCCATAGCCTCGTTGTGTTTTTTGTGAACTAAGTTCATTTTTCTCTTACCTCCGCAACCGGACAACCGAACTCGATCACAATGACAAACGCCGGGAGAGTTCCATCCGAAGGATCTGTCTGTTTAACTTTTTGATTCACCCGTGTACGTAGCGACTTATCGTCTCCTTTTCTAATCCCAGAAATTTCGAGTCGAGCCTTATTCTGGAAGAGACTATCTTTGTCATTCCCCAGCCAGTAGTCGAAGCCGGTTCCTTTTCGTGATCTCTCGATTACTGAATATCCGATTTCGCTTTTTGCGAGAAGCACGGCGATACCAACCGCTCCATATTCCGTAGCCACCTCTGTATCATTCCAGCAACGTCGCGCTTGTTCGGTCACAGCAGGCCAGAAAAGAGCATATTCGTTTTTTGTATATCCCTGAACCTGTAGTGCTTTTCCTTGAATGTGTCCTCTGTCTTCTAGGCACACGCCTCCTGCTTCCGCCAAGGCTTTTCCCAAGGCTGGTGTAATAGCAGGCAAACCATTTGCCAATGTGTTCAAATCAAGCATTGTCTGCTTCCTTTTCTCGAACAATCCAATTATTATTCGGCTTTTCTAGGTTTTGCTGGGAGATAGAAATAAAGTAATGTGCGATGCGTTAAATACAAGCATATAATGTAAGTTATGAGATAATCCTGTGTCAAAATATTTGCTATGCATTTAGCAATAAAATTAAAAAAATTAATCAAAGGAAAATAATTTAATATTGGAATCAGATTTTAACCTTTTATGTTTTTGGGATATCCTGGAGCATTCTATTATGATTGCAGATTGCTAAAAACTTCCATTTCGATCACTATCTCACAGCGTCGTTATCATTTTTTCTGCCAGTAGGAGGAATATGATCTCAACTCGGCGATGATCGGGGGCTGCGCAGTCTATTCCGCGGCAGGCGGGCTGAAACGTTTTGCGACACGGTCTACGCCTCCGCGCGGTCCGTCAACCGGTTTAAACCCGGATTCGGACTGCCAGCCGGTTTTGGCCGGATACGGATAAAGCGGAATGTCCAGTTCGGTCTTGCCGTTTTTAATACGCTGTCCCCGGATCATGTCCGGAACGGCACCTTTTTCACGCCAGTTGATTACAAGATTAAGCATACCCGGCAGTTTATCTATTCCGGGGCCGGGGCCATGGCTCATTCCAGGAATGATGTAGAACCGGAAAAATGACCTGACTTTTTCGATGGAGCCGAAATATTCCGTGGTGCGTTCGTAATAATCGAGCGAGGCGTGGTAGGGTACGCATGAATCCGCCGAACCGGAGATCATTAGAATTTTGCCGCCGCGTTTTTCGAAAGGGCTCAAGTCGGGATTTTCCGCATTGAGATATGGTCCGAGCGCGGCAGTATAGGTGTCAATATCCTTGCCGAAATCAATTTCCATAAGGTTCTTTTGCGCTCCGAACACCCACTGGAAAAGATAAAGGTGTCCATGCGCGATCTTGAAGGAGCTGCCGAACGGGATGCCGCAGAATATGCGTTCGCCGGTAATGGCATGTTTCGGACCGTCGAACAGTTTCCGGAGAGCGTCCGCATGTTTATCCGTCAGAGTCGGGTCCTTCTTTCTGGCGAGTTCGATAACTGCCTCGATATCTTTTTCGGTGCAGCGCGGATCGGAAACTATTTTTCCGGCGGTCTGGGGTATTTCACGCGCGGCCATGTATTCGTTGCCGGCGGCAATGATATTGTTCTCCTGAGCGTCCGTGAACGGACATTTTTTAAATATCTGGTCGTTCCACAGGAAGTAAGCGTGAAGCGGAGTGCGGCAGTGCGCCGGGATATTGGCGACAATGCCGTCGTAATCCTCCGGATACCGCTGCGCTTCCTGAAGTGCCTGCTGGCCGCCGGTCGAGCCGCCGTTGAAGTATGAATATTTGGGATCCTTCCCGTAATATGCTTTGATGACCTGTTTGGCGGAAACTGTCATCAGGTGCGTGGCGCGATAGCCGAAATCCTTCCAGACCTCCGGATTCCCGATTCCGGAACCGGCGTTAGGGGCGGTTCCCATATCCGTTGTCGCAGTGGCATACCCCTCGGAAATCAGACCGGTAAAGCCGCCGGGATTTATGTTTCCAGCCGCGCCGCCGTTGCCAAGACCGACGAACCGGTCATTCCACTTCGCTGCGTCCGGCAGCCATACTTCGACATTGATATTGGAACCTTTGGCCGGATTGAGGACGAGCTTCACTATGGTTCGCGGCGGCAGATTCTTGTATATGGTTCCATTGAAGATTGTCATGGTCGGCGAGGTATTGTACTCCGCGGACACAATTTTCCCTGCGTCGATTTTCAGTTCCCTGAGTGCCGCCAGGCGGTCCGTTTTTTCCGCGGATTCGGCAAATCCCGCCATTGAGATCATTGTACCTAAAAAAAGGCACAGGCATATTTTATGCAGGCGGGCTATCATTTTTCCTGCCAGTAGGGGGAATATGATCTCAACTCGGCGATGATCGGGGGCAGGGTCCTGATCACAAAATCCACCTCTTCTTCAGTATTGAAGCGGGACAGGCTGAAACGGATGGTACCGTGGGCGGAGGTATAGGGAATACCCATTGCCCTTAGCACATGGGACGGTTCCAGGCTGCCGGTGGTGCAGGCGCTGCCGCTTGACGCGCAGATGCCGAACTGGTCCAGACGGAGCAGAATCGCTTCGCCTTCAATATATTCAAAACTCACCGATGCGGTATTGGGCAGGCGGTTGTCCAGGTCGGCATTGATTTTTATCGATGGAATCGAGTCGATAATGCCCTTTTCCAGGCGGTCGCGCAAGGCTTTGACCTGAGTGTTTTCAATTTTCATATATTTTCCGGCCAGTTCGCAGGCTTTGCCGAGGGCGACAATACTGGCGGTATTCTCCGTGCCGCCGCGGCGGCCTTTTTCCTGGTGTCCGCCGACGATGAACGGGCGGAAGCGGATGCCGCGCCGGACATATAATACGCCAATGCCTTTCGGGGCATGCAGTTTATGGCCGGACAGGCTCATCATGTCGATCTGCGAATTTGCCATATTGATCGGGATCTTGCCAACGGCCTGCACTGCGTCTGTATGAAACAGTGCGCCGTAACGGTGCGACATGGCGGCGATCTCCTCCACCGGATAGATGTTGCCGGTTTCGTTGTTGGCCCACATCACTGAAACGATGGCGGTATTTTCGTCAATCAGGTCTTCCAGGCGCTGCAAATCAATCCGGCCCCTGCCGTCAACCGGCGCATAAGCCACTTTATAGCCGCGGCGCTCCAGGTCTTTGCCGACATTCAGCACGGCTGGATGTTCGATTTTCGACATTACGACTTTTTTTCTTCTCGGGCAGTTTTCCACCGCGCTGTAAATGGCGGCGTTATCGCTTTCCGTGCCGCAACTGGTAAAAATGATTTCCGTAAAATTGCCGTGCTCGTCCTGGTGATCGGCACCGAGCAGCGCGGCAACCTGCGCCCGGGCCTTCTTTATTTCGGCGGCGACATTGCCGCCGAAAGAGTAAATGCTCGAAGGATTGCCGTAGCGTTCGGAGAAAAACGGCTTCATCGCCTCGAAGACTTCCGGGTCTACGGCGGTAGTCGCGTTATTATCAAAATAGACTATTTTTTTATTCATTTTTCCACCTATTCTTGTTTCTGAATTTCCGGTTCCCATTCTGATTCCTGAATTTTCCTTTGAAACTCCTCTTTAACCACAGAGACACAGAGACACAGAGAAATCCTTTTTAACATTTTTACTTTTATCTTTTTACTTTTGTCTTTTATCTTTCGCTTCTTATTTGATAAAACTGCGGATACCGCAATCAAACGCTTCCCTGTCTTCCGGGTTGCGGGCAAAGCCCGCCTCAGATGCTTTCCACGACGATTTCTTTAGAAATAAACTCGCGGAGCTGGTCTTCCACCGTGTGTTTCAGCGTGACATGCGAACTCGGGCAGACCGCGCAGCGGCCTTTCAGCCTGACAATCACGACATTGTCCTTGATGTCAACCAGTTCAATACTGCCGCCGTCGCTTTCCAGCATCGGTTTGATGGTTTTGTCAATCACTTCCTGCACCCTGATCACCCGCTGCACCATGGACATGCCGGCGAACGCGGATTTTTCCGGTTCCGCGGCGGTTTCGGCTTTTTCTTTCCAGAGGCCGTCGAGGATTTCCTGAATGCTGTCCAGGCAGGCGCCGCAAGCGCCGCCGGCTTTGCAGTAATTGGTGATATCTTCAGTTTTATGCAGATTGTTTTCTTTGGCGACTTTCCGGATTTTAGTATCGGTTACGCCGAAACATTTGCAGACAATCCGGCCTTCGTGGTCGGCGTCGCCTTCAAACGGGCTGGTCTCGCCTTTGTAATTGGCGATGGCGGCCTGAAGCGCTTCCATGCCCATTACCGAGCAGTGCAATTTTTCCTCGGGCAGTTCGCCGAGAACATCAACAATATCCTTATTGGTTACTTTCGAGGCTTCCTCCAGAGTCATGCCTTTGACGATTTCCGTCAGCACCGAAGACGAGGCAATCGCGCTGGCGCAGCCGAAAGTCTTGAATTTAGCTTCTTCAATCCGTCCGTCCGCACCGATTCTCAAAGTAAGTTTCAGCGCATCGCCGCAGGTTATATTGCCGACATCGCCGGTGGCGTCCGCACCTTCGACTTCACCCACATTTCTAGGATGGAGAAAGTGGTCCATCACTTTATTATTATAGTCCCACATAAGGCACCTCTTATTTAATTTTTAGTAATCATTCCTGATTAATACTAATATACACTCTAAAATAATTTTTACTGCAATAGTAAAGTATTTCTTAATTTTTTTGAAATTGAGCGAATTTCATTGCGCCGGAGACGGCAGTGAATGCGCTTTTCCCGAACTATTTATTGCCAGAATGGCATTAAAATTTCTCTTAAAATACGAAACATAGTTTCCTATGCTAATCTGCGGTATTTGTACCCCGGAACAGGCAACAAAGCAGTATTTGCGTCTATTTCTGTTTTCAACTCCGAATTTTTGCACAGATGTCTTTAACTGGTCGATGGCGTGCATAATACTTCGGCCTTTTAATTCAATGAAATGTTCGGTTTCATTGTAGTCATAGAGCAGGAAATCGCATCTGCGGGTTGTAGAATCTTTTACTACACAACCATCGAGTTTGAAGATTATATTATCTGTTTTACCTGGATTGGAAAATATGATCTTGCTTTGCTTTTCCTGTAATGTAATTATTTTCCCGTTATGAGTTTTACAGCAACTGGGATACGTTTTTTTCATGTATGAAAGACCGGTCATTTTACTCATCCAAATCCACCAGTTTGCAGAATTCTTCGGATATGTTATTAGAGACTTCATCAATAATTTCTGCGTCAATCAGTCCGGTTTCCTTGTTCATTATAAGTTTACAGCTACCTTTGCTGTCCAGCGCCCATACCGAAACATCTTTAAAATTCATTTGCAGAATATGCGGTACAATCCGGTCTAATTTAGTTTTATCCTTAAGTTTTCCCGCAATTTGTCCGGCATACAGCAGAGTATTCAGAACCGTTAAAATATAAGGGCTATGGGTGGTTATAAATATATCGTCCTTATTGGAATTGAAAACCAATGCGATTAATTCTGTTATGTTTTTTTGTGTTTCCGGAAATAAATGAGCCTCCGGCTCTTCAATGATCAGCGCAGCATTGTAAGAATGCCTTGTCCATAGCAAAGTAAGCACGAGGGGCAAGACTTCCTGCTGACCGGATGACGAATGCTCTAAATCAACTTCTCGATCATCAAGCTTAAGGTAACCCTTGCCATTTTTGAATTCGTATTTTCCTTGTAATAGATTTTTAACCAGTTTGGATACCGTCGCGTCTTTTTTCGAGTATATGATTTCCGTTTCGCTTCGCAGAAGTTCATAAATTGTACCAAAATTCTTAAAAAATGGGTCAAAGGCAGGATTTGAACTAAGAAACCTGAATATATTTTCCTGAAATATGGAGAAAAAAGCTCGTCCCGCGGGAATGAAAATAGGCGCGTTTCGCCAAATAGGAGAATTCCGCAAATACGTTATAATTTTAAAATGGTCAATCCCAATTAATGAAACATAACCATTTTTTCGAGAGGAATCTTTTATTTCTTCGTTACTCTTATAAGGTGCCTCTTCATAGAAATGAATAATTTTGGGGGAAAAATTAATTTTTATTTTTCCGGAAGAATCACCATGAAGCGTAATTTGGTTATTATCAGAAAATATATATTCAATGGTAAAATTTTTATTTCCACAGAATTTATCTGGAAAATAATTATCAAACTTCTGCTCAAGTTTTTTTGAGAAATTTTCCATTGAACCAGGGGTTGTCAACAGAAATTCTTCCATTTCTTGAACAATTGATTTGAAGAAATGAACCAGTTTGACAATGACGCTTTTGCCGGAGGCCTGGGGGCCGATAAAGACGTTGAAGCGGTTGATTTCCAGCTCCAAATCTTTGATTCCGATAAAGTTTTTAATGATTAATTTTTCATGCGCCATTTTTTGTCTCCAAACAAACTGCTTATTCAAGAAAATATATACCGGCGTGCATTAAATGCAACGCCGGTATAGTCAAAATTGATTACGCCTCGTATTTTTTAAATTCATCGGCGATTATGGAGCTTATTCTGGCGGGAACATCGCTGATGTTTATCAGCTCCACGTCTTTTTCTCCGCGCCGTTTGAATTCGACCTGCCCGTTGACCAGCGTTTTCGGCGATATGATCAGGCGGAACGGAATACCCAGCAGATCGGCGTCGCTGAACATGAATCCGGCTTTCTCGCCGCGATCATCGTACAGCGTTTCAATCCCGGCGGCCTTCAGCGCTTCGTAAAGACCGTCAGCGGCGGCTTCGACATTGTCCACTTTCGGATTCAGCGAACAGAGCTGGACGTGATAGGGCGCGATCGTCACCGGCCAGATCGGCCCCCACTGGTCGTAGGACTGCTCAATCACGGAAGCCATGGTGCGGCCGACGCCGATGCCGTAGCAGCCCATGATCATCGGATGAGTTTTGCCGTTCTGGTCGAGATAATTGCAGTTCATCGCCACGGAATACTTGGTTCCGAGCTGGAAGATGTTGCCGACTTCAATGCCGCGCTCAAGTTTCAGCGGCTGTCCGGTCAGCGGGCACGGATCGCCTTCGCGGACGCAGGCGATATCGGTGACGCTGATACCGGCGGTTCCGGCCAGGTCGCGGTCGAAATTGAAATTCTTATAGTGATGATGCGGTTCATTGGCGCCGACCACCAGATTGGAGGATTCCGCCACGGAGCGGTCAATGATTATCTTCACTTTTTTCGGGTCGATCGCCAGCGGGGACGCATAGCCGGGTTCGCAGCCGGCGGCACGGATCGCGTCATCATTGGCAAACTTAATCTCATGCGCCATGGCAAAATTCTGCAGTTTGGCTTCATTGACCTCGAAATCGCCGCGGATCATCGCGAATATCAGCTGGCCTTTGTCGTCCTGGTATAATACGGCTTTGCCGGTATTTTCCGGTTTCAAACCGAGAAATTCAGCGACTTCTTCAATGCTTTTCTTGTCCGGAGTGTGCACTTTTTCCAGCGCCAGCGGGGCGGACTTTTCGAACTTCCAGGCGGCGACCGCCACTTCGCGGTTGGCGCGGTAGCTCTGGTCCGGAGAAACGAAGATGGTATCTTCGCCGAATTCGGAAACAGCCATGAATTCATGGGAGACTTTGCCGCCCATCATGCCGGAATTGGACTCGATGGACAGAACATATTTCATGCCGACGCGCTTGAAGATGCGGACATACGCTTCATGAGCGCGCATGTAATAGGCTTCCAGGCATTCCTGGCTGGTGTGGAAGGAGTATGCGTCTTTCATGGTAAATTCGCGCACCCGGATCAGGCCGCCGCGGGCGCGGGCTTCGTCGCGGTATTTGGTCTGGATCTGGTACAGCATCACCGGAAGCTGTTTATAGCTGGTTATTTCAGTACGGGCCAGATGCACCACGGCTTCTTCGTGGGTCATGCCCAGCAGCATTTCCTTGCCGTTGCGGTCCTTGAAACGGAGCAGCTCCTGCCCGACGGACTGGTAGCGGCCTGATTCCTCCCACAGTTCGGCCGGCAGCACTACCGGCATCAGGACTTCCTGCCCTTCGATCGCGTTCATTTCTTCGCGAATGATTTTTTCGATTTTCATAATAATGCGCTTGGCAACCGGCAGCAGCGAGTAAATGCCGGTTGAAACCGGACGGACATAGCCGCCGCGAATCAGAAATTTATGACTGACAGTCTTGGCGTCTTTGGGATCTTCTTTAATCCGGCGCCCGACGAGCTTGCTCATTCTCATAGTTCAACACTCCGTGAATTATATTTATTAATACTGTAAAATTAGTTTATTAAAACACGCGGTTGCAGTCTGTTGCAAATATCCGCGAACTAATTAAGTTAGCGGACAAAACCCTTTTTGCAACTTTCCACCTTGAATAATGCAGGCTTTTACGGAGGTAAAATTAACCACGGAGGCACGAAGGCACAGAGAAATTCATTTTTATGGTTCTAGCTAGTAAAAAATTTTGTGCCTTTGTGTCTTTGTGGTTAAATCGGATTTTGATTTAATCGCGCAGAGCACGGATGTTAAAATCAACGACAAAATCCTCCAGCCACTGGAATAAGGCGCAAATCAGCATAACCACAAACACCACGGCGAATATGTAAGGATTGCCGGAGAAATACAGAATCATAAACATCAGCGCAAAGATCATCAGCCGGATATTTTTATAGAAAGACAGGGTAATCAGCAGCGCGATGGCCGGAACCGCATAATTTAAAAAGTGGGCGACGTCAATGCCTCTGGACCATTCCTGCATATCCCACGGCAGCTGGTAATCCCATAAATACGCGCTGGGGCAGACCAGCAGCAGGCTTATGCTCAGCATGATGATCAGCCGGATCTTTTCGCTGACGCTGGTTTTATTCCAGATATCAGCACAGACAAATGCCCCCAGTATCGCGCTGTACGATGACATGATGAAACGGTGGGAGTCGCAGAAAGTGTAAGTATAGCCGAAGAAAAACAGAATCACCGGGACCGCCCACAGAATCAGGGTTATCCGCAGTTTGCGGTCTGAAACAAAAAAGATGCCGGCAGTGCCCAGCGCCCAGTAGGCAAGATTTGACCCGCCGAGATATTGTATGCCCTGACTTACAAACGGCCAGCGGAAACCGTCATTGGCGCCGCCGTGCAGCACATAAGGAAAAGAGAAAAAATGTCCGAAATGCATTTTATTGATAATCAGCTGCCAGCCGAACGTCGCCAGAAATACTCCGATTGCAGTCAGCAGCGCTTTGCCCAGAAAATTCCATTCCAGCAGCCGGACATTGAAACGGCACCAGAACAGCCAGGCGATCAGGGGTGCAAAGAAAATATTGTTGATCCTGAGCAGACAGGCAAAACCGTATACAAACGCGATTATGGCGATGCTTCTGATTTTTGCCGGTAAAAATACGCACAGCAGAATGCACAGCAGCACGAAGAACGTCGAAGGGGTGTCGCTCATCGCATTGAAGCCCATGGTAATAAGGTTCCGGTAAAACCGGAAACAGAATGTGTCTTTCGGCAGCGCGAAGAAAGACTTGAAGACTTTTTCATCCCAGAACTCGAAATGGCTGTAAAAGAACGGAATGACTGTCCAGAGCAGGGCGGTAAAAAAGCCTTTAAGCTGCGAGCCGGTCAGTTTCCGGATGATCAGGTAAGTCATAACAATGCTGGCCGGCATCAGCACGAATCCGGCAAACCAGGCAAATTGAACCGCGATGTCATAGAACTGGGTCGCATTGAGCGCCAGAATGAACGGGATATAGAGAAAGCCGAGGCCGATGGTAAAACGCCACGGTCCGGAAAAATCCCCCTTGATAAAACCGGCGGCAGTCTGGAAATAGCCCGGGTCATCCGAACTTCCGGCAATAATATTATAGCCGCCCATAATCAGGATCAGCAGCATCAGCCAGCGCAGCAGCACCAGAAAGGCGATGCTTAAACTTATGGTCGCCGCCGCCGGGAGCGGAGGCAGTTTTCCCCGTCTGACCATGCGGTATCCTCCGAATCCGCTTACCGCCAGCAGCGCGGCGGCAACCAGGATCAATGCAGTTTTGCGCAATGGAGAATTAACATATTCCGGCTCCATTCTCGGTTTTCCGTTTTCGGTGGAAACCCGGAATTCCGGACATGCCCAGGCGGTTTTGCCGGCGCTTATCGGGATTTCGTAAAATTTATGGTATCTGGCCAGCGGGTGTCTGGTGAAAAAAGAGTCTTTTTCAGACAGCGTCTCAATTTCTATCTGCTGGTTAATGACGAACAAAAATCTGGCGTCCTGATCAGGACGTTCAAAAACCGGCGTGCCGGGATGGAAGATGACGCTGCCATAAATAAAAAACGGGAAAAAGAATAAAAATAAACCCAGCGCGGCCGTTGAAACGGAACGCTGCTTATTCGGAATGCGGTTTGGTTTGTCTACTATGTCAGATTGAGTTTTCCGTACCACTAATCTTTTCTTTCAATAAATTATCCGGGCAGTTTTCGACATATCAGATAACATGACAAACCCGGAATTATAATTTTAATTTTCTTAAAACATTGTGTAATTAAAATATCCGCTTTAAGGCAGAATACAATAATCGCGGTAATTATTGAACCTTTATTCCATTTGCCGACTCCGGAAACGGATTCGCTTTCCTTGCGGCGAAATAATTTTTCCCATACTGTCTGAAGTATTCTGGCAAACAGCAATGAAACAAAAAAATAACCGTAATCTATAATTTCCGTCCCGCTTTCGCCGGCCAGGCGGCAGAGCTGACTGGCCGTGTAACGGCGATAATGCCCAAGCTTGCGGTCATGACTGGAAAAAAGCGCGGAAAACGCCGGAACCGTGATGATGAAAACAGCGCCAGGAGTTACACTTTCGCTGTTCAGTAATTCGCGCAATGCGGCTTTATCGTTTTCAATATGTTCGATCACATCCAGCAGCATGACCGTATCAAAAGCTATATCATGAATATCCGCAAAGTTCTGGAAAAGTTCGATTTGCTGTCCGGTAAGCTGCCCGCGCAATTTCGCGATTAATTCAGGAGTGAACATGTTGTCAACGGCGGCAATTTGAATCCCGGATTTTTTTATCAGGCAGTTTGCGACAAAGCAATTGCCGCAGCCGATATCCAGAACGCGCTTTGCCCCGGGATTATATTTGCGCAGCAGTTTTTTCACAAACGACAGACGGACTGTTTCCCATGGATGAACTCTGTCATAGGTAAAAAACTTTTCCTGATTTTCTTTTAAATCCATACCAGAGTGTTTTCCAGGTTGATTATATTTGCGCTAATATACACGGCTTTTTGCCGTGTGTCCACTCTACTATGCGGCGTCAGACGACAGTGCCGCCGGCGACATTCTTCCTGAACACGGAAGGGGAGCTTCCGTAGCATTTCTTAAATTCGCGGCTGAAGTGGAACTGGTTGCAGAATCCTGTCTGCCGGGCGATCTCCTCCAGCGATAAACTGCCGCTTCGGAGCATATCCGACGCTTTTGAAAGGCGCATTTTCCGTATATGTTCCAGCGGGGAGTCGCCGAAGAGCCGCTTGAATTCGGCGTGAAATCGCGGAACAGACAGATTGACCTTCTTTGCCAGGTCCGCCACTTCTAGCTTCTGATCAGGATGCCGTCTGGCATATTCAAGAACCGGCAGCAGCCGCATGATACCCGGGTTAATCCGTGGAGTAATTCCTTTACTTTCCAGATATTCCAGCAGCAGGCGCAGGAGCGAGAACGCGAGTTCGTTCA
>TBL_comb47_HYPODRAFT_10006709_pt1 | contig 12355 bp, 8 predicted proteins | sample TroBogypolimnion_40_FD_10682 | JGI IMG/M metagenome (IMG submission 10682) | reverse complement strand
CAGCGCGACTGTAGCCTGGTTCTCATCCTTCACTGTTTTGACTCCGATGGGGTAGCGAACAAGGTGTTCATGCTACCAGCCATTCTCCCCCTCTTCCCCCTGCCCCAGGTCGTGCTTTTCCCGCAGACCTTCCTACCTCTGTTCGTTTTTGAACCGAGGTACCAGGACATGACGGTGGAAGTTCTGAACTCGCATCAACACCTGATCATCTCGCTCATGCAGGAAACCCCGGAACCCGGCGGCCTCGGAGAGAGCAGCCCCATCTTCGAGGTGGGCTGCCTGGGCGAGATCGTCCGTGCCGAACCACTTACTGGCGGCCGCTGGCGCCTACTGATTCAGGGCAAGCACGCAGTCCGCATCGTCGAGGAGCGTCCGGGGAAGGCCTTCCGACAGGCTCTGCATGAGGTCCTCCCCTTCACAGACTCGGTGCTCTGGCCTGGACCCCATCGGCGCCGACTCATGGACGCACTCCAGGCTTTTGCCGAAGCGGAGGGCATCGAGGCCCAGGTGGCGGAGTTGCTGGACCTCCCCCTGGAAGATGCGGGACGCCTCAATACCCTGGCCATGGCCCTGGACTTCAAGCCCACTGAACGCCAGTTCCTCCTGGAGGCCCGGGATCTTGCGACACTGGCAGATCGGCTGCTCAAACTCCTGGAATTCGCCCTGGGCGGCCGTTACCTCGAAGGTCTGTGATCCGTTGAGGGCCCCCTGCCCGCTAGACTGGTTCTGGCCCTGTAGCTCAGCGGTCAGAGCTGGCGGCTCATAACCGCTTGGTCGTGGGTTCGAACCCCACCGGGGCCACCATTTCGCAGGATTGCGAACAGGACGGAATCGCCGCAGGCGATGGCCGCCCGCATGGCGAGGGCACAGGATGTGCTCTCGTCACCATGTCCTCAGCCTTAAACGATCCACTTTCTCAGCTCACCTTCGGCAAAGATCAGATGGGTCAGCATGGCTTCAGAGGCCTTGATGGGTTCCCGGTTCCGAATGGCGTCAAAAATGTCTGAGTGCTGGTCGATGATCTTCTGGGCGTTATCCACGTTGTCGTGGTAGAGCTGGCGCCGGGCCACGGAATTGGCTTTGGCGAACTCTTCGGAGACCGTCTTGAAGAGCTTGTTGAGGAGGCTGTTGTGGGTGGCCTCGGCCACGGCATAGTGGAAGGCCGCGTCGAATTCCTCACCCTTTTCTGGCTCCAGGACATTCATGCGCTCCCGCATGGCATCGAGGGTGGACTCGATCTGGTCCAGCTCCTCCTGGGTGGCCCGGTCCGCGGCTAGACGGGCGTTGGCAGTCTCGAAGATGCGTCGCATCTCAAACATGTCCAGGAGAGAACTGCGCTCCACCGCCAGGAACATGGCCAGGGGCCGGATGATGTCGTCGGCACCCGTGCGGCGGACAAAGGTCCCCTCCCCGGGGCGGATGTCAATCACGCCGAGCATCTCCAAGGTACGGATGGCCTCTCGAACCGAGGCCCGGCTGACTTGGAATTGATCGGCAAGCTCACGTTCTGCCAGCAGCTTGTCCCCAGGTTTCAGCCGCCCATCAGTAATGAGTTGCTTGATCTGCTCCACAATCTCTTCGTAGAGGCGCTTAGTTTTAATCGGCGTAAAGTCCATGGGACCGCTTTTAAAAAAAAGAATGTAAGGGACGGAAAACACACTTTGAGAAAGTGTGACCAAAAAAAGCCTTTTTCATGTTGGTCTGACCACTAGACCTATTGTAACCTTCGCACAGGTTCTTTTCCAAAACACTACTCACTTATCTTCTACCACCCCCCACAAGGAGGCTTCATGGTTCCGTGGTCACAAGTCTACAACCCAGTAGGAGGAAGTATCTTCCTCTCGGCCCTCGTGGCTGCGTTGCCAGTGGTGGTCCTATTGGGACTCCTGGCCTTCATGCATGTCAAGGCACATATTGCCGCACTGTTGGGCCTCGTCACAGCGTTGGTCGTGGCGATCTTCGTGTATCACATGCCCGGCTCCATGGCTGGGGCTGCCGCCATCAACGGTGCGCTTTACGGCCTCCTGCCCATCGGCTGGATCGTGCTGAACGCCATTTTCGTCTACGACATCTCGGCCAAGTCCGGTGACTTCGAAGTCGTGAAGCACTCCATCGCCGGGTTGGCTGAGGACCGCCGCATCCAGGCCCTGATGATCGCCTTCTGCTTTGGCGCCTTCATCGAGGGCGCGGCCGGCTTCGGCACCCCCGTCGCCATCTCAGCCGCCATGCTCATCGGCCTAGGCTTCGACCCCCTCAAGGCCGCTGGCCTCGCGCTCATCGGCAACACGGCCCCCGTGGCCTTCGGTGCCCTGGGCACCCCTGTCGTGGTGCTCGCCGCCGTGACCGGCCTGCCCCTCGGCCCCCTCAGCGCCGCCGTCGGCCGCATCCTCACGCCCTTCTGCCTGCTGGTCCCCTTCTGGATCATCTGGGTCATGGCTGGTCGCAAGGCCATGCTGGAAATCTGGCCTGCCTGCCTCGTTTCGGGTGTCAGCTTCGGCCTTGCCCAGTACTTGGTCAGCAACTACCACGGCCCCTGGGTGGTCAGCATCGCCAGTTCCATCTTCTCTATGATCTGCCTGATCATCCTCCTCAAGTTCTGGCAGCCCAAGACTGTATGGCGTTTCGAACATGAGCGCGGCCAGGCCGCAGACGCCATTCCCGACCACAGCACCGGCCGCATCATGAAGGCATGGATGCCCTGGGTCATCCTCTCTGTCTTCGTGTTCGCATGGGGCATCCCCCAGGTGAAGACCGCTCTCAACGGCGGCACCAAGGCCAGTCCGAACTTCCTTGCCGGTTACACCGTCAAGACCTACGAAGTACCTAAGCTCCATAACCTGGTCAAGAAGGTTCCCCCCGTCGTCGCCAAGCCCACCGTCGAGCCCGCCACCTACTCCATCAACTGGCTCTCCGCCACGGGCACCAGCCTCCTTCTTGCCGGCATCATCGGCGGGTTGTTCCTGGGCTTTGGCGTCAAGGACCTGTTGAAGATTTTCTGGGGCACGCTCAAGCGCGTGAAGATCTCCCTTCTCACGATCATGGCCATGCTGGCCCTGGGCTTCACCACCAAGTCCTCAGGTCTGGATGCCACCGTGGGCCTGGCCTTCGCAGCCACTGGCTCGATCTTCCCCTTCTTCAGCGCCATGCTGGGCTGGCTGGGTGTGGCCCTGACGGGCAGTGACACCTCCGCCAACGTGCTCTTTGGCGGCCTGCAAAAGATCACCGCTACCCAGCTGGGCCTCAACCCCATCCTCACGGCCGCGGCCAATTCCGCTGGCGGCGTCATGGGCAAGATGATCGACGCCCAGAGCATCGTGGTGGCTTCCGTGGCCACCGAGCAGCAGGGTCAGGAAGGCAACATCCTGCGCTACGTCTTCATGCACAGCATTGTCCTGGCCGCGCTCGTGGGCCTGGTGATCGTGTTCTTCGCCAAGATCGCTCCGTCCTGGATGCCGATCCTGCCCCCTGAGACTCCGGCCGTGGTCGATGCTTCGCACGCCCCAGCCGCCCCACCTGCCCCGGCCCCAGGCCACTAGCTGGCCTGAAGGTTTTGACATCGAACAGATCCCGCCGACAGACCCATCGTCGGCGGGACCATTGAGCACCCCGACACCCCGGGGGGAGGATGATTCTCATGACCACCGTCGCTGCCGTCTCACTGCGGGACTCTTTGTCGGCCATCGTCGGACCCGAACGGGTGTTGGACCGGCCTGTGGACCTCATCGCTTTTGCATCGGATGCGAGCTTTTACCGCCTCATCCCCAAAGCTGTGGTCTTCGCAGGCAGCATCGACGAAGTGCGTGGGCTGTTCCGGCTTAGTCAGGAGCAGAAGATCCCCATGACCTTCCGGGCCTCGGGCACCAGCCTCTCGGGCCAGTCTGTGTCAGACGGCATCCTGGTGGAAGTGGCCCGAAACTGGCGCGGCATCCAGGTGCTGGACGGCGGCGCCAAGGTCAAGGTCCAGCCGGGCGTACTGGGTGTGCATGTGAACCACGCCCTCAAATTCTTCAAGGCCAAGATGGGCCCTGATCCTGCCTCCATCAACACCTGCACCGTGGGCGGCATCCTCTCCAACAACTCCAGCGGCATGTGCTGCGGCGTGGCCCAGAACGCCTATCACACCCTGGAATCCCTGACCTTCTTACTCCCCTCCGGCACCGTCATCGACACCGGGGCCCCGGATGCTGATGAGTGCTTCCGTCAGATGGAACCGGCGCTGGCCGAAGGCCTGCTGAAGCTCAAGGCCGACCTGCTGGCAAATCCGGCCCTGGCCCAGCGCATCCGCTCCAAGTACAAGACCAAGAACACCACGGGCTACTCCCTCAACGCCTTCATGGACTTCGACAAGCCCGTGGAGATCTTCCGCAACCTGCTGGTGGGCTCCGAGGGCACCCTGGCCTTCATCGCCGAGGCGGTGCTGAAGACCGTGCCAGACCTGCCGGTGAAGGTCACGGCCTTCCTGCTCTTCCCCGACCTGCATGCGGCCTGTGCCGCCATCATCCCGCTGCGCGACGCGGGTGCCGCAGCCCTGGAGCTCCTGGACCGCGCTTCCCTGCGCTCCGTGGAAAATCAGCCCGGCACCCCCACCAACATCAAGACCATGCCTGAAGGCGCTGCCGCCCTGCTGGTGGAGTTCCACGGCCGGGACGAATCAGTCCGCGCCGAGCTGGAGCGCTCTGCCCTGGCCGTGGCCGGCAGCCTCCAGTTGCTGGAGCCCGCCCGCTTCACCCACGATCCCGTCGAGCAGGCCCTGATGTGGAAGATCCGCTCGGGCACCTTCCCCTCCGTGGGCGCGGTCCGCAAGCGCGGCACCACGGTGCTCATCGAGGACGTGGCCTTCCCCATCGAGTGCCTGGCGGATGCCGCTGTGGACCTCACCAAGCTCTTCGCCAAGCACGGCTACGACGAGGCCATCATCTTCGGTCACGCCAAGGACGGTAACCTCCACTTCGTCATTACCCAGTCCTTCAATGACCAGGCCGCCGTGGACCGCTACGCGCGCTTCATCGATGACGTGGTGGAGCTGGTGGTCAAGAAATACGATGGCGCCCTCAAGGCCGAGCACGGCACGGGCCGCAACATGGCGCCCTTCGTGGAGGCCGAGTGGGGCCCCGAGGCCAAGGCCGTGATGGAGCAGCTGAAGACCCTCGTGGATCCCATGCGCCTACTGAACCCGGGTGTCATCCTCAATGCCGATCCCAAGTGCCACCTGTCGGACCTCAAGCCCATGCCCGGCGTGGAAGAGGAAGTCGACAAGTGCATCGAGTGCGGCTATTGCGAGCCCAAGTGCCCCAGCCGTGAGTTGACGCTCACCCCCCGCCAGCGTATCGTCGTGCGCCGAGAGATCTCCCGCCTGACCGAAAACCGTGAGAACCCGGCCCTGCTGGCATCGCTTCAAGAGTCCTTCCAATACATGGCGGTGGACACCTGCGCCGCCGACGGCCTCTGTGCCACGGCCTGTCCCGTCAGCATCGACACCGGCCAGCTCACCAAGCGCTTCCGCCGCGCGAGCCACAGCCGCCGCGCGCAGAAGATCGCCCTCTCCGTGGCCCGGAACTACGGCAGCATCGAACCCGTCATGCGCGTGGCCCTGCGCGCCGGCCACCTGGTCCAGAACATCTTTGGCCCCAAGATCCTCACCGTCCTCACCAAAGCCGTGAAATCCATCGGCACGGGGCACGAGTGGAGCCCTGAGATGCCCAAGGCCGCCAAGACCCCACTGCCCATCACCAACAAGGAAGAAGCCCAGGCCATCTACTTCCCCGCCTGCATCTCCCGCATGATGGGCCACCTGCCGGGCGAACCCACCGATCAGAGCCTGGTGGAGGTCCTGGTGAAGCTGGCCAAGCGCGCTGGCGTGCCGGTGCACATCCCCCTGGACGTCGAGGGCACCTGCTGTGGTGTGCCCTTCAGCTCCAAGGGCTTCGACGAGGCCCATCGTTTCATGATCAACCGGGCCATCGAGAAGTTCTGGGAGTGGAGCCAGCAGGGTCGGCTCTCCATAGTCATCGACACCAGTCCGTGCACCTACGGCGTGCTCAGCAGCCGCGGCTATCTCACCCCCGAGAACCAGGCCTGCTTCGACAAGCTGAAGATCGTCGACAGCACCACCTTCGCCAATGATGTGCTGCTGCCCCGGCTCAAGGTGAGCCAGAAGGTAGGCTCAGTGGTCCTCCACCCGGTGTGCTCCGTCACCAAGCTGAACCTGCTGCCCAAGCTTGAAGGTGTCGCCAAGGCCTGCGCGGACAACGTCGTGGTGCCTCGCGATGCGGGCTGCTGCGGCTTCGCTGGAGACCGGGGCTTCATGCTGCCAGAACTGACGGCCTCCGCCACCAAGCACGAGGCCCGCGAGGTGCAGAGCCAGTCCTTCGACGGCTACTTCTCCAGCAGCCGCACCTGCGAAGTGGGTCTGACCCGCTCCACGGGCCAGGTCTACCGCAGCTTCCTCTACCTTCTCGAAGCCTCCACCCGATAGGAGTCACGATATGAGCCACTCTTTTGAGTCCTTCAAGACGAGGGCTGAGGCGGTCAGCGCCGAGGTCCACCGATTCGGGACACAAGAGGAGGCGACAGCCTTCCTCCTGAGCTTCCTTCAGGAGGAGGGCGTGTCCCCCCAGGAGGGTGCCGTCTGCGCGGCGGGCACCTTCCTGGACGGGGCCCGAAAAGATGACCTCAAGGTCAAGGCACCCGGCCTCAGCTTCGAGGTCAGCCAGGCCGCCTCGGCCAGTTCCAAGGTGGGCATCAGCCAGCTGGACTGGGGTATCGCCGCCACGGGCACCCTGGTCCAGGACGCCAGCGCCGTGGACAAGCGCCTGGTCTCCACCCTGCCTCCCATCCATGTGGCCCTGCTGGGCACGGACCGCATCCTGGCAGATATGAACTCGGTGCTGGAACACCTCCGCCCGCAGGAGCTCAACTACATCTCCTGCATCACCGGTCCAAGCCGGACCGCCGACATTGAGCGGGTGCTCACCATCGGCGTGCACGGTCCCGAGCGGCTCATCATCGTCGTCGTCGACGATCTCCAGCAGGTGATGGCATGACCACCCAGTTCAAGGATTCCATCGAGACCGCCCTCCACAATCCCAATCTCACTGGGGCCCTGGGCCGCTTCTCCGAGGCCTACCGGGTCAGCCGCGCCAAGGCCTATGAGGGCATCGACTTCGAGACCGTCCGGGACGAGATCGTGGCCGCCAAGGCCGATGCCTCGTCCCGCTTCGAGGAACTGGCCCAGCAATTCAAACAGAATGCCGAGGCTCGCGGCGCCAAGGTCTTCCGCACCTCGGACCCCGAGCAGGTGAAGCAGTACATCCTTGATCTCGCCCGGGAGCAGGGCGTGCAGCGGGTGGTCAAGTCCAAGTCCATGGCCTCTGAGGAGATCCACCTGAACAAGGCCTTTGAGAAGGCCGGCATCGAAGTGGACGAGACCGACCTCGGCGAGTGGATCATCCAGCTGGCCCACCAGACCCCTTCGCACATGGTGATGCCCGCCATCCACATGACCAAGGAGGAGGTCGCCACGGTCTTCAGCCAGGAAGTGGAAGAGGGCCAGATGCCCGACATCCCCAAGCTGGTGAAGTTCGCCCGCGCCAAGCTGCGCCCCAAGTTTCTCCAGGCCGACATGGGCATCACCGGCGCCAACATCGCCGTGGCCGAATCCGGCACCCTGGTGATCGTCACCAATGAAGGCAATGCCCGGCTGGTCTCCACCCTGCCCAAGATCCACGTGGCCATCGTGGGCATCGAGAAGCTGGTGGCCCAGGTCAAGGACATCACACCCATCCTCACGGCCCTGCCCCGCAGCGCCACCGGGCAGCTGCTCACCAGCTACGTCTCCATGATCTCCGGGCAGGTCCCCAACACCGATGGCTCCCCCAAGCAGCTCCACATCATCCTCATGGACAACCACCGATCGGACATGGCCAAGGATCCGATGTTCAAGGAGGCGCTGCAGTGCATCCGCTGCGCCACCTGCCTGAACGTCTGCCCGGTGTTCCGCCTGGTGGGCGGCCACGTCTTCGGCAAGACCTACACGGGCGGTATCGGCACCATCCTCACGGCCTGGTTCGATGAGCTGAAGAAGGCTGATGATATCCAGGGGCTCTGCATCCAGTGCGGCACCTGTGTGCCCATGTGCCCGGGAAAGATCGACATTCCCAAGCTCATCCTGGAGCTGCGCCGCCGCCTTGTGGTGGAAAAGGGCCAGTCCATTGGCATGAAGGCCATCTATGCGGTGGTCAACAACCGGCGCCTCTTCCATTCGATGCTGCGGGTGGCCGCCGTCACGCAAAAGCCCTTCAAGCAGGGCCGTTTCATCCGCCACCTGCCCCTCTTCCTGTCAGACATGACTGAGTTCCGCAGCCTGCCTGCCGTGGCCCCCCGGCCCCTGAGGGACACCATCAAGGAGATCGAGCAGCCCAAGAGCCCCGAAAAGGTGGCCTTCTATGCCGGCTGCCTCATCGACTTCTGCTACCCGGAAATGGGCGAATCCCTGGTGAAGATCCTCAACAAGGCTGGCATCGAGGTGATCTTCCCCGACGAGCAGACCTGCTGTGGCGCCCCGGCCCGCTACAACGGCGCCTACGAGGTGGCCGGCCAGAATGCCCGGGACAACCTTAAGGCCCTGCTGGCCACGGACGTGAAGCACGTGGTTTCCGCCTGCCCCACCTGCACCGTGGCTCTGAAGCACGACTTCATCGAGACCTTCAAGAGCCTCGGTGAATTCGATGCCATGGCCCAGGCCGAGGAGCTCTCCGCCAAGGCCATCGACTTCGCCACCCTGGTGAAGAGGCTGGTGGACGAGGGCCGCCTCACCCTGAAGGAGGGCGAGACCCTGGAGAAGATCACCTACCACGACTCCTGCCACCTGAAGCGGACGCTGAATGCCTCGCAGCCGCCCCGGGACCTGCTCCAGCAGGCGGGCCACGAGCTCAGCGAGATGTACGAGTGTGATACCTGCTGCGGCATGGCCGGGTCCTACTCCCTCAAGCTCCCTGAGATCTCCGCCCCCATCCTTGAGCGCAAGCTGAAGTTCATCAAGGAGACCGGTGCTACCAAGGTGGTCATGGACTGCCCAGGCTGCGTCATGCAGATCCGCGGCGGCCTGGACAAGGAGGGCTCCCCCATCCACGCCGAGCACACCGTCGAGACCCTGGCCAACCGGTTCAAGTAGAGCCCGGGTACAGGCCCAAAAGGAAATGGCTCATCAGCAAGGCACTAAGACACCAGGAAAGCAGTCAGTTCTTGGCGTCTAGGTGCCTTGGTGGTGATCAGTTGTTTTTGATCCAACCCTGTAACTACAGCAATGGCCTTGACCTGCGGGGCCCCCAGAGGCAGCCTTCAGGGTGATCCTTCCGGTTCAGCAGCATCTGCCAGGAGACGCGACGTGAAAAAGGTCTACTTCTACGGCACCTGTCTGGTGGATCTCTTCTTCCCGGACGCAGGCATGGCGGGTATCCAGCTGCTCCGCCAGGCGGGCCTGGAGGTGGTCTTTCCGGAGGGGCAGACCTGCTGCGGTCAGCCCGCCTACAACTGCGGGTACTGGGAGGAGGCCCGGGCCGTGGCTCGTGCCCAGGTGGCCCTCTTCCCCGAGGACCTGCCTGTGATCCTGCCCTCGGGCAGCTGCGCCGGCATGATGAAGGTGCACTACCCCGAGCTCTTCCATGGTGAGCCCGATGAGGCCCAGGTGCGGGCCTTCAGCGGCCGAGTCTATGAGCTGACCCAGTTCCTGGTGGACGTTCTGCACGTGCAGCTCAAGGACCTGGGCGCCCCCGTGAAGGTCACCTGGCATAGCTCCTGTCATGCGGTGCGGGATCTGGGCCTCAAAGGCGAACCACAATCCCTGCTGGGTCAGCTGGCCAACGTGGAGGTGGCGCCCCTGGCCCGGGAATACGAGTGCTGCGGCTTTGGCGGAACCTTTTCTGTGCGCCAACCGGAGATCTCGGGGGCCATGGTCTGCGACAAGTCTGCGGATGCCGAGGCCACCGGCGCCTCCGTGCTGCTTTCGACCGATGGCGGCTGCCTCCTCAATGTGAACGGCGCCCTGGAAACCAAGCAGAGCCAACTGCGGGTCCAGCACATCGCCGAGTTCCTGTGGGAGCGCACCCATGCACGCTGAAACAGACATCCTGTTCCGCGACTCTGCCGCCCAGGCCCTCCTGGATCCCCAGCTCCGGGCCAACTTCCGCCGGGCCATGGATGGCCTCATGGCCAAGCGCAAGGCCCAGTTTCCAGATCCCCAGGATCTCCAGGAACTGCGCGAGCTCAGCACCGCCATCCGCTCCCGCAGCCTCCTGAACCTGCCGACCCTGCTGGAGCAGCTGGAGACCAACCTCACCAGGAATGGCATCCAGGTCCACTGGGCTGAGACCTGCGAAGAGGCCAACCAGCTCATCCTGGGCCTCCTGCAGGCCCGGGGCGCCAAGACCCTGGTCAAGGGCAAGAGCATGGTCTCCGAGGAGATGCACCTCAATGCATTCCTGGAAGCCCACGGCATCGAGGCCCTGGAATCTGACCTGGGCGAATACATCATTCAGCTCGACGACGAGACGCCAAGCCACATCATCATGCCGGCCATCCACAAGAACAAGGACCAGATCGCCCGGCAGTTCAGCCAGAAGATCAAGGACGCCAAATATAGCGAGGACGTGGACGAGCTCACGGCCATGGCCCGCAAGGTGCTGCGCCAGAAGTTCCTGGACGCGGATGCAGGGATCTCCGGCGTGAATTTCGCCGTGGCGGAGACCGGAACCCTCTGCCTGGTGGAAAACGAAGGCAACGGCCGCATGAGCACCCACGTGCCGCCCCTCCACATCGCCGTCATGGGGCTGGAGAAGGTGGTGGCCAACCTGGAGGAGGTGGCACCGCTCTACGCCATCCTCACGCGTTCCGCCACGGGTCAGGCCGTCAGCACCTACTTCAACCTCATCACAGGCCCCCGGGGCGAAGGGGAGCTGGATGGCCCCCAGGAAGTGCATCTGGTCATCCTCGACAACGGCCGCTCGCATATTTTCGCGGACCCCCAGCTCCAGGCCACCCTGCGCTGCATCCGCTGCGGTGCCTGCATGAACCACTGCCCCGTCTACACCCGGGTGGGCGGTCACGCCTATGAGGCCGTTTATCCGGGCCCCATCGGGAAAATTCTCACCCCCCAGATGGAGGGTGTCGGCGTCCGCCACGACTTGCTCCACGGCTCCAGCCTCTGCGGCGCCTGCTCGGAGGTCTGCCCCGTGCAGATCCCCATCCCAGACATCATCGTGCGCCTGCGCCGTGAGGCCACCCACACGGATGCCACCTCCTCGGTGATGGGCAAGGGCAGCGGGCGGACCAGCACCGAGGATTGGGCGTGGCGGATTTGGGCTGGCGTGTTGAAGCGCCCCGCGCTCTACCGCCTGGCCACTTGGTTCGCCACCCGCTTCGGCCGGGCCCTGCCCGGCAGTGCGCCGCTCCTGAAACATTGGACCGCCCACCGCACCAAGCCCGTGCCCGCCAACCGCTCCCTGAGCGAGCGCATGCGCGCCGAAGGAGGCCCCCGTGTCTAGCCGATCGGCCATCCTCGAACGTCTCCGCGCCACCGTAGGCGGCGGCCCCCTGCCCACCCTGAATCCCGCCGTCATGGAGCGCCGCCACTGGTCCGCCCCCGAGCGGGTGGAGCGGCTACGCAAAGGCATGGAGGCGGTCCACACCGAGTTCCTCGAGGCCAAGCCCGCCACCTGGCCCGATGTGGTTCGGACCTTCTGCGAAAGCGAGGGCCTGAAAAACCTCCTGCTGGGCCCAACCAGCGAAGCGGGCGCTGCTCTGGCCGCCACCTGGGCCCCCGGCGGCACGCAACTGGTGGCCTACGACCGGCCCGTGGAGGCCTTCAAGACCGAGCTCTTCACCAGCATCGAGGCTGGCTTCACGGGCACCGTGGGCGGCATCGCCGAGACGGGTGGGCTCCTGCTCATGCCTGGCCCCCAGGAACCGCGCTTGCTCTCCCTTGTGCCCCCCATCCACATCGCCCTGCTGCGCGCTTCCACCATCCAGGACTCCTTCTGGTCCGCCGTGCAGGCCCTGGGTTGGACCCGCAGCCTGCCTCCCAATGCCCTCATGATCTCCGGCCCCAGCAAGACCGCCGACATCGAGCAGACCCTGGCCTACGGCGTTCACGGCCCGAAGCGCCTGGTCGTGGTGCTCGTGGACGATCTCACGTAGACGCAAGCCCACCCCCGCGCTAGACTGATTTTTCGTGGCTGGGTAGCTCAGCTGGTTAGAGCAGCGGTCTCATAATCCGCAGGTCGGCGGTTCGAGTCCGCCTCCAGCCACCAACGAAAAGGGGCCCATCGGGCCCCTTTTCGTTGGTGGATTGGAAGAGGCG
>TBL_comb47_HYPODRAFT_10006708_pt1 | contig 12356 bp, 7 predicted proteins | sample TroBogypolimnion_40_FD_10682 | JGI IMG/M metagenome (IMG submission 10682) | reverse complement strand
CTGCGAATAACTATCACCAGCTATGCGGATTATTTTGGGTGTATTTTGATTTAAAGTGAAAATGTTATAGGCTATGCATTGATGCTGGTCATCCGGGCTGGTCAGTTTTATCGAGCTTCCGTCTAATGAAGCGCCATAACCCAAAGTCCATTGAGAAGGCGGCGGAAGAAGATTATTTCCATAAGTTACAGTTACCGGCTGTTTGCCTACTGTCAATTGTGCATTTGCCACATTTGCGCAAACAACAATGAACATGAAACAAAGACCAGTGACTTTTACAAAGAAACTAATTGCTGATTTCATTTTAACCCCCTTTGTTTTTGGGTACAAGTTTAGTTCCATAAAGTTACTTTTTTTGAAAATATTTTTCTTTTTTTCAAACCATCACTCTTCTGTCTCTTGATGATTTTTATGCATCTCGCTTTTCATAGTAACTCTTGACTTATTAGAACCTTTTATTTGAGTTTATTTACATTTTTTACTGCAAAATCGTAAAAGCGATTCACGCCTTCACAACCAGTAATGCCAACATAATATTCTTCTTGAAGTGAACTATCAACATACCCCATGATATTACCATCAACTTTAACTGAAAGCTCTTTCCCTATTTTGGTTACTTCAAGCTTGTACATATTATTTTTCGTTAGTTTGAATTTCCAGAAAGCCGTCTTCTCCCACAATGACTTGCCGTCAACCGTATGAAGCCGCCAGATGTTCACGCCTTCATCCCATATAACGATCTCAATATGTTCATCAAATACTTTACTGCCATCAACGGCATCCCCTAATTTTGAAACAATCACAATGGCAGGCGCCATACGATCCGCAAAGGCCGTTGTGGACGATATCGTCATGTCGCCTTTGAACTTTTTCTTATATACCATGCTTGTATGGTTTCCGTTGTTTTCAATACAATCACTATTCTGGAGCCATTCACTGCGTCCGGCCATATCCCGTCTTTTAACAAAAATCCAATCAGACGGATCCCAGGCGTTTTTATTAAATGAACTTGACATTTGATCTATCTCGCCCGCGGATAAAAGAGCAGAGGCAGATTCCAGTGTTATCATCATGAAAATAATTACCTTCAGAAATTTATTTGGTTTTATAGCTAACATCACTTTCTCCTTGTTCACTTTCATTTGTACTCGACTTTTTTGAACTAAAATTTTACGGTTTTTGCCGTTTTCTAAATTACTATACCCATTGTGTGCGTTATCTTAAATTTTGCTTATAAGGGAATCCTGTGCTCCGCTTACTCGACATATTTCTGTTTGAAAGTCATGATGTTTTGTTATCGTTATAAATTTAATAGTACTGGTTAATCCGAAAACGTTAATTCCGGGAAATTACTATCATCTCATAATCTTTGTTATTGACTTTGACCGACTTAAGGCAGCCATCCTGAATGATAATATTTTTTCCTGAGACAAGGCTTTTAGCTTTTACATTGCCCGTTAATTCCAATTTTGACAGATCGATTTTGATATCTCCCGCGGCGTCTTTGTCGCTGACATTTGCAATCCCAAGCAATATCTTGTCTTGATTCTTATAAACGGATATCTTAATACCATCTGAGGCGCCAGTTACTATATCTTGATTGTTCCAATATGGATAAAAGGTACTTTCCACGATGCCGAATTCATCAAGATGTTTAAAGTAATCTGTAATTTCTTTACTGTCAGCAAGTGTATTCATTATGTTTATATCATGAATAAGGAGCATTGCCATAAGACTTCTTGTACTCTTGGCATAAACATCTTTCATTCCCTCAATTTTTTGGGCATTTTGAAAAAACGCGCGATCAAGCTGGGGGAGGAAAACAGGGATTCCGCCTATCTGCCTGCACGTAAACTGTGTTCTCCATACATCAAGCGGGATGGTGTCAATATAGTCATATTTTTTCCTTGCCAGATAACCGCCAAGGTGTTCCCCGTCAATAAGGACATCAAAAAATGATTCGCAAGGTATTCCTCTCGTGCATGAAATATGCCCGGTTATCATATTGTCTTTATTAAGCCCTTTGACCATTTTATATACGCGTTTATAAAAATCTCTTGCCGCAAAAATAGGATATGTACTGCGTTCTTTTCCATCTTTCACATATAGACAACCTTGTTTAGGATTATTTGAACTGGCGACAATGGCCCCGTCGTAATAAATACCGTTAAGCTCAGGAACGTTTTTCAATAGGTTATAAAAGTTATAGATCCAATAATTGTTATATGTTTTTGAGGCGTAACTTAGATAGGTAAATGGAAACTCCTGCGTATTGCTTTTCCAATCCAGAGGATATTTTCGTGGATGTCCATCTGATTTTTCACGAGCCCATTCCTCCAGGTAATAGCGTATTTCAGGCGAATCGCCATCCCCTATCTGTGGAAACGAATATGGTGCGATAAATTTGAACCCCAGCTTTTTAGCTGCATTTAACTCCCCGCTCAGCTTGTTGTAATCGTACTTTAAGCCCCAATATATATTACTGTTAGGGCGGCGTCCGGCCCAGCCTATTACAATTGAAGATGCCCCTTTATAATCATTGAATGACCCATAGCGTATTTTCCTCCAGTCAGCCGGCCTGGGCCTTACAGGTGTTGCCTCGATGCCGAAAGTAAATTCGAAAGGTTTTGATAACTCAAAAGGTTTGTCTGCATAGTTTATGCGCAATACTGTTTGTTCGCCTTTTCTTACTATTTCAATCTCCGCATCATTTTTTGCATTTTTCCAATCCTTATCATTTTCCGCGAACCATACTAACCCCTTATCTTCATCGCCAAGCCATACAAAGGGAGTAAATCCGCTTTTCCAATAATCTCCAAGTTTGCCGATTCTTGTTTCCCAATCACCACAATATCCTACTCCAAGGTCTTCGCCGCGCGAGGCATAAAGATATTTTGCTATTTCAGATTTAATGGGGATTTCCAGTACCATAGAATCTATTTTTTCAGGCTTAGTGGAAGATAAGTTCCCGTCAACTCGAATCATGCCATCAAATTCCACCGTGATTTTGCATACCAACTTTATGTCCCCGGCATTGGATTCCGAAATGATTATGCCTTTGTCATCGCCCTTTTCAGTATAGCGCTGTATTGTATTTTTCAACTGTAAGGTTTTGCCGTTTTGGCCGAGATTAAAGTTCACAGGCGTCCGGAGCAAATCAACTCCGGCATTTTTTACCTGGTTCAAAAATGGTTCATTCTTAAAATTATATTCTCTGTTCCAGCAGTTAATCCTGAAGTCGTCACTGTAGTTTAACGGAGACCATGGCGGCGGAACTGTGTTATCCTCGCCGATTGTACATTTGACCCCTTCAGAATTTTCCATTTTCATAAAGGAACATTCTTTTGATGAAATGCATTTATTGTCTTTAGCAACCAGGGAGACTTTTATCTTTAACTCCATCATATCCGGAAGGGAATCTAGCGGGATGTTTATCTGTGCGGATTTAGCATCTCTGTCATAATCTTTTACTAATTCCTTGAATACAGGCTTCCCTTCTTTACTGCTGATTTCAACCGATATACTTTTATCTGCGGTAAATGCGCTTGGAACATATTTCTTTATATCCAGAATTAACTTGTTCTCTGCCCGGTTGACAATATAATCAAGGTCAAAAATGTTATTGTTTATAAGGAAAGGAATGCTTCTGCAAAATAAAATACTGTTATCCTGATTTAATGCTTTTATTTTAAAAACGGCGATCACCGGTTCATTGCTTATTGCAAGAATTTTATCTGTTTTAATTTCAAAACTTTCTTTGCTATTTTTGTCATCTTTCTGTTCGACAATTTTTCCAGCTTCTATAATATCTATTTTTGTATTTATAAGATTATTGACGGGATTATTTTTTATTGCAAATTCAGAAAATACTTCGCCGATATCAAGATTCTCGCCCAGACGCAACGAGGCAGCCGCTGATTTGTCTTTAAGAACAACACTGGCATAAGTATCGACGTTATCAAGAGTCCCGGCAATGGTATCCGTGAATTTTTCCTTTACAGAAACATCAAAGGCATCCATGGGCGGTTTTATATAATTTCTGGCAATATTAAGTCTTAGCGTTTGCTCCTCGTTAAAACTGTCCAAGGTTAAATATTTCAAAGGAATACTCATCTCAAAACGCCATTTATTGTCTGCTATTTTGGAGGCAAAATTTGTTTCTGTTTGGCCTGCTGTTTGTTTATTATTTACTGTTTCAATAAATTTCCCTTTGGAGTTTACAACTATGCGATATGAGGAGTTGTCTCTACCTGACGCAACGAATTCAATGGTGTCATCCAGTAGAACGGCAGCATCATTGTTTTGTGCTTCCGCTTTGAGTTTGCCGTTCCATGTATCTGTTATTGTTGCAAAATATAATCTATCTTTGTCATGAGTGATATACAGCCGGGTTTTTCTATTTGAAAGAATCTGTTGTTTGTTGACAAATCCGTCGAACTTTTCAGCGTCGGCCCACTCGACTTCAGATAAATCACCGTCAATAACAGGATGCTTTGAACTGGCCGGAACTGTAATTGTTAAAGACTGGGAAGAGGCATCAGTTTTAATCATGCCTGAAATATAATTTCCCATTATTTCTTCAGAAGACAATGCAATATTGTAAATCATTACATCATCGATGATTCCATTAAAATAATTGCCGTACACAGGCCACAGGCCTATCGTCAGATCGTCATTGTTTTTATAAGGTTTCCAATCCGCGGGCAGCATCTTTTTGGCGACTTCAACCCCATCAAGGTAAATATAGGCGGAGTTTGTTTCCTTGCTGAAGACTAGTGCGGCATGATGGAACTTGCCGTCGTCAACATTACCTCCGGAACGCATTTCCAGGCCAGATTTCCCATCTCCAAGTCTAGCCCATAGGCTTTTGGTCGGCGCTTTTTTAGTGCCGTCAGAGTCTGCGGTCCAAACACAGAAATTAAACGGCTCCTTATCGCCGCTTCCTGAAGAATTTTTGCAGACTAAAGCCATTGTCACCTTATTTGCCGGGCTGTCGCCTGAAATTTTAAACCATACGGTTATTGTAAAAGAACCCTGAAGATTGTTTAAATTTTTATCCGGTTTTATTTTTATTACGCTGCTTTGTCCGTTAAACTTGGCGCCAGCTTTAACTTTACCTTCTACAAATTCGACGTTTTCGGTTTTTACATTTGAAGCATTTTTACCTGATTTATCGAATTTCCATTCATATAAAATATTGTTTTCGCGCCCATAGGAATTTTGAAGCAATAAAGCAAACAGGATTCCACTTAGCAGACAGATTATTCTCCGGATCATAAAGAAGTTCCTTTTTAATTTTATTAATTCAATTTTACAATTTATCCGTCATTCACAAGTAAACTTGATGTCGTCGACTAGCAAACGAGCGCCTTCTTCAGGAATTCGGTCATAATTGCCAAACCATGCGAAAACCCGGACATACTTTGTTCCTTTCCAGAACTTGTCCCCTGGGGCGTCAATCTGTGCTTCACCTTTCATGGTTGTGGAAAATTGTTTCCATTCTGTCGGCATCCAACCGCTTGCAACCCAATAAAATGGAGCTCCCCATGGATAATGCAGACGGACTTTTGTTCCACTCGGATAAGTTTTTTTCAGCGGGGTCAGTAAAATCACTTTATACTGTTTGCCCTCATCAACAATTTTATCCACTTGCGAAAGGTCAAAATTCGGCAAGTCCTGATATTTGTCCTCAGTGTTGAATGCCAGCATCGAATTTTTCGGTTTGAGCAATTCCGTATTTTTAACGACAAAAATTTCCTTCGTATCTTTAATGGCATCACTAACCAATATTGATTCCGTGGCTGGAATAACAACAACATTACTGAGGATAATAGGCCTTTTATCTTTGTCATACATGCGCAATCCGAAAAAGCCGCTGGCTGGCAGCAGCTTATCAAATGTCCGCATCCAGACGGAAAGCGTATAGGTCTTATTAAGGTCAATTGCAATCATCTGTTTGCAGATAAGCTCAGTCGGATATTTGCCATATAACTCAAAACTGCTGTTTCCGGAATGCTTTACTTGGTCATTGAGTTTTATCATGCCTTCCCATTCTGACGGATTTTTACAATCCACCAAGTCTTGCGTCTTTTCTCCGGCCTTAATAATATTAAGCAGAAATATACCGGCGGTAAGCATTATAATTGCTTTTCTCACTTTTTCCTCCTGTTTTGTCTTAGCATATTGTTGTTTCCAGGATTACTGTTGCAATTGCTGTTACGGTGCCTTAGCTTCAATTAAAATTATACCATCACAAAAAACTTGATTTTGGGTTGCTTTACTTTTTGCATCATAGGCTGGTCCCTCAAACTTCAGCGACACATAGATATCAAACTGCTTAAATGGATTGCCGGCTTCCGCGCATTGGCCGACTTGAACATTGGGGACCCATGTTTTTGACATCCACACCAAGGTTTGAGTGGAAATGCAGGAAGTTCCCAACTTATACAGATGAAACTTATCGATTATAATGTCTTGTTGCGCGATAGATTTATCTCCCAAAAGGTGTTTCTTATTTAGTTGATCATAGAGTCCGAAGGTAAAGGGAAGCTCCACTTCGCCTTTGGGGTTGTAATTGGCCACGCCATAAGCGGCATCGGCCATTTTTATTACATCCTTGCCCAAAGGCGGGGCTTTATGTACCCGGGATAAAGGTATGGCGTCAAGCGGCGCCGGCAGAGGCTTAAACTCCACATTCGCTACTAAAAACGCCTCCTCGATTACCGGATTCATTTGGCCTCTTAGATAAGCGACAAAGTGATTTTGTGGTTCATAGTTTAAATAACGATATTTTATTGCATTTTCAAAAGTAGACCATAAGCGGTTATGTAAAATTTCTGGCGAGAGACTTGTATTGGGAGCTTCTTTTTTAAACTTATCCCACTGGTTGCCGAGGGTTGCCAAGTCTAGCGCCATTCTGGCTTCTTTTATTCGAGCTAAATGCTCCGGCTGATTGCTTACTAATTGCTCCATTGTATCAAAACTGCTCTGCCATGCTTGAAGATTTCGGGGTGTCAGATAATCGAACGCGGTAATGGGGCCATTCCAATGGATAAAACTCTTTTGCTGTGCCAGTTCGTCATCTAATTGATCAAGATATTTTTGCAACATTCCTGCCGCGTTGCCGTAATACAATTCACAAAATTCCTTAACCAGCATCCGGTAATCTTGACGCGGATTCTGGAATAATTTCAGCATCACCCACGACGTTAATTCGGGAGTATTTATTCCTTGATGAACCCCGGAATCGTGCTCGTAAAAGGTACCATTGACACCTTCTTTAGCTAGTAATTGGATATCCTCCGCCATCCGTTTCGCGGCTCCAAACGGCGGATATCCACATTCATACGGCAGTGGATAGTACCAAACCCACACATTGCTGCTCAATTTAATCCAATTTTGGAGATTGACTAATGTTTCCGCATTGCTTGGATCATTTAAAGTCTTGGAGAAATTATCATAAATCGGCGCAAAAATAATGATTAAGTTGCCGGGTAATCTGCCATCCATTACCGGCGGCTTTTCGGACTGCTCTTTGCGATAAGCCATAGTAGAAATCTTAACCGCGGGGTACTTTGGTTCAAGATATTTACATAACTCAAGCAGGTAGTCAAATAAGGGAGCTCCCGGACATTGCAGCTTACTATTCAAATTTTGGCAATTGGGGCAATAGCAAAAAACGTCGGAAAAATCCATCGCCGACAGATTAAATACTCCATCTGAACCATCAGCCTGAATACGCTCTTCAAGTCTTCTGGTTAACTCCTTGCGCAACTCCGGATTGCTGAAACATAGCTGCATACTGGAAACCCGCTTCCCATCTTTATCCATTGAAAAATATTCGGGATGGGTGGCAAAATAATTCTGTGGTTTCTGCCAAACCCATTTGAGCGGGTTATATCTTTCTTCGGTAGTAGGGGTAATATAAAAAAACAAAGTATGACTCTGCAAACCATGAAGTTTTTCAGCAACCGCTCCAACCGGCAGCGGGGTATCAGCAAAATTATTTTGTGACAGATTCTGACGATTACGGAAGAAAAACAGCGCCGAATCCGGGTTATTGTAATATGGCTTGAAAGTACAATGGACAAAACGATTTGGGAAAAAAGGCTTTTCGCGATAATTCAGGGATGAAATACTTAGCTTAGTATAGGCAGGAATATGCATCTTGCCATAAGCATCAAGCCAGCGACAGCCAATTTGATTTTCAAGAAAAGCATAGACCGCATAGATATTGCCATGCGTGCCGCCGCCTACGAGGAAGAGATCATCGCCTTGAGTTACCACCCATGCCTCTTGACTGGTCAAGGATTTTAACTTCTCTTCACCGAGCAAGTTACTGACCTGCGCTGAACTGCCTAAAAAGATTCTTTTAATATTTGTTTTAGTAAAATCTGCCTGAGTGGCTTTACCTAAAAACAGTTGCAACTCCTGAACGGCAAATTTGTCCAGGGGCGAAGGGTTGTCTCCCGGAATAATTTGGTAGTTGGTTTTACCATTTTCCGCCAAGATCAGGTCCTGGGCTGCCGCTGTCAATAAAGATAAAAAGGCAGCAACGGCAATTGTGATTGATTTAAACATACTAAAAGTTTTCCTGTTTTTAACAAAACTTAATTCCGGCGATTCGTTTGAATCCCAATTTCATTTTTAGATGGGCCGCATGAACTCTACTATTCACTGAATTTTATGGAAACTGCCGTTACCAAATCATCTTTCCGCCTACAATTTCCATCGGCAGGTAGGGGGTCTGTTTCACCAGACTAGTATGACCGTCGGCGTAAAGTAAATTTGTTTGATTCGAGTGATAGCAAGCTGCTGTGTTGCTGCTCATTGTAATATTGATTGCCGTAGACCACATCGCCGCCGCACTAAAGATAGTACCAGCGGCATACCTATTGGGGTCAGGGTATCCATCCCAAATAAGCCCGTTAGTAGATGGCTTCAAAACCTGCCCTGTTTTTAGACCTGGACCGGGAACGGCATTAGTATAACTTGGAAAGAGGTTATTATTTACAGCGTAATTTGTGGGGTATAAATACAGCGACAACGTTTGTTCCTGAAACATTTTATGAGGATTCGCCGGACAGATAAAAAGTTTAAAATTATTAATATTTTGAGGAAGGACGCCAGTGGCAGATGGAGTAAAGGAGTATACAATGGCCGCCGACCTCATGGCAGTACAGTAAGGCGCGGTAAAATGAACCCAGGAATATAATCCCGCAGAGGGTTGATAATTAGTCCAAGGGTAGAAGCCGGTGTTGTCATCGCTATACTGCATCACTACCAGGTTAAGATTTTTTTGGTTGCTGGCGCAGGTAGCCTGATACGCTTTGAGTCTTGCTTGGTTAAGCGCGGGAAGCAACATTGAGGCCAAAATTGCTATGATAGCGATCACTACCAACAATTCTATAAGTGTGAAATTCAACGAATTGCAACTCTTTTTCAGTCGCATTTCCATCTTCCCGTTTGTCTTCTGAAACCTTGTTGTTTTCATGCTGTACCTTCTCCTTTTAGTTTAAGATGTTTTTTTAGGCGGCGCTGTTGATTTTCTGACAATAAGCCTTACTTCCAGTTTCCGGTTTTCAGTTTTGTTCAGAAGATACGCCCTTTTATTTTTTATCGCGTCTATCAGTATGTTTGCCGTTTCTTTGCCCATTTGTTCAAAAGGTTGGGCCACCGTAGTCAATGGCACTACCGCATATTTTGCAACATCCAAATCGGCGAAGCCGATGACTGAAAGCTCTGCCGGTACTTTTATCCCCATTTTATAGGCAACCTGCAACACATTACAGGCATGATAGTCGGAATAACAGATAATTGCGGTTGGCCTTTTATCCTTGGTTTCAGACAGAATGCTTCTGATGGACGGTTCGCTTACTTCATTTTGCGTAGCGAAGCCGTATGCGATCCGCAGGTTGTAGACGTCTGGAACATATTCCTTCATTCCGGCAATAAATCCATTTTTACGGTTTACCATGAATTCAGCTTCGGACTTGTCTGAAATATACAAAATGCGGCGATGTCCAAGCCCCGCAAGATATTTCACTGCATCTCTGGTGCCTTGAAAGTCGTCAGAGGTAATGCCGATGCCGGCAGTAACGTTGCTAAGGTTGACGGTTGCGCAGGGAATGTGTTTTTTATCTGCTTCCTGCATAATCAACTCAAAGTCACTGTTTTTGGGGGAATGGAAAATTATCCCTGCGACACGCTGTTCTATTAATTGTCGTATAATATTCTCCTGGGAGTTATGTGCCAAATGATATATTTTCACCGCGAAGCTCTGCCGGGTGGCTTCTTCCAGAATGCCGGACATTATTTTGCCGATGTACTCCACGTCGGTAGCGCTGGCAACGAACGCGATCACATCATTTCTGCCGGTCACCATTGACCGGGCGATTTCATTGCGGGCATAACCCATTTCCGAAGAGACTTTCTCCACCAGATTGCGGGTGTGCTCCCCTATCCGGAGTTCCTTCCCACGATTATTCAGCACCAGTGAAACCGTAGTCTTGCTGATTTGAAGCTTTTGCGCTATATCTTGAATTGTGACCATAAATATAAATCCCAGTTTATCGTTTTAGCAAAATGACCAAAAACCCTTTTTTTCACGTCATAGTCATCTTGCATACTTTTAAGTTTAACGGTTTAGCAAAGAAAAGTCAATACCCTTTTCTGAAAAAAGTGAAAAATATTCATAAGTTTGCTAATATGCCGGTTTGGGGTACCAAATTAGAAGATATTTTTCTCTTAAAAAATCCAGTAATATCCTTTTTATAAGCATGTTGCAAACTATTTACGTACTGTCAGTTGACAAATTTACTATATATGTAGGGACAAGAGACGGGAAAGTGGGAAAGTTCTAAAGTTCTAAAGTTCTAAAGTTCTGGAGTTCTAAAGTGCGAAAATTGAAAATGAGAAGGGTGTGCCCCGTTTGGCGGGTCCCGCGACTGCGGGATGAAAACGAGAAAAGTTTTAAAGTTAAAAACCCGGAACGGGTGAAAGGATTATAGAAAGCGAGAAAAGGTAAAAAATGAAAACAGTTGTGTTCAACAACGGTCTAAAGTCTCGGAGTGGGAATATAAATGTGACTGGTGAATGGTGAATGGTGAATAGCGGGAACAAAATGAAAACAGTTGTCCTCAACGACTGTCTAAAGTCTCGGAGTGATCCACAAAAATAATTGAAAATGGAAAATTGAGAATTGAAAATGAGAAAACAAAATGACAACAGCCTAAAAGCGGTCTCTAAACACTCGGAAATGTTTATGAAGAATGAAAAGCATTATGCTCAATGGCTCTCTAAAGCTTCGGAGTGATCCACAGATGACGCAGATGTTAAAAACGGAATGGTTATGCTCAATGGTACTCTAAAACCTAGGAAATGGCGACAAATCGCAAAGTACCACAAGCGTCCCGCTTGTGATTTAACTCAAGCGGGACGCTTGAGGTACTCTGAAAAAGCTTCTGCTCAACGACTCTCCAAACTGTCGGAGTGTTCGGAGAAAACTGAAAAAGCTTCTGCTCAACGACTCTCCAAACTGTCGGAGTGTTCGGAGAAAACTGAAAAAGCTTCTGCTCAACGACTGTCTAAAATCTCGGAGTGAATATAAAAACTGGTGAATGGTGAATGGTAAAAGCAAGGGGAACGGGGGGCCAGAATATACTTAGGATGTGTCCTGAATGGTTTTGTTGTAGTGTCGTTCGTCTCGGACGGGGTTTTAAATCTTCCCTCCCAGAGAGATGGTACTACACCGGAGCATTCTGCACCCCGGCTGTCCAAAATGTCCAGAATGTTGTTTGAAAATTATATTAAACATTAAAACCGTTGTGTTCAAGCGGTCTCTAAAACCTCGGAGTAGTTAGGTATGCCAGTTTTGCCAAAACTGGCTGGAAGAGGCGTTTTTGGCAAAAACGCCATACGGGAGATGTCTCTATTTTCTCGGAAATGCGCGATGCTGTCGGCAAATGCTGATGGGAAATAATGGGAAGTATGAGAATAATGGGAAGTATGAGAATAATGGGAAGTATGAGAATAATGGGAAGTATGGGATGGCGTATGTTCAACGACTATCTAAAGCTCGGAGTGGATGTCTCCCGCGACTGCGGGAAGCGTGGTGGCTGTCCAGAATGGGGATAGGGAAGTGCGGGAGTTCTAAAGTGCGAGAGTGCGGAAGTGTGGAAAGCAGACAACTTTAGATCCCGCAGTCGCGGAACCCGCAAGCGGGCCCGAACTTTAGAACTTTAGAACTTTAGAACTTTAGAACTTTAGAACTTTAGAACTTTAGAACTTTAGAACATTTAAGTTTAACTGAGGTTTTTGCCGGAGACGAACACTTCCATTTCGGGGAATTCCTGACG
>TBL_comb47_HYPODRAFT_10006705_pt1 | contig 12364 bp, 10 predicted proteins | sample TroBogypolimnion_40_FD_10682 | JGI IMG/M metagenome (IMG submission 10682) | reverse complement strand
GATATGGTCAAAGAAAACAAGTACCAAAAAGATAATCCCAACAAACCAGCCTCCGATATCAATCCAAATTTATCGCAAAGTGTAGATTTTAGAAACATTGGAATCGAATAAAGAATAATGTTTATTACAGCAGAAATAAGTCCTCCAAAATCATCAATATCTTCAAATTGGCTTCCAACGAACTTTCCAAAGCTGCTTGTCGATAGTTTACTTCGCTCGGCATAGATTGCATATGCAAAAATTCCATCAGATCCAGTCTCTTTTTTAAGCATATTCTTTACTGCGTCTGATGCTTGCACATTTGTCATAGTAGTATGCTGTACCTCCGTAAAATTTCGAGCAACTTTAATAGGGTATGTATAATAACCAACAACATAAGGAACAGAAAACGTGAGTGTACATACTAAAAAAACATATCCGAGCAGAAATGCTCTCTTAGTTGACTTGTTACTATTCGCCTTTTCCGCACCATACATTCCAATTAAAAAGAAAGCAAAGAAGGCAATAAATGATTCTAAAAGTTGAAAAATTGATCCAATGTGAGGAATTATAATTGCAATATTGATTAAGATCATTGAAGCTATTGGGACAAGGAGAAATGAAAAAAGAGCTAATTTTTTGCCTTCAATTGTACTGGTTGTTTTTTCTGAATTATTCATATAGGTTCAGTTTTAGTTAAATATTATTCATTATTTTCTGTTTGGGAGCGAGCTAGGTGTCAATTTGGAGTTTTTAATGTGTTAAATGGTTAATATTATTTAGGTTAATCGATTCAATTATATCTGCAAAACTAGTTCATCTGCAATTTGATATGTCTTTAATTCCTTTCATTGAATACAACATTAATTAATTTAAGAATCCAATTTATGCGATCATTTAATATAGATCGTTGGAGGAGGAGGTGGAGGAGGAAATACCCTTTCTCTTGGTTCGTGTTTCACTATTTTAGAATCTATTAAAATGCCATTCACAAATTTCAAAAAAATTTCTTCTTCATAAATTGAAGCAAATTCTGTATAAATAGGAATTAATAGTTTTCCCGTTTGTAATCTGATAATACCATTAACCAAATCGGCAAAAACAATATTCTCACTTGGGAAAAATGTTTTTACTGAAAGATTTACCCTCTGAGTTAAATTAATCTTCATTTTCTGTAATGGCCTGCCAGTTTCTTGTGGAACACTAAGTTGATGAATATAATTATTAACTCTTTTTATTTCACTGGGAAATTGATGTAGATCTTGAAAATATGCCTGCGCTTGCAAAGCTTTGAGTAAAAGTTTATCATTTTTATCTCTCATTCTCCCATATACCCTCTCAGACATCCGGTATTAATGATTATAAATTTGATATCAATTTTTTCCTTCAATAAATATTGCGAAAATGGATCGCTGCACATTCGATATTCATGACCATTATAAAGAAGTATTTCGGGTGCTTGTTCACTCATAATTTAAAATTCTATTATGACACAATTTCAGGCTTGATTGTTTTTTTGAATATTGTCTTTTGTCTAGATATTAATATTAAAAACTCCTGCTAAAATTCCAATTACTCCATATACAATAATCAAAATCCCGAATAAAAAGCAAGAAATTTCTGTAAACTTAAACATCGATTTGTTTTTGATTTTCTTTTTAACCATTGATGGTAAAATCATCCAAATAAATAATCCGAGGATTATTCTAAAAATTGAACCTGTCATATTGACTTTTATAAAAATGAGCTTCTGATAATTATTTTTTTCAGAAGCTCATAGTTAATATTAATCAATTAAAACGAATTCAGCCCTTCTGTTCTCCGCTTTTGTAGCAAATTTTGTTGAGATGCCTTTTCCCTCATATTTAATTCTGCCAGCATCTATTCCTTTATTTACCAAATAATCCCGTATAGATTTTGCCCTTTTTACAGAAAGATTCCTGTTTATCGCCTCACCTCCAACATCGTCGGTATAGGCAGCAATGGAAATCTTCAATGACGGATTCTTTTTAAGTATATCTGTCAACTTATTAAGTTCAGGATTTGCAGCAGAATAATCCGAGGCACCAAATGGAAATTGATACACTTGGTAAGTCTCATTCGCCTTGTATGGAATGTTTGAATTCCCTGAAGATGAAGATTTAGTTGTTGCCGGATTATTACTAGTATTATTTTTGGTAGTTGGAGTTGATTTGTGCGGGTTGGGAGAATTTCCATTTACTTCTTTAGTTGCCTCCTTTTTTAGTCCTTGTTGAGTGGGCAAATTATTACCAGCCGTATTTCCCGCCTTACTATTAACATCATTAACTGGGGAAATATTGTCCGCAGGTTTAGCCGCATTATTAGCGGTTACTTGGTCGGCAACAAATTTTTTGGGCTCTTCAGTTTTTTGGTTTGCTACAAGCCAATAGACAGCACCAAGGCAGATCAAGCCTATGATTGAAAATAGCAGTATTCTGCTACTCTTGGTTTTTGATGCCTTATCTTCAGAAATTGAACCACTTTTCGTTTCCGAAGCTGGTGTAGCACCTTCTGATTTTGAAAGATTAATCCTTGATTTAGGCTCTTCTCCTCCACCTTTGTTTAAGTCAATTGCCATTTTTATGGATTTAGTTTATTAATTTGCATATAGATCAACTAGAATACCCAAGCTACCTAAAGATGGTCTCCCCATGGCTTCAAATTCCCATGTGTCCCCCGAACGATACAACCTGCCAAATTCAAGAGCATCCTCATTTGTAAAGCTCTCCTTAAGGTTGTATTTAAGGATTTCTTCCTCAGTGTCCTGATTATAAATTCTAATATAGCAATTGCTTACCTGCCCAAAATGTAAATTAAGAGTACGACGGTCTTTCTTTGAATCATTGGGAAATTTACAAATGGTTGCCGTGAAAATTATTTGCTCAATCAAGGGACTTACCTTAGGCAGTTCAACAAATAATGTTTCATCATCTCCCTCTTCGCTATTGCCTCCAGTCTGATCATCACCTGAAGATCGAACAGATCCATCCGCTGAAATTTGGTTCCCGTAAAATACAAAATATCCATCTGCAGGTATTTTATAATTACTACCTACCATAAATGCACTTGCATCCAGATCGAATGCGGGTCCTCCAGGAGTTTCATTTGGATCCCAACCAAGTCCAATACCAATATGGGTAAGACCGGGACTTGCTTTTTGAAGGTTAAACCTACCACCTTTGTCAAGATTTATTGCCATAACATTTGATTAAATTAAGTTAATACTATTTAAGCATATATTTCTAATAATGTTTCTAATCCTCCTGGGTAACCAACCGGATAGGCCTCAAAATCCCATCCAGCTGGCGAATTCAATAATCTTCCTAAAATAAACGCAGTTTCATTTGAGGCGACCTCTGATAAAAAATAGGTAGCTAAAACTTCTCCTGAATTTTGTTCATATATCCGGATGTAAGCATTATTTACCATACTAAAATTTTGCCCTCTAGTCTCTGCCTCATCAATTGAACAACAGAACACAACCTGCTGAATTTCTGGATTTAATTTGGATGTGTCAATAGTAAGTATTTCGTCATCGCCTTCACCCTCTCCTGTACGGTTGTCGCCACCATAGGTGACTGAACCATCCGGCGAATTGTTATTATTGTAAAATACAAAATACTCATCAGTAATAATTTTGCCATTTGGGCCTACCAAAAATGCACTCGCATCCAAATCGAAGGGATGAGTAGAGGCCTTTTCGTTTGGATCCCATCCCAGTCCAACAACAAATACTTTAGCTCCTGCTGGGGATTCTTTTTTTAGGTTAATCTTTGAACCTTTTGATAAATTTATTGCCATAAGTTAAATATTAAATTTATTAATTTATTTGTTCACTAGCTCTCACCGTCGTTTTGGCGGTGGAGGAGGTGGTGGGGGCGGAGGCGGAGACACTGGTTTCACTATCTGCCTTGGTGGTGGTGGAGGAGGAGAATTACTTAGAACCTGCCGTGTTGGTTCCTGTAGAGTTTTCACTGCTGTTCTAGGCGGAGGTGGCGGAGGTGGCGGCGCATTTCCAACCTGTCGTAACGGAGCTGGTGGCGGTGGTATTGTCACTGCCTGTTTTAAAGTTGGTGGAGGTACTTTCGCTACTTGTCTTGGGGGAGGAGGAGGAATATTCACAACCTTTCCTTGTAGAGTAGAAATATTTATTATAGTTTCTGAAGATTTTAATGAGGGCGAAGATGAATTAGTCTTAACCGTAATTGTTATAATATTTTCATTATCAGCTTTTTTTGCAGAATATCCTAAAGGCGAGTTTGCAAAAACTCCTCGAGAAAGTAATTCATTAAAGGTTGAGTAAGGTTTAATTATCTTACTTGCACCAAATGCCTTTTGAAAGAATTGCACAAAAGAATCGGAAGAAAGTACATCTCCATTTAAGAATATCTTCTCTGTTCGTGCAAGATTTGAGTGCTTTGAAATAAAAGATTCGTATTTGAATTTAAAAAATTGAAAAGATTCAGAAGAAATCTTTTCAAGATCTCGTTCATCAATTATTACACGTGCAGAAGTAAAATCAGACAGCTCAATTTTCACTTCTAATTCATGATATTCAAAATTATTTATTTCTTTTGCTGCCCTTCGATGGTAGTTTTTTATTTCTTTTTCTAGTAAGGCGGAGTCATTTAATAAGCTTGAGGAACTTTGCCGGGCAGCCCTTTCAACCATCAGTTTTGCAAGATTTCCGATACGATGATCGATGCCTTTCCCAATTAATGATTCTGATTCCTTTTTATTAATTTTACTATCATACTCAATATAGTGAAAAAGTAAATCTCCAAAATATGTTTCAATAATTGAAAGGTTTATTTTGCTTGAGATTACGCCTTTCAAGTGAAGAATTTTCAGAAAGGATTCAAAATAATCGGCTTTGCAATTCAATTTAAATCCTTCTTGAAGAAAATAATTTATTATTAAATCCTTAGCTTCTTTATTAATTCCAGGAATAAAACATATGTTTAGAGGTATTTCATTGTTAATATTTAACTCAGGAATAAAAGAAATAATTCTTTCAGCATAGGAGGCCTTTACTTGCTCAATTAGGTCTTTAAGCAAATGGATCGGCTCAAGTTCAAGGTCAAATTTTTTAAATTTTTTAGTGTTTTTTAAAATCAGTTCATAAAAATCACCGAAAGCAGAATTCGGATCTCTTTCAAAGCTGTCCTTTGCGAATTCATCGTTTCTAATATCACTTCCGCTAACATAAAAATACAACAAGCTCCTTTCTGAACCATTAACTTTTAATGCCTCCCATGCATTTTCATTTGGTAGAATTGAACAGACAAAAAAGTCTTCGAAAAAAATTACTGTAAGCGCACTGTTCATTCTTAAAAATTAATTGAATAACTTTTTCATTAAAATTTCATCCAAGAAACACATCCCTTCTAGAATTATTACAGGTGCCTCAAAATCGAATTCTTGTGATCTTTTTGCCAGCTGATACTCAGGGATATTTTCGATATATGATTTAAGACGCATATTATTCGACTCCTGGGAAAGAGATGGCAATTTTATGAAATAGTCATTATTGAATGTTGTGAAAATATTTAAGAATTCATTTAAACGTTTGAACTCACGAGGTGTTGAAAACTGGTTTCCAAAATTTTGCATAAACCGCACCTCCACAGAGGACATAGAATCTAAAAATTCTCCATTATATGAATAGCCTTCTTCTCCAACAAGTTCATTAATTTGATCTTCTGTAATTTTTATTTCCTTGTAGCGAGATAAGCCAAAAGAAACTTCTGATTTTACATAATTTATATCAGATGGCTTTATTGAAAAGTATGTTACATGATCTTGCGCCTTAATTCCATATCCGGCATCAAAACAATTTTGATAATACGAGAATGATGCCTCTTGGTCGATAGCTCTTAGCCAATCAAACATTCTTCCGCCTTTACCAAAGCAGCCTATCTGTACATCTTCAAATACACCTAAATAATCGCCAGGATTTTTATCCTGCGTTTCCCTAATTTTACTTGCAAGTTGACCTGCATAAAACATTATTAAGCCTGTCATATAGGCATTTATAGAAAACAACTCCGGGCAGTCTTTTGCAATATTGAGATAAAATTCATTTAACTCAGTTTCAGAATTTAGTCGGTCTATTAGTAAATTATAGTAATATACTGAAGTATTACTATTCAATTTTTCAGGTCCGACATTTATTCCGTGAATATGGTAATCCTTTTTAACACAAAAAGACTTTAAAACCTCTTGAAATTTTCTTGATCTTTTTGTTGCATCCGCTAATTTGCCTGCTGCAAATTTTATGGAACTTTGCTTAATTAATGAATCTTTAAAATCGTCTGGATTACCCGTAGATCTATCTTTTTTTAGTGCAATACATAAAATATCAGTAGTAGAACCACCTATATCAAAACCAATTATTAAACCTCTTTGACCCGTTTCAAACTTAACGCCCAAAGCATGCTTGCAAACCGCAGCCGCCTCGGTCATAGCTTTTAATCCTTGTAAATCAGTATTAGCCCGATATGAATTATTAGAATTGTTTGAAGGAGGAGTTGTCCCAAATCCACCAGATGACCTTCTTCCAGTGCTACCAGCATTTGAAGTTGTATACTGCGCAACTCTTGCATTTTTGTATTCAAATCCCGAATTAGTTAAAGCTATCAAAGGATTTAGCTGGCCAATTTCATTCCAAAGAATGCCATATTTCAACAAAATTTGCTTATTCATTGAGGAAGGATATGCCCAAATGAGAGATTCAGGATATTTTTCTTTGTCTAAAAGCTCTGCATAAGTTTTTAGGTATAGTGATTTTAGAAGTCCTTGCTTGTAAGCATTTTCTTTTTCATCACTACTCCACTTCATGTTAAATTTTATATAACTAGGCTGATTAGCAAATCTTGTAGTGTAAGTAGATTCCGTACTATCATCTATTGGTATATTTTTTTCAAATACAGGAAACCCTCCTTTTGCTTCACGAGTCAAAATTATCTTCGGATCTTTTTCAATATCTTTTACACGCCTTTCATCGTGAATCATCATCATTGACTTAATTTGATTGCTCTTTGTTTCATCGTTTTGAAAAAAGAACACTTCATGAGGTGCTGCAGCTCTTTTTTCGTTATCGGTTCCTTCAACTCCGAGAAGAAATTTACGCCTATTTTTAAAAGTAATTAAATCTGGATCACCTCCCAAACCTGCATAACTAATACATGTATTATTGCTTCCAAAATCAAATCCAATCTGAACAGCATTAAGACCATACTTAATTGAACGATAATCTTTCAATGTGTTTGAATTGCTACTCGTAACACTCTTAAATACCAGGTAACCAGATGGTTTAGCCTTAAATATAAATTCAATTCCTTTGAATGGTTCCGTGCTCTCATATATTTCATATTTTAGATCAGCAGTACCAAGCTTATTTATATCATATTCAATTAGTATCTCTCCAGTGTCTTCTGGGTCTATTTTCTTCCCATTTTCAGCAATTTTCTTGAATTGATATTTCTTATCCTTTACTTCAGAAATCAATCTAAAATTATCTTTATCTGCACGAAGAGGGAATGCTTTTAATTCAGGAGCATTATGGGGCAGTTCAGAATATAAGTAATACTTATTCCAGATTTTCGAAATGAAATCAGGCCAGCATATTACCCGCTGACCTTCAATTCTAACAGGCTCTTTGTATTTTTTCTCAAATGATGTTATATTTCCATTCACATCAACTTTCAGATTAACCTGTAAGGTTTTTGTCTCCATATCAAAAATGGCAGAAAGCTTAGATTTTATTTCTCCGCCATCTTGTATTAAGCCTTCTATATTATCCTGAAAAATTGCTAATCCCTTTTCAGATAAAGGCAGCGTAAAATACTTTATACCTTTATCCGACATTGCTTTTAACATATGTACCCCCGCATTTGGTGCATCCGTAGGTTCATCAAATGTAATTTCAGTAACTGTGCTAGTAGCAGGATCAAGCAAAAGTTCAGCTAATTCAACTTCAATTGGGGCAACCCCTTCTGGTAAATTTAAACTGGCAACATCTACCATAATGCGGCCACCATAACCATAAAGTGTAGTTTTATAATTAAAAAGAATATCAAAAGGAGCATTAAAAAGATTAAGATTCGGTACAATTGCATTTTCATCAATTTCAAACCCCTTTGAATCAGCTTGTCTTTTAATATCAGATAACCAGTTATTCAAGAATTTTGCAATTTTTTGAGTATCGGGTTTAACTTTAATTTTGTCAAAACTAGTCTTAAATTTATCCAAAGATTCTGAGATATGTTTTACATAAACATAAAGTTTCTCAAATTCTTCAGCATTCAGTAGCTTTATAGGATCAATAAACTTTCCAGATCCTTCTGCAGTAGTCGCTTTCTTATAAAATGGCTTTGTAACATTTAAATTATAAACGGGTGATGTAAACAAAAGTGAATCTGGCGTAGTACCGCCAATTACTATCCCATTATATCTTATTATTGAAATGAATGGCTCGGCATCAGGAGTGGTTTCGACCATTTTAGGATCGCACCAAAGATCGCGCATATCAAACAACATATTGCCGAATGCGCCCTTGGGCTCATACAAATTTGGTGTATCATATATGTTTTTACCATTTGAATATGCCAATATTATTTTTTCAACTGTAATGGGCTGATTATCCAATGCTAAACAAGCAATAAGTCCTTTCCATTCGTCTTGTAATGTTTTGTAAAATGCTAAGAGGCCCTTTAATTCTTCACCTTGTTGCGAAACATAGTTTATTGCATATTTAAACATTTGAGCTCTTGCAAAAGGTGAAGGAATTCCAGAAATTAAGGAATTTAACTCGTCACTCTTTTCAACATCAATGTCAGGCGTTGTTATCGTTGAAATAAAATTATCCGGAGCTTCTAATTTATTCCATTTATATTGACTACCTTTTTGTGGTGAAGGATTCGTATTGATAACTAGAGGTTTTATTTCCATAATCTAAGATTTTATTTTATACAAATCGGTAAAGGTATTATATACATGCGCTAAAACTTTTTCAGGTAATCGCTCAACTTTTTGACTTTTCGAATCAGGAACAAGGGAGGGTTTATCTTTAATATTTTTCTTGAAAATATCATACGCATCTTTGTTACTTGCTTTACCTATTAGAGGATCTTTAGTAAATTGATGATTTGTCTCCTTAAATATCTTGCCATAATTAAATTCAAGGAGCTCCTTTTTATTGTCCGAAAATGCTTTATCATCAAACAGGAATGGTCCTCTTACACTACTTTTAATTTGAAATAGCCATCCAGGTATCACCTTTTCATTTCCATCCAATCTATAAGCAAAATCTTTTATAAATTCCGCTAAATCCTTCATGTCTTGTTCATCAACATTTTTGTAATCACTACAAAGAGTCGATTCCTTAGCCATTGTTTCAACCAATGTTTTAATTCCTCCTTGACCTAATGCAAGTTTTTCGCTGTTTAATATTAGATGAGTAAATGCAAAAAAACTTCCCAATTTATTTTGAAATTCAGACGCCCTTTCAGTTCCAACAAAATCTTGAAAATCAAATAGAAAACTACCTTCATTGATATTAGCCGATCTGAAAAAAATATCATGAGTATTAAAGGATTCTTCATTATTGAAAAAATCATAGGCTGCACAAGCACATAGAAATTCTGCAATGTGGCATCCATTTAATTGTTCATCACCTCCTGTAATAGTAGGTTTTGATTTATCATTGGCGGAGAAATCAATTTTAGACGGCCATCCAATTAGGTACATCCTTTTATAAGTTGCTTTTACTGTAGGATCATTTTCGTAAAACATCATAGCTGCCTGGCAATTGCGAGCAAAATTATTAGAGTCAGCTATGATTTTCTCAGATTTTTTTCTTGAGTTATCAGGAGGTGTAAATCCAAAGTATTCTGTTAGTAGGGTAGAACCAAAGATTGCTTGATTATCAATTTTCGCATTTTTATCTTTTAACTTAACTGCATCTTTTAGTGCTTGAGGAATGATGGGAATTGAAGAGGCACCAGTTCCACCAAATATAGATCCAAAAATAAAAACCTTTGCATTAGCACCAGCTTGATGGATTTTATCAAGATATTCTGCGAGTGCCTGATCCTCTTGGCGTGCCCTGTTCCCCAATGCTCCTGCATTCTTTGCCCCTTCAATTATAGCATGATACATCAACAGTGAACCTAAATGAGTTTGAGCACGATATCCATGATCCAATTTAAATTCCTGAATGTTTTTATCAAAAAAAAGGTCTGACAATGCTTTGTTATTAACATGGTCACCTGAGCTTAAATCGCACAGAAGATCATAAGTAATTCTATTTCCCGAATATTCGGGTCCAAACCTATACAAGTTCAATTTAGCAGAGAAAAAAGTATTACTAGTTGGCTTTCCTTTTTGAGGTCCTCCTTTGATACGTTCATACCTATAAACTAATTCTTCACTTTTACTCTTGTTGCCATTCTTAACATCAGTATCAAGTGATAAAATATTGATCTCTTTATTGTCAAACATTCCAACTGCACATAAATGCGTAAATGCCTCCATACAACGCATACCTGTACCGCCAATACATACTAAAAATAGTTCTTCTGCCATCATTATTTTTTTTTAATTGAACCAGGTACCTAATTTACCATTGTTGAAAACTTTACTTAACAGAAATCCAAAGGCAATGTATAGTGCAAAAGCGATCCCCGTTCCAATACTTAAGGCAGTTGTATATTTATCACGTGAACTTGGGACAGTTATGCCTGCCCTAACGACTAGAAATCCAACGAGGAAAATAACTATTGGAGTCAGGATCGCAAAAATCCAAAACCACATTTTACGTTTCCCTTTGTCTTTTGGATGGCTTCCACCTTCATATTGGATCAGATTTGAAATAACGGCTGCAATAAGCAGAAATACTAAGGCGATGGCAATTGCCATAATGTAAGCGGAGATAGATTGATCGTTCATTTTGTTTAAATTTATTAGGTTGATATAAAAGTAAAATTCGATGTAAATGTCTTATTGTTCTCCAGCTTTTATAAAATAACTATAAATTACTTTCCCTTTGGGATTCACCCGGTCCAAAGTGTTTCGAATTGCTTCTGAAAGTGATTCATTTGATTTTCCTGATATTGTTGTAGATTCCCATTTGAATAGTCCGAGTTTGTCAAAATTCGGGTTACAATCTGCAATCACCACATCGACTCTAAGGAGACCGTTAGGGTTAGGAAGAATTCCTTTAAAATTGTTATGATACTTTATACCAAGCTCAATTTTATTTTTATGATCCTTAAATCCATTATTATATAATTCTGTGTTCAAGGAAAAGACCTCATTTATAACAGTGTTTTCTCTTGGTTTATAGACCCAAGTCTCAAGTAAACTGCCTTTAGTATCATAACAGGTAAGGGATATTGGATCAATTTCATCTGGTGCAAAAATTGAATTTCCATTTGCATCTTTTGTAATTTTGGGTTTATGTACCAAGGCCTCCTTGGTTTTTGCAAAATAAAGATAATCATCAGTGATATCACTAACTTTGACTTCTAAACCTTTGAGCTGAAATACATCATCTTTACTTGCATCAAGGAATAGCTTCCTATAGAAATCGGTAAAAGGATTAGGCACACCAGGTTCCATCATAGATTTGGAATTCGAATAAATATCTTTCCATGGTTGTTGGAAAGCATAAAACTCAAACATTTTATTGCCTTTTTTCAATCCATTTACGTACTGATTCGCATCTAACGAACCAATGTTATCGTTACCGTCTTTATCGTAGTAGTTGCCTCCCTTTTTGTCTGCACCGTATTCATTTGATAGAGTATAAAAATCTGTTGACAACACAAATTTCTCATATTTGAACCCTCTGTCCTTTAATGAATAGTTTATGTCAGACAATAGTTTTCTTTCCGACCCATAACTAAATACAATAAAATACAAGTGTTTTCCTACTACCCGTCTATCCTTCGTTTTTTCCTGGTAGTTAGTAATAATAAAATCAATTGAATTTCCTTTTGATAACCAATTCGTAAAATATCCTTTTGCAAAGTTTTCAAATTGTTCTTTGCCATCGGTTGTATATTCTTCGAAATCAGTAACCAGGAGGGCATCATTATTAGAAGCTGTAATCTCTTTTACTGCCATTTCAATTGGTGCCATCATTTCATTCGCATACGAATTAGGATCTGTTACCTTATTAAAAAGTTGGGTAGTTGGGAAATTAAGAGGGTAAATTTGACCTTTCCCTAATCCAAACCATTTAATGTCTGAACCCGTAAGTTTTTGTGTAATCTTTTCAATCATTGAGGCATTATCTGCATTCCCCTGATATGCCTGAATCAAGCCATTTGAGAAATCAATATAGACTTTTGAACTTCCG
>TBL_comb47_HYPODRAFT_10006704_pt1 | contig 12364 bp, 16 predicted proteins | sample TroBogypolimnion_40_FD_10682 | JGI IMG/M metagenome (IMG submission 10682) | reverse complement strand
CTGAGTTGTCTCTGACATCATTCGCTCCCTGCGCTAGCTGAGGCAAGCGCATCTGCGCCGCCGACAATTTCACTGATCTCTTGGGTAATTTCAGCCTGACGGGCCGCATTCGCAAGTCGGGTGAGCGACTTGATTAAGTCATCGGCGTTGTCAGTCGCTGATTTCATTGCACGGCGACGAGCTGCATGCTCAGAAGCCGCAGATTGCAACATGGCGTTAAATACTCGTGCCTCTACATAACGTGGAAGCAGGGCATTCAAAACTGTTTCAGCGCTCGACTCAAACTCATACATCGCTAGGACTCCCCGTGGCTCGGCCGCTTGTGGCGAGCTCAGTGGAAGCAACTGCGCGGCAACTGGAGTCTGCGTAATCATGGATTTGAATTCGGTATAAATAATGTGAAGCTCATCAACACCGACGGAATCGTCTGTAGGGGTTAAGTAAGAGGTCACTAGATCTGCAGAAACTTCTTTGGCGTTCTCCAAGGTTGGGTTGTCAGAAAATCCAGTCCATGAACCGGCGATGACGCGATTACGGAAGCGATAGAAATTGACTGCCTTACGTCCCACAAGATATGAATCAACTGCGAGGCCACGAGCCTGCAGGCTAGCAATAAGTAGGTCGCCCTCTTTGATTGCGGCGTTTGAATATGCGCCAGCCATTCCGCGATCAGCTGTAATTATCAGGACTGCCGCACGCTTAGGGTTAGCAACCGTCATGGTCAATGGGTGATCGGTATTTGAAAATTGAGCAACCGCGCTAGCTGCCTTGGTGAGCTCGATGGAGTATGGCGATGAAGCCACAACACGTTGCTGCGCTTTCACGATGCGCGATGCAGAGATTAACTCCATCGCTCGCGTGATCTTTTTAGTCGCTTTGACCGAACGCATTCGGCGGCGATAAATACGAAGTTGGGCACCCATGATAGAAGTTAGTTGCCTGCGCTAAATTGGCTCTTAAATGTTTCGGTCGCCTTTTCTAGGGCACCGACTGTGTCATCCGAGAGTTCGCGAGTAGTAGAGATAACTTCAAAGATTCCGGGATGCGAAAGCGCGATGTAATCCAAAAGCTCGGCTTCGAAGCGACGAATATCTGAAACCGCGATTGAGTCCATCTTGCCAGTTGTACCAGCCCAGATTGAAACAACTTCGCGCTCTACAGAATAAGGGGAGTATTGACCCTGCTTCAGGAGTTCGACCATGCGTGCGCCGCGCTCCAGTTGCGCCTTAGAAGCTGCATCAAGATCAGAACCGAACGCTGCGAATGCTTCGAGTTCACGGTATTGCGCTAGATCTAGCGAAGGCGACCAGCAATCTTTTTAATAGCCTTTGTCTGAGCAGATCCACCTACACGCGATACCGAGATACCCACGTTGATAGCTGGACGAACGCCGGCGTTGAAGAGATCGGTCTCAAGGAAGCACTGACCATCAGTAATCGAAATAACGTTGGTAGGAATGAAGGCAGAGACGTCATTTCCCTTGGTTTCAATGATTGGTAAACCTGTCATGGAGCCGCCGCCGAGTTCTTCGGAGAGCTTGGCACAACGCTCTAGAAGACGTGAGTGTAAATAGAAGACATCGCCAGGGTAGGCCTCACGACCTGGTGGACGACGGAGCAACAAGGAGACCGAACGGTAGGCCTCGGCCTGCTTGGAGAGATCATCAAAGACGATGAGAACGTGTTGCCCGGCATACATCCAGTGCTGACCGATTGCTGAGCCTGTGTATGGAGCGAGGTATTTGAAACCAGCTGGATCAGATGCAGGAGATGCAACGATTGTCGTATAAGCCATTGCCCCTGCTTCTTCCAGCGCGCCGCGTACTGAAGCGATGGTTGAACCTTTCTGGCCGATAGCTACATAAATGCATTTAACCTGCTTCTTTGGATCTCCAGATTCCCAGTTCTCTTTCTGGTTAATGATGGTGTCGATCGCGATAGCAGTCTTTCCGGTCTGACGGTCACCGATAATAAGTTGGCGTTGTCCGCGACCGATAGCGGTCATGGCATCAATAGCTTTGATACCGGTCTGCATTGGCTCTTTTACAGGTTGGCGTTGAACTACTGATGGGGCCTGAAGTTCCAGGGCACGCATTGCTTCAGCGACGATCTCGCCCTTGCCATCGATGGGACGACCAAGTGGATCAACGACGCGACCTAGGAAACCATCTCCGACTGGTACAGCGAGAATTTCGCCGGTGCGACGTACAGATGTTCCCTCTTCAATTCCAGTAAATTCGCCGAGAATAACCACACCGATCTCGCGAACGTCGAGGTTCAGCGCCAATCCAAGTGTGCCATTGTCGAACTTCAAGAGCTCGTTGGTCATCGTGGAAGGCAGGCCTTCAACACGAGCGATGCCATCGCCTGCCTCAGTTACTGTTCCGACTTCTTCTCGTGAGGCGTTACCTGGGTTGTATGCCGCAACATACTTTTCCAACGCATCGCGAATCTCTTCGGGACGGATCGTGAGTTCAGCCATCTTCTTCTCCTCTAACTAAATCCCAAGCAAGTCATTTGCTCACTTGAGAAAACTTAAACCGCGAGTGCTCGACCCGCTTCTGCCAATCTGGTACTGATGGTTCCATCAACCATCTCATCAGCGAATCGAATTGATACGCCACCGAGAACTGCTGGGTCGATGTGAAAATTAAGGTGTACTGGTTGACCGGCCTGTGCCGACATAACTTGCTTCAACTTCTCGGATTGCACCGAGGTGAGCGCTTCACTAGTAGTAACGAGAACAATGAGGCGATTTCGCCGAGCAGCGAGCGCATCTTGATAAACCTCAAGTACCCATTCGATGCTGCGGCCAGCCAAACCATTGACCATCTGTGCGAGCAAGCGGACCGTCGAAGCATCTGCCTTGGCGCCAAAGATTGACTCAACGAGTTCGCGCTTTCCAGAAACTGGACCCATCCGATCGCCCAAAATCTGTCGCAATTCGCGGTTCTCACCGAGAATTCGACCAAAGATAAAGAGCTCATCTTGTACGCGATCAAGTGCCTCGCGACCATTTGCAGAGGTTGCTTCTGCCTCGATAGCTAGTTGTTCGACCGCACTGGCGATATCCGCAGAGGATGACCAGCGTTGTGAGACCGCTTCTAACAAGAGAAAGAGAACCGACTTGGAGAGAGACTTATCAAAGAGATCATTTACTAAGACGGCTTTGGACTGTGCATCGCGTGAAGGGTCGGTAAATGCACGGCGTAAGCCGACTGAGGAATTGAGAGCTGCTAATGCGCGGAAGAGTTCATCGGAAATGGCAGCGCAGTCATCGGGAGATAGCCCTTTGAGCTTCTCATCCAGCGCGCTTCGAAGGCTCGCTAGCGATTGACGACTGTTACCACCCAGTGAAATCACTTTTCGCTCTTCTCCAAATCAGCTATGAAACGATCAACGATTCCAGATTGACGGACATGGTCGTCCAGCGCCTCTCCAACAATCTTTGAAGCTAATTCGGTAGCAAGTGCTCCTACTTCGTGGCGCAGGGAAGCTATCGCCTGTTGGCGCTCAGCTTCTATCGAGGCGCGCGCAGCCGCAGAGATGCGGGTCGCTTCCTCTACTGCTTTGCCGCGAAGATCTTCGATAATTGCCGCACCCTGAACTCGAGCTTCTTCACGAATCTCTTGTGCCTCAGTGCGCGCTTCGTTCAACTGCGCGGTGTAGGCATTGAGTGCAGATTCAGCAGCGCGTTGCGCAGCCTCGGCCTTCTCAATTCCACCTTCGATCGCACTTGTACGAGCAGCGTATGCTTTTTCAAACATTGGCACAGCTTTAGATTTGAGCAAGAGGAAGAGAATCGAGAAGGCAATAAGCCCAACGATTATCTCGCCAACCTTTGGAACGACAGGACTTGGAGCGTCCGCCGTTGCCGTAGCTGCTTTAACGAATAAATATGTTTTCATTTGTGTGTCTACCCCGCTAAGAGAGAGCTAACCGCTTACTTAAGTACGAAAGCGAGAACGAGGCCGAAAATGGCCAGGGCTTCTGCGAGCGCAAAGCCAAGGAATGCAATTGGCTGCAAGATGCTACGAGCCTCTGGTTGACGAGCTACGCCGTTGATGTACGCAGCGAAAATCAATCCGGTTGCAGTACCGGGTCCAATGGTCGAAAGACCAAAGCCCACGATGCTAAGTGTGCCTTTCATATTACTTCCCTTCAATCAATGGTTGGAATTATTGCCAACCAAACTTAGTGTTTAGTGTTCGTCCGCCAATGCGCCGGCGATGTAAAGAGCTGCGAGCAAGGTAAAGATATAGGCCTGAAGACACTGGATACCCATTTCGAAAAAGCTCAATCCGATTGCCATTCCAAAGGAGAGGATGGCAAAAAATTTCACAAAGAGTGCGCTCTTTAACATGTACTCGCCGCCGAGGGTAAAGAGAAGCAAGAGCAAGTGGCCAGCAAACATATTTCCGAATAACCGCATAGCAAGGGTCAGTGGACGCACTGCAAAGTAGGTAAGGAATTCAACTGGAGCCAAAATTACATAGACAGCTTTAGGTACGCCCGGCATAAAACACATCTCTTTGAGATAGCGTCCTAGCCCCTTCTTCTTGATTGCGACGTAGTGATAAACCAGGTAAACGAAGATCGTGATCGAAACTGGGAAACCAATATGAGACATCGTGGGGAACTGCATAAACGGTACGACGCCAAAGAGATTGTTTGTAAGTACGAAGGTAAAGATTGCGAAGAGAAATGGCACGAAGCGTTGATATTCCTCGCCGATGACATCTCGACCGATGCCATTGCGGACAAAGCCGTAGACCATCTCTCCGGCGAATTGGAGGCGGGAAGGAACAACGGCAGCCTTACGTGCAGAAATTATGAAGAACGCTGAAACCAGGATTACCGAGAACATCACCAACATGACCGGCTTGGTGGCTAAAAAGGAAGATCCGAAAGCCGGATTAAAAAAGAAGTCTGCACTGCTTGGGGGCACGAAAGCAGGTTGTGCCATATGTAGCAGATGCGACAAGTTGTCTTCTCCTCTAACAAAAAAACCATCCGAGTGCCTCGGGACGCCCTACCTTAAGGGGAAAGGCGCACCCCTTGCAAACCTAGCCACGAAGTTATTTTGTGGGCGGCGTCTCTTTTATGAACTTGACCCAGATTAGATAGAGCGCGGTCACCATCCCAAAGCCCATGCCAACGATGGTCAGGAAGTTGGTCTTGAAGAAGCGATCGGCGAGGTATCCCACCCCGCCCCAGAAGCCCAGCCCTGAGATCAGATAGGCAATAATCGTCCAGAAAGCGCCGTCATCTGTCGTGGCCATTTTTGGGGGTATGCCCTAATCCTCGGTAACGATCTTTGCAGGTAGCGGCATCTGGACCCGGAGCTTGAAAAAGGCTCTGACCTCGCCAGCGAGCCAGGCGATCGTCACCGAGATGGCGATAATCCCAAAAGAGGTGCGATCTAGCCTTTTGGCGCTGATGTTGTTGAGCACCAGGAAGAAGAGAGCCCCCAAAATCACGATCTTTACAAAGTAGGAGAGCATGGCCATCGCCATGACCATGATTGGATCCATCTTTGCCGAATATTTCGAAACCAGCAGGTGAACAGCGAAGAAGATGACGACCAAGGCCTGGGCCAAAAGCCCGCCTAAGAAACCAGAGCTACCTCTTACGACTGTTGCGACAATCAAACCGATTAATCCAACAACGCTCGCAGGAATCAACGCTCCTTTGCCAAGTTTTGCTTCGATGGCATTACTCATCTCTCTACTTGCCTCCAAAGCGAAGCCAAGCGAGGTACATCGAGGAACCTATCCCGAGGACAATTCCCGTAATAAATCCATAGTGGTTCTTGCCGATCCAATGATCGATCCCAAATCCAATACCGCCCCAAATTACGAGGCCTGAGATTAGGTAAGCAAGTATCGACCAGAGCGCTCTCTCATTGTTCTCCGACACCTGGTTTCCTGCCTTTCAGATCATCTTTCGGGTTGCAGCGTTCTCAGAGAGTACTTCACGCGCCGCCAGTTTCCTATTTCCATGCGATCTGCGCATCAAATATAGCGAGATGAGCCCTATAACTAGCCCCATCAAGAGCGCCTGCCAGAGCGGGGCAAATGCGGCAGCAACCGTTGGGAAGGCGAACATTGCAGTCCACAAATACATAATGAGAGCCACTTCGCGCTGCGAATTTCCCATGCGCAGGAGGCGATGGTGCAGGTGTTCACGATCGGCGGAAAATGGGGAACGTCCCGCTCTTAACCGACGAACAATTGCCATCCCGAGATCAAGTAATGGAATTGCAAGAACGGTAAATGGGAGAACTAGAGGAACCAGGGTGGAACGAGAGTTCTGATTTGCTAAGGCATTGACATCAATCTGACCCGTCAGCGTGATTGCTGATGCAGATAGCAGAAGTCCAAGGAACATAGCCCCGGAGTCCCCCATGAATATCTTTGCAGGATGGTAATTGTGCGGCAGGAATCCGACGCAAAGACCTATCACCAGCGCCATCACCAACGAAGGTGCGCCAGCGCGACTAAAGCCATTATTGACTGCGAGGATGTATGAAAATGCAAAGAAGGCAATGGCGCAGACCGCAACGATCCCGGATGCCAATCCATCAAGACCATCGACAAAATTAACCGCATTGATGACTAGCATGACAAAAACAACCGTTAATACTGCTCCGATATTTGATGGGATAGTCAGGATTCCATTAATCGGTAGCCACAAAATCTGCACTCCATGCAAAAGTAAGATTCCTGCTGCGAGCGCCTGTCCAGCAAATTTCGTGAGTGAATCTAAATCGAAACGATCGTCAAGCGCACCTAGCAACATAATAAATGTGCCGGCAAGAAATATTCCCGTGAGCTCGCGACCAAAGGCGCTTCCAACTAAGCGCAAGTGATCGACGATGAGGAAGGTGATCGACATCGATCCCCACATAGCTAATCCGCCCCAACGTGGGGTTGTTCTGTATGCAAGTCACGCGAGCGCAGCTCGATGTATGCCCCGGAAGCCATCGCCAATTTACGAACTAGCGGGGTTAACATGAAACAAAAAGTGGCCGCTAGCGCCGCTGTCAAAAGATACTCACGCATGGTTGATTACTAAGTTAGCGAGGATATACAGGGAAGCGTGCGGTGAGAGTTTGGACCTCGTTCTTGATATCAGCAGCCTTTACAGGATCGGCACCATCTTTAATCGCCCGCGCTATTAACCCGGCGATCTGCGTCATCTCTGGCGCTGCCATGCCTTGAGTTGTAGTTGCTGCAGAACCGACGCGAATTCCACTAGTTACAGCAGGTGACTCAGGATCGTAAGGAATGGCATTCTTGTTAAGTGTGATTCCCGAAAGGCCACAACGCTCATCTGCCACCTTGCCCGTAACGCCAGTTGCTCGGATATCAATAAGCGCGAGGTGAGTTTGAGTGCCACCAGATACTGCACGCATCCCATGGTCTTCCAAGCCCTTGGCTAAAACCTGAGCGTTGGAAATTACCTGTTTGGCGTAATCCTGATACTCCTTCGTGGCGCACTCTCGCAAGGCAACAGCTTTTCCGGCGACCGCACTCATGATTGGTCCGCCCTGCATTCCAGGAAATACGGCTTTATCAATTGCGGCTGCATGCTGCGCCTTAGAGATGATCATTCCTCCGCGCGGACCGCGTAAAACTTTATGCGTTGTAAACGAGACTACATCTGCATATGGAACTGGTGAGGGAATGGCCTTACCGGCTACTAGACCGATGAAGTGAGCGGCATCTACCCACATGATCGCGCCAACTTCATCGCAGATTGCCCGCACCTTCTCAAAGTCGATCAGGCTGGGATAAGCGGTTGCTCCAGTCACGATCATGCGAGGCGCGTTCTTTAGAGCGAGATCACGCAACTCGTCGTAATCGATCAACTCATTATCTGCACGAACTCCATACGAAACGATGTTGAACCACTTGCCTGAGAAATTTACTTTAGAACCATGTGTGAGGTGACCGCCATGTGGAAGCGACATGGCAAGGACGGTATCCCCCGGCTTGGTGAATGCTTGGTACACAGCAACGTTGGCGCTAGCACCGGAGTGCGGTTGTAAGTTGGCATGTTCGGCGCCGAAGAGCGCTTTGGCTCTTTCGATTCCGATCGTCTCGACCTTATCGACCTCTTCGCAACCACCGTAGTAACGCTTACCAGGATAACCTTCGGCATATTTATTAGAGAGCGTTGAACCCAGGGCGGCCAAGACAGCTGGTGAGGTGAAGTTCTCACTTGCGATCAATTGCAAATTATGACGTTGTCGCTCTAATTCGCTGAGCAGCACCGCAGCAATATCTGGATCTTCCCTTTGAAGCGCGTCGAAATCTGGTCCGAAAAAGGTATCTGTAGACATAACCGAACCCTAAGGCTTCTGCGCCACTACCGTGGGTAGGAACTCCTGTAGTTGCTCTAATGAAATAGCCCCCAGGCGTTGGGCCACGATGGGACCGCCACGCGCCTGCCGACGGAGCACCGTAGATGCGGGACCTTCAGGTAGAACACCCTCATCAATCAGCAAGGCAACCTCGTTTGGCATCGCGGGAATGTAAGTTATATCTCGATTCGGCCCCTGGCCAGCAATTGAGGCACTGGCGGCGGCCAAGGGGCCGCTCTTGGCCAGTAGTGACAGTAAGAATCCACGCTCCGGAACGCGAACCGCAAATTCATTCAGCGCCCGGCCGTCGCCTAAATCCCAACTGAGAGCGGCTTGTGGCGCAAGTTGAATTGTTAGTAGCCCAGGCCAGAAAGCATCAACGACCTTCTGCCAATCTGCATCAAAATCTGCGGCGAGCCCGCTGACGGCAGCTGCCTTGGCAATCAACACTTGAGCAGCGGTACCTATTGGGTCGCCACGCAGTTCGTGAATTTGACTGACCGCAATCTTATTGAAAGCGTCGCAGATATATAGATATCCGTGTTCTGCCGCAACAACGACAACTTCTCCCTGCAAAATGGCGACCAATGCACGATCTCGGAGAGCCGTTTTATTGCGCGAATTTAACTTGACGGTGTTGCTCATTTCTTGAGGGCTCCTACTTCAATCATCTCTTCAATCCGCTGTGCGATATGTGCATCAACCATGGCGTGAATTCGAGTTCCATCTTCCGAGTATGTTTCAGAGAGTACCTCGCCACGTTCATGAATTGCAGATACCAACTCTCCACGACTAAATGGAATTACCGCCGTGATCTCTACTCGTGGGCGCGGCAGAGAGGTTTCGATCGCTTTGATAAGAGTCTCAAGTCCAAAGCCAGTACGCGCCGAGAAGGCGAAACTATTGGATTCTTCACGCAGTATCCGCATCAAAACTTCAGGCGCTGCGATATCAGCTTTGTTAATCGCAATAATTTCTGGGATATCTCCACCCCCTACATCTTTAATTACCTCACGAACCGCGCGAATCTGCTCCTGCGGATCTGGATGTGAACCATCGACAACATGAACTATAAGGTCTGCAGCGGCGACTTCTTCTAGGGTCGATTTAAAAGCTTCGATCAGCTGGTGCGGCAGGTGTCGCACAAAACCCACGGTATCTGCCAGTGTGTAAATGCGACCATCCGAACTCTTGGTCTGTCTAACCGTAGGATCAAGAGTTGCAAAGAGCGCATTCTCTACCAGGACGCCAGCGTTAGTAAGGCGATTCATCAGCGATGACTTGCCTGCATTGGTATATCCAGCAATTGCAACTGAAGGAACGTTGTATTTAGTGCGCTCCTGTCGTTTTGTGTCGCGCGCGACCTTCATCTCTTTAATCTCTTTGCGCAGCTTTGCCATCTTGTCATTGATGCGACGACGATCTGTTTCGATCTTGGTTTCACCAGGACCCCGCCCACCAATTCCGCCAGCTTGACGCGAAAGTGAATCGCCCCAGCCACGCAATCGCGGCAACATATAACTCATCTGGGCTAGCTCTACTTGCGCCTTACCCTCGCGGGACTTGGCGTGTTGAGCGAAGATATCCAATATGAGCGCAGTGCGATCAATCACTTTAACCCTAAGTTTTGATTCCAAGGTACGCAATTGCGCCGGCGAGAGTTCTCCATCGCATACAACGGTATCTGCACCCGTGGCGATGACCGATTGCTTAACCTCTTCAACTTTTCCAGATCCGATAAATGTTGCGGGGTCCGGCTTGTCGCGGCGTTGCACAAAACCTTCCATGACTTCCGAACCGGCGGTTTCGGCCAGTGCGGCGAGTTCCTTCATAGAGTTCTCGGCATCTTGTGCGGTGCCTTCTGTCCATACTCCAACTAATACAACTTTTTCCAAACGCAGTTGGCGATATTCGGCATCGTTGACATCTTGCAATTCGGTGGAAAGCCCGGCGACGCGGCGCAGCGCTTGGCGATCCTGTAAATCTTGTTGATTGCTCTCATCGCTTTCGCTGGAGTCATATTCAGCAGCAGCACGCGCGCTTTCGCGCAGGAGTTGATCGATATCGATATCGAGGGGATCTTGGCCTTGGCTCACAGATATTTATCCAGTTCTACATCTTTCACGAGTACTGCAGGTCCAATAAGCGTGGCATTGCTATGTCCGTCGGTATCAACGATTAAGCGACCACCCGGTGGATTGATAACCCACCGTGAGGGTAATTTCATTCCTTTATGCACAGTGGCGGCGAGAGCAACGGCGCAGGTGCCAGTTCCGCATGATTGAGTTTCGCCGACCCCCCGTTCGAATACTCGTATCGCAAGTTCGCCATTTGGCAAGAAGGCAACAAACTCGACGTTAACTCCATCGGGATAGTCTCCATCAACTTCTGGAGCTACTTTGAGATCGCCGATTGCACTTAAGTCATCGACGAAGACCACGGCATGCGGATTACCCACATCGACGTGGATTGCTTTCCAGCTCTGATCACCGATGGTGACAGTCACATCGTCATAAACTTCTGTCACGCCACCCATATTTACAGAAATGTCGTCATTTGCTGGTACCGCCAAATACTTCATGCCTGCGCGGGTATTGATAGCGAAGATACCTTCGCCTTGGTGGCCCCGTTCCACCAGATAGCGAGCCATAAGCCGAATTCCATTGCCGCACATCTCCGCAATTGAGCCATCCTGATTTCGGTAGTCCATGAACCATTTGCCATCGCGCTTGGTAATGCGGATAAACCCATCGCTTCCGATTCCCGTTGCACGGTTGCAGATTCGAGCAACCTGATCGGCAGAGATCGCGATCTGGTCCTCAGGATCGAAGAGCAGCACAAAATCATTATGTGTTCCGTGCCCATATGTTGCGATCATGTATGCAGAATAGCCTTTTCGATAGCGCCGAGGCGGTCGGAGTCAGCTTCAAGCCACGTTATGCGCTGATCCCTACGAAACCAGGTCTCTTGGCGGCGGATATATTGGCGAGTGGCAAGTTTGGTCAATGTGATGGCGTCGGCTGCCGAGATATCCCCTGCGCGCATTGCAATTACTTGGGCATATCCCAGAGCGGCTCGCGCTGTGCGAGCTTCGAGCATCCCTATCCCAATCAAAGTTTCGACCTCATCGACCAGTCCACGTTCGAACATGCGATCCACCCGAAGATCTACTCGAGCATCGAGATCGTTGCGATCCACATTAAGTCCAAATTGCAAGGCTTGCGGATATCGCGTGGAATTTTCCCGCGGTAGGTTCGCTGTAAATGGCTTACCGGTAATTTCGATTACCTCGAGAGCTCTGATCACACGACGGATATTTTCCTTTGGAATTGCGGCCGCCGCGGCAGGATCGAGAATTCCCAACCGTCTGTGCAATGCATCAACGCCGATATTTTCGGCTTCCACTTCTAATTTCGCGCGAACTACAGGATCGGTATCTGGAAAATTCAAATCATCGAGTATGGCTTTGATGTAGAGCCCGGTGCCTCCGACCACGATGACGGGGATAGATTGCTCTAACAGCTCATCTATCTGTGCCCGCGCCTCCCCTTGGTACCAAGAGACATTTGCATCTGTAGAGACTTCAATGAGATCCAACATGTGATGAACAATTCCGTGGCGCTCATCCATCGTCAGCTTTGCGGTTCCAATATCCATCCCGCGATAGAGCTGCATGGAATCGGCGTTAATAATCTGTGCTCCAATACGTTCAGCTAAATCAACAGCTAAATCACTCTTACCGGTAGCAGTTGCTCCCCCAATAACTATCAGGGTCATAGCGATTTAAGCTTTGCCAAAGTGGGCATGCCGATCATGATGGCCGTGGAGCCCGCCTCTGCCAAACGAGCATCGTGAGCATCTCCTCCACGAGTCTTGCGAATCGAGTCAACGGTGCCGACCATGAAATTAGGCGAGCTCTCGGTAATAGTGACGCTAGCAATATCGCCAGGGCGGGCCTGATCGGTATCGATATGGACGAGGCGAAAATCGGGAGTGC
>TBL_comb47_HYPODRAFT_10006701_pt1 | contig 12366 bp, 7 predicted proteins | sample TroBogypolimnion_40_FD_10682 | JGI IMG/M metagenome (IMG submission 10682) | reverse complement strand
AATCAGCTATATCCTTTTGCATAGGTTGAATCCAACCTGAACTGAACACTCCCAGATAAGAAAACAGGTCGGAATTTTTAATGCCTGCATAAAGTGTCTGAATACCACCCATCGATAATCCTGCCAGTGCGCGTGAATTCACGTCGGTTTTTACACGGTAGTTTTGTTCCACAAAAGGGATAACACTTTGTTTCAATTCTTTTTCAAAAAGGGCCAATGTTTCCCTGCCAAAACCATTTAACGGAAGGTTCCCGTCAACCATTACCACAATCATTGGTACCCCCTTCTTTGCTGCAATAAGGTTGTCGAGAATCAAATCAGCTTTGCCTTGGGTAGCCCAGCCCCGCTGGTCTTCACCACCACCATGTAAAATATAAAGTACAGGGTATTTTTCATTTGTATCCTGGTCGTAACCCGGAGGGGTGTACATATAGAAATCGCGCCAGCTATTCGTTACAATCGAATAGTAGCGTTTAATGCGGATATCGCCATGAGGCACATTTTTTATTTCGTAATAGCCATCACCTTTAAACGGAACTTCAATCCCGCCGGCCATTCGTCCCATACCATAAAACGATTCGCTCGCCGGATCGGCAACAGCAACTCCGTCGATGATTATAGAATAGTAATGAAAACCTTCGCTTAACGAATCGGTGGATATTTCCCAAACGCCTTCAGCGTTTTTCACCATATCATATTTTTTGCCCAAATCGAGCTGCATTTTTTTTGCTTCAGGAGCTTTTACACGAAATAGGACATGTCCATTAGGTAAAATCTGCGGATACTTCGCCGAACGGATATTCGATTCTGCAGGTTTTCCAGCATTGCTGATTTGATCAAAAGAAGCAATATCAACCGTTTTGAAGATCAACTGAGAGAACATGTATAAACTATTCTTCCAGACTTTAAAATCATGATAACCGTGATCAACATAGTAAATATGTGGAAAATTGTTAGCTATGAGGTAATTATGGGTGCGTTGGCTAAAAAAAATCAACCCGTCTTTATCACCACACGAAATCCAGAGCAATTTCAGTTTGGCCTTAGCTTCTTCAGGCTTGGGCAACAGTTCTTCAGGCTTTTTTGTATTTGGCGCTGAAGAGAATCCACCCACCCAGGCAAATTTGTCGAGGTTACCTAAACCGAAATTCAGCGATTGCCCGCCGCCCATCGACAAACCGGCAATGGCACGGTGCTCCGGATCTTTAATTACCGGATAATTCTTTTCGATATATGGGATGAGCCCCTTGAGCAAATCCTGCTCAAAAGTGGCAAATGCCTGAACTTTATCGGGAGCCATGATATTTCCGATAGCCCGGTCGTCTTTCATTGCCCTGCCATTAGGCATGACCACAATCATAGGTTCTATCTTATTTTCGGCATACAGGTTATCCAGAATCACCTGAGGCTGCCCACCATTGAGCCACTCCTTTTGGTCGCCACCAATACCATGCAACAAGTAGAGCACCGGGTATTTCTTTTCAGGAGAATAACCAGGTGGAGTATAAATAAGGGCTTTTCTTGTTGCGCCAACGGTTTTTGATTTATATGAAATGGTATCGATTTTCCCATGTGCAATACCATCATGTACAATGTCGAAGCCCAACGAAGCAGGTGTTACGATATTTTGCGAAAATGCAAAGTAGCTAAACTGCAAGCAAATGCAAAAAATTGAAATGAGATATTTCATACGTATACTATTTTTTTTTAAGGTCGCATGGAATAGCCTTGGAGATATTCATCTTTGGTTTATGATTTTCCAACCATGGCTATTTCATCTATTTTCGATTTGATTTTTGGATTAATTTTTAAGCTATTGTTATAATTCACTAACTATGTTGTGGCGTGATAATTTGATATTTACCGCTTAAATGCATCAAACTGAAAAGATACAATAAGCCATCATAATACGGATCAAAGTAACCATCTTCGTATGGTTGAAGCTTGGCATTCCAAAGGGCATTTACAAAGTCGAGGCTTTTTTTATCCTGGCCAATAAGGGCGGTTGAAGATGTGGTGGCCAACAATCCTAAAGAATGTCTTAACTTTTTAAAACCTCCAGCCTGAAGAATGGTTTCGGGCTTCGTTCCGTCAACATTGAACTGGTCTTCAAAGGTTTCAAGACCCTTTGACCGAAGGAATCCCTGAAAACGTCTGGCATACTCTTCCTGCCAGGTTTTATCTTTTCCGTACCAGACATAATCCATTGCTATATTCATTGGTACCCTCCACGAATCATATCGAAAAGCAGACGGCAACCAGGGAGTAGGGTGTGGGTTTCCGCTAAATTCAGTATAGTCGGCATTAAGGCCTGTCAACGGATGACATGCCCTATGTAAGAAAACGCGTGAAGTATCAGCACAATCCCTATAAAATTGTTCATGGCCATCTCTGGCATATTCAGCCCAAATCTCATAAAATGCAGGTAAATGGTACGATGGGTCTGTCCATTTATACCCATCGCCTTCAGGTACAAAGGAGATTTGTTTGGCACCGGTGTTTATCAGATTATAGATATTGCCTGTTCCATCTTTTTTCCACATTTCGTTCAGAATATTACGTGCTTGGGCGTAATAATCGATCCCGGTTTTGTTGCCCCAACGGTTCGATGCAAACAACAGGCTGGTAATGTAGTAGAGTTCTCCATCGGAAGCGCTACCTTCAGAGTTCTTCTTCATCGTTTTCGGATTGAAACTCCAGGCGAAATACCCTTTTCGCGGCCCCTCCTGATGTTGAAGGTATTTTTTTGAAAATCGCCATATACGGTCGAAAACCTCTTTCTTATTTAGCTGTACGGCAATCATCATTCCATAAGAAAGGCCTTCGGTACGGGCATCGTGGTTTTTGATGTCAGAGACGTATGCCATCGAATCGCCTAACTCAAAATAAACGTGGTTTGGACCCTCAAACAAGTCAAAATAGGCCTTTTCAACCTTTTTGTCAATCTCATTTTGACTGTACCCCGCTTCGAAAAACAAATTCCGGTAGGCACCCTGATGGTAGACCGTTTTCTCTGGGTGGTTTTTAGTAACCTTAAGATTTTGCTCCGATCCTGAGTATATGCCAATAAACAAAAATCCAACCATTAACAATAAACTAATGCAGCTCTTAAAATAGTTCATTATGATTCATTTATTCAGATGTATATGATTTCAAAGGAAAAGGGGGAATACCATTGTGCATTCCCCCTTTTTTATACAATTTAAAGATTAGATTACATTATTAAAAATGCAAAATAATTTCTTTCCATTATTTGTAAGCGGCATTTTGATCGCACAATGGGTTTTTCAATAATTCGTCTGTTGGAATTGGCATATCCATCTTTAAGAGATTGAAATCAAAAGTACGATAAGTATGATAATCATCCCTTACCAAAGGGTTATTGGCTGGATAACCTACCCCTTTTGGATAATAGCAACATAGGCAGCAGCATGATTGCAACCCGTACTAACGTGTTTTTTTTCATTGATCTAATTTTTGTTAATTAAAAGAATTTAATTTGATTTATTATCGGCAATTATTCTGATAATGATTTGTTTCTGGTTAGCCAGATCTAATAATGATTTCTCTTCTTTTTTTGCATCTTTTGTTTTGATTTAGTTAATAATTGATATACGCACTACTTCTTTTTTTTGTATATTTTCAGTATCATATATTGTAATCGGGATATCATCAACAAGCAATTTTAGGAATAGCCAATCCAAAAGCGTAGGGTTTTTTTTCATAAAAATTCAGATTCATCAGTAATATTGGTGGTGTAAAAGTATGGGGTACCTCAGGAGAAGACTCTTTATCATAGATATTTGATTCTATATTTTGGATATTTTTAAATAAACCACAATTTACCATGCTGCATTTAAGTGGTTTAAATACAGTTATTTATCCATTATATTCTGGATCTGAAAAATATTAATTTGTATATATTCCCAATTAAACTAAGGTTTAGTTCAATTTGCGCCAACACCCAGCTTCAGGTTTTTCGCTGCCTTTATAAGCAAATGACGCAGTAAGAGAAGTTACATAGCCGTAACTTTTTCTCTATTCAAAAATATCTGATGGGGATTTCCCGAATTGTTTTCTGAATACAATGCCGAAATATGTCAAACTGGCAAATCCACAAAGTTCGCTTACTTCAGTAACTGTGTATTTCCGGGACTGCAACAATTCCACGGCGTGATTGAGCCTGATGGTTTTTATAAAATCACTGGGTGATTGATCGGTGAGCGATTTAATCTTTTTATAAAGCAGAGAAGAACTGACATTCATTGCAGAGGCGAATTCTTCCTTGTCGAATTCAGTATTGGAAATGTTGGCTATGGCAACTTCCAGCATCTTCCTTACGAATTTATCATTGAGCTCATTTGCTAGAATCTGTTCGTTTGAATCGTTTTTTATTAGCTTCAATGCTTTTCCCCTGACAATCTCCCTATTTCGAATAATCGACTTGATTCGTTGAATCAAAAGATTCATGTCAAAAGGTTTGGTTAAATAATCATCGGCACCCAGTCCTAAACCGTGTAACTGATCAGTTTTTTCAGACAGGGCAGTCAGTAAAACAATTGGGATATGTGAGGTTTCGTAAGTTGATTTCATAATTTTACACAATTCAAAACCGTCCATATTTGGCATCATGATATCAGATACAACCAAATCAGGGATTTGTTTCGAAATAAACTCCCAGGCATTTTCTCCGTCGACGGCTGTATAAACCTTGAAAACATTGCTAAGGGAAGTTTTCATGAAAGTCAAAAGATCATCATTATCCTCAACAATCAGCACTTTCATTTCTTTTGAAGTTTGAATCTCCGTTTCAGGTTCAATCTGCTGGGAAACGCCCTTGAATTGTCTTGAAGCTACTGGATTATCAGACGATGCATTCGTTGATAAAGACTTCTCCGATATTGATTTAAACGGAATTACAACCCGAAATGTTGATCCGATATTTTCCTGACTATTACAACTGATATTACCACCATGCATAGTTACATAGTTTTTAACCAATAAAAGCCCTATTCCCGAACCGACAACCTTTGAATTGATCGCATTATCGCCTCTGTAAAATTCTTTAAATAACTGCTTCTGAGCTTTTTTGCTGATGCCAATTCCATTGTCTTTCACCTGAAGTACCCATTTTTTATCGTCACATCTGAGTTCAATCCGGATTTGACTATTATTGGGCGAATATTTAATGGCATTGGAAATCATGTTATCGATGATTTTTTCCATTTTAGACTCGTCCACGGCTGTCATATAACACTCACGATCAGAAACGAATGTGAGTTCGATATTCTTGTTGTTTGCATAGGAAGCCAGGATGATCTTGCGGTTAAAAACAAGTTTTACAATATCTGTCATTGAAAGCAAGAGATGTTCCTTGCTAATATCAACTTTCTGGAAATCCATCAATTGGGTAACAACCGAGGTCAGTTGCCTTGCCTGTTCCATAGCTAGATTTAAATAGTACCTTCCTTGTTCTGTCAAATTCTTATCTTTACTCAATTCTTCAACCGGAGCTTTGATTAAGGTCAACGAAGTTCGTATATCGTGAGCCGCATTGGTGAAAAATCGCACCTTTTCTTCTGTATGTTTTTGCTTCAACCGGTTTATGTAGTAAAGTAAATATAGAAAGATGATTCCTGAAATAACTATTAAGATAAGTAGAATAAACCATCCAGTTCTCCAAAACGGGGGAGTAGAATTTATTTTCAGGGACCGTTCAGCTATTACCTGGTTCAATGAACTGTCAAAGAGTCTTATTTTTAGTATAAAGTGCCCACTTGGAATGTTTGTATACGTAATAATATTGTTTCCAGTAGGCTGATTCCATTGCTTATCAAATCCCTCCATTTCCCAGGAAAATTTTGATCCATGTGTCAGGCAAAGTGAAACAAGTTCCAGGCTAATCGTATTTTGAAAATATTTTATATTTATTTCTTGTAAACTATCTATGGGACTTTTCAGATTGAATGATGGGATTTCTCTGATTGAACGACCCGCAACCGACAAATCCTGCAGAAAGATTTTCCCTTTTGTCGGAGGCACATCGATCATATTTGGAGCAAAAATTATTGCTCCATTATTAGTTCCCATTGCTATTTGACCATTCTTTAATCTAATATGGGAACTGCTATTAAACGATGTCTTTGTAAGAGCGTATGTTGAGGAGTAAGCAAGAACATTTTTATTCTTTGGGTTAAACCGGCATAATCCGTTTTCTGTTCCTAACCACAAATAACCATTTGCATTGATAATGCTATTTATAAAATTCGAGGGTAATCCGACCTTTACTGTAAACTTTTCTGTCTCGCCGCTCTTTGAATTAAACCTAATTAATCCATCTCCGGAGGAACAAATCCAAATATCTTCTCCATTTACCAAAATATCACGAACCAGCAAACCCGCGACTAATTTTCTGATTTCACCTGTTTGTTTGTTTAATTGTTTCAAACCGTCGCTACAGCCTAAAAGTATCAGGTTATCTGACAATTGAGCAAAGCATCCTATAACTTGAGTAGAAAATAAACGAAATCTGTCTTCCCTGGATAGATAACAAATAACCGGACCACCAACACTGCCCAACCAAATATCTCCATCACTATCTTTAAGAATATTAAATATAAAATCATTTAACAAAGGTGATCTTTTCCCGTTTTTAGTATAGTGAGCCAACTCTTTGCCGGTTCTACTATCCAATAAATATACTCCTGAGGAATAAGTCCCTGCCCATATTCTACCCTGGTTATCTTCACAAAGTGGAAGAAATACCTGGGCCTGTCTCTCATTATCATTGTAAAATCTGCTCCACTTATTGGTGGCTAAATCCCAACTACAAATTCCATTATTTGTCGCAAACCATATTTTCCCCCAACGATCTTCAATAATGCTATTTACATCGTTATTTATTAATGAATTTGTATTATTTGGAAGATGAACAATTTGATTAACTAACGGAGAATCCTGATCGAAAAACGACAGCCCCCCGCTATAGGTACACACCCAAACTCTTTTGTTATTATCACAAAACAAATCATAGACTCCATTTCCCCGCAAAGAATATGGGGAATCTAAACTTTCTTTATAAATATTCCCTGCTTTTTGATTTCTTTTATTAAGTTCCCAAATGCCTTGACCATCAATACCAATTAAACAGGTAGAATCAGAATTCTCCCGAATTGCCAGGATTGGCTGTTTGGGTAAAATTGATGCTTCTACATTAAAACAAGTTCTATCTCTGAAATTGTAAACCAATAATCCCTCAGACAATGTTCCAAGCCATAGTTTATCATGATCCTTATCGAAATAAAGCGATGAAAAATCAATTGTGTTAAAATTCCTATTTTCATAAAGGTGTTTCTTTTCCAAAGAAAGGATATTAAAAAGCCAGATTCCATCCTGCTTTGCAATAATTATATTTTTCGAATCATACCAATTTATTACATATCTATTCGATGAGTATTCAAAAACGGAGCAAAGGTTACCCGACTGGTATTTGTATAATCCTTTTGATGTTGAGATCCAACAAATACCATTATCGTCAATAAGCACATCTAATAATTTATAATTAAGGTTCAGTACCAATTCAAATTTATCGAATATCTGATTATAGGAAAAGACTTGACCATTATTGGTGTAAGCAATAATTTTGCAGTTCCTATATACTAATCTCACTCTATACAAGTCAGTTGATTCGTAGGGAAGCTGATAAATACGATAAGCATCTTTTGATAGCCGCAGAATTCCCGCTTTTGAGGAGGCCCAAACAAATCCATTTTCATCCTGACACACAGAGTTCATCTCCCGCATGGAAATTCCATACATAGAATTGATGCTATAAAATTTAACAGCAAAAACATTCAGTGCGAATGCAAAATTGATAAAAAGAATCGCTATAATCCCTAATTTTATAGATCTACATTTTTTCACATCATTTCCTTTTTTTCTAATCCTAACAAACAAACTAAACTAACGATACCTTTGTAATATCTGAATTTATTTTTTCCGGATCGTTTGTTCGATTAATACTTGTATTCTTTTGATTAGTGGCTATATGTAATATAATGATATTTCGCACTTGTCTAAAGTGCTGAAAATAATGGATTTTAGATAAAAAGTGACATGGATTTTTTTATGAACTTTAATATTAGTAATTTAAGGGTGAATCCAAAACAATACAACCATGTTACAGAACAAAGGTATCAATTAAATTTCGGAAATTTAAAGACGGTTTTACCCATGAATAGCTTGAGCCTGATTTTATCTCAAGTTCATTGAAATGGTTTTCATTTTCAAGTTTATGCAAAGCTTACTCCGGGGTCAAGGTTAAAGGGTATACATTTGAATACAGATTCACTGTCCTTCTTTCAATTCCATTTGTCGATTCGGCCACTGTACACTCCACGTTATGTAGATGTTTAAAGCACTATAACATAGCAGGCGAAGATACAATTTACCGTCTGAAAAACAATCAGTGCATCAGTTGACTGACGGTCCTGTGGTTGTTCATGGTTAAATTTAAAGGATTAACTATCAATAGTATATATCAATCACCTGAAATAATATACCTGATCTTTGATGATGCACTTTTGAAAAAACGGGCAAGTATATCGAAAGGACATCACGAGTATGGGATCATGTTACCCAAAGACCGGTTCTTCTTCAGAAAATTCATTTATGAATGCTACCTTTGATTTGACAGAAGTTTACAAAGGACAGCTTTCACTGGCCAACAGGGGAATCGCCATTGTCAATCAGCAATATATAGTAGTATGCGACGAACTTAAAACATCAGAAACCGAAGCGAACGTGCGGTACACACTTTTAACTTCTGCCCATGTGAAATTATTGGGAGACGGAACTGCTGAATTGACTAAAAATGGCAAAAAGCTCATCCTGAAAGTTCAGGAACCAGGCCATGTAGTTATGAGAACATGGTCAACAGCTTCGGCCAAGGATTATGATGCCCCAATTCCGGGGACAACCCTTGTTGGTTTTGAAACCACTGTTCCTGAAATGACGGAAACTTCCTTATATGTATTTCTGATACCTGAGAAAGTGACAAATAAAGTAATATTCAACGATATGCAATTAAAAAAATGGAATAAATGAAAACTATAAATTTATATCTGATAATTACAGCAATTTGCCTGTTAATAATTGACAGTATTTCCAGTTTTGCTGAAAAACCTGATTCACCAAAATGGGACATTACAAATAATGGGAATACTATCGGGATAAATGCCGGGATTCTGGAACGAAAATTAAACTACTCAGGGAAAAATATCACCACCTCCCAACTGTTGGTAAATGGCAACAAGCTGAATAAGGAGAGTCTGGACGAATTTCAGGTTACCTTTTGGAAAGCTTCGCCCAATGCCGAACCCAAAGGAATCGTTTATTCTTCAGAAGCAGGCGTAGAACAAGCCGATGCCGTGAAGAATCAGACTGATGCTCTTGCAGTTAAAAAGAAAGAAAATAATACCGCGCAGAATGTACAGTGGAACGATTCGTTACGCGTTTCCAAAGAAAACTTTGGCAGTGTTTTCAACAATTTCAGTTATCAGATTTCTAAGCCGGGAAAAGGACCAAAACGGATAACCTTTACATATTCTTCAGACAAAGCCTTGAGGGCTATTTCCGTTGAAATAAGTTACGAAATCTACAGCGGGTATCCAGCTATCCGCAAATGGGCGAAATTTTATAACCGCGGTAGCAGGTGGATTAAAATCTCTGATTTGGTACTGGATCATATACATTTTAGCGAATCATATTCCCGGAAAACTATACTTACTCCTGCTTCCCGTGGTATTGATCCCAGTATTCTGGCATTCAGCGACACAACAGCATCATCAGGCATTATTTCGGCAAGCGAAATTCCTTCCAAATTGCGCCATCTATCAATTGACGGTATCAGTGGTTACAACCCTGATTTCTTCGAATGGGTGATTGGTCCTGGCGAATCATTCGAATCTGAGCCTGTATTTATCTATGCTTTTTCAGGAACAAACTATCCGACTGTATCAGCAGTATCCACCGCCTTGGATCGTTGTGTAGAAAGCGAATTTCATGCGTTCCTAAATGAGCATATCCTGCGACCGCTAAACCAAAGCAATAGTATTGCGCCGGTATTTTGTTCATGGACCAATTACAGCGCGAATATTAATAGTAATAATATTCAAACTGCGGTTGATATAGCTTCCCGTATCGGCTTCCGGTGTTTTCAGTTGGATGCAGGTTGGTCAGACACTGGGCCAAATGCAGGTTGGGCTGTTTCAACACCAAAACCGAATTTGCGAAATTTTACTGATTTAAGCGGATTAAATCAGTATATCCGATCAAAAAACATGAAAGCCGGCTTGTGGTATTCTGTTTTCGTGAATGAGCAACAGTCTGATAAAAGTGGGAAAGAACCGGTATTGTTCAGTTTACCGCTGATCCGTAGGGCTGGTGGACTGGGGCTAAGTTTGTGTTACAGAAACTCACGGAAAAAGTATACCGATGAAATCGTTTACCTCCATAAAACTTATCATGCAGATTATTTTAAGCAGGATTTGAGCAATGTGTGTTACGGTGATATAGCCAGCGGACATGAAAGCCGGACTTTAAAGGAATCATATCTTCGGGGATTGCGAGGCCTGTTTGCCACCCAGGATGAAATTCATCTGCAAGCGCCCGAGGTATGGCTCCAGTTTTCACATGAAATTTATTGGGAAACTCCCGGACCTGAAGCTGATATCTCTGTACTGAAACATGTCGATTCATATCACTCAGCTCCAAACGAATACTGGGGGGCTGGTAACCGCAGTAAATTAGTTTCTCCGGAATGGAAATATAATGTGGATAGTCTGAAACAAAAGCTAATACAGGGAGCTTTTCGGGCCCGAAACCTTTTGTATGCCCACCGTGGTTTGCCACTAGATCGGGTAGAGGTATTTGGGGCCGTAACTACCAACTTTAAAGGCAGCCTCACACCGGAAATTTTGGACCGGCAGGTTTGCAGTTGGCTGATGGGTGCACCTATTTCGTTTTCAGGCGATCTAAATTCACTTACTCCCGAAAACATCAGTCAGTATCAATGTCGGTTTGCCATGATTGAAAATCTTCAGGATAAATATGGCATATATTCCTACTTCCAATCTAGCGGAGTCCCGGCCCCGTCCGATGCCGGTTGGCACTGGTGGGGAAAACTAAATGCTGAAGGTTGTGGTGCAGTGATTGTTCTACGCGGAAGTGCAGGCACTGATTCACAAAGAATTAATATACCTTGGGTGAAGAAAGATAAAGAATATCTTTTAAAAGCTTTATTTACTGGAAAAGACTTGGGTAGGTTTTCAGGAACCCAACTTCTGAATGGAGAATTGAGTATTCAATTAAAGCATTTTGGACAAGAAATTATTGAAGTTTCAATAAACCCTGAATCTCCAAAAGCTTTTGACTTATGATAAATTTAGATTAAGCATATTTAGAAAAGTAAAATGTTAATAACAGCTTAAACTATATCGTGATCTATTTTACGGCAATTTTTGTCACACTGCCAGAATAGTTCGCGGTCCACATATTACTGCCGTCAAATGCGATACCCATAAGATTATAACCCGTTGTTCCAGTAAAAATATTCATCACTCCAGAGGGGGTAATCCCAAATGTACTTTAATAAAAATCGGGACAGAAAAATTAATGTCAATAATTTCGGCCATTTGTCCTAATGTACCAAATTTATTAACTGATACGGATATTTTGGCAATCCGTAAAAAAAGTCTTCAACAAATACATAACAGGGATTACTGCTAATACTAATCGTTTAAATAATAAGTGGTTACAGAAAAGACAAGGTATTGAAATCTCATGTGCCGCGGTTGCACAACCCATAGTTTTGATTTTCAATACTATCCGATTTTATTCCTTCGTAATAGAAGGGTCAAAACCTGATTTTCCATTTCGCCTTGACAAAAAGTATGCTCATGCTGTAATTCTCTATCCTTGCCCACCTGATATTTTAATCATTAAAACTTGTAACTTTGAATGGAAGAATTTATCCGTTTCGTTTGGGGGTTTTTCTTCACTAAAGTGCCCTATTTATGGACAGAACTAACCAAAAGGCTTAAAATATTTTTTATGTATCTGATTTTAAATATATTACAGTATCTGAATTTAGTTGAGGTACTGAATTAGCGACTCTTTGGATTAGTGATAATCGGGAAACCAAAAAATATAAATCACCTTCCAGACAGGATTTAAAAAAATAAATATATTTAGGAGAAATTAAATGAACCATGATTTTGCAACAAACTAACGCAAATCAAAACCTTTCTGAAGAGCTTTTCATTTTTCAGCGTTTGGCTGATGGGGATCATAGCGCCTTACGTTTTT
>TBL_comb47_HYPODRAFT_10006700_pt1 | contig 12366 bp, 10 predicted proteins | sample TroBogypolimnion_40_FD_10682 | JGI IMG/M metagenome (IMG submission 10682) | reverse complement strand
ATTCCTTTATAGAAACCACTATTGCACAGCTGCGTGAAAAAATCGGGGATGATAAAGTGGTCCTCGGACTTTCGGGAGGTGTAGATTCGTCAGTCGCAGGCGTACTGCTTCACAGGGCAATTGGTAAAAACCTCACCTGCATTTTCGTGGACAACGGACTCTTACGGAAAAACGAATTTCAGGATGTTCTTGATTCTTATAAGAATATGGGGCTTAATGTCATCGGAATTGACGCCAGTGAACGGTTTTGGAATGACCTGAAAGGGGTGAGAGATCCGGAGACAAAAAGGAAAATCATAGGCCGTGACTTCATCGAAGTTTTCGACATTGAAGCTCATAAAATTCAGGATGTAAAATGGCTGGCTCAAGGAACCATCTATCCCGACGTAATTGAATCGGTATCAGTGAACGGCCCTTCGGCAACCATCAAATCGCACCATAATGTAGGTGGCCTTCCTGAGAAAATGCATTTAAAAATTGTTGAGCCATTGAATCTTCTGTTCAAGGACGAAGTTCGCCGTGTAGGAAAAGCTTTGGGGATCAAACAGGAGTTGCTCGGAAGACATCCCTTCCCCGGCCCTGGTCTTGGAATCAGAATATTGAGTGATGTTACTCCCGAAAAAGTGCGTGTTTTGCAGGAAGCTGATGCAATATTTGTGAACGGGCTCAAAGAATGGGGATTGTACGACAAAGTATGGCAGGCCGGGGTAATGTTGTTGCCCGTCCAATCAGTTGGAGTAATGGGTGATGAGCGGACTTATGAAAATGTCGTCGCCTTGCGGGCAGTTGCCTCTACGGATGGAATGACCGCTGACTGGGTCCATCTCCCCTATGAATTCCTGGCAAGAGTCTCGAACGATATTATTAACAAGGTGCGGGGAATCAATCGTGTAGTTTACGATATCAGTTCAAAACCACCGGCGACTATTGAGTGGGAATAAAATGATTAATGGTTAATGAGGTAATAAAAATTTCAACCTAATTTCTACCAATTTCCTGAGATTATAATGATGCGCTGATTATGTTCTCCTTGGTCAATTGACTCTCTCCACTCCACCGGTATGCGGACAATTGTTCAGATCCGACCACGCAGCTGTCAATGCAGCAGATGTTTCCCTGCATAATGGCAGCACCTTCACTCAGACAATAATGTCCGACAAAAACAGGAGGTTTATCGGGTGAGTAAGGCTCAAATGAGGGAGCAATTTGTTTAGGAACGGTATATTCAGGCAAAATAAATTTATTTCCAAAAGAGAGTTCCCTGAATGTTTTATCCTGGGGTGATTCCCACCAGTTCATCCTGAATACTTTTCGGCTCATCCCTTTGGAACATTTTAGGATAAGGTCCTGAGGACAACGGAATTCGAGACCTTTCAGAATCCGGTAGATTATTGAAGCGGTAGGATGCTGTTTTTCGTGAATGGTCCTTAAAAAATCCTTTTTGAGTCTTCCCTCAGGGATAAAGCTTTTAAGGTATTTAATGTCATTATCATTCCAATAGGCGTGAATAATCCGGATTTCGCCGAGATCAAGGTAAAAAGGTAAACTCCTGAGCCATTTCAGATGATCCCTCCATTCTAGAGTAAACTCGGAAAATGCATTTAGGGTACTTTGAATCTGATTTCTGTTCCCGGCGATGTGGCGCGAAAGGTACATTCCCGAGGAATCCTTGATGTGATAGAGGATAGCGCTGTACTCATGATTCCCGAGGATAGTCAGTGCTGAACCTGCCTCAGTCATTTGCCGGACCAACTGAATAGTCTCCCTGATCTCTGGTCCGCGGTTTATAAAGTCACCTATAAAAACAGCCTTACGGTCGGGATGTTGCCAAATTCCATTGATCCTGGCATACCCCATAGTTTTTAAGAGTTTCTTTAATAACGCCGCATGACCATGTACATCTCCGATTATATCGTAATACTGAGGTTTCATAGCTTTCAAAATTAGAAATATTTAGCAGACCAAATATCTGTTTTGAGAAAGAATTGGATTACCAGCTGAATATTTCTATTATGCAAAAATGGCAGAAGAACCCTGATTCAGTTCTTCCGCCATTTTAAATACGTTTTGAAGGAATATGTTTGTTACACTTCGACCGGAATATCCTTATTCACGTTCTTGCTGCCTATCAAGGCGTAAAACAATAAGTAGGCCAGGCAAAGGAAGATCAGCCAATAGCTGGCGCCGAAAGAGGTTAAGTCAGCAATTTTACCCTGGAGAAGCGGCAACAATCCACCGCCACAAACCATGACCATAAAAATACCGGAAGCTGCGGCAAGATATTTGCCCAAACCCTCGACAGCAAGATTGAAAATGCCGCCCCACATGATAGAGGTACAAAGGCCAACAAGTACAATAAACATGGCGCTGATCGGAACTTGTGCCAATCCGAAAGAGAGTGCTCCGGTTGGTGATTGCTGTAATAGCGGTAATGAAACATGCACAGATTCCGGTGAAAAAATTGCGAGGGTAATTAATATCAAACCTACTCCTGAAGTAAAGCTGAGCATGGTTTTACTGGAAATCTTGCTTCCAAGCGACGCACCAGCCAAACGGCCAATCAGCATCAGGAACCAATAGGTCCCTGCAACAAAACCTGCCGTCGCTTTTCCAACCGGAGAACTGGACAACCAGAGGTTCATAATACCAGGGGTACCCACCTCAACACCAACATAAACAGAGATAGCAATTGCGCCGAGGATAAAGTGACGGAATTTCAATGCACCAGACATCAACGTTTTTAACGGAAGGGTCGACTGGGCAGCAAATGGTTCAGGGATACTTACAAAATAGAGAACAACGAATACAACAGCAAAAACACCCATTGCAATGTACATCACAGGGAATACATCCGTAATTTTGGCGTGGAGCTGAGCCCCAATCAGAATACCAACAAATGCCGGGGTGAAAGTAGCCATAACGGAGTTGAAAGATCCACCAACCTGAATCAGCTGATTTCCTTTATTTCCTCCGCCTCCCAACGTATTCAACATTGGATTAACTACGGTGTTTAACAAACACATTGAAAATCCTGAAATAAAAGCTCCAAGAAGATAAACAGCAAAAGCTGATTCCTGGGAAGAGTGACCGGAAAGATATTGAATAAATACACCCACAAAACCGATCGCAATAGCAATTAAAGCTGTCTTTTTGTAGCCGATTCTTTGCAGCAGGATACCTCCGGGAATTCCCATTACAGCGTATGCAATGAAATTAGCCGCGTTTCCCAACATTCCAAGGAAATTGTCAACCTTAAATTGGTCTTTTAATACGTTACCCATTGGTGCTGCTAAATTGGTAACGAATGAGATCATACCAAAGAGCAGGATCATCATGATGATTGGCAATGCATAACTTTTTTTCTGTGTCATAATTTGAAGAAGATTTGTTGGTGTTAATTAATTCAATTCGCTTTTTACAAAACTAACAATTATTACAAATTAAATTTTGTACGAAATTTATTTTATCTTTTAGTTATACTTTATTTTAAAACAGTTTTTTTCCTCCATCACCGATTTCTGCGACATAGAACAACGGTTTTAATCCTGTTTTTTCCACATAATTCTTACCGACCTGTTCAATAAAGGTGTCAATCGCATCGCTTTTAACCAGACTTACAGTGCAGCCTCCAAATCCACCACCGGTCATACGGCTACCGATTACTCCCGGAATTTTGCGCCCCTCTTCAACCATCGTGTCCAGCTCAAAACCGGTAACTTCATAATCGTCACGTAATGAGTCATGCGACCCGTTCATCAGAATTCCGAATTCAATAAGGTCACCGGCTCTTAAAGCTTTAACGGCATCTTCGGTTCTTTTGATCTCGCTCACGACGTGCCTGGCCCGCCTGCGAACCGTTTCGTTTTCTATTTTACCCTCAACTTTCAAAAAATCATCCCAGGAGATCTCACCCAAAGCATTGATCTGTTGAAACGGCTGTATCGCCTTAACTGCAGCCTGACATTCTGCAACACGTTCGTTATATTTCCCCGAGTCGAGTTTATGTGGACTGTTTGTGTTGCTGATTACTATTTTGACACCATCCAGCTTGACGGGAACCAGATCGTAAGCCAATGTGTCGCAATTGAGGAATACTGCATGATCTTTCTTTCCCATGGCAGAGACAAACTGGTCCATGATTCCGCAATTGACCAAAGCAAACTCGTGTTCCGCTTTCTGACCCATTTTTGCCAGTTCGATCCTGTCGATACCAAAACCATAGGTATCATTGACAACCACTCCTGTGACCACCTCCAGGGCTGCGGAGGAAGAGAGTCCCGCTCCTGTCGGAACATCTCCATAAAATAACAGATCAGCACCTTTATCAAAAGTCAGCCCTTTTTTCATAAACTGGGCAAAAACGCCAATCGGGTAATTCACCCACTCCTTGCCAATGGCCTTATTCAAATCCTCAACCCTAACCTCAGCCTCAAATGGCATATCCATTGAGGCAAATCTGACTGTCTTACGGTCAGTTGTCCGGATTAAACAATAGATTCCGAAACTTAAGGCACATGGGAACACAAAACCACCATTATAGTCCGTGTGTTCACCAATTAAATTGACACGTCCGGGTGAAAAATAACCACTGATTTCCCCTTCTCCATATTTTTCAATAAATTTTGCTTTGAGCTGTTCTATAGTCATAATTTTAAAAATTAAAGTTCCAACTGGTAGGTACTGGTAGGGGCAAATGTAGAATTTTTTACCCGCAATGTACCTGTATGAAAAATATGTTTTAAAACACTTTTCAAAGTGAGTTTCTTATGATAATCCTTGAACGATTCCGAATCTTTGATTTTTCATGAGTTAAAACCATATCAGACAAGCCTTTACCCATCTCCATGAAATCAGTTGAAATGGTTGTTATTCCACCGGCAACCACCTCTTTAAGCATGGTGTCATTAAATGAAACAAGACCAACATCCTGACCAAGAATAAGATTCAGTGATGCAACATTCTTTATAATACGGACCAGATTACGGTCTGACACCACCAGGTAGGCCTCCCCTTTCTTCACGATACGTTTATCCACAGAACGAATAATTTCAGACTCCATATTATATTCCCTGCAAAAACGGTTAAATCCGGCGACCCTTTCGCCAGGCTCTTTCCCGCCCGGAAAAACCATGATAAGCTTATTGTATTTACAGAAAAGCTTTCCACCGGTTACCATCCCCTCATAAACATCCTGCTCAAAATCCTGATAGATAACAGGGTAATCGGTCAAATCAGCTTTGAGCCGATCAAGGATGTATACCTTATCTGCAGGTAGCTCACGAACAATATCAATCGAATTATTGAAAGTTGCAGGCATCAGGATATAGGCACTATATTTTCCTGCAGCGCCCCTGATTAATTCTTTATATACCTGATAATTAAAATGATGGAAATAGATATCAACGGTAGTTCGGTCATCCAGGTGATTCAGGAATGAGTTGTATAAATCTTCCTTGAACACATTAAGCTCATCAAAAAGAAGAAAAATCTGCTTGCCAAACTTCAGTTCGGTACGTTCAATGTAATAACCCTTGCCAGGAACAGAAATTACAACGCCACTGCCTCTTAATTCATTAAATGCCAACATTATAGTGTCCCTTGACAGGGAAAAGGCACTGCATAACTGATTGATTGAAGGCAGTTTATCCCCTTTCTTCAATATTCCTTGTTCAATAGCCTTAAATACCGAATTGATAATTTGTCGATATTTTGGTATTCCTGCAGCTTCATCAATATTGAAGAGATCGGTAATATGCACGTGAGAAATGTTTTCAGGGAATAAAAATATGTTTTTTTTGTATTTATTCTTTACGTTTGTGACAGAATAACTAAATTTCATTTTTATGGAACTCAAACGCGAAGTTTTCGGGAATGCCCGCAGAGGCGAAAAAATTTTTCTTTATACATTGCGAAACGATCACGGGATCACCATTAAGATTACGAATTACGGTGGGATTATAACTTCGGTCAAAACACCTGATCAATTCGGGAAAAAGGCAAATATTGTGCTGGGCTTTAAATCGCTGGAGGACTACCTGACTGATACTTATATCGAAAACTGCCCTTGTTTTGGATGTATTACGGGTCGCTATGCAAACCGTATCGCAAAAGGGAAGTTTTCTATCGGGACAGCAGAATACACGTTGCCAATTAATAATGGCAACAATTGTCTGCACGGCGGAATTACCGGATTCGATAAAGTAATCTGGGTCCCCAAGAAGATTGAGAAGCCGGATCTTGTCGGGGTAGAGATGAAATACCGCAGTCTTCATATGGAGGAAGGTTTTCCCGGCAACCTTGACGTTACCGTGACTTACACCCTAAACCACAAAAATGAATTCCATATTGATTACAAAGCTATTACAGACAGAGAAACAGTCTTGAATCTGACAAATCATACCTATTTTAATCTCTCTGAACATGGCGGTGATATCCTTGGACATACGCTTCAGATACCTGCCAGGACAAAAACGGTGAATGACAAGGAATTGATTCCAACCGGTGAAATTGCTGAGGTTGCTGGGACGCCATATGATTTTACAACACCATCCACCCTCGGTTCACGCATCGCTGCCTTACCTGATGGTTACGATCTCAATTATATTTTAGATAATCCGGGCAAAAAACTGGTTAAGGCAGCCCTTTTATCGGAAGAATCCTCCGGCAGAACTGTTGAAGTTTTTACGACAGAGCCTGGAATTCAATTATATACCGGGTTTTACATTCCTCAGATAAAAGGAAAAAATGGTGAATTATTTGGCAAATATTCGGGCGTGGCCCTTGAGACACAACACTATCCTGATTCTCCAAACCATCCTGAATTTCCATCTACCCGCCTAAAACCTGGCGAGGTTTTTAAATCAAAGACTATTTATAAATTCGGAACAAAGTAAAAAGACAAGCCTGTATAAACAAAGTCTGAACCTTTATGATTCAGACTTTGTTTATACGAGCTACTGGTAATTTGTAATTTCCAGTCATCTCCCTCGTTAATGTCTACAGATTAAACCTTAAGAATGAGAACTCTGATCGAACTTTTTGAAACTAGTGTAGCCAAATTTCCGAATAATCCCTTACTCTGGGAAAAGCCCGTGGATCGTTATCAATCCACGTCCTACCTGGAAATCCGCCGGCAGGTATATGAATTTGCAGCCGGTTTATTGTCTCTCGGTCTGAAAAAAGGAGAACGTGTTGGTCTGCTTTCAGAAGGCAAGAACAACTGGCTGGTAAGTGAATTAGGTATTTTATATTGCGGGGCGGTCAATGTACCCCTTTCTGTAAAGCTTGAAGCTCCTGAATTAAGTTTCAGATTAAATCACTCCGGATCCAGAATGGTGATTGTCTCATCGGGGCAGGTTTCTAAAATTAACGAAATCCTGGGAGAGATTCCTGAAATAGAATACATTATCCATCTGGAACCCTATAAAGCCAAAGGACCGAAAGATCTGTTATTCTCTGACATACAAAAACTAGGTGCAGATTTCCTCACTTCAGCAGATAATATCGCGGAGTTTGAAAAAGTCTGGAAAAATGTCCAGCCTGACGACACTGCTAATATTTCCTATACTTCAGGGACTACCGCCGACCCAAAGGGAATCATGCTCAGTCATCTCAATTATGCGGCAAATGTTGTTCAGGCCAACACCATATTGGATATTGACGAAAATTACAAAACACTGGCAATCCTTCCCTGGGACCATTCATTTGCTCACACAGCTTGTCTTTACACTTTCATGTATAAAGGCGCTTCTATCGGCTCTGCCCAGAACGGGAGAACACCGATGGAAACACTCAGGAATGTGCCTGTAAATATTCAGGAGTTTAAACCTGATATTCTGATGAGTGTTCCGGCATTATCGAAAAATTTCAGGAAAAGTATCGAAAAAGGGATCCAGGCTAAAGGAAAGTTTACCGAGATCTTATTTAACCATGGATTAAAGGTAGCTTATCTCTATAACGGTGAAGGCTGGAACAGGGGGAAAGGTTGGAGGGCTCTGCTGCAGCCGGAGTACCTGTTATTGGATAAAATTATTTTTTCGAAGGTGAGGCAGGCTTTTGGGGGTAACCTTAAATTCTTTATCGGGGGTGGCGCCTTGCTGGATATTGAGTTACAACGATTCTTTTACGCTATCGGAACCCCTGTCTATCAAGGGTATGGACTAACCGAAGCCGCACCTGTAATATCAGCGAATTCACCCGAGACAGTCAAGTTCGGATCATCCGGAAAATGTGTTAAATACCTTGAAATAAAGATACTTGATGCAGACGGCAAAGAAGTCCCTGTGGGAGAAAAGGGGGAAATTGTAGCCAAGGGGGACAACATCATGAAAGGTTACTGGAAAAACGAAAAAGCTACCGCAGAAACCTTAAAAGATGGTTGGTTGTATACCGGAGATTTGGGTTATGTGTCACCAGACGGTTATGTTTATGTCTTAGGGCGGTTCAAGAGCCTTTTAATTGGCAATGACGGGGAAAAATTCAGCCCTGAAGGGATTGAGGAGGCAATTGTCGACCAATCTCCCTATATTGAACAGGCAATGCTTTATAACAACCAGAATCCATACACTGTCGGGCTAATTGTTCCGAACATTTCTGCCATAAACCATGCCTTACACAAACTCAACATTGTTCCGTCCAGCCATGAAGGGATCAGCAAGTCAATAGATCTCTTAAAGCAGGAAATTGATGCCTACCGCAAGGGGGGCAAATTTGAAGGGATGTTCCCCGAGAGATGGCTTCCTGCAGCAGTAATGATCCTTCCGGAAGCCTTTAGTGAACATAACCACCTATTAAACAGCACCCTAAAAATGGTTCGTGCTAAAATCGTTGAGTATTTCAAGACGGAGATGGAGTATATTTACACTTCCGAGGCAAAAGATTTTGCCAATACCAGGAACCTTGAATCAGTTAAAAAATGGAATAACCAATAAAAAATCTAATTTTCTGTAAATTAAACTTTATTTGCCAAATGAAAATTATTATCCTCCTCTTGCTATTTTGGTGCACCAGTTTGGTTCAGGGTCAGACCAACAACTTACAGCTTGATCCTGAGAAGAGGGCTTGGCTTTTAAAGGCAAACCGTCACCAAAAAAACGGATGGACCTACCTTCATATCGAAGGTTCTCCCCGCGAACGGGGATTCCAGCATGGTTATTTGATGACAAAAGAGATCGAAGAGGCCATCCGCATGCTCAGTGTAAGCTGGAATTATCAGACCGCAATGGATTGGAAATGGTTAATGAACAAGGCCGCTGAGATGCTTACCCCAAAAATTGACACTGAGAACCTGGCTGAAATTGATGGTATAGTTGAAGGGATGAGGAGCAATGGGGCGGAGACCAACCGCGATGAATTGGTAGCGCTTAACGGATATATTGAATTAATTTCCTATTGGTGGCCAACGGTGAAGGACTCTATGCGTTCGCATTCCATTATACGGCCAAGATTGTCGTGCAGCTCTTTTATTGCTAACGGGCATATGACTTCAGACGGGGGAATCGTCCTTGGGCACAACACGATGGATAACTTTAACAATCCTTACTGCAATGTTATTCTGGATATCCTTCCTGAAAAAGGGCATCGTATTCTGATGCAATCCGTAAGCGGATTTATCCATAGTGAAACAGATTTCTTTATTACGAATGCGGGCTTGGTTGGTTCCGAGACAACCATTGGCGGTTTCTTCCCTTTTGATCCTAAAGGAGATCCGGAATTTTCGAGGATGCGCCATGCCACCCAATATGCCTCTAATATTGATGAGTGGTGCGAAATGATGAAGAAAAACAACAATGGTGGCTATGCAAATGCCTGGTTGATTGGCGATATCAATACAAATGAAATTGCGCGGCTTGAACTCGGATTGAAGTATGTAGGGTTTGAGAGATCTAAAGACGGTTACTTCCTTGGGTCAAATGTGGCAGAGAATCTAAAAATCCTTCGCTTTGAAACCACGATTAATGAAACGAATATTAAGAATTCATCGGTTGCCCGACGGGTTCGATGGAAACAGTTGATGAATCAGTATGCCGGAAAAATCAATATAAAACTTGCCGAAGCCTTCGAAGCCGACCACTTTGACACTTATCTGAAGAAAATAAATCCAGGGAGCAGAACCCTATGTGGTCACCAGGAAATCGATCCTCAGCTTATGGGAAATGATATACCCTTTAACCCGGAAGGGACACTTGATGGTAAAGTTGTTGATTCCAAAATGGCCAGGGAGATGACTTTTGTCGCACGCTGGGGATCAGCTTGCGGATTGGCTTTCAACAAGAACAAATTTCTGGAAGAACATCCCCAGTTTGACTGGATGAAGGAATTATTAGAAGACCGTCCGGCAAAACCCTGGACGATTTTTAAAGCAGGAGAAATCAACTAAATTCCCCTGCCGACATTGAAATTGCAGACAGCTATCAGTAAGCCCGGGAATAAAGTGAAAGGGGAGAATTACTCACTTTTTTATGCTGTAAAGCTGCCACCAAGGTTTCCGGGGAAATGCGTGATGTTCGGTGTGATAACCAAAGAAAAAACAGGTTATCATAGCCACAAAATGGTTCTTACGCTGTGATCGTGACTTGTCCGGTCCCATCTCATCCGTGTGAGGTAAACGATGCGGAATAAAAGTTCCAAAATAAAACAGTTGGAAAGTGGAGACAACAGATGGAATTACCCATAATAAAATCAATTGCTTCTCATTGAACCATACAAGTCCTATATTAAAAAGGATCGCCATTATTAATAGCTGCCAAATAGTAATATACTGACGCATAAATTGGTACCACCAAACAAAAAAATTCTGGTTACCTGTTGTATAGTCAGGATCCCGATCTGTAGCCGGGTAAAGATGATGTAATCCGTGTTTTTGCAAAAGTTTCGGATACCAAAGCCCGGCAAAAAGAAAGGAGGCTAGCGCCCCGAAGCCATTATTGACAAATCTGTTTTTTGAAACACTGCCGTGCATGGCATCATGAGCGGTAATAAAAAGACCGGTAAACAACCAGATCTGCAAAAAGAGATGAACCCAAAACATTAAATTTCCAGGATCCAACGGCACATGCAAAAGCATATAAATCAGGTGTATGCCCCAACTAAAGATAATAACTATTGCAAACAGAATTCCCATTGTCCTTCTCAAAGAGTGATTATTAACACAAAAGTAATTAATCTATTTACATACATTTGTATAAGGATTCGGTATCCTAAATAATATTCAAGCAGGAATGAATACATCAGACAGACCATACTTTCAGGAGTTTCATATTGAGGGGGTTAAACATATCCGGCCTAAAGATGCCCTCGAATCCGTAAAAATTGGCGAAGCTATACTCCTGGATGTCCGGGAGGATTACGAATATGCCATAGAAACCATTGATTTTAAAGAAATTATATACCTGCCAATGTCGCGGATAACTGTCGAACTCGATCAGATTCCAACAGACAAACCAATAATTGTGGTTTGCAAGGGAGGAGTTCGTAGCTCAAAAGTAGCCAAATTCTTATCTGAAAATGGATTTAAGGACCTCGCCAGCCTGGATGGCGGATTCGTGATGTGGAAAGCATTACACTTTCCCACAGAAAACCACCTAAGTTAAAGACATTAGTGAGGAAAATTGATTTACATTGAACTTAAAAATATTGACCTCACATGATTATGGAAGAGTTCGACAGGAAGAACCATTGGGAACAAATATATCAGTCCAAAAAGCCCGATGAAGTGAGCTGGTACCAGCCCATGCCTGTTACATCACTAAGTTTTTTTGAGCAGTATGACGTCCCCAAAGAGGCAAAAATCATTGATATCGGGGGTGGTGACAGCTTTTTGGTTGATCACCTGCTTAACCGGGGTTATAAAGACATTACGGTACTCGATATATCGGAATCATCACTTGAGCGTGCCAAATCGAGGTTAGGCGACCGTTCAGGATTGGTTAAATGGATAGTTGAGGATGCTGCAACATTTGAAACAACGGAACGNTATGATTTCTGGCACGACAGAGCTGCTTTTCATTTCCTGACAAAGGAAGATGAAATTCAAAACTATATCAATACCGTGCAACAAAGCATTAACCNCTCGGGAATCTTAGTCCTTGGAACTTTTTCGGAGCAGGGACCCAAAAAATGCAGCGGAATAGAGATCAAACAGTATTCCGAAACCTCAATGACTGACCGGTTGAAAGGTTCTTTTGAAAAGATTAAGTGTATTACCATTGAGCACAAAACCCCTTTTGATACGATCCAACAATTTATTTTCTGCAGTTTCAGGAAACCATAAAGTAATTGATTATCAATTAACTAATCAATTCACCAAATTGATTAGTTGCTTCTTACCAAATCGAATATACCACTATAATAAATTCTGGAGTCCAA